>JAESGM010000729.1_pt1 | contig 16455 bp, 14 predicted proteins | sample 9269721 | NCBI WGS metagenome assembly JAESGM01 (sample SAMN15720920, study PRJNA650825) | algae metagenome | isolation source: Komarekiella atlantica HA4396-MV6 and co-occurring heterotrophs from... | place: USA: Theobald House, Kauai, HI | collected 2009-07-29 | reverse complement strand
CTTCGACGGCGACATGGAGGATTATCGCGCGCTGGTGCTGGGCGGCGCCAAGGCGGCGCGGCGCGATAAGCAGGCGGAGGCGTCGGCCCCGGCCGGCAACGGCAAGGCGGACGAGCGCAAGGGCGCCGCGGCGAAGCGCGCGGCGCAGGGTCCGCTGCGCCAGAAGCTCAACCTCGCCGAGGCGCGCATCGCCAAGCTGACCGGACTGATCGGCAAGGTCGACGGCGTTCTCGGCAACGGCGCGGCCTTCGCGCGCGACCCGGAGAAGGCGCTGACCCTGTCACGCCAGCGGGCCGACCTTGCGGACGCGCTCGCGGCGGCGGAGGAGGAGTGGCTGGGGCTGAGCGAGGAACTGGAGGGGGCGTGACGATCGCTGCCGTAGGTCAACGAGACCTTTTGGAACTCGACGCGAGCGCTGTAAAACTATGGGCCGACCACCGAGGCTCAGGGCCTCGGTTCGAGCGGCGTCTGCTGCAGGCTATCTTCTACGAATTTTTCGTATTGCTTCATCTTTTCAAATTCTGCTTTCGCGAGCTGCGTGCCAACGCATGCAATCCGATATCTAGGCTGACGCTCAATCAAAGAACGGGCGTTGAGGCGGCACTCGTCTTCTGAAAGAAACAGATTATCTGTTGTTGATACGGCCAATCTGTCACGCTGGACGTCTCCAAGGCTCGGTTCGTTCCAGATCAACATACTCCAGACCATAACAACTTCCATCTTCACCACTCTCGCCATCTGGACAATATCGGAGCGGTCGTCGGCAAGGCAAGTTCAACCCGGATCGGCAGCCTATTGCAGCCCTCGCGATATGCGCGTGTAGCGCTCACCCCTGCCCCGGCCTCACGATCCGGCTCAGCCTGTTGTCGGTGAACATGTAGAGCTCACGGCCGCCGGGCTCCGAATAGAGCACCTGCACCTCGCGCTGGCCCTTGCCGCTCTCGCCGATCAGCACGTCGGTTGGCTTCGTGCCCTTCAGCCTGACGAGCTCGCATTCGGTAATGCCCTCGGTGATGGCCGGCGGCAGCGGGCGCGTCGAGGGGTCGAGCGAGACGCCCGCCTCGCATTCGCCCTCGGGAGTCAGCTGCGCTTCCTGCGTCGAGACCCGCGCGCTGGCGCTGCCGGTCGTCGTCGTGGTGACGCCATCGCGCGTCTCGGACATGAACGAGAACCCGCCGATATCGACGGAGCAGCCGCCGAGCGCGATGGCGCAGGCGAGCAGGACAGGCAGTTTCACGCTTTTTTCTCCCAGCGGCCGGCATCGTCCTGCTGCCAGTAGCTGGCGCTCAGGCCCGATGCCCTGACCGTCTTCCAATCCTCGCGCGCTGCACCGAGCGCCTGCGGATCGTCACCGTCGAATATCAGAACCACCCGCTCATAGCCCTGCAATGCGTCGGGAATGCGGACGCCGTCCGCGCAGATGCGCACCTGCGCGGCGTTGGGATTGTGTCCTAGCGTCGTCAGCACGACCGGATTGGCGGCGGCGTCGGGCTCGGCCGCGGTGACATGGGGCAGGAAGCCTTCGTCGGAGTAGGTCCACAGCGCGTCGTCGAGCGCCGAAAGCCGCTCCTCGCTCGACACCTCGACCACGACCTTTTGCCCGCGCGAGATCGCCCGCTCGAGAATGGTCGGCAGCACCTGTTCGAGCGGGCGCGACTGCAGGTGGAAGAACAGGATCTCGGTCAAGCCGCGGCTAGCCCTCGTAATGGTCCGCCACCAGCCGGTCGAGCAGGCGCACGCCCCAGCCCGAGCCCCAGGAGCGGTTGGTCTCGCTGTTGGGCGAGCCCATGCCGGTGCCGGCGATGTCCAGATGCGCCCAGGGGCAGTCGTTGACATGGCGCTGCAGGAACTGCGCGGCGGTGATCGCGCCGCCATGGCGGCCGGCCGAGTTCTTCATGTCGGCGAATTTCGAATCGATCATCTTGTCGTAGGCCTTGCCCAGCGGCATCCGCCAGACGCCCTCGCCCGTCGCCTTCCCGGCCGCCGAAAGCCGCTCGGCGAGCTCGTCGTCGTTGGAGAACAGCCCGGCGTTCTCCTGCGCCAGCGCCACGAGGATGGCCCCGGTCAGCGTCGCGAGGTTGATCATGAAGCGCGGCTTGAAGCGGTCCTGCGTGTACCAGAGCACGTCGCCGAGCACGAGCCGGCCTTCGGCGTCGGTGTTGACGATCTCGATGGTCTGGCCCGAGAGCGAGGTGACGATGTCGCCCGGCCGCTGGGCGTTGCCGTCGGGCATGTTCTCGACCACGCCGATCACGCCGATGGCGTTGACCCTGGCCTTGCGGGCCGCCAGCGCGTGCATCAGCCCGGTGACGCAGGCCGCGCCCGCCATGTCGCCCTTCATCTCCTCCATGCCGCCGCCGGGCTTGAGCGAGATGCCGCCCGAGTCGAAGGTCACGCCCTTGCCGATGAACGCGACGGGCTGCGCCGAGGATTTGTCGCCGTTCCAGCGCATCACCACGACCCGGCTTTCGCGGCGCGAGCCCTGCCCGACCGCAAGCAGCGCCCGCATGCCGATCTTCCTCAGCTGCTTCTCGTCGAGGATCTCGATCTCGACGCCGAGCTTTTCCAGCTTCGCGGCGCGGTCGGCGAACTCCTCGGGATAGAGCACGTTGGGCGGCTCGTTGACGAGGTCGCGCGCGATCTCGACGCCGGCGGCGACCGCCTCGCGCGCCTTCAGCGCCTTCTTCACCGCGGATGGATCGTCGACGCGCAGCGTCACCGTCCTGGTCTTCGGCTCCGCTTCCGCCTCGTCCTGATCGCCGTTCCTGGTCTTCGCCCTGGTCTTGTAGCGGTCGAAGGCGTAGGCGCGCAGCCGCATCCCGAGCGCCATCTCGGCGATCTCGTCGGCGGTGAGTTCCCCCTCGGGCAGCGCCGCGATCACATCCGCGCCGCGGCCATGGCCGAGGCGGCCCGCGATCGCGCCGCCGAGCCTGGCGAAGTCCAGCGTCTCGCGCTCCTTGGCCGGTCCGACGCCGACGACGATCAGCCGCTGGTAGCCGGCGCCGTCTGGCGCGAGCAGCGTCAGGCCCGACAGCGCCTTGCCCTTGAAGCGTTCGGCCGCGGCCGCCCGCGCCAGCAGGCCGTGCGCGCCCTCGCCCAGCCACTCCTCGGCTGCCCGGGGCGGCGTCAGCCCGTCGCCGACGAGAACCACGAGGTCCTCCGCAGCGATCGCGTTCAGGGCTTTGACCTCGAGCTTCAGGCGCTGCGACATGGAACGGCTCACGATGTTGCGAAGGGGCTGCGGAAGGGAGCGTAACGATAGGGACACAAACGATTCCCGTTTGCGCCATGATTGCGCCTATACCATAGGGTGTAAGCGCCGAAGCGTCCAAATGCGCCAGCGAAAACGGGCGCGTCCAGAAGGCCCAGCGACCGAAAGCCGCCGCGTGATCCTGAACCGCCTCGACCGCTACATCCTGAAGATGGCGACGATCGCATCCATCGTGCTGCTGATCGGGCTGACCAGCGTGATCTGGGTGACGCAGGCCCTGCGCGAGGTCGATCTGATCACCGGCAAGGGTCAGACCATCCTGATCTTCTTCACGGTGACGCTGCTCTCGCTGCCGGCTCTGATCGCGGGCATCGCGCCCGTCGCGCTGTTCATGGCGACGCTCTACACGCTGAACCGGCTCAACGGCGATTCCGAGCTGATCGTGATGAACGCCGCCGGAATCGCGCCCTACCGGCTGACCAAGCCCTTCATCGTGCTGACGGTCGCGGTGTCGCTCGCCGTCGGCTGGATATCGCTCTCGGTGATGCCGGCGGGTTTCCGGGCGCTGCGCGACCTGATCACCACGATCCGGGCCGATTTCGTGGCCAACGTCGTCAAGGAAGGCCAGTTCGTCTCGCTCGAATCCGGCGTCACCTTCCATTACCGCGAGCGCTCCGGCGACGCTCTGGTCGGCATCTTCATGCAGGACCGGCGCGATCCGGCCCAGCCTGCGATCTATGTCGCCGAGCGCGGCCGCACCGCCGATGTCGACGGCCAGAACTTCCTGATGCTGGAGCGCGGCACGATCCAGCGCGAGAACAAGCAGGACACGACATCGATCATCTCGTTCGAGCGCTACGCGCTGAACCTCTCGGCGCTCTCGGGCGATCCGACCGGCGGCGCCGGCGAGGGCAGCGGCGAAAGGGTGGTCTACAAGCCGCGCGAGCGAACCACCTGGGCGCTGCTGAACCAGGACCGCAACGAGCATTACTACAAGACGCAGGAAGGCCGCTTCCGGGCCGAACTGCACAACCGGCTCTCGGCGCCGCTCTACCCGATCGCCTTCATGCTGATCGCGTTTGCCTTTTTGGGCGAGGCCCGCACCACCCGCCAGGGCCGCGCCAGCGCGATCCAGGCCGCGATCTTCATCGTCGGCGCGACCAGGATCGGGGCCTACGCCGCCTGGACGGCGAGCGTGCGCTCGCCCTTCGCCGCGGTCCTGCTCTACATCCTGCCGATCGCAGCGATCATCCTCTCGGTCGCGCTGATCCTCTATGGCGAACGGCTGCGCCCGGTGCTGGGGCGTCTGGCCGCCCCGGTGCTCGCGCCGATCACCGGCCTGACCGCCCGGCTCAGGCGCGCCTGATGCTCCTGACCACAACCTTCGGCCGCTATCTGACCCGGCGCTTCGCCCGCGCGATCCTCGGCGTCTTCGGCACCTTCTTCTTCCTGATCGGCACGCTCGATTTCGTCGAGCTGATGCGGCGCGCCGGCGATTCGCCGACCGCGACCACGGCCCAGATCGTCAGGCTGGCTCTGTATCGCGCGCCGGCCGTCGCCGAGCAGATATTCCCCTTCGCGGCGCTCTTCGGCGGGATGTTCGCGCTGCTGACGCTGAGCCGGAAGCTGGAGCTCGTCGTCGCCCGTTCGGTCGGCGTCTCGGCCTGGCAGTTTCTGCAGCCCGCGGCGCTCGTCGCGGGTCTGATCGGCCTGCTCTCGATCCTGGTCTACAACCCGGTCGCGGCCGAGCTGAAGCGCAGCGCCACCCTGCTCGAGGCGCGGCTGTTCGTGCGCGCGAGCCAGGCGCCGACAAATCAGGAGATCTGGCTCAGGCAGCACAGCGTCGACGGGCAGTCGATCGTGCGCGCCGCGGGCGCCCTGCCCGATGGCGACGGCCTGTCACAGGTCGCGATCTTCAGCTTCGGTCCGGGCGGCGGTTTCACCGAGCGCGTCGACGCCAGGCAGGCGGTGCTGCATCGCGGCTTCTGGGAGCTCAGCGACGCCCGCGTGATTTCCGCCATGGAAGAGCCACAGAGCTACCCGACCTATCTCGTCGCGACGACGCTGGAGCCCGATCAGATGCGGCAAAGTTTCACGCCGCCCGATGCCGTCGGGTTCTGGGCGATGCCGACGGTGATCGAGCGGACGAAGAATGCCGGCCTCGACGCCACGCGCTACGAGCTGCGCTATCAGTCCCTGATGGCGCGTCCGTTGCTGCTCGTCGCCATGGTTCTCGTGGCGGCGTCCGTTTCTTTAAGATTTTTCAGGTTTGGTGGTGTGACCAGACTGGTGGTAGGTGGCGTCGCGGCGGGCTTCATGCTCTATGTTGCGACGCAATTGTCGGAGGAGCTGGGGTCCGCGGGGATCGTCAATTCGGCGGTTGCGGCCTGGTTGCCGGCGATCGTGGGGACGATGCTCGGGTCGCTTGCTCTCCTTCATCAGGAAGACGGGTAAATCGTACTGTGCCTATGGTTAATTTAGGATTGAGCGTATGGCTTCTGGCGTGAGACGCATGGCGCGCATGGCTGCCGCGACCGCGCTCGCGTCGAGCCTGGCCGCCCTGTTGGCGTCCGGCGCTCTGGCGCAGGCGCCCGCCAAGCCGCAGGAGCGGATGGTCGTCGATGCGCGCGAGCTGATTTACAACAACGACAACAACACCGTCGCCGCCGTCGGCTCCGTGCAGATCCTGTATCAGGGCCGCACCATCGAGGCCGACCGCGTGGTCTACGACCGCGCCAGCAAGCGCGTGGTGGCGACCGGCAACGCCCGCATCACCGAGGCCAACGGCACCGTCATCACCGGCGACCGCTTCAACCTCACCGACGATTTCCGCGACGGCTTCATCGATTCGCTGCAGGTCCAGAATCCCGACCGGACGCGCTTTTCCGCGCCGCGCGCCGAGCGCACCGACGGCGAGACCTTCGTCTTCGAGAAGGGCATCTACACCGCCTGCGACGCCTGCAAGGACAATCCCGAACGGCCGCCGCTCTGGCAGGTCCGCGCCGCGAAGATCATCCACAAGAAGTCAGAGCAGACGATCTACTACGAGGATGCGCGGCTCGAATTCGCCGGCGTCCCGATGGCCTATTTGCCCTATATGTCTGGGCCGGATTCGACGGTGAAGCGCAAGACCGGCGTGCTCTCGCCGCGCTACCTCAACACCTCTGCGCTCGGCGTCGGCGTCGCCGTGCCCTATTTCTTCAATCTGGCGCCGAACTACGACGTCACGCTGACGCCGACCTATCTTTCGCGCCAGGGTTTCCTCGGCCAGGCGGAATGGCGTCACCGGCTGTCGAACGGCTCCTACATGATCCGCGCCGCCGGCATCAACCAGCAGGAGCCCGAGGCCTTTCTGGCGGCCCCGTTCGGCGCGGCCAACAAGGATTTCCGCGGCTCGCTGGAGACCAGCGGCAAGTTCTTCATCAACCCGCGCTGGAACTTCGGCTGGAACGTCTCGATGTCGACGGACCGCTGGTTCTACCGCAACTACCGGATCCAGAGCGAGACCGTCAGCGCGACGACCTTCCTGCAGGAATCGATCTCGACGGTCTATCTGAACGGGCAGAGCCCGTCGGCCTGGTTCGATCTGCGCGGCTATTATTTCCAGCCGCTGACCGCCAATGACTGGCAGAAGCAGCAGCCCGTCGTCCTGCCTTCGCTGGACTACAACAAGCGCATCGAGAAGCCGACCTTCCTCGGCGGCGAGATCGCCTTCAATGTCAATGTGACGAGCCTCACCCGCGAGGCCGCCGCCTATCAGCAGCTTCCGCGCCAGACGGCGACGCTGATCAACACCGCCAGCAGCGGGTCGCTCTATGACGGCTGCGCCATCTATCAGAAAGACACCTGCCTGGTCCGCGGCCTGGCGGGCAACATCTCGCGCGCGACGGCGGAAGTGTCCTGGCGGCGCAATTTCATCGACCCGATCGGACAGGTCTGGACGCCCTACGCCTCGCTGCGGGCCGACATCTTCTCGATCAACCCCTCGACGACGCAGTATTACAACGCCTTTGCCGCCAACATCGCCGACACCTCCAACGAGGTCTTCGGGCGGGCGATGCCGGCGATCGGCCTGATGTATCGCTACCCCTTCGTCGCCAGGACCGGCTGGGGCACGCACATCATCGAACCCGTGGCGCAGTTCGTGGCGCGCCCCAACGAGACCTCGAGCCTGCGCGTCGCCAACGAGGATTCGCAGAGCCTCGTCTTCGACGACACCAACCTGTTCGAATGGAGCGGCAAGTTCTCCGGCTACGACCGTCTCGAAGGCGGCAGCCGCGCCAATGTCGGCGCCCTCTATACGGGCCGTTTCGGCAAGGAGGCCTATGCCAACCTGCTGCTCGGCCAGTCCTTCCATCTCGGCGGCCGCAACTCCTTCAGCCGCGGCGATCTGGTCAACACCGGGCTCGATTCAGGCCTCCAGACGGACGCCTCGGATATCGTCGCGCGCGCCCAGATCTCCCCGATCAGGGGCCTGTTCTTCACCAGCGCCGCGCGGCTCGACTCCACGACCTTCGAGGCGCAGCGCGTCGACGCCGCCGCGACCTATTCCAACAGCATCATTTCCGCCTCCGTCGGCTATGGCCGCTACGAGCCTCAGCCCAATCTCGGCATCAACCGCCGGCGCGAAGGCCTGTCGCTCTCCTCCTCGGTCGCGGTCACCCAGAACTGGAAGCTGCGCGCCGGCGTCCTGTTCGACCTCGACAAGTACAAGTTCGACCGCGAACGCTATCGCGATGCGCTGGCGGCCTTCCAGGTCTCGCCGGTGGGCACCCCGCCGATTTATCCGCGCACCGGGCTGTTCCAGACCGCCTCGACCTCGTTCGGCATCAACTACACCGACGAGTGCACGATCTTCGACATCGCCTACTCGCAGAACTATGCCGACCGGCAGTCCGGCGCGACCAAGGATTCGCGCACGGTGCTGTTCCGGCTCGAACTGAGGACGCTGGGCGAGATCGCGCTGCAGCAGAACCTCGACGGCGCGACCGGCGACGGCGTCCGCTGAGCCGCCGGCGCCGCGTCGCGCCGGACCATCCATGCAGAGGCGTCCGGTGCCGCAGCTTTCCCCGTCGATGCGGCCTCTGGCGCTGACCCAGGGCGACCCTGCCGGCATCGGGCCGGAGCTGGCGCTGAAGGCCTGGCTGGCGCGCGAGGCGCAGTCGCTGCCGGCCTTCGCCGTCATCGCCGATATCGACCATCTCGGTCGCCTCGCCGAGGCCCTGTCGCTCGATGTGCCGCTCGCCGCCTGCGACTGGGACGAAGCGGGCATGCGCTTTGGCGCGGCGCTGCCCGTCATTCCGCTCGAACCCGGCCCGCCGGTGCGGTCCGGGCAGCCCGACGCCGCCTCCGCCGGCGGCACGATCGCCGCCATCGACCGCGCGGTCGCGGCCGTACGGCGCGGCGTCGCCTCGGCCGTCGTGACGAACCCTATCGCGAAATCAGTGCTTTACGCCGCAGGGTTCAAGTATCCCGGCCACACCGAGTATCTGGCCCATCTGGCCGCCGGGGACGGCCCGAAGCACCTGCCCGTGATGCTGCTGTGGTGCGACGACCTCGCCGTCGTGCCGGTGACGATCCATGTGCCGCTGCGCGCGGTGCCCGGCCTGCTCACGACCGACCTCATCGTCGAGACCGGCGCGATCGTCGCAGCCGAGATGGCGCGCCGCTTCGGCGTCGCCGCGCCGCGCCTCGCGCTCAGCGGCCTCAATCCCCATGCCGGCGAGGGCGGCGCGCTCGGGCTGGAGGACGACGCCGTCGTCGCGCCGGCCGTCGCCCGCCTGCGCGCGCTCGGCATCGATGCGCGCGGCCCCTATCCGGCCGACACGATGTTCCATGCCCGCGCCCGGGCCGGCTACGATGTCGCGCTGGCCATGTATCACGACCAGGCCCTGATCCCGATCAAGACCATCGCCTTCGACGAGGGCGTCAACGTCACGCTCGGACTGCCCTTCATCCGGACCTCGCCCGACCATGGCACGGCCTTCGACATCGCTGGCAAAGGCATCGCGCGGCCCGACAGCCTCTGCGCCGCGCTCAAGCTGGCCGCACGGATGGCGGCCTTCTCGGACAAGGCCGCCGCATGAGCCAGATCGACGATCTGCCGCCCCTGCGCGAGGTGGTCGAGCGCCATGGCCTGATGGCGCAGAAGGCGCTCGGCCAGAATTTCCTGTTCGACCTCAATCTGACCGGCCGCATCGCCCGCGCGGCGGGCCCGCTCGAAGGCGAGACGGTGGTCGAGATCGGTCCCGGCCCCGGCGGCCTGACCCGGGCCCTGCTCGCCAATGGCGCGGAAAAGGTCATCGCCGTCGAGCGCGACCGGCGCTGCCTGCCGGTGCTGGCCGAGATCGCGGCGCATTATCCCGGCCGGCTCGATGTCGTCGACGGCGACGCGCTGGCGGTCGATCTCTCGCGCCTCGTCGGCGGCGACCAGGACGGCGCCAAGGCCCGGATCGTCGCCAACCTGCCCTATAATATCGGCACGCCCCTGCTGGTCGGCTGGCTCGGGCTCGATCCCTGGCCGCCCTGGTGGACCTCGCTGACGCTGATGTTCCAGCGCGAGGTCGCCGAGCGCATCGTGGCCACGCCCGCGCAGCGCGCCGATTACGGCCGGCTCGCCGTGCTGACCGGCTGGCGCTGCGAGGCGAAGATCCTGTTCGACGTGCCCAAGACCGCCTTCGTGCCGCAGCCCAAAATCACCTCGTCGGTGGTCCATCTGGTGCCGCGCCAGGCCCCCGAGCCCTGCGACCTGCGCCTGCTGGAGCGGGTGACGCTGGCGGCCTTCGGCCAGCGCCGCAAGATGCTGCGCCAGAGCCTGAAGGCGATGACGCCGGACCCGCTGCCGATGATCGAGGCGGCCGGCCTGCCGCCGACCGCGCGCGCCGAGGAGATCCCGGTCTCGGGCTTCGTCGCGCTGGCGAACGCCGCCGCCCGGTTGCGCTGAACGGCACGCTTCCTGCTATCCTGCCGGACAGCCGCAGGGAGCGCCCAATGCCATCGATCGACCGCCGGACAGCCCTTGCCTTTTTGCTCGCGGCCGCCATGCCGCTACGCGCCTCGGCCCAGTCCGGCTATCCGTCCCGGCCGATCCGCATCGTGGTCGGCTTCGCGGCGGGCGGCGCGCCCGATGCGCTGGCGCGGATCGTCGCCGAAAAGCTCGGCCAGACCTGGGGCCAGCCGATCACGGTCGAGAACCGCGTCGGCGCGCAGGGCAACACCGCCATGGCCGTCGTCGCGAAGGCCGATCCCGACGGCCATACGCTGGCCCTCGTGCCGGTCGGCAACGCGGCGGTGAACCCGTCGCTCTTCGCCAACTTGCCCTATGATCCGGTGAAGGATTTCGCGCCCGTGACGCAACTCGCCAGCGTCGAGAACGTTTTCGTCGTCGCGGGCTCCTCGCCCTGGCTCAGCCTGCCTGAACTCATCGCGGCCGGCCGCGCCGGCCCGGCGCCGCTGACCTACGCCTCGCCCGGCGCCGGCAGCCTCGCCCATCTCGGTGCGGAACTGCTGGCGCGCTCGGCCGGCTTTTCGATGACGCACGTGCCCTATCGCGGCGTCGCCCCGGCGCTGACAGACGTGCTGCGCGGCGAGATCTCGCTGATGCTGGCGCAGCTTTCCACCGCCAAGCCTCTGGTCGAGAGCGGCCAGTTGAGGGCGCTCGCCATCGCCAGCCCCGGCCGCAGCGCGCTGATGCCGGCCGTGCCGACTGTGGCCGAGGCCGCCGGCCTGCCGGGCTTCGAGGCGGTGTCCTGGTATGCGCTGATGGCCCCGGCCGCGACCCCGCCGGCGATCGTCGCCCAGCTCAACAAGGCGGTCTCCGACGCGCTGAAGGCCCCGGACATGGTCGCGGCGCTGGAGGCGCAGGGCGCGCGCGCCATCGGCGGCACCCCGGCCGAGCTCAGCAGCGTGATCGCGGCCGACACCGCCCGCTGGGGCAGGCTCGTCCGCGACGCCGGCATCCAGGCGAACTGACGCCCGGCGGCCGCGCCGTTACGGCAGCTTTTCGGTCAGCAGCGTCTCGACGAAATCGCCTAGCCCGGTGGCGCGGCTGCGCTTCAGCCGTTCGGCGCAAAGGATGGAGCGGATCGATTCGTAGGCCGCGTTCAGGTCGTCGTTGACGATGACATAGTCGTAGACGCTCCAGCGCGCGATCTCGTCGCGGGCGTTGTCGAGCCGCTTGGCGATGATGTCGGGCGCGTCCTCGGCGCGGCGCACCAGCCGCGAGCGCAACTCGGCCATGGAGGGCGGCAGGATGAAGATCGTCACCACGTCGGGGCGCGCCTTCTCGACGATCTGCAGCGTGCCCTGCCAGTCGATGTCGAACAGCACGTCTCGGCCCAGCGCCAGGGCGGCCTCGACCGGCTTGCGCGGCGTGCCGTAGCAGTTGCCATGGACCTCGGCCCATTCGAGCAAATCGTCATGGGCGCGCAGATCGTCGAAGCTCTGGCGCTCGATGAAGCGGTAATGCACGCCGTCGATCTCGGAGGGGCGGCGCGCGCGCGTCGTCACCGAGACGGAGAGGTCGAGATTGGTCTCGCGCTGGCAGAGCGTGCGCGTCAGCGTCGATTTGCCCGCGCCCGATGGCGAGGACAGGATCAGCATCAGGCCGCGACGGGCCGGGCGGGGTGAATCGGCCATCAGAGCATGATGCCGAAAAGTGGGAACCGGTTTTCGGACGACATCATGCTCTTACTCTCAAAATTTGGAAACGGATTCAGATTTTAGGTCGATTCGACCTAGAATCTGAATCCTACGGCTACTCCACGTTCTGCACTTGCTCGCGCATCTGGTCGACCACCGTGCGCAGGTCGAGTCCGATGCGCGACAGGCCGGGATCGCCCGCCTTGGCGCAGAGCGTCGAGGCCTCGCGGCCGAACTCCTGCGACAGGAAATCGAGCTTGCGGCCGATCGGCCCGCCTTGGCCCAGCAGCACGCGCAGCGCCGCGACATGGGCCTTCAGCCGGTCGATCTCCTCGCGGATGTCGGCCTTGACCGCCAGCAGCGCCGCCTCCTGATGCAGCCGCTGCGGGTCGAGCGCCTGGCTCGCCTCCAGCAGCGCCGCGACCTGCGCCGCCAGCCTGGCGCGGATCGCCTCATTGCCGCGTGCCGGATGGGCTTCGGCCTGCTCGGTCAGCGCCGCGATGGTATCGAGCTGTCCCGACACGATCGCCTCCAGCGCCTGCCCCTCCGCGCCGCGCGCCTGCTTCAGCGCCGCCACCACCTCCGTCAGTCCGGCCAGCAACGGCGTCTCCAGCACGACAGCCGCATCCTGCGCCTCGTCCGCCAGTTCGACGATGCCGCGAATCGACAAAAGCCCGTCATAGCTCGCGGGGCGAACGCCCTCATGCACGGGCAGCCGCGCGACCGCCTCGAGGAGGCCGGCCAGCGCCGCCTCGTTGATCCGAAGCCGGGGCGGCCCGGCGTCGCTGCTGAGCGAGAGATTGCAATGCAGGGTGCCGCGCGCGAAGGCCGCGCCGAGTTGCTTGCGCGCCGCTTCCGCCAGCACCTCGAAACCGGGCGGCACACGCACCCTTATGTCGAGCCCGCGCCCGTTGACGCTGCGGATCTCCCAGGCCCAGGCATGGATGCCCGCGGCGCCCGCGGCGCGGGCGAAACCCGTCATGCTCTCGATGGCCATGGCAGTCCTCGTCCGCGCCGCTGCGATGCGGCGGGACCCTAAGCATGTTCCGAAAAAGTGGAAACCACTTTTTCGATCAGAACATGCTTAACATATTGATCTGGCGCGAATTCTTGTCGTTCGGCCATAGGCCGAACGGAAAGCGCGCCTGTGTTGGAGGGATCGGGGGGCAAGCGCGGCCGGACCATGCTGGCCAGGACCGTGGGGATGACGGCGTCAGGGCCGCAGCGCGGGAATCTGCTTGGGCGTGTTGAGATCGTAGCTGCGGTTGAGCAGCGGATCCTTCGGCGTGCCTTCGGACGCGTCGAAGGCCCGCGCCCGCGTGCCGGCCGCTCCAGCCTGCACCGCGCCGCCCGGCTGGACGGTCGCCGGCCCGCGACGGTTGGCGGGGACCGGAAAGGTTTCGACCTCGCCGGGATTCGCGCCGGACCGCTGCGCTCCGGGCGCCTCGGTGCGGGTGTCGGGGCCGGCCGGCGGCTCGACCTTGTCGACGGAGGCTTCGGCCGGCGGCTTGCCGGGCTCGCGCCGCGCCGCCTCGATCTGGCGCCAGCGCCCGACATTGCGGTTGTGCTGCTCCAGCGTCTCTCCGAAAGCATGGCCGCCGCTGCCGTCGGCGACGAAATAGAGGTCCTTGGTGCGCGAATGGTTGACGACCGCCTCCATCGCGGCGCGGCCGGGATTGGCGATCGGGCCGGGCGGAAGGCCGTCGATGACATAGGTATTGTAGGGCGTCGCCTGCGTGATCTCGGTGCGCAGGATGCCGCGTCCGAGCGTGCCCTTGCCGCCCACGATGCCGTAGACGATCGTCGGGTCCGACTGCAGCTTCATCTTGCGGTTCAACCGGTTGATGAAGACGCCGGCGACACGCGGGCGCTCATCGGCCCGGCCGGTCTCCTTCTCGACGATCGAGGCCAGGATCACCAGTTCCTGCGGAGTCTTGATCGGCAGGTCGGCCGGGCGCTTTGCCCAGACCTCCCTCAGAATGCGGCTCTGGTCGCGCGTCATGCGGTCGAGGATGGCCTGCCGGCTGGAGCCGCGCTGGAACTTGTAGGTGTCGGGCAGGATGGTGCCCTCACGCGGCACCTGGATGACCTCGCCGCTCAGCAGGTCGTTCTCCTTCAGCCGCTGCACGATCTGCTCGCTGGTCAGCCCTTCGGGCACGCTGAGCGCATGCTCGACCGCCTTGCCTTCGGCGATGATCTCGAGAATCTCCTGCTGGCTCGCGCGCGCCTTGAACAGGAACTCGCCGGCCTTCAGCTTGGTCCAGTTGCCCGAAACCAGCGCCGAGACCCGGAAAGCCCAGGGATGTTCGATCAGCCCCTCGCGCTGCAGCAGATCGGCGATCTCGGTCAGCCCGCTCTCGCGCGGGATGATGAGGACGCGGTCGTTGGCCAGCGGCCCCGGCGCCCGGCTCTGGCTGCCGATCATCATGATGCCGGCGCCGATCAGGCCCGCGCCGACCAGCAGCGCGGTGAACAGGCTGCTGAGCATGCCGATGAACGGGCTGCGCCGCCTGCGGCGGGTCTTCGGCGGCGGAGCGGGAGGCGCCACCGGCTTCAGCGCTTCGCTCGGGCTCTTGGGGGCGACGCGGGGCGATTGGGTCACGATGGGATGCGCTCGCAGGCTTGAGTCGATGACGAAGGGCGCGGATTCGATCCTGACAGCGGATCAAGTCCTGACGCAGGCGCCGCCCGAGGTCGAGTCAGAATTCGGCAACGGCTGGGACACTACCGAAAATTATGGCGAAACCGCGCTTGGCCCTGCCGGCTCAGGCGCTGTAGCGCTTCATCACGAGTGAGGCGTTGGTTCCGCCGAAGCCGAACGAGTTCGACAGCACCGTCTCGATCGGCCGCTTGCGCGCGACATGCGGCACGAGGTCGATCTCGGTTTCCACGGACGGGTTGTCGAGATTGATCGTCGGCGGGGCGATCTGGTCGCGGATCGCCAAGATCGAGAAGATCGCCTCGATCGCTCCCGCCGCGCCGAGGAGGTGCCCGGTCGCCGATTTGGTCGAGGACATCGAGGGATGCCTGGGCGCATTCGCCAGCAACCGTTCGACGGCCCGCAATTCGATCTCGTCGCCAAGCTGCGTCGAGGTGCCATGCGCGTTGATGTAGTCGAGATCGCCCGCGGCGATGCCGGCGCGGTTCAGCGCCATCTCCATGCAGCGATAGGCCCCGTCGCCGTCCTCGGCTGGCGAGGTGATGTGATAGGCGTCGCCCGACATGCCGTAGCCGACGACCTCGGCGTAGATCCTCGCGCCGCGCGCCAGCGCATGCTCGAGGTCCTCGAGCACCACGACGCCGGCGCCCTCGCCCATGACGAAGCCGTCCCGGTCCCTGTCATAGGGCCGCGAGGCCTTCTCGGGGCTGTCGTTGAAATTCGTGGACAGCGCCCGGCAGGCGCAGAAGCCGGCGATGCCGAGGCGGTTGATCGCCGATTCGGTGCCGCCGGCGACCATCACCTGCGCATCGCCGAGCGCGATCATCCGGGCCGCGTCGCCGATCGAATGCGCGCCGGTCGAGCAGGCGGTCACGGCCGAGTGGTTCGGACCCTTCAGCCCATGCTCGATCGAGACGTATCCGGCCGCGAGATTGCTCAGCCGGCCGGGGATGAAGAAGGGAGAGAGCCGGCGCGGGCCGCGCTCCTTGAGCAGGATCGAGGCCTCGTAGATGCCCCCCAGTCCGCCGATGCCGGAGCCGATGGCGACGCCGGTCGCGATCTGGTCCTCGCGGCTCTCGGGCTTCCAGCCGGCGTCGTCGAGAGCCTGTTTCGCCGCCGCCATCGCAAAGACGATGAAATCGTCGACCTTGCGCTGCTCCTTGGGCTCCATCCACTGGTCGGGATCGAAGCTGGCGTCGGAGCCGTCGCCCCGAATGATGTTGCAGGCGATGCGCGCGGGCAGATCACTGGCGTCGAAGCTGGTGATCGGGCCGGCGCCGCTGGCGCCGGCGATCAGACGCGTCCAGGTCGGCTCGACGCCGCAGCCCAGCGGGGTCACCATGCCAAGACCGGTGACGACGACGCGTCGCATCGGAAAATTGCGTGAGACCATGGCGCTTTCGGCGACGCGGCGACCTGAACGAGCGCCGATCAGGCGCTCTTCGAAAGGAACTTCACGGCGTCGCCGACCTTGACGATGGTCTCAGCCGCATCGTCGGGGATCTCGACGCCGAACTCCTCCTCGAACGCCATGACCAGCTCGACGGTGTCGAGGCTGTCGGCGCCCAGATCCTCGATGAAGTTGGCCTCGTCGACCACCTTCTCCGGATCGACGCCGAGATGCTCGACCACGATCTTCTTCACGCGCTCGGCGACATCGCTCATGGGTCTCTTCCTTAAACCTTGAAACACACCGCTGGATCGCGACGCGTGGATTGAACAGCACTCCTGCGTCCCGCTCGACCGGATCGGGGTCGGCGGGCCGGGACACTTGAAGCCTGCACAAACGCAACAACCGGGTTCACGTCAAGCCCCCCACGCCGCGATGCAGCGATGTAGGGCCGCTGATTAACACAGCCATGAAGGGCTGGCGAGAGCGCCCCAGCCGCATCGGGGAACGCGAATCAAAATGTCCGAAAACAGCGTCAAGCCGTTCAGATCATGG
>JAESGM010000728.1_pt1 | contig 16584 bp, 8 predicted proteins | sample 9269721 | NCBI WGS metagenome assembly JAESGM01 (sample SAMN15720920, study PRJNA650825) | algae metagenome | isolation source: Komarekiella atlantica HA4396-MV6 and co-occurring heterotrophs from... | place: USA: Theobald House, Kauai, HI | collected 2009-07-29 | reverse complement strand
GGTGCGTACCAAAAACGCCAAAGCACCAGCGCGCGCTTCCGCGCGCGGCTGCCGGCCGGTTTGATCTCATCGGAGTTTGGGCGCTCGCCCGCATTCTCAGGGCGCTTGCCGCGCCGCTTGGCAGCCGAGCATCGGGCTCGGTCGCGAGAAATCCGTAAGGACACCGGAAGCCCGATGCCATCGCGTGATCACTCTATCTCACGCTAAAATCTCAATTGCAAGAACAATCTCAATTTTGCGACAACCCTTGAGCCAGCGTCAGACAAGCTCCGAGGAGGGCTCATTCATCGGCGGGGGCGCGATGCCCGAGCGGTCGAGAGCCGCGCGCAGGACCGCCCCGGCCTCGCTGCCCTTGAGGGCGCGGCGCCAGAGCCCGTCGGCGATCTCCTCATAGAGGCGAACAGGCTCCTCATCAGCGGTCAGCATGGCGATGCCGGAGCGGACATTCGGCAATTCGCCGCCCAGCCGGAACGGGCTCAGCCCCAGCAGGGTCTTCTCGGCGGTGCGGAAGAGCTGGAAAGTGATATTCGGCAGCGTCTCTTCGATCAGGCCGATCTGCACGCCCATCGGCTCGCTTTCGATTAGCCCGATCAGGTGCTCGACCTCGGTGCGCGCCGCCTGGCGACGCCGGACCAGTTCGGCCGCCGGCAGGTTGAAGTTGCCGACGACGCCGAGCTTCAGCCAGCGCTCGATCTCGAGGACGTTGACGAAGTTGACGACGCTCAATCGGCGGCGCTTGCGTGCTGTCTTGCGCTCGTTAAGGATCGCGATGATCGCATCGATCTCCGCCACCGCCTGCTCGCGCGCGATATGAGGCGGAAGCGCCTCGACCAGGGTTTGCCGCAGGTAGCCAGAATAATCGTCCGAAGTCAGCAGATAGGACAGCGGCGGGAAATGCGCGACGACCTGGTCGGCCTGCTCCTCGATCTGCCGCATGCGCTCGAAATAGCTGACCGGGCTGGAGTAATACTCCACCCCTGCCCCGAGCAGCGATGCGACCGTCGTTTCCAGCAGCGTCGCCAGCCGCTCCAGGGTCTCGATCTTGACGACGCCGCCGGCCTCGATCCGGTAGACCGCGGCCCGCGAAATCCCGAGCCGCTCGGCCACATCCTCCGCCTGGAGCCCAAGCCCCAGGCGATAGGCCTTCAGCCGCTCGCCGATTTCATTGAACCGGATTGCCATCCAGCCGACCTCATCCGCCGCATCATCTGAATCTCAGATTTTAGACGTAGTCGATCGGCGGGGCGATGCGAAGCGTGATCGGCTGTTTTCAACGCCCGCTCTTGAAAGCACCGAGCCGCCTGGTCAGCCCGGCTTGATGCCGGCTTCCTCGACCACGCGGTTGGCGCGCTGGATCTCGGCCTCGATGAACTTGGCGAAGCTCGCGGCGTCCTCCGTCACGGCTTCGGCGCCGAGCGCCGTCAGCTTCTCGACGATCTCGCGATCCTTCGAGGCCGCCTGCACCGTCGCGTTGACGCGCTGCACCGTCTCGGCCGGCAGGCCCTTCGGCCCCCAGAGACCGTACCAGAGCGTGAAGTTGAGATCGGCCAACCCCTGCTCGCCGGCGGTCGGCACATTGGGCAGGAGTTTGCTGCGTTGCGCGCCCATGATCGCGAAGGCGCGCACCTTGCCATCGGTGATGAAGGACAGGGCCGAGCCGAGCGGAGCGACCATCAGCGGCACCTGGCCGGCGACGACGTCGGTGATCGCCGGGGCCGTGCCGCGATAATTGACCAGCTCGGCACTCGTCCCGGTGCGGAGCTTGAAGCTCTCGGTGGCGAGGTGACCCATGCTGCCCAGCCCGGAATTGGCGAAGGTGAACTCGGTCGGCTTCGCCTTCATCTGCGCGATCAGCGCCGACAAGGTCTCGGGCGTCTTGGTCGAGCCGATCAGCACCATCGGCGACATCGCAAAGCGCGAGATCGGCGTGAAATCCGCCAGCGGATCATAGGACACGCTGCGCATCACATGCTTGGCCATGATGTGGATGTCGGCATTGGTCAGATAGGTCGTGCCGTCCGGCGTGGCCCGGGCGACCTCGGCGGCGCCGAGCGTGTTGCTGGCGCCGGCCTTGTTCTCGACGACCCAGGATTCGTCGAGCGCCGGAGCTACGCGCTGGGCATAGAGCCGCCCGATCACGTCGATCGCCCCGCCCGCCGCGGCGGGTACGATCAGCCTGACGATCTTGCGTTGGGCCATGGCGGCATAGGGCGCGAGCGCGGTGCCAGCGAGCCCGATCAGGGCCGCACGTCGTGTGATGATCACCTGGTTTTCCTCCGGATGCGGCCGCGTTGAGTGCGGTTCTCATTCGCTGCGAAAGGGCCGTCTGCAGTCCTAATCCCGCCTCGGAGCAGCCGCCATGAGGCGCGCTTCGCTCACATCGCAATATAAGACCGCATACTCATTATCAGTATGCACCGTATCTTGGACCTGTCAAACACCGGCCTCCCCGAACTCCGCCGGATCGGAGTTCGGAAACCAGCTTCGGCCGCGATCTCGATATCGGGGAAGTCGCGCCCTCAGGCGATATCGGAGGAGCGAACTGCGTCCAGTCGCAGCGGCACACGGGAGGCGTCGTTGTTGAGCTCGACGAGTTGCCCCAGCATGCGCATGAAGCTCTCGCGATCCTCCGGCGCGAGCGGGGCGAGGATGCGCTCCTGCGCCCGCAGCGCCAGCGGCCCGGCTTCCTGCAGGACGCGCTCTCCCTTGGGCGACAGATGCAGCACCTTGATGCGCTTGTCGTCCTTACTCCCAGAGCGCTGGATGAGCTCCTTCGCCTCCATGCGCTCCAGCACATTGCCGAGCGTCGAGCGGTCGAAGGCGACGAGGGCCGAGAGGCGGGTCGCATCGATGCCGGGATTGTCGCGTACCGTCACCAGCGCCGCGAATTGGACGGGGGTGAGGTCGACGGGCGCGCATTCCTCGAGAAAGAGCGAGACGGCGATCTGCTGTGCGCGCCGGATGAGGTGGCCGGGCATATGATAGATATCGTCCATCGACTTCGTCGCTTTGCCTTGGTCGGCGGCGGATGGATTCCGCCGCTCGAATGGTCATGCCGCCGGCTCTTCGCCAGGCGAATCCTGCTCGGCCCGATCGCCGCGTCTTCGCTATAGATCGTATGCTTTCAGTCTGTAAGCGGTCAAAGCCCCCCGCTTCGCCCCTGCCCGGACCGAACATTCAGACACCCTTCGCCTGGTCACGGTTGACAGCCGAAAAACTGAGCGTATCCTGTTAATCAGTATACGGAGGATTTAGCAGTGGTCGCCGGGTTGGGGGGCTGGCTCCAGCGGTTTCGAATTGCTGGGACCCGAGCGGTGCTCGCATGGCCGCGAGCGGCTCGCGCGCTCATCCGCGTCTCTGACCCACTGCCCGGTTCGGCGGCCCGCCCGCCCGATCGGCGGGGCCTGCCTGCAGACTGTCGATCAAGGCGATTTCGGAGAGAGAGCAATGTGCACCTCGGATCATGGCAACCAACCCATCGCCGTCGACGTGGCCGACACGGCCGCCGCCTCCGTCGCGCCCTCGCCGGGAATCGTCGAGGAGCTCGTCGCCGCCAATCACATCCTGTTCGACCAGGGCGTCGTCGACGCCTTCGGCCATATCAGCGTGCGCCATGACAAGCGGCCGGACCGCTTCCTGCTCGCCCGCAACATGGCCCCGAGCCGGGTCGCGGCCGAGGACATCGTCGAGTTCACGCTCGATGGCGAGGCGGTCAATGCCAATGGCCGCAAGGTCTATCTCGAGCGCTTCATCCACGCCGAGATCTTCCGCAGGCGCCCCGATGTGATGGCGGTAATCCACAGCCACTCGCATTCGATCGTGCCGCTCAGCGTCGTCAAGGGCACACGCCTGCGGGCGATGTTCCACATGGCCGGTTTCGTCGGCCAAGGCGCGCCCGTCTTCGAGATTCGCGAGGCCGGCGGCGATGCGACCGACCTGCTGATCAGCAACAATCATCTCGGCCGGGCGCTGGCCGAGCATTTCGACGGCCACGACATCGTGCTGATGCGCGGCCATGGCTCGACCGTCGTCGGCTATTCGATCAAGCAGGCGGTCTACCGCGCCGTCTATGCCGAGCTCAATGCGCGCTACCAGCTCCAGGCGATGCAGCTCGGCGAGGTCACCTATCTCACCGAGGGCGAGAGCCGCGCCTGCGTCGCCAGCATCGAGGCGCAGGTCCATCGCCCCTGGGAGATGTGGCTCGAACAGGCCCGCGCCCGCCGGCGCTGAGACGCCTGCCCGCAGATCATCCCAATCCATCCTGCCTCGCAGAAGGTGGCTTCCATGCAATTCCATCTCAACGGTTTTCGGACCGGCGATCCCTCTGTCTCTGACGTTGCCGAGAACCTCCTGGCCTCACCGGGCGGCTCCCTGCCGCAGGAGGTCGATGTCCTGATCGTCGGCTGCGGTCCGGCCGGGCTGACGCTGGCAGCCCAGCTCGCGGCCTTTCCCGACATCACGACGCGGATCGTCGAGCAGAAGCCGGGCCCGCTCGAGCTCGGCCAGGCCGATGGTATCGCCTGCCGCACCATCGAGATGTTCGACGCCTTCGGCTTCTCCGAGCGGGTGCTGAAGGAGAGCTACTGGGTCAACGAGACGGTGTTCTGGAAGCCCGACGCGACCCGGCCGGACGCCATCACCCGCAGCGGCCGCATCCTTGATGTCGAGGAAGGCCTCTCCGAGTTCCCGCATGTGATCCTGAACCAGGCACGAATCCACGACTTCTTCCTCGACGTGATGCGCCGCTCGCCGAGCCGGCTGGAGCCGGATTATTCGCGGCGCCTCTTCGACCTCCAGATCGACAGTGCATCGTCCCATCCAGTTACCGTAAGGCTCGAGCGTGTCGATCCCGCGCATGAAGGCGAGATCGAGACCGTCAAGGCACGCTACGTCGTCGGTTGCGACGGAGCGCGCAGCGCCGTGCGTAAATCGATCGGGCGCAGTTTGCAGGGCGACTCCGCCAACCAGGCCTGGGGCGTGATGGATGTCCTCGCCGTCACCGATTTCCCGGATGTGCGATTGAAGGCGCTGATCCAGTCGGCCGGCGAAGGCACGATCATCATCATCCCGCGCGAAGGCGGCTATCTGATCCGGATCTATGTCGAGCTCGACAAGCTCAGCGCGAACGAGCGGGTCGCGAGCCGCAATATCGGCGTCGAGCATCTCATCGCCGCGGCGCAGCGCATCCTGCGCCCCTACTCGTTCGAGGTGAAGGAGGTCGCCTGGTGGTCGGTCTACGAGATCGGCCAGCGCCTCTGCGACAAGTTCGACGACGTGCCGGCGGATGAGGTCGAGCAGCGTCTTCCGGCCGTCTTCATCGCCGGCGATGCCTGCCATACCCACAGCCCGAAGGCCGGCCAGGGCATGAACGTCTCGATGCAGGACGCCTTCAACCTCGGCTGGAAGCTGGCGGCGGTCCTGCGCGGGCAATGCCCACCCCAGCTGCTGCACAGCTACTCGGCCGAGCGCCAGGCGATCGCCAAGGAGCTGATCGACTTCGATCGCGAATGGGCGAAGATGCTGAGCGCGCCCCTGAAGACCTCGGCGACCGGCGACGGCGTCGATCCCAAGGAGGTCGAGGCCTATTTCGTCAGGCATGGCCGCTACACCGCGGGAACCGCGACCCGCTACGCACCCTCTCCCCTGACTGGCCACTCGACCCATGCCGGGCTCGCGACAGGGTTGCCGATCGGCGCGCGTTTCCATTCGGCGCCGGTAATCCGCCTCGGCGACGCCAAGCCGGTCGAGCTCGGCCATGTCGCGCAGGCCGATGGCCGCTGGCGCCTCTATGCCTTCGCCGACAAGGCCGACCCGTCTTCGGCAGCGTCGCGCCTGCGCGCACTCTGCGAGGCACTGGCGGATTCGCCGTCATCGCCGCTGTGGCGCTACGCTAGGCCGGATGCCGATCTCGACGCGGTCATCGACCTGCGTGCCATCCTGCAGCAGCCCCATCGCGAGGTCGCGGTCGAGACCCTGCCGAGCCTGCTCCTGCCCCGCAAAGGCCGCCTCGGGCTGATCGACTATGAGAAGGTGTTCTGCCCCGATTTGCGCGAGGGCCAGGACATCTTCGACCTGCGCGGCATCGACCGCGAGCGCGGCTGCCTGGTGATCGTGCGGCCCGACCAATACGTCGCGAACATCCTGCCGCTCGACGACCACGCCGGCCTCGCCGCCTTCTTCGCAGGCTTCATGACGCCGCAATCTCAGGGCTGACGAGCCCCTGCCCGGGCACAACGGCTCGACGATGGCCCTGCCCATAGGCGAGCTGAAGAGCTCATCGGCGGCGGATCGCAGCTCATCAAACACGCGAAAGCCGGATCCGATCGGACCCGGCTTTCGATCTCGGATGGAGACGGTCTTGCCGATCAGCCGGCGATGCCAGCTGATCGGATTGGACCTCAGAGGATCAGGAACAGATCCGTATTGGTGATGTTCGGATTGTTGGTGAAAGTCGCAACCAGGACGTCACCGCCGGCCGCGCTGCCGTTGCTGTCGAACCAGAGCTGATCGGTCGACTGGTCGTAGATGAAGCGCGTCGCCGCAGTGACCCCAAGCCCGGTGTGCCCTGAGGCCAAGCTCGCGAACTGTGCCGCGGTCACCATGGTCCCCGCCGCCGAACCGACGAGACCGGCCCCGGCGAAGCCGGAGGCGGAGATCTGGACGCGATCCTGGCCCTTGGCGAAATCCCAGATGAAATCGCCGCCATCGGCAACGTTGGTGAAGCGGAAGATGTCGTTACCGGCACCGCCGATCAACGTATCGACACCAAGGCCGCCGACGAGAGTGTCATTTCCACCGCGACCGTCGAGCTTGTTGGCGCCGCTCGAACCGGTCAATTGATCGGCGACGTCGGTACCGTTGACGTTCTCGACGTTGAAGATCAGGTCCTGATGGCCGAAGCCGTCCTTGCCGATCCCCGTCGCCAGATTGACGATGACGCCCTGGATGCCGCCGCCATTCGCGGCATCCCGGGTGTAGTCGACGGTGTCGATGCCGCCGCGGCCGTCGATGACGTCCGCTCCGCCGAGGCCGCGGAAGCGGTTGTTGCCATCGTCCCCGTTCATGATGTCGACGGACTGGGTACCACGGATGCCCTCGATATTGCGCACGATATCGGTGTGGCCGAAGCCATCCTTGATCGTGCCGACCTGCAGATCGGCGACGATGCCGCTAGTGCCGCCATTGGCGGCGTCCTTGTCGTAGCGCACCTCGTCGAAGCCGGCCCCGCCGTCGATCCGGTCGGCGCCGGCCAGGCCATAGAACATCTCGAAGTCGTTGTTGGCCACATTGCCGCCCGTCAGCCGGTCGGCGAAGCCCGTGCCCAACACCTCCTCGATGTCGATCAGCAGATCGGTTTTGCCGAAGGTGTCGGTCGCGACGCCCGTAAGCAGGTTGACGACCACGCCCTGGAATCCGCCATCAAGGTCGTAGCGGACGGCGTCGAAGTCTTCAGGATCGCTCGGCCCGGCGGACGTGCCATCGAACACGTCGAAACCGTCGCCACCGATCATGACATCGTAAGCAGCACCACCGCGAAGGACATCGTCGCCGTTGCCACCATACAGCCAGTCTTCGCCAGCACCACCCTCCAGCGTGTCGTTGCCGCCGTCGCCGAAGAGGCGGTCATTACCGCCCATGCCGAACAGCATGTCATCGCCATTGCGCCCCCGCAGCTCGTTGACGAGCTCGCTGCCGACGACAAAGTCGTTGTTGTCGCTGCCGACGATGCCTTCGATACCGACCAGCGTATCGAAGGAGCCGAAGCCGTCGCGCACCGCGTTGGACCCGACGGTGAACACACCGACCGTTATGGCGGCACCAGACAGGTTGGCGATAACGCCCTGTGCACCACCATTCGACGAATCCGAGCGGTAGTCGGCATAGTCGAAACCGCCGCCGCCATTGATCAGGTCATTGCCGGCCATGCCGCGGAAATACTCGTCACCGACTCCGCCGAAGAAGTAGTCGCCGAACTCGGAGCCGCGCACCCCTTCGATGCCGGAGAGAGTGTCGGTCCACCCGATCACATCGCGCGCCTTGCCAGCTGCGACGGTGTAGCCGCCCGCCGTAACCGAGACAGCGGAGAGGTTGACGATCGCGCCGATCGTCGGCAGGACCGCGCTCGGCAAGTGCTGCGGCCGGTAGCTCCAGTCCAGGTCGTAGCGGACCTGGTCGAAGCCTCCCGTGCCGCCTTCGATCACGTCGTTGCCGGCGAGGCCGAAGAAGCCTTCATAGTCGAGGTTCGCGGTGCTGCTGCCGATGATGACATCGTGGCCGTTCGTGCCGATGACCTCCTCGATGTCGAGCAGGGTATCGGTATCACCGAAGATGTCTTTCGCCGTGCCCGCAGCAAGCGTGACGGTCGCGCCTTTGAATGTGACCGACCTGGCGACAGCGGACAGGTTGACCGCGACCGGCAGGATCGCGCCGGTGAGGCCGGCGAAGGACTGCTCGTCGCCGTATTTCACGCGGTCATAGTCGTTGACATCGTTGACCAGATTACCCGAGCCGTCGATCGGGCGGCCGTCAATGACGTCGTTGCCCCGACCGCCGACGAACCTGTCTTCGTGGAGGCCGCCAAGGAGATAGTCGTTGCCGGTCTCGCCATGGATCTCGTTGGCAAGCTCATTGCCAATCAGCAGGTCGTTGACCTGCGAGCCGCGCAGATCCTCGACATTGCGGAACTGGTCGATCGCGCCGGAGTAATCGCGGGCAGACTGGCCGGCGATCGACGTGCCCGCATAGCCGCCGGTCACGCCGGCGACCATTGGCGCCGTCAGCGGACCCGTCAACGAGAATGCCCCGGCATTCAGATTGGCCACCGTGCCGAACGTAAGCGTGCCGCCGCCCCCCCGGAAGTCGATCATGTCGGTGCCGCCGGCGCCGTCGAAGAAGTCCGCGCCGGCCCCCAGCCGGGCCCGGTTGTTGGCGCTGCTGCCGATGACGATGTCGCTCTGCTCGGTGCCGCGAACGCGTTCGATGCTGACAAGCGCATCGGTGTCGCCCCAGCCGTCATAGGCTCGGAAGGCGAGGATGTCGGTATAGGACGTCGTGATCGTCGTCCCCATCCCCGTCAGGTAACCCTGCAGATCGGCAATGTTGGTGTTGCCGAGGTTCACCACCACGCCGAGCGTTCCATTGTCGTCGGCGGTGTTGTCGAGATTGCGGTTGCCGGTCGCGTCCAGCTCATAGTGGACAGTGTCGTTGCCGCCACCGCCATTGATGAAGTCGCTGCCCTTGAAGCCGGTGAAGTCCTCGGCCTGGTCGGAGCCTGTAAAATCGTCAACGAGCTGCGTGCCGCGGACGCCCTCGATGTCGATCACGATATCGATGTTGCCGTAGGTATCGGTTATGGTGCCCTGGCGGATGTCCGGGTTCGGATCCGTATCCAGATTGACGACGATGCCCTGGACGGGTGCGGCACCATGATCGCGGCCGCCTTCGTTCGCTTCGCGACGATAGTCGACCACATCGGATTCATCGTCGTAGAAGTCAGGACGGAAGTCGCCGCTGCCATCGAAGGTGTCCACACCGTCGCCGCCGACGAAGCTGTCGTCGCCAGCCTTGCCGACGAGCAGGTCATCGCCGGCCAGGCCGACAAAGTCGTTGTCGGCGTCGTTGCCATAGATGATGTCACCCGTGGCCGCCACATTGGTGCCGACCACCCGCTCGATGCCGATCAGCGTGTCGAATTGGCCATAGCTGTCGAGTGCCTTGCCGACACCGACCGTGACGCTTCCAGAACCGCTGGGATTGGCGACGGTGATCGCCGCGGAAGAGAGATTGACGACCACGCTCTGGCCGGCAGGATCGCTCAGCTCACGCTCGTCGACATAGCGGACGGTGTCGGCGCCATCGCCGCCATTGAGCGTGTCCAAGCCGGCGCCGCCATAGAGCGTATCGTCGCCGGCCATACCCAGGAGCGTATCATTGCCGGCCCGGCCCCTCAGTTGGTTGTTTCCGGCAGAGCCTGTGATGCTGTCGGCGGAGTTGGAGCCGAAGACGTTTTCGAAGTTCGAGAGGACATCGCCAGCCGCATCACCGCCCGCACCCGTACCAGCTGTGAGATTGACGGTGACGCCGGCCGCGGAGTTCAAATAAGCGAGCGTGTCGGTGCCGTTGCCGCCGTTGAGCACGTCGGCGCCGCCGCGCCCATCGATGAAGTCATTCCCGTCGCCGCCGGCCAGATTATTGGCACCGGCGCTGCCGAACAGATTATCGTTGAAATTCGAGCCGATGACGTTTTCGATCCCGATGAAGATGTCGCCCGCGGCATCTCCGCCGCTGAGTTGCGGGCCACTCAGGTTAAGATCGACAAAGACGCTGGCAGCCGAAGCCGCATAGCGCACCGTATCGGCGCCTGCGCCGCCGTCCAGCGTGTCGGCGCCGGCGCCGCCCTCCAGGATGTCGTTGCCGGCCCCGCCGTTAAGGGTGTTCACTCCGGCGTCGCCGGTCAGATCGTCGTTGAAGCCCGAGCCGATGACGATCTCGAAGTTCAGGACCGTGTCGCCGGCCGCATGACCGCCCATCCCGGTGCCCGCGGCGAGATTGACCTGCACGGCTGCGTTCGAGGCGGCATAGCGCAGGGTGTCGGTATCGGTGCCGCCATCCAGATAGTCGGCGCCGGCTCCACCTTCGATGATGTCGTTGCCCGACATACCTTCGAGGCGGTTGTTTCCGGCATCGCCGAGCAACATATCGGCATGGACCGTGCCAACGACGTTCTCGATGCCCGACAGGATGTCGCCGCTGGCATCGCCGGCGCTGACCTGTGCCGTGGCCAAGGCGAGGTTGACCGTCACGCCGGCGGCGCTGCCCATATAACCGACGCCATCGCCAAACGCCGTATTCGTTCCACCGATCAAGCGGTCGGCGCCCGCCCCACCCATGAGAAGGTCGTCGCCGGCGCCGCCGTCGATGGTGTTCGCGCCGCTGGAGCCTGCCAGAACGTCGTCGAACGCCGAGCCGGTGAGGTTCTCGACATTGGTCAGGACATCGCCGGCCGCTCCGAATCCTCCCGCGCCCCCAGTCAGATTGGCCCAGACGTCAGTTGTTGCATTGGCGTAGCTGACGGTGTCGATGCCGTCCCCGCCATCAATCGCATTGGCGGCGTCGCTCGCGATGATGGTGTCAGCGAAGCTCGACCCCGTGACGTTTTCGAAGCCGCTGATCGTGTCGCCGGTCGCATCGCCCCCCGTCGCAGTCTGCGCGGCGAGATTGACCGTGACTGGAGCGTTCGAGCCGGCATAGCTCAGCGTATCGCTGCCGGCACCGCCGAGCAGTACGTCGGCGCCGGCGGCGCCACGGACGACGTCGTCCCCATCGCCGCCGTCGATGGTGTTGGCGCCGGCGTTGCCGGTCAGGGTGTCGCCGTGAGCCGAGCCGATCAGGTTCTCAAAATCGAAGAAAACATCCCCGGTCGCGTCCCCGCCGGTCGCGGTCGACGTGGTGAGGTTGACGGTGACCGCCCCGCTCGAGCCGGCATAGCTCAGCGTGTCGGACCCGGCCCCACCCATCAGGCCGTCTCCGTCTGCTCCGCCTTCGATGATGTCGTTGCCGTCATTGCCGAGGATCTGGTTGACGCCGCCATCGCCTTTGAGGACGTCGTCGAAGGACGAGCCGATGAGGTTCTCGAAATTCGTCAGCACGTCGCCGGCTGCATCGCCGGCCGAGACCTGGGGACCGGCCAGCGACAGGTCCACGGTCACGCCGGCGGCGGACGTGACATACAAGACGGTATCGCCATTGAGATTGTTATTCCCGCCGTCGAGCACGTCGGCGCCCGCGCCGCCGATCAGGTCGTCATCCCCGTCGCCGCCGGACAGGGTGTCGTTGCCGGCGCCGCCGGCCAGATCGTCATCGAAAGCCGAGCCGGTGACGACGAGGCTGTTCGCCGGATCGAGCAGATAGGCCGGCGTCGCGCCATTCACCGCGTCGTCGGGGTCGAAGGACCTGGGATCGCTGAACTGCAGCGTCCCGACCTGCTCCGTCCCAGAATACAGGGCGAGATTGGTGAACTGTAGAGCGCGCACCTGCTCGACCCAGCTCGCGAACGCGTTCTGGGCTGCGAGAACCGCCTGATAGAAGGCCAGCGGCGTCGGGTAGTCGTTGTTGTTGATGGCGTTGATCGCCGCCATGACGCCCGAGAAATCGGGCACAGCAACCCCAGTCAGCCCGAAGCCGTAGCTCGAACCGCCTACCAGGTAGACATCGGTGCCGGTCGGTGCCGCCGCCCAGGCCGGCATGCTGCCGTTTAGGCCATTGAAGGTGAAGGACATCGACGGCCCGCCATCGATCGTCGCCGTCACCGTCTCCGGAGCCGCATCGAGCGGGCTCACGGGCCGCGCGCCATTGCCGTCGACGGTGAAGGCCTCGATGAGGGTCCCGGGGTTGAAGACCTGGCCGAACGTGGCAGCCGAGAAATCGACGGTGATCGTGGACATCGGTGGAAGCTCCCGTAAGCCGCCCGCGGCGGCAGATGTTCTGACTTTGACTGCTGGAGACTCAAAATTGCGCGGCACAGCCGCGCATGACGTTCTCTATTCTCGATCTTGACTTGGCTTTGGGGGACTCAGCACGAATCCCGGCGGCCGCAGCTCGCCGGGCCGTGTCATCGCCTACATCGGCCGAGCTGTTCGCTTCGGCCTGTGAAATTCAGGAGGCGGCGCACTGGCAGAGCCCAAATGGTCACATTCCTACCGCTCATCGAGCTCGCCGATCACCAACGCCGCGCGGGGAGTATTACTGATTCTAACCGAGGGTAAACTCCCCAAACGGGGGTATCGGATAAAGAAACAATCTCCTATCATTCCGCAAGGAGAATATCACTTCCCTTACGTCACTTTTATTGCAGACGCTCGTGCGGAGCCTCCTGCTGCTGCGGGGCCTCCCGGATTTGCGGATGACCGGCCCGCCCCGCTCGACCGGAAAGGCCGATCCTCCCGTCAGCGGACATCGGAGTGCATCGCCGATCCGCTTGCGGCCCAGCGTCATATAGACGCTGTCAATATCATCGATGGAAAGAACGTATTGGATCGATAGGTCGCAGCCGCCTAGCGTCCGGTCATCCGCTGACAAGCACAGAGCGAGACCGCGCCATGGTTGCCACCCGCCGCCCCGCCGCTTCCGAAACCGGTGATCCGCTTCTCCTGACGCCCGGGCCGCTGACCACCAGCAAGGCGATCAAGGAGGCCATGATCCACGATTGGGGCTCGCGTGACGCCACCTTCGTCGGCATCAACAAGGCGGTCATGGACGAGCTGCCGAAGGTCATCCATGGCGGAGCGGATTTCGTCACCGTGCCCATGCAGGGCTCCGGCACCTTCGCCGTCGAGGCGATGCTGACGACCTTCGTCCCGCGCGACGGCACCGTGCTCGTCCTGATCAACGGCGCCTATGGCCAGCGCGCCAGGCGCATCCTGGAAATCGCCGGGCGGACCGTGGTCGTCCACGAGACCGCAGAGGACATGCCGCCGGACCTGACCGAGGTCGACAGGCTGCTCGGCGCGGATGCCGGCATCTCGCATGTCTTCGCCGTCCACTGCGAGACGACCAGCGGAATCCGCAATCCGATCGAGGCGATCGCCGCTCTGGTGAAGCGTCACGGCCGCCGTCTGCTGATCGACTCGATGAGCGCTTTCGGCGCCCTGCCGCTCGACAGCCGCGACGTCCAGTTCGACGCGGTCGCCGCCTCCTCCAACAAGTGCATCCAGGGCGTGCCCGGCCTCGGCTTCGTCATCGCCCGCAAGAGCGCGCTCGCCGAGACGAAGGGCAACGCCACCACCCTCGTCCTCGACCTGCATGATCAGCACGCCGCCTTCGAGCGCACCGGCCAGTACCGCTTCACCCCGCCGATCCACGTCATCGTGGCGTTCCACGCCGCGCTGCAGGAGTTCTGGGCGGAAGGCGGCGTCGCCGGGCGCGGCGACCGCTATGCCGAGAATGCGCGCATCCTGATCGAGGGCATGCAGGAGCTCGGCTTCCGCACCCTGCTTCCCGCTGCCCGGCAGGCCCCGATCATCGTCACCTTCCACATGCCGGAGGATAAGCGCTTCGTCTTCCAGCGCTTTTACGACGCGCTGAAGGATGCCGGCTACGTCATCTATCCCGGCAAGCTCACCGTCGCCGACAGCTTCCGCATCGGCTGCATCGGGGCGCTGGGAGCGCAGGACATGCGCAACTTCGTCGCCACCGTCTCGTCTGTCCTCGACGAGATGGGTGTCGGCCTCAAGTCCGCGGCGTGAGGGTGATTGCGATGAACATGCATTCTTCGGTTGGCTCTGAGGTTGTGGTGAACGGTCGGGGTTATGCCCGCCCGGTTCGTCCGACGGTTGTGATCTGCATGGACGGCTCGGAGCCGGCCTATATCGAGGCGGCCAGCGCCAAGGGGCTGACGCCGAACCTCGACCGGATCATGCGGACCGGCGCGAGCACCCACGCCTATTCGGTGATCCCGAGCTTCACCAACCCGAACAATCTCTCGATCATCACCGGCCGCCCGCCGGCCGTCCACGGCATCGCCGGCAACTTCTTCTACGACCGCGAGGCCAGGGAAGAGGTGATGATGAACGATGCGCGCTTCCTGCGGGCGCCGACCATCCTCGCCGAGTTCCAGAAGGCCGGCCTCAAGGTCGCGATGGTCACCGCCAAGGACAAGCTCAGGACCCTGCTCGGCAAGGGCCTCGACTTCGGATCGGGCACGGCAATCGCCTTCTCCTCGGAGAAGGCCGACAAGGCCAACCGGAACGAGAACGGCATCGCCGATGTGCTGGATTTCGTCGGCATGCCGGTGCCGTCGGTCTATTCGGCCGATCTCTCCGAGTTCGTCTTCGCCGCCGGCGTCAAGCTGCTGGAGACGTTCAAGCCCGACCTGATGTACCTCTCGACCACCGACTATGTGCAGCACAAGGCGGCGCCGGGCTCCGAGATGGCCGATGCCTTCTATGCGATGTTCGACGGTTACGTCGGCAAGCTCGACGCGCTCGGCTGCACGCTGGTGATCACCGCCGACCACGGCATGAACGACAAGCATCTGGCCAATGGCGAGCCCGACGTCGTCTATCTGCAGAGCCTGATGGACGAGTGGTACGGCAAGGGCGTGATGCGGGTGATCCTGCCGATCACGGACCCTTACGTCGTCCACCATGGCGCGCTCGGCTCCTTCGCCACGGTCTATTTGCCCGAGGGCGCCAGCCAGGAGGAGGTCGCCGCCCGCATCTCCGGCCTCGACGGCATCGCGCTGGCGGTCACCTCGGCCGAGGCCTGCGAACGCTTCGAGCTGCCGGCCGACCGGATCGGCGACGTCGTCGCGATCTCGACCCGGCAGAAGGTGATCGGCACCTCGCCCGACCGGCACGACCTCTCCGGCCTGACCGAGCCGCTGCGCTCGCATGGCGGCATCACCGAGCAGCGCGTGCCGATGATCGCCAACCGGCCGATCACCGTCCCGGACGGGCGGATCTTGCGCAATTTCGACGTCTTCGACGTCGCCCTCAACCTGGTGCACTGACGATGAACGCGACCGTGAAGCCGCCGGTGCGGCGCGAGGCGATGCGCATCGCCGGCAAGCTGGTCTCGACCGACGACATGCTCGAGGTCCGCAACCCCTATGACGACAGCGTCGTCGGGCTGATCCCGGCCGCAAGGCCCGAGCATGTCCGCGAGGCCTTCGCCAAGGCCAGGGCGTTCAAGCCGACGCTCTCCCGCTATGAGCGCCAGCGCATCCTGCAGAAGACGGCCGAGCTCCTCTTCGCCCGCAAGGAGGAGTTCGCCCGGCTGATCACGGCGGAAGCCGGCCTGTGCTGGAAGGACTCGCTCTACGAGGCCAGCCGCGCCTATGACGTCTGGTCCTTCGCCGCCCAGCTCACCATCAAGGATGATGGCGAGATGTTCTCCTGCGACATCTCGCCGAACGGCAAGGCGCGCAAGATCTTCACCACGCGCCAGCCGCTGCTCGGGGTGATCTCGGCGATCACCCCGTTCAACCACCCGCTCAACATGGTCAGCCACAAGCTCGCCCCGGCGATCGCGACCAACAACCGCCTCGTGCTGAAGCCGACCGAGCTCACGCCGCTGACGGCGCTGGCGCTGGCCGACGTGCTCTACGAGGCCGGGTTGCCGCCGGAGATGCTGTCGGTCGTCACCGGCAACCCCTCGACCATGGGCGATGCGATGATCACCGATCCCGATGCGGATCTGGTGACCTTCACCGGCTCGGTCCGGGTCGGCAAGCACATCGCCGCGACCGCCGGCTACAAGCGCATCGTGCTCGAGCTCGGCGGCAACGACCCGCTGATCGTGATGGAGGATGCCGATCTCGACAAGGCGGCCGAGCTTGCCGTCACCGGCGCGACCAAGAACTCCGGCCAGCGCTGCACCGCGGTCAAGCGCATCCTGGTGGTCGAGAGCGTCGCCGATGCCTTCGCCAAGCTGGTCGTCGAGAAGGCCAAAAAGCTCACATGCGGCGATCCGATGGACCCGGCGACCGATGTCGGCACCGTCATCAACGCCCGCTCGGCCGCGCTCTTCCAGGCCCGCGTCGACGATGCGGTGAGCAAGGGGGCAGAGGTGCTCTACGGCAAGCGG
>JAESGM010000727.1_pt1 | contig 16600 bp, 13 predicted proteins | sample 9269721 | NCBI WGS metagenome assembly JAESGM01 (sample SAMN15720920, study PRJNA650825) | algae metagenome | isolation source: Komarekiella atlantica HA4396-MV6 and co-occurring heterotrophs from... | place: USA: Theobald House, Kauai, HI | collected 2009-07-29 | reverse complement strand
AGGCCAATGCCTGGTGGGTCGTTCCGGTAGTCATCGGCGGTGTGCTGGTGGCCGGCGCTGCCGCCGCAGCCGCCTCTCAGCCCTATCCGTATGGCGCTTACGGGCCTGCTTATTACCGCGGCAATGTTTCGGTTCGTCCCACCTGCCGGATTGTGCGCGAGCGGGTGCCGGGTGGATGGCGCCGCTATGAAGTGTGCCGCTGATCCAGCGACATTCAAAAGCAACGCCGGGCCGGATCTATTCCGCCCGGCGTTTGCATTTATGACGCCATAGTTTCCTTCACTGCGGCAACGAGCTGTTTCAGCGTGAACGGCTTGGCGAGGAAAGAGAACTGCCCTTCGGGCGGCAGGTTCTTCTGGAAAGCTTCCTCGGCGTATCCCGACACGAAGATCATCTTCAGTTCGGGATTCTTCACCCGCATCTCCTTCAGCAAGGTTGGTCCGTCCATTTCCGGCATCACAACGTCGGACACGACGAGATCGACTTCCCCATTGCGGCGCTCCAGAACTTCCAGCGCCTCGACGCCATTGCTTGCTTCCACGACGGTATAGCCGCGCGACGTCAATCCGCGTGCATTGAGGGCGCGCAGCCCCTCCTCGTCTTCGACCAGCAGGATCGTGCCCTGCCCGGTCAGGTCCGGATTGGCGGCCTTTGCGAGATTGCCGGCGGCCGTCAGCGCGCCGGCGATGGCGGGCGACTCCACGCGCTCCAGTTCCTCGCCGCCGACATGCCGCGGCAGGAAAATGCGGAAGATCGTGCCCTTGCCCGGCTCGGACTCCGGATAGATGAAACCGCCGGTCTGCTTGATGATGCCATAGACCGTCGACAGTCCGAGGCCGGTGCCCTTGTTGACTTCCTTGGTGGTAAAGAAGGGCTCGAAAATCTTCTCCATGATGTCCGGCGGCATGCCTGTGCCGGTATCGGTGACTTCCACCAGAACGAAGTCCGACGCGGGCAGTCCGCTATAGCCGAAACGGGCGGCATCACTGCCCTGGACGTTACGGGTGCGAACGGTCAGGTTGCCGCCTTCCGGCATGGCGTCGCGCGCATTCACCGCCAGATTGATGATGACCTGCTCGAACTGCGACAGGTCGGCTTTCACCGGCCACAGGTCGCGGCCATGGACGACTTCGAGCTTCACTTTCTCGCCGATCAGGCGGCGCATCAGGATGGTCAGATCGGACAATGCCTCGCCGAGGTCCAGCACTTGCGGGCGCAGGGTCTGCCGGCGCGAGAATGCGAGCAGCTGACGCACCAGCGAGGCCGCGCGATTGGCATTCTGCTTGATCTGCATGATGTCCTGGAAGGACGGATCGGTCGGCTTGTGCGCATTGAGCAGGAAGTCGGTCGCCATCATGATGGCGGACAGGACGTTGTTGAAGTCGTGCGCGATTCCACCGGCCAATTGGCCGACGGTTTCCATCTTCTGCTGCTGCTTGATCTGGTTTTCCAGCGTCTTGCGATCGGTGGTCTCCAGCGCATAGACGATCGCGGATTCGGCCTCGCTTTCATCGTCCTCGATGGCGGTGACGTAGAAGGTCGCCGAACGGTCGCCATTTCCGACCAGAGCCGACTCGACCGGCGCGATATCGACCTGCCCGTCCGCCGCCCTGCGAATAGCAGCCTCGAGCGCGCTGCGATCGCGATCCGCCAGAACCGACAACATATTGCGGACGTCGCCCTCGTCCTTGAACAGGCCCTGGAAGAGCCGCGCGAATAGCGCGTTCGAGCGGGCGATGCGTCCGTTGCGGTCGACAGTCGCAATCGCCATCGGCGTGTTGTTGAAGAAGCGCATGAAGCGCACTTCCGCGGCCCGCTGCGGATCGGAGCCGTCCGCACGCGCGCGGTTGAGCACCAGCGTGCGCGAAGTCCCGGGCATGCCGTCAGCGCCGAAGGCGACCTTGTGAAAGAGTCGCACCGGCACCGAGCGGCCAGCGCGGGTCTTGAAGTCGAGATCGAGGACTTCGGTCTTCACCTCGCCCGGCGCCGCAGACAGCATGCTGAGCAATGCCACGCCGTCACCTGAGACGATGTCGGCCAGCTTCAGTCCGCCTGAGCCGACCTGCGCCAGATCGTGATCCAGCCAGGAGGCGAGCGTGGCGTTCAGATAGACGATGTTGCCCTTGCCATCGACCGAGAAGAACCCGGCCGGGGCGTGATCGAGATAGTCGATCGCGTGCTGCAATTCCTGGAAGACATTTTCCTGCCGTTCACGGTCGCGGGTCACGTCGGCGATATTCCAGACGGTTTGCCGCGCGGTGCGCTTGCCTTCCCCAAGCGGCCGCACCCGCATGCGCAGCCAGCGCGCCGGCCCGCCCTGCGGGTCCGGAATACGCACCTCCTCCTGGAGCCTGCGACCTTCGCGCGACGCCTTGAGCAAGCGATAGATCGCTTCCGACACATCCGGATCGCCGATGAAAACCCGCTCGATCGGGCGGACGTCCCCGGCGTCGGTCGCGTCGACCAGTTTCAGATACGGAGCATTGGCGTAAATCACCCGCCCCCCCTGATCGGTGACGACGAGGCCATCGAAGGAGCCGTCCACCAGGCTCTTGATCATCGGATTGGCGCCGTCCTTGCTGGCGAAGCGGAGCAGGCCGGAGGCCACGGCGAACAGTGAAAAGACGCCGATTGTCGCCAGAACCGCGAGCAACAGCAGAATGTAGACCCCGGCATCTTCCCGGCCGACATAGAGAAGGCCGGCCACCGCACCAACCAGGGCTATGGCAACAAGCAGGACGAATCCGATGCTGCCGCCGCGCCCGCTGCGGTCGAACGCGCCGCGGTCCTGCCCTTCGCCGGTATCCGTTGTGGCCATAAGGTCATTTGCCCCAAGCGGGCGGCGATCCGCAAGGGTGCTGATTTGGGCGTTCATTTGAGTGCTCATGGCCGCCCCCTGGCTCCGCGACGCAGGTTCATGACATAGCCGATGACCTCGGCGACCGCGCGATAATGCTCGGCGGGAATCTCCTGGTCGATCTCCACGGTGGCGTGCAGCGCGCGGGCCAGCGGCGGGTTTTCCACGATCGGCACCGAATGCGCCGTCGCCACTTCCCTGATCCTGAGCGCGACCGCATCCACGCCCTTTGCGACGCAGACCGGGGCGTTGTCCCCGCGTTCGTATTTCAGGGCGATGGCGTAGTGGGTCGGGTTGGTGATGACCACCGAGGCGTCCGGTACCGCGGCCATCATGCGTTTGCGCGCGCGCTGTTCGCGGATACGGCGAATGCGCGCCTTGACCATCGGATCGCCTTCGCTCTGCTTGAACTCCTCCTTGATCTCGCGCAGCGACATCTTCTGCTTCTCGTGCCATTGGCGATACTGGAAGAAGAAATCGGCCGCCGCGATGATCGCAAGAATGGCGACGACAATACCCATCAGCTTGAGGGAAAAAAACGCCACAAGCGGAAGAATGGCCGCGGGATCGGTCGCCACCATGGTTTCAAGCCGGTCGCGCTCCGGCCAGAGCAGCATCGTCATCACTGTTCCAAGCAGCGCGATCTTCAGAATGCCCTTGACGAAATTCACCAGCGCGATCTTCGAGAAGAGGCGCTTCAGTCCCGCCAACGGCGAAATCTTGCTCAGCTTGGGCTTCAGGCTTTCGGCAGACCACACCAGCCGGTGTTGAATCACGTTGCCGCCGATCGCGGCCAACGCCAGCATCAGGAACGGAATTGCCAGAATGGCGATCACCTCGATCCCGGTCTTGCCTGCAAAATGAATGAGACCGCGTCCGTCCATGGGAATACGATGCGCATTGGCGAGAATGCCGCCAAGCGTCGCTTTCAGCCCGGTGCTCATGGGCGTTGCGAACATCATCAGCAACAGCGTCGCAGCGGCGATCACGAACCAGGTGGATACTTCCTGACTCTTGGCGACATCGCCGCGCTCAAGTGCCTCGTCCAGCCGTTTCTGGGTTGGGTCTTCTGACTTCTCGTTGTCGTCCTGTCCCTCGGCCATTGCGCGCTCCGTTTATGAATAGGGAGCCAGTTCGCGCAGAACGCTGCCGAGAAACTCAAGGAAAGTGCCCATCATGGCACTGACGACAAGGAGAAGAATGAGGAATCCGATCAGGATCGACAGCGGCATGCCGACGAAGAACACCTGCATCTGCGGCATCAGCCGCGACAGGATGCCGAGCCCGAGATTGAACAGAAGACCGAAGACGAGGAACGGCGCCGACAACTGGATGCCGACCTTGAACGCCGCGGCGACTGTTCTGGTGAACAGCGCGGCGAGATCGCCAGTGAGAAATCCAGATCCCGGCGCGAACAGCCGGTAACTGTCGTTCAGTGCCGCGATCACGAGATAATGCATGTCGGTCGCGAAGACGAGCGTGATGCCGAGGATTGTGAGGAAGTTACCGACAATCACGCTCTGCTGACCTTGCGTCGGATCGACGGCCGTGACGAAGCCAAGCCCCATCTGCTGTGCCACCACCGAGCCGGCGACCTGCAATGCGGAAATCGTCAGGCGCGCGGTCAGTCCCAGCACCACGCCGACCAGCAATTCCTGCCCCAGCATCTGCAGCACCGGGCCAAACTGCCGCAGATCGAGCGTATAGGCCTCGCGATGCAGAGGCAGAAAGATCGCGGCCAGCACCAGCGCGATCGTCAGGCGAACGCGCACCGGCACCGTCAGTTCGCCGAGGCCCGGCAGCAGCATCACCATCGTTCCGATGCGGGCAAAGACCAGCATGAAGGCCGCAGCCAGAGACGGAAGGACGGAGACGTCGACGGTCATGACGATGCGGTCTAGCCGCCGGAGATGCGGCCCGCGAGCCGCAGCATGTGGCCCTGCATAATGTCGGCCATGAACGGAAGTGCGATCAGCATCGCAATGAACATTGCCAGAATCTTCGGCACAAAGGTCAGCGTCATTTCCTGGATCTGGGTCAGCGCCTGAAACAGCGAGATGACGACACCCACCACCAGCCCGACAAGCATCAGCGGGCTTGCAACAAACACCAGCGTAACGATTGCGTCACGCGCGACATCGAGCACTTCCGGTCCGGTCATTTTCAGAACTATCCCCTGCCCCACGCATGCCGTCAGATCGGCATACGCATGATTTCCTCATAAGCCTGGATCACCTTGTCGCGCACGGAGACCAGCGTCTCGATTGCCGTCTCGGATTCGGCGACCGCGGTCACGACATCGACGACATTGGCCTTGCCGGTGATTGCCGCCTGCGATTGCGCATCCGCGCTGCGCCCGGCCTTGGCCACCGCGCTCACCGCATCCTTGACCATCGCCCCGAAACTTTCAGTGCCGCCGGCGCCCGTTGCGCCTTTGGCAAGGCCCGCAGCCAGCCCGCCGCCAGGATCGGTCAGCTTGGCGAGACTGGCATAGGCGTTGGCGGCGCCGATCGGCGAGGTCATGAGGTGCTCCGTCAGGCTTTCAGGATTTCAAGCGTGCGCTGGATCATGCGACGCGTCGCGCCGATGACATTGACATTGGCCTCGTAGGATCGCTGCGCCTCGCGCATATCGGTCATTTCGACAAGCGAGTTCACGTTCGGATATTTCACATAGCCGTTGGCATCGGCGGACGGATGACCGGGCATGTGCTTTGAGGTGAACGGAGACTGATCGTTCCGGATCGGGCCGAGACCGACGACGCGGGCATCGAGCGCCCGATCAACCTCGCTGGTGAACGTCGGAATCTTGCGCCGGTAAGGATCGCCACCGGCGTTCAGCGCGGTCGAATCCGCGTTGGCGATGTTTTCAGAAATGATGCGCATGCGCCCGGCCTGCGTCTTCAGGCCGGAGGCGGCGATGGCGATTGATTTGATGAAATCCACGACAGCCCCTCAGCGTTTGCCGATTGCGGTCTTCAGCAGGCCGAGACTCTTCGCATAGAGTGTGGAAGCCTGCTGGTAATCCATCTGGTTGGCGGCAACCTTGAGCATCTCGTCTTCCAGCGCCACGGCGTTGCCCGCTGGCCGCGTCTCGAAGCCGCCCGGGCGGTCGGTCCGGAATTTCGGCGGGCTCAACCCCATGCCGGCGATATGTCCGGCATCGGTGCGGGCGAGCCCGATTGCCATGGACGGAGGAGCCGGCTTGTTGAATTCCGGTTCCTTCAGATCCTGCGGCTTGAAAAAAGGCGTATCCGCATTGGCCACGTTCTCTGCAAGCAGGCGCTGACGCTCCTGATGCCACTGCATCTTGGTGCGCAGCATGGAGAAAATCGGCAGTTCGGAGATAGCCATGGCGCTCCCTCAGGCCGTTTTGGTGAGGCGCGACTCCCACCGCGCCCCGGCAAACTTTGCCGGGTGCATGGTTAATAAGAGGTAAATATTGTTGATGGGGGAAACTGCGGTCCCTGCCTTGAAACCGCCGCCAAATGCCCATTTACCAAGGGGACAGAAAGGCCGGGCCATGCAAAGAATTGCGCGGTCCGGCCTTTAAGAGTTTGTTAACATTCGCGGCGGCAAGTATTGCCGAAGGCTTAACACATCGGGCGATTCCACGGCTCGAACGGTCCGATGAGCATCCGAGGAGCCTGTTCGATCCCATGCTGGAAAGCCTCTTTGGTGCGGAGACGCCCCTCGCAGTGCGCTTTTTCATCGCCTTCATCGTCGTTTTCGCCCTGATCGGCGTGATCGCGTGGCTGGTCCGCCGCTTCGGAACCGGCGCGCTTGGCACGCCGGGTTCTCGCGGCCGGGCTCCACGGCTGGCCGTGATCGAGGCCGGCGCGGTCGATGGCCGCCGCAAGCTGGTGCTGATCCGGCGCGATAACGTCGAACACCTCATCATGATCGGCGGCCCGGCCGATATCGTTGTCGAGCAGAATATCGTGCGTGGCCAGAACGCTGGCCGCGATGTGGCTCCAACGCGGGGGACCGGCGCCGGCGAATCGTTGCCGCGCACGGTTCCGCTTGGCGACGAAACCACCTGGCCGCTGCAACCCGAAGTCGCGCCGCGGCCGACCCGCGCGCCACGCCCCACACCCGCAATTTCCACGTCGACGATCGATGAAGCCATGCAATGGCCGACGCCGGAGCCCAAAGTGGCGGCCGCCCCGGCCGCGCGGCGCCCGCAGCGCGGCGCCAGCGACACGCTGGCCGGCCTTGCCGCAGAATTGTCCCGCCCGTCCGCTCCGAGCGAACCCGAGATCGAGCCTGTTGCCGTGGCGCCCGTCCGCCCCGCACCAAAGGCCGAGCCGCGCATGGAGCCGAAGCTCGAACTGAAGGCCGAGCCGAAACTCGACATCAGGCCCGAACCCAAGCCTGAAATCCGGGCGCCGCAGCCGGCGACCGCGCCGGTCCCGAGCGACGATCAGAACCTCGCCGACATGGCGCAGCGGCTGGAAGCCGCCTTGCGCCGCCCGGGCGGACCGCTCGCGGCGCCTGCCGCAGCGCCGGCGCCGGCCGTCAAGCCCGTCGCCGAGAAGCCGGCGGCGCCTGCGCCTGAAAAGAAGCCCGCGCCGGCTGCCAAGCCGGACAACGTGTTCGGCAGCCTCGAAGAAGAGATGGCAAGCTTGCTCGGCCGTCCACCAGGGAAGACGTGACGGCAGCGATTGCCGCGAGCTGCGTTCGTCTTTTGACGGTGGCGGCGGCGATCCTGGCAGTAACAGAACCCGCTTTCGCTCAGGACATCAGCATCAATTTCGGCCAGGGCGCCGGATTGACCGAACGCGTCATTCAGCTGATCGCGCTGTTGACGGTGCTCACGCTGGCTCCGTCGATCCTGATCATGATGACCTCATTCACCCGCATCGTGGTGGTGCTGTCGCTCTTGCGCACAGCGCTCGGCACCGCGACCGCCCCGCCCAATGCGGTGATCATCTCGCTGGCGCTGTTTCTCACCGCTTTCATCATGGGGCCGGCCTTCCAGAACGCCTATGACGTCGGCATCCGGCCGCTGATGAACAACGAGATCACGGTGGAGCAGGCCTTCGACCGCTCGTCCGAGCCGTTCAAGACTTTCATGCTCAAGAACGTGCGGGAGAAGGATCTCAAGCTGTTCAGCGACCTCTCGCGCGAACCGGCGCCGGCCAGTCCCGAGGCGCTGTCGCTGCGCATTCTCGTCCCCGCCTTCATGATCTCCGAACTCAAGCGCGCTTTCGAGATCGGCTTTCTGCTGTTTCTGCCCTTCCTGATCATCGACCTCGTGGTGGCGTCGGTGCTGATGTCGATGGGCATGATGATGCTGCCGCCAGTGGTGGTCTCATTGCCGTTCAAGCTGATCTTTTTCGTGCTGGTGGACGGCTGGACGCTGGTCGCAGGCTCGCTGGTGCAGAGTTACGGGACTTAGCCCCGGTAATCCTCGTAGAAACCCGTTTCCTCGCGCGTGAGCATGCCTTGCTCGGCCGCGAGGATGTATTGTCAGGCTGTTCCTCGCGGTGGAAGAAAAGGGCGCAATCAGACCGGGGATTTTCCGCGCGCAGCGTCGCGTTTCCTGCCCAGCCGCCCGGCCCCGAACCAGTACCAGGCGATGACCGCACACGGCACGCCGAGCGCGAGCCAGGACAGCGCGTCCCATGCTTCATCCCCGAGCAGGGCCGACAGAAGCCCCACGATGCTGAGCACACCGAGCAGGATGGGAATGGCGAAGACGCGCAGCAACGGGCGCCGGGCCGCAAACGAAGAACGTTTCTTCAAGCGGCGGTCCCTGCACTCGCCTGCACACCCGCGGGAAGCGCGGCAGGCGCCGACGCGCGGCTGCGCCGGCGCCGCCTGACCCACAGATAGAGCCCGGTCACCAGCACGACGATGGTCGCGACATCGAGCAACGCCCAGATGATCTTCAGCGGCATGCCGCCGTAATCGCCGAAATGCAGCGGCTGCGAGACAAGCAAAATTTTGGCGTAAAGCGGCAGGCTGCGGCTGTCGGTGAGCTTGCCGGTTTCCGCCTCGATCAATGTGGGGCGCAGCAGGCGCGATGTCAGCGGCGTCTCGCCGCGCATGAAGACGGCGTAGTGGCTCTTGCTGCTGAACGGGTTGCCGGGAAAGGCGACGAAGGACGGCGCCATGCCGGGCATCGCCGCGCGCGCGGACGCCACCGCCTCCTCCACCGAGGTCGGCCCCTGCGGCAAGGCGCGGTCCTTGTACGCGCCGACCATCGTCACAAGCTGATCGTTCTGCCACAGCTTGAAGATGAGATCGGCCCAGGTGTTGATCACGCCGGTGAAGCCGACGGTCAGCGCCCAGACCACCGTCACGACGCCAAGCAGATTGTGCAGGTCGAGCCAGCGCACGAGCCGCGAGCGTTCGCGCCGCACCGCGCCGAAATCGAGCTTGCGCGTCGACGGCCAGTAGAGGACGACGCCGGACACGATGGCGACGCAGAACAACAGGCCCATCAGGCCGAGGAACAGCTTTCCCGGCAGCCCGGCATACATGTCCACATGCAGACGATAGAACACGTAAGTGAGGCGCGAACGGAAATCGATCTCGTCAAGAAATGCGCCGGTGCGCGAATCGAGCCGCACCAACCGGTTATTCTCCGGATCGGAATCGACCGCCTTGCCGATGCTGAGCATGACGATCTCGGGCTCTTCGCGATCCCAGAACATGAACTGGACCGCCTGACCGGGGAATTTCGCAAGGCCATTCGCCACCACCTTGTCGAGGTTGGCGCGCGGTGCATCGGCCGCGAGCTGTGCCGGCCCGACCTCGTCGTAAAGTGCGTGATCAAGCTCGTGATAGAAGATCAGCGGCAGTCCGGTGATGCAGAGCAGCAGCAGGAACGCGGTCGAGATCAGGCTGGTCCAAGTGTGGACCTTCGACCATTTGCGGATCGATGAGGAACTCAGCATGCGGCCTCAACACGTATTGCACATTCAAATCTGCTGCGCGTATTCAGCCATGCAAGCGCGTCTTGTAAAGCGGTTTGATCGCAGCGCGCGAACAAGCGGCTTTCAGATTTGAATAAGACAAAAGAAAAACTGGATCACCTTTTTTAGCCTGTCTTCGCATGCACCCGCGCTTCCCGATGCAAGTCGGCAGGCGGCGCTTGCGGCGCCGCCTGCCCTGTCAGATTCCATGCGCTCAGAACTTGTAAGTCAGAGTCGCGAGGATGTTGCGGCGGTTGCCGTAGAAGCAGTCACCGCGCGCCAGGCAGCTTGAGAAATAGATCGTGTCGGCAAGATTGGTTGCCGTGATCTGGAATCGCCACGTTGCATCTTCGTAGGCGAACATGGCGTCGAAGAGCGTGTGATCGGGCGTGACGATGGTCACGGCCGTCTCCCCTGCGTACCAATAGCCCGTGGAAGAGGTCTGGCCGATATAGCGCGCGCCGGCGCCAATGCTGAATCCCGGCACGCCGAACAGAGTCAGCTTCTGCTTGGCCCAGAGCGAAGCGGAATTCATCGGCACGGTGTCGAGGCGGCTGCCGGCATATGCGCCTTGCGCCACCTCGGTGTCGAGATAGGTATAGGCCGCGATGATGTCGAGCGTCGGCGTGATCTTGCCGATATATTCGAGCTCCAGACCGCGGATCTTGGCTTCGCCGAGCTGGCTAGAATAATTTCCGACGCCTGGTGCAAGGCGATTTTCTTCAGTGATATCGAAGACCGCGGCATTGAAAGCAGCCGAATCCGAAAGGCGAGACTTAAAGCCAGCTTCGTATTGGGTTCCCCTTTTGGGTTTGCAGAATGTAGCGCCAGCACCGCAGATACTGCTGCCCAGAATTGGTTCGAAGGATTCGGCGTAGGACACATAAGGATTGAAGCCGAACGGCGTCTCATACATCAGGCCGAACCGCATCGTCGTCGCCGAATCCTCCTGATCCGAAGTCCCTTTGGATTCCGACACAAGCTGGTCGCGCCGAATGCCGGCCGTGAACAGCCAGGGTCCAAGCCGGGCTTGATCCTGGATATAGAGACCACTCACGGTTTGACGTATGTTAGCGCCCCCGGTTAGCGCGAAAGCATAAACCGGCGTCTGACCATAGACGGGATTATAGAGGTTGAACGGATTGACATCGAGGCCGAAGAAGGTCTCGGTGGTCTCCTTGACCTGACGTATATCCAGGCCGAACAGCACCTTATGCGTCATCGCGCCGGTCGCGAAGTCGATCTGCCCGCCGGTATCGGACGCGATGGTATCCCTCTTCATATAAGTTGAATCGACGTAGCGATTGACCGTCTGGAGCGCGGGATCCTGGAACGGAAAATACGGTGAACCGAGCGGGAAATATGGCGAACTAGGAATAGCACTGTTGTCGTAAAGGTTCGGGTACATCGTCCGGTAGATGCCGTCGATGTGCGAATAGCGGAAATTGCTGTGCACCTTGAAGTTGTTGCTGAACGAATGCTCGAACAGGCTGCTGACGGACTTCGTCGTGGTCTGATAGAGATCATAACCCGGTTCGCTGACGAACCGATTGACCGGAATCTGCCCGTTCGGATTTGCGAACAACGTGCCGCTCCACGGCAGGAAGGCCGTCGACGAGCCGGTCTTGTCCTTCTGATAAAGACCGATCACCGTCCAGTTGGTGTTCTGCGTCGGACGCCATGTGATCGCCGGCATGAACACCTGGCGATCATTCTTGACGAAGTCGGTCTGATAGTCACCGTCTTTCCAGATGCCGACAAGGCGGTATAGCCACTCCCCGTCCGGCGTGAGCTTGCCGGTCATGTCGGTCTGGATCTGCTTCGTGTTGTAGCTGCCGTAGGTGACGCCGATCTCGCGATGCTCCTTTTCCTGTGGCCGCTTGGAGACGAGATTGATCAGCCCTCCGACAGGACTGTCGCCGTAAAGCACCGACCCCGGGCCGCGCAGCACCTCGATGCGTTCCAGCGTGTAGGGATCGGGACGCGTGTGATTCCAGTAGCCGCCGTTGATCAGGCGCATCCCGTCGAGATACGTGACCGCCGTGGTGCCGCGGATCAATCCGCCATCGACTCGCGAATCCGGACCATAGGCGTCGGCGTAGACGCCGGGCACATAGCGCAGCGCCTCCTGCACACTCGTCGCGCCCTGATCGCGCGCCGCCTCCGACGTCACCACCGTGATCGATTGCGGGATTTCCTGGATCGGCGTGTCGGTCTTGGTGCCCGTTGCACTGCGGGTCGCGACATAGCCTTGCACCGGACCGGTGGCGGATTCCTGCGGCACGGTTTGCGGCGCCGGTTGCGCCTGCTGCTCCGCGGATGTGCTGGTCCGCGATGGCCGGCGTGCATTGCGCCTGGCTTCGACCTCGATCTGGTCGAGCGTCACGTTCGATGATTGCGACTGCGGTTGTGATTGTGACTGCGCCGCCGAATGACCCGCAGTCAGAATGACTCCTGCACCACCCAGCATCACGCTGAGACACGCCGCCTGTGCGGCGACACCACGTCGACCCATAACGTCCCCAATTCTGTTTTCGCGATATTCCGAGCTGGCGAAAACGATCGAGGCTGGCTGGGTACGCGCGTGTTACGCGGCGAATTCATCAATGCAGGGGGCGGATGTAAAGCGGATTTGATCGCTCATGCGCTCCGCTGATGACGGTTCCATCGGCATGCTGGCGCATTTGCAACGCTCTTGAATCCTTCCAGATTTGAACGAGACAAAACAAAATCCGCATCGCGGGTCGAAGCCGCGGCCGGTTTGCAATGAACGGAAAGCGGGATGCCGCTCAGCGGCTCGCCGCGCGTTGCGGGCTGGGCCTGACCGATCCCGTCGGCTTGGGATCAACGGAGGCGGGACGCGAGGACTGCTTCGCCGGTGCCGCCGGTGCCGCCGGCTGCGCCACCGGAGACATCGCGCCGATCTCCGGAAAGCGCGCGCGCATCTCGCGCAGGAAGTTTTCCAGCGTGTCGAAGGCGACAAGCCTGGCGAGGTCCCTGAACTCGGCGGCCTTGGACCCCATGGGCGAGGTCGCGATATCGAAGGCGCGGCGGTCCGGCCCCTCCGCCATTTTTGCGCTGTAGCGTTCGCGCAGGCGCGAAATGCCGATTTCATCCTCTCCGATCGCGTAGCCGATCGCGGCGCGCATGATGTCGGCGCGTTCCGGCTCGGTCAGCGGCTCGAAGCCCTTCCAGCTGTCACCGTGCAGCAATTCGATCTGCTCCGCGGCTTCCGGATAGCGCTTCGCCGACCACAGGATATCCGCCCGCAGCCGCACCGCTTCGCGCAGATCGATGTTGCTGATGACGTCGAGCGCAACGTCGTAACGGCCGAGATCGGACAAGGCGCGCGCTTCCAGAAGCAGCCGCAGATGCCGCAGCTCGTTCGACAGGCCGGATATGCGCGTGGTGCGGATGACATGCTGCGCCCGATCCGGCTTGCGATCCATCAGATGGATGACGGCGAGCCGTGTCGCGACCTGTGCCCGCGCCGCGCCCTGCAGACGATGCTCGACCTGATGCTGCAGCAGTTCCGCCGCCTGCGGCAGCAGGTCCACCGACACCAGACGATCGGCGAGGCGCCGGATCATCTCGTCGCCGCGGCGGCCGATCGGCGTCAGTTCGCGGAAATCGTAGAACAGGCTGACCGCGTCGATGGCCGGCAATGCGTCGCCCTTTCCTGCCAGGAACAGGGAATCGAAGGTGATCGCCGCTTCGTCGTGAATGCGGCGCGTCATTTCCGAGTTGGGATGCGCGCGCAACGCACTGCGCATGACGTGGAAGGCGTCGCGATAACGATGCTCCTCGGTATAGAGCCGGGCCAGCTTGTGCAGCGCCTCGATCTCGGTCTCGTCACCGCGCCACAGGGACGTGAGCGTCTCCAGCTCGGCGATCATATCGGTGCGCTTGAGATCGCCCAGATCGTAGCGCAGGATCAGTTCACGCAACTGTCCCTGCGCGGCGGACGGGCGGTCGGCGGATTCGGCCGCGGCGCGATAATGCTTCAGCGCCTCCTCGGTCTTGCCCAGTCCCTGCGCCAGACGGCCATTCAGCACCTCGATGGCGGGCCGCATCTGAATGGGCAGGCCGATCGTCTCGAACTCGCCGGCCTGAACGGACGCCGTCTGGTAGTCGCGCGTCTCGATGGTCGCGCGCATCGCTTCCTTCAGCGCCAGCCGCTGCAATTCGATGGGCAGCGTGGCGATGGCGGCTTCGACATTGTTGAAGCCTTGCCGCGCCTCCTTCCATTTGCCCTGCCGGGCATAAGCGAAGGCGCGCCAGAGCGGCGCGTCGTGATTGTCGCCGACGACGCTGTTGCCGAGATCCTTCAGCGCCTCGTCCGGGCGGTTGAGCATGATGTTTGCGACCGCACGCAGGACGAGCGCCGCGCCGTCCTCGCCAGCCGAGCGGTCGTCCGACAGGATAACGTCGAGGACCGCCTTGCCCTCCACGAACATTTCGCGCGACAGATAGAACCGCGCCAGATCGAGCCGCGGCGCCGAACGGCGGTCCTCCGCGGCATCCGCCGCCGCCGCGATCAGCTTGTATTGCCGGTCGGTGAATTTCGATTGCCGGTCGAAGCCCCAGAGCTGCGCATCGAACACCATCGGCCGATAGGCCGCCGTATTCTTCGCGCTGGCCATGGCGCCGGACAGGATCAGTCCGTGCGGACGGCTGACGATAATCTTGTCGGAGGCCAGCTCCATCAGCACGTCGTCGGCAATCGGCTGCACTGCGACGCCGTGCGTGGAGGCGAGCGCGCGGAACTCGACGAAATCCTGCGGCTTGAGAAAACCCCGTGCCGGCCCGAAGCCGGTCACGACCAGCATGGTGTCGCCGATCTCCGGATCGTGAATCTTGTGCGCTTCGCGCGGCTTGTCGAAGGGAATCGTGACGCTCGGCTTTTTCGTGCCCGTCACAGTGCGCGCGATGCCGAGCGGCCGCGTCTCATCCAGCGAGGATTCGCCGATGGTGATGGCCCAGGTGGCGCCGTCATTGCTTGCGCTGACCATGCGCAGGCGTTCCAGCAGCACGCGCACCACCTGCCCGTCCTGCGACGGCATGGCCTCAGCGGAACGGATATTGCCGCTGGTGTCGGCATTCAGCGCCGAGAGATCAATCTTGTCCTTGCTATCGAAGACGATCCACAACGTGCCGGCACGACGGAAAATCGCCGCGGCCGTCGGCTTCGGAAAGGGAAAGACCAGGCGCACATTATCACCCTGCCGGGTGACTTCGGCGGCGAAAGCGGCGCTGGATGGCGGCCCCCCCTCCTTCGCAGCTTCGCTCTTTGCGTCGGACTCGATGACGACCTTGGGTGCGGTAGCGACTTCGGGTTTGGTGGATGCCTTTCCGGATGCAATTTCACGCGCCGCGGCGACCTCAGGCATCGCAGCGACCTGAGGCGGCGCAGCGACCTGGGGCGTGGCGGCCGTTTCGGCCTGAGGCATGGCAGGCGCGGCTTTCGTCTCGGCCGGCGGAGCCGATTGCATCGCAGATTTCTGTTCCGGCGCGGCCGGGTTCTCGGATCGCTTGCCGGTGGTGCTGTTGGCCGGGACCGACGGCGGCGCACCGGCCGTGTCAGGCTTTGCCGGGACCGTTTGCGGCGCGGCGACATCAGGCGGCGGCGCGGGCTTTGCGACAGTGGGGGATGGAATCTTCAGCTCGGTCGTTTCCGGCACGCCGACATCGACAACGTAATTGTTGTCCTCGCGGAAACTGCGAATATCGACCTTGCCTTCGAGCGCAAAGCGGACGGCAACGGCCTCGCCGACCTCGCTGGCCTCGATCGATTTCACCGATTTCGGCCGCGTAGAGCGCGTTTCGGTCAGATCGAATTTCAACGGCGCGGAGAATGTCAGCGTCAGATCGTCGGAACCGCGATCGCTGGAGATCGGGATGACGTCGGGCAATTCGAAAACATAGCGGATGAAGGTCGGCTGGATTGCGACCCGCACGCGCGCCGGTTTGACGACCTTTTTCGCCTGCTGCTGCTGTGCACGCAGGGTCTTCTCCGCCTCGCGCGCGCGCCGCGCCAGTTCCTCGATCACTTCCTTGGGCAATCCCGGCGGCAGGCCAGTCCAGTTCTCCGGCAGGAGATCGATGAACAGGCGCTCGCCCGCCGCCATGGAATTGACGGTCACCTTGCGGTTCAGCGCGAGCCGCACACCCAGGCCATCAGGGTCACGGCGAGACGCACCGATGTAACCGGGCGCTTCCGCCGCGATTTTTTCACCTGCGATCTCGATAGGCCGGCGAAAGCCAATGACCACGATATTGCCGGCCTGGCGCACATCGCTTTCGACTTCTTCGGCCATGTGGACGACGATGCGGACATAGCCGCCGCTGGTCTCGACGCGCACCTCGGTCTTGACCGGCGTCTGCGCCGACGCAGACGATGCAAAAGCGGCGATCAGGACAGCGGCCATGAGCGCGAGCAGACGCGCGCCCGGGGCGCGCGCTTGTTGCGCTGCACCGGGGCCGTTCGCTGGCATTCTTTTCTGGAAAGCCGCCATAACCGCTCGTGCCATGCATTCAGTATAGAGTGCTGTACAGCACAGGACGGAGCCTAGGGCGCGGCGTTTAAACTAGTCTTAACCGTCCGTTTACGCCGACCTAACCGCCGTTCGGACGGCCTTCAATCTTTGGTAACGCGGCCGCCGCGGGCGTGCCGCCGGAACTCGCCCCGCGATTGGCGAGCTCGACCGTGAGCCGTTCGGCCGCTTCCGGGATCATCTGCGCCAGAATGTCGGACATGCGGCGAGGATTGATCTGATTGGCCACTTCCGTCGCCAGCTTGATGTCGAGCCGGTCGAAGATCC
>JAESGM010000726.1_pt1 | contig 16629 bp, 22 predicted proteins | sample 9269721 | NCBI WGS metagenome assembly JAESGM01 (sample SAMN15720920, study PRJNA650825) | algae metagenome | isolation source: Komarekiella atlantica HA4396-MV6 and co-occurring heterotrophs from... | place: USA: Theobald House, Kauai, HI | collected 2009-07-29 | reverse complement strand
TCGGGCGCACTCTGGAAATACGCGCAGACGGTCGGATCCGCCAAGGGCGGCGCCGTCACCCATCCGGGAGGCGCAGCCGAGACACAGTGCTATGCGGATATCTGAGGCCATCATTGCCGGAGCCCTGTTGGCTCTGGGCTGCCAGCAGGCGGCCTGGGCGCAGGACGGTTCGGCCGAGCGGTTCCCGGTGCCGCCGCGTCCGATTCCCGGAATCGCCCTGCCGGAGCCGGAGGTGGAGAGCCGCGCTGCGCCCGTGCCGCTCGCTCCGAGCCGCGGCGCGATCGCGCCGGCCCCGAGCGGTCCTGCCGCCCACACCGCCTTGCCGATCGCCCCGTTCAGCAGCGCCCGCGACGCGCTGAAGGCCTGGATGCGCGATTCGACTGCCGGCGATCAGGCCGGCGCGGTCAAGGCGCTGGAATACGCCGCGGCGCAGGGGCATCTCGCCGCGCAGTTCAAGCTCGGCCGGGTCTATGCCAGCGGCGACGGCGTTCCGACCAATGATCTCAAGGCCTTCGAGTATTTCTCGAAGATTGCGGACGAGAATGCCGACGAGATTCCCGGTACGTCGGACGGGCGCATCGTCGCGGCCGCCTTCGTCGCGCTCGGCGGCTATTTCCTCGACGGGATCAAGGGCAGCTATGTGAAGCCCAATCCTGATCGCGCCTTCGACATGTTTCACTACGCCGCCTCGTATTTCGGCGACCCGGACGGCCAGTACAATCTCGCTCGGCTCTATCTCAACGGCACCGGCGTCTCGCGCGATCCGCGCCAGGCGGCGCGCTGGATGAAGCTCGCGGCCGAGAAGGGCCATGCCCCGGCGCGCGCCGTCTTCGGCGATATGCTGCTGCGTGGTGGCGATGGCGTGCCGCGTCATCCGATCATGGGCCTGATGTGGCTGGCGCTGGCCCGCGAGGGCGCCGATGCCAGCCGCGAAGGCTGGATCGTCGAGCGCTATGACGCTGCGTTTGCCAATGCGAGCGCGAGCGACCGGACGGCCGCGCTGGCCCTGGTTGAGCGCCAGCACGTCCGCGCCGAGCGGCGCTGAAGCGCGCCGCACACCGCATTCCCCTGGACTATCCCGCGTAGGCCGCTTCGAGCGCGGCGATGTCGATCTTGCGCATCTGCATCATCGCATCGCGGACGCGTGCCGCCTTGGCCTGGTCGGGGGCGGTCATCAGCCGAGGCAGGGCTGTCGGGATGATCTGCCAATGGATGCCGTAGCGGTCCTTGAGCCAGCCGCATTGCAGATATTCGCCGCCGGCGCCGAGCTTCTCCCAGTAGTGGTCGACCTCCGCCTGCGTCTCGCAGTTCACATAGAGCGAGATCGCGCCGTTGAACTTGTAGTGCGGGCCACCGTTCAGTGCGGTGAACTGCAGGCCCTCCAGCTCGAAGCTGGAGACGAAGGGCGAGAGGTTGCCGATCTTCGCGTGCGGGAAGATCGAGCAATAGAATCGCACGGCCTCCTCGGCCTGGTTCTCGAACCACAGGAACGGCGTGATCTTCTGCATAATGTGTCCCCCGTGTGAGCGGGCGCTTTAGGGCCCGGGTTGCGAGGACGAACGGGGCTGCTTCGATCCGACAACCCGTCACGCATTCTTTGCTCGCCCTCGTCAGGTCTCGGACTGGTCCATCAGCGTGACCAGGCAATCCTGCCGCTGGTGCTGGCTGATCGATGGCAGGAGCCTCGTGAAGCGCTCAGTGGGGCAATGAGAGTCGAGCGCTGTGCGGTCCAGCCATTGCTCGATCAAGATGAATCGCCGTGCCGAGCGGCGCTGAAAGGACTGCATCCGGATTCCAGGAAGCGGCGTAGCCCGAGGTATCGGACCTCGGAGTCTTCGCCATGCGCGACGCTGCCTTCTTCAGCTTCATCGCCGCCTGCGCTGCGCTCGCCTTCCATGGCGCAGGTGCGCAGGAACGCTTCGACGACTGGCGGCCGCTGACGAACCCGTTTCCGAGCACGGGTGGCGGCGGCATCATGATCCATGACTACGATCCGATCGTCGCCGGCGGCAAATGCACGACGAAGTTCCGCGCCGTCGAGCCGAATGGCACGACCTATCACAACCTGATCGAGTTCGAGGCGAGCGAGACGCAAGGCGGCGTGCTTTGCAGCAAGGGCCGCTGGCGCTCGGCCGATGGCAGCGCCAGCGGCACGACGCCGTTCCGCGTTTTCATCAAGGACGGTGTCAGGCGCGGCTCGCCGGAATAACCGGGCAGGGGTTCTAACCTTCGAACGCATCCATCAGCGTGACGATGCAATCCTGCCGCTGATGCCGGTTGATCAGCGGCACCAGCCGGGTGAAATGCTCGGAGCGGCAATGAGCGTCCAGCGCCGCCTGGTCCGGCCAGAGCTCGACGAAGACGAAATGGCCGGGGTCCTTCTGGTCGATGAAGAGATCGTAGGCGAGGCAGAGCGGCTCTGCCCGCGTCTTCTCGACCAACTCCCGATACAGCGGCCTCACCAGCTCGACGCTTTCAGGCTTGATGAAGTCCTGAGCGATGACCTTCAGCATGCTCAGTTCAGCTCGATCAGCACCGGGACGTGGTCGGAGGCTTTCTCCCAGCCGCGGACATGCTTGGCGATCGAGACGGCGCCGAGCCTGTCGGCGGCCTGCGGCGAGAGCAGCAGATGGTCGATGCGGATACCGTTGTTCCGCTGCCAGGCGCCGGCCTGATAGTCCCAGAAGGTGTAGAGGCCGGCTGCGTCGGTGGTGGCGCGCAGCGCCTCTGTGAAGCCGAGACTCTGCAGCTTGCGGAAGGCGGTGCGGGTCGGCGGCAGGAAGAGCGCGTCGCCGGTCCAGGCGGCGGGATCGCGGGCGTCGCGCGGCTCGGGGATGACGTTGTAGTCGCCGGCCAGCACCAGCGGCTCCTCATGGGCAAGCAGGCCCTTGGCGTGGACCGCGAGGCGCTCCATCCAGGCGAGCTTGTAGGGGTATTTCTCGGTGTTCGGCGGGTTTCCGTTCGGCAGGTAGATCGAGGCCAGCCGCACCACGCCGTCGCCATGAGGCAGCACGCCTTCGAGATAGCGCGCCTGCTCATCACTGTCGTCGCCGGGCAGGCCGCGCCTGATATCCTCGAGCTTGCTGCGCGAGATGATGGCGACGCCGTTGAAGCCCTTCTGGCCGTGGATCGCGACCTGCCAGCCGGCTTCCTCGATCTCGGCGCGCGGGAAATCAGCGTCGACGCATTTCAGTTCCTGCAGGCAGAGCGCGTCGGGCTCGGCCTCCTTCAGGAAGGCGAGGACATGGGTCAGCCGCTGGCGGATCGAATTGACGTTCCAGGTGGCGATGCGCACGGGCCGGCTCCGATTCAGACGAGCAGAGACTAAGAGACGGCCGGGCCGTCAATGCAAGTCAGGAGGCTCGCCAATCCAGGCGGGCTCCTAAGCGTCGGATATCCGAAACGCCGAAAAGGTAAAAAATTGCCCCGCCCATAACTCCTAGCAGAAACGCAACAAACATAAGTATCAAAGCATAGCTGGCGACAACGAACCCAGATCCAAATAAAATCGAAATCGATATCACAAACCAAGGTGAAATCGCTATGATTCCGCCGATTATCATAGTGCGGTAGGCAGTAGGTTTTACATATCCGTAGTAGAGAATTAAGAGAGTCGGGAGGCCAAATATTAAAGCGGGGGCAAAGGCAAAGGGGCCTATCTGCCACAAATGAACGAGATAGCTCCACCGGAAGGAGGCCATGAACCAGAAGCAGCTGGCAAGAAGCGCCGTCGGGAACGCCGGGGCGATGAACAAGGCCAGGATGAGCCGCCAGAGAGGCGGAGGAGTGTTCATCGTGGAGGCTCTATCCAGCGGACGGTGATCCTGCGCCACTCTGAGCCGCGCGCTCCAAAGCGCACGGCTCATTTCCCGTTTTATTACGGGCAGGCGCGGACCACGCCGCCCGAGCCGATATAGGTGCCGGTCTCGGGATCGTAGGTGCGGAAACGGCGCGAGCAATAGGCGATCGCGTCGGCGTCGGGCGCGGCATAGACGGGGGCCGGGGCCACATAGACGGGCGGCGGCGGGGCGGCATAGACCGGCCCGGGCGCGAGCAGCGCGCCGGCGGCGAGAGCGCCGAGCGCACCGGCGGCGATGCCGGCGCCGACGGCCGCGCCGCGGTTATAGCGATAGCCGCGGCCGTAATAGCCATAGCGCGGGCCATAGCCGTAGCCGCGCCCGTAATAGCGGCGATACTGCACCTGCTCGACCAGGCTGGTCGAGCCGGCCGCCGCAACAGCGGCCGTGGCCGGTGCGAGCGGAGCAGCGACAACCGGTGTCGCAAGAGCAAAACCGCCGGCGAGGGCGGCGGCGATCAACGTCGTCCTGATCATTTCGAACTCCTTTTCCCTCCCTGAGAGGAGGATCTTACGGGCGCGCTCATCGGTGCCACCCGAACGCTGTCGCCGCATCGTCGAACTAGACGCAAAACGCGGCGAAATTTCAACGACTTCCGATAGCTTTCGGCGTTTTTTGGCTTGCGTGCCGCCCCGTCAGGCCCCATCTGGCTGACGTTTCCGCAACGCATGATCCATCTGGGAGCCCCATGTCGCAGCCCGCCGACCCCGCCGACCTTCCCACCGGAGGCCTGAAGCCGCTGCCGATGGTGATCTTCGCCTCGCGCTGGCTGCAGGTGCCGCTCTATCTCGGGCTGATCGTGGCGCAGTGCGTCTACGTCTTCCTGTTCCTCAAGGAGCTCTGGCACCTCGTCACCCACGCCTTCAATTTCAGCGAGCAGCAGATCATGCTGGTCGTGCTGGGCCTGATCGACGTGGTGATGATCTCCAACCTGCTGATCATGGTGATCGTCGGCGGCTACGAGACATTCGTCTCGCGCCTGCGGCTGCAGAACCATCCCGACCAGCCGGAATGGCTCAGCCATGTCAACGCCTCGATCCTCAAGATCAAGCTCGCCATGGCGATCATCGGCATCTCGTCGATCCATCTGCTGCGGACCTTCATCGAGGCCGGCAATATCGGCGGGCCGAATGCGACCAACTACACGACCACCGGCGTGCTGCTGCAGACGCTGATCCACACCATCTTCATCGCCTCGGCGATCGGCATCGCCTGGGTCGATCGGATGACGCTCGGCGGAACGAGCAAGGGGCATTGAGGTCTAGGAGCCAGCCTCGGCCACGATATCGCTAAGGCCTCGCGGAGCCGCCCAGTGGGCGGCCCGCCAACCGGCTCGCAGCGCAGCGTGAGCGTTCTCCAAGGTATCGTCGATCAGAAGAAGGGTCTCGGGCGGTTGGCCCAGATGGCTCTCGATGTGGCGATAGAAGGCGAGATCCGGCTTTCGAGCGCCGATTTCTGCCGAATAGTAGAATTGATCGACCTCAGCTCCGAGGCCGAGCCGTTCCGAAAGGTAGCGAGCGCGCAGATGCTCCTGATTGCTCGCTAGAGCGACGATCAGGCCGCTACGGCGCAGCGCAGCGATCTCCTGCAATAAGACGTCGTTCAGCTGCGCATCGCGATTGAACCAGTATTCCAGAAGGGCATCGCAACTCACAGCGGGAGCGATCCGAGCTAGAACAGGTGTGAGCGTTTCGCGCAGCCCGGCGCGGCCTGTGACGACGTCGAGCCAATGCGGCGCGAAGAAATTTTTCTGGAGCAGGTCGGGCGGAATGCCAAGATCACGCTCGAGATCATGGCTCCAGTGAAGGCCGTCCCCGGGGCGACCGGTCACGAGCACACCGTCGATATCCACGAGGACGGCGCTGATCACTCCTAGCCCCGCGCCCGCCTGGGCGGCAGGCCCTTGACCAATGGCGAGGCGAGGCCCGGCGCGGTCTCGACGCCGAGCGAGGGCAGGGCCAGCGTGCGTTGGCCGCGGAAGTCGACATGGCAGACGAGGAGGCCGCGCTCCTCGATATAGCCGATCAGGCGACGCGCCCGACTTGGCGAATGGCTGCCATAGGCCTCGGCCAGTTCAGCATCGGAGGGGCAGGGCGCGCCTTCGATCGCGCTGCGGGCAATGAACAGAAAGAGCCCGTGCAGGTCTTCCGGCAGGGTCTCGGCCGCTGTCAGCGCCTTTTCCCAGGCATCGGAGGACAAGACCTCCTCGCTCGCCCCGGCGCGGGCAACGGCGAGGCGCTTGCGGAAGGCGTCGAGGGTGGTCTCCGGCCCGCTGACGCGGCGCATCCGGCAGCGCACGGTGAAGTCCTGGTAGAGCACCGCGACCGGCCGGTCGCGCGCCTCGGGATCGTCGAGCAGCTCGTTCAGGATCTCGACAAGCGCCGCCGCGCGCTCGGCCGGGTCCATCTCGATCTCGGGCTCGGGCGGCGGCATCGGCTGATGCGTCTCGATCCGGCGGATGATCTCGGGCGCCACCACCGGCCGCGGGCGTGGCTGCTTCGGCCAGGGGGCGGGCGCGACCTCGTCCTCGCCGGCGGTGAAGATCAGCTTGCTGGCATCCTCCGGCGCCTGGTCGGGCAGTGGCATCAGGCCGGGCGCGCCACCGCGATCGACGGAGGCGACAGGGCCGATCCGAACCGGCAGCGGCTTTTTCGACAGAGCTGGGCCGAGCGCGACGAACTGGCCGCGTTCGAGATCGCGGAACATCTCGGCCTGGCGCCGGTCCATGCCGAGCAGGTCGGCGGCGCGCTGCATGTCGATGTCGAGGAAGGTGCGACCCATCAGGAAGTTGGAGGCTTCCGCCGCGACGTTCTTGGCGAGCTTGGCGAGGCGCTGCGTCGCGATCACGCCGGCGAGGCCGCGCTTGCGGCCGCGGCACATCAGGTTGGTCATCGCTCCGAGAGAGAGCCGGCGCGCCTCGTCGGAAGCCTCGCCCGCCATCACCGGCGCAAAAAGCTGGGCCTCGTCGACCACGACCAACATCGGGTACCAATGGGCGCGGTCGATATCGAAGAGCCCGCCGAGGAAGGCTGCGGTAGCGCGAAGCTGCTCGTCGGCGTCGAGCTCCTCAAGGTTGAGCACCACCGAAACGCGGTGCTGGCGCACCCGCAGCGCGATCTTCTGCAATTCGACCGGGCTCGCCGTGCCATCGACCACGACATGGCCGAACTGGTCGGCGAGCGAGACGAAGTCGCCTTCGGGATCGATGATCGCCTGCTGCACCAAAGGCGCGCTCTGCTCGAGCAGGCGACGCAGCAGATGCGACTTGCCCGAGCCGGAATTGCCCTGGACCAGCAGCCGCGTCGCCAGCAATTCGGCGAGGTTGAGCTCGGCGGGCTCGCCGCCGCGCGTCGACCCCATGTCGATGCCAGTCTTCATGCCGGAATCCAGGCCGCTCCTTGCCGTGGCGGAAAACGCAAGGCGGCGCTTCTAGCACGCTCGCCGGCAAGTAAGGCAAGGCCCGGCCTGCATTCCACAGCTTTGCGTGGCGCAGGACGGGCCTTCGGTCAGGGCCGCCGGCGCAGGATCATGCCACCATGGTGCAGCGTGTTCGCATCGACGAAGGTGCCGTCGGCGGTGAAGCCGGTGTCGTCCCAGTACTCGATATAGTTGCCCGTGACCTTGTAGCGGCCGCGATAGGCGCTCTCGCGATTGCCGCGCGCCTCGTCATAGCGGTTATTCGGCAGCAGTTCGTGGCGGACATGGTTGTCGGCGGTGACCCACATGCCGACATACGGGTGGCTTTGCGCGGTCTCGGCAGCAGCTGCCTGGCTGATGGTCATGCGGGTGGATCCTTCCGGTCCCTTCTGAATGGTCGTGGTGGCGAGGCCGACGCCGGCGGCCAGCAACAGCGAGACGTTCACAAGCAAGGTGTTCATGGCGGTTTCCCTCACTGCTTGCGGCGTTCGGCGAAGAGTTCCGACAGCGCCTGCGACGCTGCGATGGCCCGCGAGATGCCGGCCGGCACGGTGATCAGGTAGACGATCTCCTTCAGCTGCTCCTCGGGCACGCCGATGTTCAGCGCGTAGCCGGCATGGACCTTCATGAAGGCGGTCTGGCCGGTGGCGGCGAAGGCCGCCACCGCGGCGAGCTGGCGCGTGCGGTTGTCGAGGCCGGTCCGCGACCAGACATCGCCGAGCGCATAGGCCTCGGTCGCCTCGGCGAGGAAGGGGAATTCCTGCCGCATGCGCTCCAGCGCCTGCTGGGGCGCACCATTGTTCAGGCTGCGGATGACCGCCTCGCCGCGCTTGCGCCGTTCCTCGCTGGTTTCCGCGATGGCGGGCGCGGGCATCGTCGCCATGGCGAAGGCGGCTGCGGCGGCGCGCAAGGGGGATGAGATGGATTGGGTCATGGCTTCCTCCTCAGCGGGTGGCGGTGGGGCGGACGACGATCTCGTTGACGTCGACATCGTCGGGCTGCTCGATCGCGAAGCGCACGGCGCGGCCGATCGCATCGGGCTGGAGCGCGATGGCCCGGTAGCCGCGCATCAATTCGGCTGCAGCTGGGTCGGTGATGGTGCCGGCGAGCTCGCTCTCGACCACGCCGGGATGGATGCAGGTGACGCGCAGGTCAGAGTGCTCCTGGCGCAAGCCGTCCGAGATGGCGCGCACGGCGTATTTCGTCGCGCAGTAGACGGCCGCCGTCGGCGAGACGGCGAGGGCGCCGATCGAGGCGATGTTGACGATCTGGCCGGAGCCGCGCGCCAGCATCCCGGGCAGCACCGCGGCGATGCCGTAGAGCACGCCCTTGATGTTGACGTCGATCATCCGGTCCCACTCGTCGACCTTGAGCGAGGCCATCAGCGAGAGCGGCATGACGCCGGCATTGTTGACGATGACGTCGACGCGGCCGAAGGCCTTGCGCGCCGCTTCGGCGAAGGCCTCGACATCGGCGCGATCGGTGACGTCGAGCCGGCTTGTGCGGACCTCGCCGCCTTTCGCGTTGAGCTCTACGGCGAGCGTGTCGAGCCGGTCGGTGCGCCTTGCGCCGAGCATCAGCTTGGCTCCGGCGGCAGAGAGTTCGCGGGCGATGCCGACGCCGATCCCGCTGGAGGCGCCGGTGATGAGGACGATCTTGCCTTGGGCCATGACTGCTCCGTCTGGTTGCTTCGAGGCACCGCGATGTTGCGGTTGCCCAAAAGCTAGGAGCAGGTCATTGTTGCGATAAGCCGCCGATTTCTTCCCGATCTGGAGAGTTTTTCTAACCAATGGAGATGGACCTCAACGCACTTGCCGTCTTCGCGCTCGTCGCCGAGGAGAAGAGCTTCCGCGGCGCGGCCGACCGGATCGGCGTGACGCGCTCGGCGGTGAGCCAGGCGATCCGCAAGCTGGAAGAACGGCTCGGCATCGCGCTCGTGCAGCGCACGACACGCAGCGTCAGCCTGACCGAGGCGGGCGAGCGCTTGCTCGCCGATCTCTCACCCGCACTGTCCGACGTCCGCGCTGCGATCGAGGCGACCCGCGACCTGCGCGCCGGTCCGCGGGGACGCCTGCGTCTCGCAGTGTCCTCGATCGCCGAGCGATTCCTGTCGGGGCGGTTCCTGGCGGGCTTTGCTGCGGCCAATCCGGAGATCGAGCTCGACATCACCGTCACCGACGAGGAGTTCGACATCGTCGCGGCCGGCTACGATGCCGGCGTCAGGCTGGGCGAGGTCATCGAGCAGGACATGATCGCTGTCTCGATCGGCGGCGAGGAGCGCCAGCTCGCTGTCTGCTCGCCCGGCTACCGCGAGCGCTTCGGCGTTCCGAGCCACCCGCGCGAACTGGCCACGCATCGCTGCATCGGCTGGCGGCCGGGCCCGAGGCTTCCGCCCTATCGCTGGGAGTTCGCGGAGGGCGGCAAGGAGTTCAGCGTCAATGTCGCGCCGGAGATCACCACCAGCGACATGGCGTTGATGATAAAGCTCGCCGTGGCCGGCGCCGGCATCACCTTCGGCATGGAGGAGAGCTTTCGTCCTGCGATCGCGCGTGGCGAACTGGAGCCGTTGCTGGAGGAATTCTGCCCGTATTTTGCGGGCTTCTATCTCTATTATCCCAGCCGCCGCGCCATGGCGCCGAAGCTGCGCGCGCTCGTCCACTATCTCCGGCGGTTCGAATGGGAGAAGGCCAAGGCGACGGCCCGAGCGGGATCGGCTATGCTCTGATTCCAGGCGCGGCCCGCGCCTCCTCCCTCCGACCGGGAAGCACGCTGCCGTGCAGGGTCATTCCATCTTCGTCGAACCGACTGTTCGAGCGCTGCGCATAAGGAGGGGTTGCGGACTTAGCTCGCATCAGGAGGTCCATCGATGAAGCTTTCCGCACCTGTCCATCGCCTGAAGCGCAAGGCCAGGGTCTTGGCGCGCCAGGACGGCATCCCGCTCCATCTCGCGCTCGATCGCGTCGCCATCGGCGAGGGGTTCGGCGCCTGGAGCTTGCTCGCCGCGAGATCGGCCGAGGCTCTGTCAGCCGAAGGGCTTTTCGCACGCCTGGCGCCGGGCGACCTGCTGCTCATCGGCGCGCGGCCGGGGCATGGCAAGACGCTGCTCAGCCTTCAACTCGCCGTGGCGGCGATGAAGGCTGGCCGCCGGGCGGCGTTCTTCACACTGGAATATACCGCCAAGGACCTGCTCGGCCGCTTCAGGGCGCTCGGCGTCGAGCCAGCGCAATTCGAGGCGCTGTTCACCTTCGACGATTCAGACGCGATCAGCGGCGACTACATCATGCAGGCATTGGCCGAGGCGCCGCGAGGCACGCTGGCGATCGTCGATTATCTGCAGCTGCTCGACCAGAAGCGCGGCAATCCCGAGCTGACGGTCCAGATCAGCGCGCTCAAGGCGTTCGCGCAGGCGAGGGGTGTGATCCTCGCCTTCATCTCGCAGATCAACCGCTCCTACGATCCGGCGACGAAGCTCTGCCCCGATCTCGATGATGTCCGCCTGCCGAACCCGCTCGACCTGTCGCTGTTCGACAAGAGCTGCTTCCTGAACGAGGGGGAGGTGCGGTTCCGGGCGGCGGGATAGCCGCTCCGAAGCGCTCGGTAACGGGATGCCGCGTCACCGCGGGCAGCGATTCGTCCGCTCGGCGCGCTGGATGTCGGCGATGACGCGGCGCTGGGTCGCCGAGAGCGGCACGTCCTCGACATTGTCGTACTGGCAGCCGGCATTGCCGAAGGCGCTGATGCCGCGCTGGGTGCGGAAGCAGTAGCCCTGCGCCTTGTAGATCTCATTGCGCTGATACCAGAGGTCCTCGCAGCTCTGCGCTGCGGCGGGCGTGGCGGCTGCGAGGAGCGGCAGTGTGAGCCCGATGGCGGCGGCGAAGAGGGCGGATTTCAGCATGGCAGGCCTCACGGGTTCCGGCATTTTAGTCTGGCTGCACGCTTGTGCCGGTGACAAGCATTTTCGCCTCCTGCCATGCCAGCATCATGATCATGCGGCAAAGCGTTGGCTAAGCTGTGAATTGACGTTCCGTCGCGGCCGGACAACAAGAGCCCGGTGTCGCCGGCCGCGCGCCTGAAAGGATTTCTCTGATGTTGTTCTCCTCGTTTCGTCGCCTGGCGCTCGCTGGCATCGCCGCCTGCGCTCTTGGCGTCGCCGCAGTGCCGGCGCAGGCTCAGGCGCTTTCGCCCGAGCAACGCACGGCCGTGGTCGAGCTGATCAAGGAGACGCTGCTGAAGAATCCGGAGCTGATCCAGGAGGCGCTGGTCGAGCTCGAGAAGCGCAATCAGGTCGCGCAGGTCGAGGCCCAGCGCAATGCGCTCGCCGCCGAGAAGGCGAGCCTGACCGATCCTGCGACCTCGGTGATCGCCGGCAATCCGCAGGGCGACGTCACGCTGGTCGAGTTCATGGATTACAATTGCGGCTTCTGCAAAAGGGCGATGGAAGACGTCCGGGCGCTGGCCAAGGACGATCCCAAGCTCAAGGTCGTGATCAAGGACTTCCCGATCCTCGGACCCGATTCCGTCGAGGCGAGCCGTGTCGCCATCGCGGTGAAGAACCAGCTCCAGGGCCAGAAGTACTGGGATTTCCACCTCAAGCTGATGGCCACCAAGGGCCGGATCAACGGCGCCAAGGCGCTCGAGATCGCCAAGGAAGCCGGCGCCGACATCGAGCGCGTCAAGAAGGAGATCGATGCTCCGGCGACGCGCGCCGTGATCGAGCAGACGGTCGCGCTCGGCGACCGGCTCGGCCTCACCGGCACGCCGGCCTTCATCATCGGCGACGAGGTGGTGTTCGGCGCGGTCGGCCAGGCGGCGCTGAAGCAGAAGATCGAAGCCGTCCGCAAATGCGGCAAGGCGACCTGCAGCGGCTGAGTTCCTGCCTGAAGCAGGGCTTTGCCGTGTCGTTTCTGTGGACCGACTGCTGAAACGGCGTCGTTTTGCATAGGCAAGGCGCCCAGCGGGCGCCTTCGCCCTTTTCCTGACCCGCCAATCCGGGTAAAGACGCGCGACATCGCGAGGCCGCCGGCTTGATCCGGGCGCAGTGCCATCGCATATGCGCATCCTCTTCGGGACCCTGCCGTCCCGCCCATCGAGCTCACGAAGACGGTGAAATCCGCCATGGCGACCAAGAGCCCCATCGATCCCGAACTCGTGCGCGAGATGGCGCAACTGATCAACGAGACCGATCTCACCGAGATCGAAGTGCAGAAGGGCGACCTGCGCATCCGCGTGGCCCGCACCATCACCGCGACGGTGATGGCGCCTGTCGCGGCCGCGCCGGCCTTCGCCGCTGCGCCGGTCGCGGCTGCTGCCGTGGCGCCGGTCGAGGCCAAGAGCGCCGCGGCGCACCCCGGCACGGTGCCATCGCCGATGGTCGGCACCGCCTATCGCCGGCCCTCGCCGGAGGCGAAGCCCTTCATCGAGGTCGGCCAGGAGGTCAAGGCGGGCGAGCGCGTGCTCCTCGTCGAAGCCATGAAGACCTTCAACGACATCGTCGCGCCGCGCGCCGGCAAGGTCATTGCCATCCTCGTCGAGGATGGCCAGCCGGTCGAATACGGCGAGCCGCTGCTGGTGATCGAGTGAGGCCGGCGCCGGACGGGAGCGGGCTGAAGATGTTCGACAAGATCCTGATCGCCAATCGCGGTGAGATCGCGCTGCGGGTGCTGCGGGCCGCCAAGGAACTCGGCATCGCCACGGTCGCGGTCCATTCGACCGCCGACGCCAACGCCATGCATGTGCGCCTCGCCGACGAGAGCGTCTGCATCGGCCCGCCGCCGGCGCGCGAGAGCTATCTCAACATCCCGGCCCTGATCGCCGCCTGCGAGATCACCGGCGCCGATGCGGTCCATCCCGGCTACGGCTTCCTCTCCGAGAACGCCCGCTTCGCCGAGATCCTCGAGCGGCATAACATCACCTTCATCGGCCCCAAGGCCGAGCATATCCGCAGCATGGGCGACAAGATCGAGGCCAAGCGCACCGCCAAGCGCCTCGGCATCCCCTGCGTGCCGGGCTCGGAGGGCGGCGTCGCCGATGACGAGGAGGCGCTGCGCATCATCCGCGAGATCGGCCTGCCCGTCATCATCAAGGCGGCGTCGGGCGGCGGCGGCAAGGGCATGAAGGTCGTGCGCAGCGAGGACGAAGTGTCCGTCATGCTTGCCACGGCCCGCAGCGAAGCCAAGGCCAATTTCGGCGACGATGCGGTCTATATCGAGAAGTACCTCGAAAAGCCGCGCCATATCGAGATCCAGGTGCTCGGCGACGGCAAGGGCCGGGCGATCCATCTCGGCGAGCGCGACTGCTCTCTGCAGCGCCGCCACCAGAAGGTCTGGGAGGAGGGGCCATCGCCGGCGCTCAATGCCGGTGAGCGCGAGCGGATCGGCGAGATCTGCGCCAAGGCGATGGCGGATATGGGCTATCTCGGCGCCGGCACGATCGAGTTCCTCTACGAGGACGGTGAGTTCTACTTCATCGAGATGAACACCCGCATCCAGGTCGAGCATCCGGTCACCGAGATGATCACCGGGATCGACCTGGTCAACGAGCAGATCAGAATCGCCGCCGGCGCGCCGCTCTCGATCAGCCAGAAGGACGTTGTCATCGAGGGCCATGCCATCGAATGCCGCGTCAATGCCGAGCATCCCGCGAATTTCCGGCCCTCGCCGGGCAAGATCGCCTCGTTCCACACGCCGGGCGGGCTCGGCGTGCGCGTCGATTCCGCCGCCTATCAGGGCTACGTCATCCCGCCGCATTACGACTCGCTGGTCGGCAAGCTGATCGTGCATGGCCGCAACCGGGCCGAATGCCTGATGCGCTTGCGCCGCTCGCTCGATGAGTTCGTCGTCGACGGCGTCGACACGACGCTGCCGCTGTTCCGCACGCTGGTCCGCAACCAGGACATGCTGAACGGCGACTACAACATCCATTGGCTGGAGAAATTCCTCGCCAATGGCGGCATGGAGCAGCCGGGCGAGGCGTGAGCCTCGGCGCAACCGTCATGCTCAGGCTCGACCCGAGCATCTCAGGCCGAGTGAGGTGCCAGTCGACACCTTCTCGTGATGAGATTCTCGGGCCTGCGCTCCGCTCCGCCCGAGAATGACGGCCAGGGTTTGACTCAACCGCCGGCTCGCGCTCCCATCGCCGCATGAAGGCCCGTTCCACACCAGCGCGCGCGCCGGCGATCACGCCGGAGATCCTGCTGCGCGCCTATGCGGCCGGCGTCTTCCCGATGGCCGAGAGTGCCGACGATCCCGGCCTGTTCTGGGTCGAGCCCGACATCCGCGGCATCATTCCGCTCGATGCCTTCCACATCCCCAGCCGGCTGGCGCGCACCGTCCGCTCCGACAGGTTCGAGATCAGGGTCGACCACGATTTCGCGCGGGTGATCGCGGCCTGCGCCGAGAGCCGGCCGGACCGGGCGGAGACCTGGATCAACGGCCGGATTCGCGGGCTCTATGGCGAGCTCTTCCATCTCGGCTATGTCCACACCGTCGAATGCTGGCGCGAGGGCAAACTTGTCGGCGGGCTCTACGGGCTATCGCTGGGTGGCGCATTCTTCGGCGAGAGCATGTTCCACCGCGAGACCGACGCCTCGAAGGTAGCGCTGGTGCATCTCGTCGCCCGGTTGCGGCGCGGCGGCTACCATTTGCTCGATACCCAATTCCAGACCGCGCATCTCTCCCAGTTCGGCACGCGCGAGATTCCGCGCGAGGCCTATCGCGTGCTGCTCGACGCGGCAGTCGCTGCCGATGGCGACTGGTGGGGCTGGCCGCCGGGGCAGGACGTCACCGGCCGCGAGGCGCTGGCCGAGTTGCCTAGCTGAATCCGATCAAGCCGCAGGTTCGCCGCCCGCCACCGCTGAGGGCTCCCAGAGCTCGACCGGATTGCCCTCGGGATCGTGGATGCGGCAGAACCGGCCGACCTCCGAATCCCAGTCCGGCCGGGTCTCGACGGCAATGCCGGCAGCGCGCAGCGAGGCCATCATCGCATCGAGGTCATCGACGCGGAAATTGACCATCCATTGCTGTTCCGGCCGGCCGAAATACTCGGTCGTTGCGGCGAACGGACCAAAGATGGTCGGCCCGGCATCCTGACTCCAGACCGCCCTGTTCATGTCGGCGATGCCGAGATGGCGCTCGTACCAGGCGGCGAGGGCCTGCGGGTCGCGGCCTCGAAAGAACAGGCCGCCGATGCCGGTGACCCGCGCCATCGTCAGTTGCCGCCGGTGGGGTCGCGCCCCGGGGCCGGGTTGGTCGGGAAGAAGCGCTGCGACGGCGTCTGGCGCGGCTGCACCGGCACGCCTTGCGGCGGAGCGACATCGATGCGCTGGTTGGGCGTGGGCGTCTGCTGGGCCGGACGGGCAGGGCGCCGCTGGTCGGGGGTGAGCGGCGGCGGTGCAGCCTCCGGCTCCTTCGGGTCGACCACCAGTTCGGTGCCGCCTTTGCAGTCGGTCAGCCAGACGTCATAGATCGCGTGCTCGACGCCATGCAGGCCGGGGCTGGAGGCATACATCCAGCCGGTGAAGATGCGCCGGTACTCGTTGTTGAAGGTGACCTCGTCGACCTCGGTGAAGGAGGTGGTCTGCGGCGCCTCGGTCGGCGGGCGGGTCCAGCAGACCCGCGGCGTGATCTGCAGCGCGCCGAACTGCACGGTCTCGTCGATCGCCACCTCGAAGGAGATGATCCGGCCGGTGATCTTGTCGAGGCCGGCGAAGACCGCGGTCGGGTTGCGGATGCGGTCGGCCTTGGCGGGAACGGCCAGCGCGAGCGCTGCGCTGGAGACGGCGGCGAGGGCGAGGATCCTGCGGAGCGAAGGCATGCTGGCTTGCGATTCTCTTCAAGCGCGACCGAGCCGCGACGGGGCGCAGTAGCACGGCAATCGCAGCGGAAAAAGGGCGGCAAGCTATCAAGGTCCAGGCTCGCATCAGAAGCTGCGCTGGCCTTCCGTCACCCACCATGCGCTTGCAGGCGCGTTTCCGGCCGCGCGGCGCATGCCGAGCGGGCGCTTTCGCTCTTGCAAATCGTTTGCAATTCTCTATTCTGCGAATAGGTTGCAAGAGCAGAATAGGGACCGCGCATGGACGCTCGGGTCGAGAAGTTGCCCGCAGGCTGGCGCAGCGAGCGGGGGGATGCTTCGCTCGCCGACGTCCATCGCTCGATTGCAGTGCGTAGTTCCGGACCGGGCTGGCGGCGCGCGGCGGCCTTTGTCGGGCCAGGGTATCTCGTCGCCGTCGGCTATATGGATCCCGGCAACTGGGCGACCTCGATCGCCGGCGGCTCCAAGTTCGGCTACACGCTGCTCGTCGTCGCGCTGGTCTCCAACATCATGGCGATCGTGCTGCAGTCGCTCTGTGCGCGGCTCG
>JAESGM010000725.1_pt1 | contig 16685 bp, 15 predicted proteins | sample 9269721 | NCBI WGS metagenome assembly JAESGM01 (sample SAMN15720920, study PRJNA650825) | algae metagenome | isolation source: Komarekiella atlantica HA4396-MV6 and co-occurring heterotrophs from... | place: USA: Theobald House, Kauai, HI | collected 2009-07-29 | reverse complement strand
GCGCTTCCCGCAGGCGTGCCGGCCGAGCGCTACTTCGCTTACCGGCGGCAGGGAGAGAGGGCGGGCTGACGCAAAGGGCGATGGCTGGCGCAGTCCGCGGCAGGCGACGCGAAAGCCGGGGACTGCACCAGACGCAGCCGATCAGAACCAGCAGACGCAGCCGATCAGAACCAGCCCGGCGCCTCGCATCCGCGATTCGCATAAGACATATTATGGAACTAAAGCTGGCATCGGGATCGGGCTTCCAAGCCTGCGGACAGCTAGCTCGCGATCACCATGCCGTCATACGCGACATCAACTCCGTCCGGCATCCGCTTGCGAAGGCTCGCATAATCCAGATCGCTGTGGAGATTGGTCAGGATCGCTTGGCGCGGCCTCAACTCGGCGATCAGGTCGAGAGACTGGCTCAGATTGAAATGGCTCGGATGCGGCGTCTCGCGCAGGCAATCGAGAATCAACAGATCGAGCCCGGCCATGGCGGCCTTGGCGGCAGCCGGCGCGACGCTGACATCGGGCAGATAGGCCAGATCGTCGAAACGGAAGCCGAGCGACTCGTAGCCCGGCCCATGTTCGACGGCGAACGGCATGGTCACGATCTCGCCGCCGGCCCCAGCGATCGTCAGCGGCCGACCCACGCTCAGCGAGCGCAATTCGAGGATCGGCGGATAGAACGAGCCCGGCGGCGTCTCGAAAATGTAGCCGAAGCGTCGCATCAGCGTGTCCGCCGTGCGGGCGTCGGCATGGACCGGCACCTTGCGGCGCATATGCAGCACCAGCGCGCGCATGTCGTCGATGCCATGGGTGTGGTCGGCATGGTCGTGGCTGTAGAGCACCGCGTCGAGATGGCGGACCTGCGCGTCGATCAGCTGCTCGCGCAGATCGGGCGACGTGTCGACCAGCAGACGCGTCGTTCCGCCGGGATCGCTGCGCTCGACCAGGATCGAGCAGCGTCGTCGGCGGTTCTTCGGCTCGGCCGGATCGCAGGCGCCCCAGCCGGACCCCGGACGCGGCACGCCGCCGGACGAGCCGCAGCCAAGGATGGTGACTGTCAGCGCCATCCGTTGCCGCCTCAGGCGACCGCGGCCAGCGGCGCGGCATTGTCCATCTTCCAGTAGCAGCGGCGGGCGTTGGCGGTGGTGATGGCGGCGATCTCATCGAGGCCGACGCCAAGCGTTTCGCCAAGAACTTTCGCTGTCTCAACGACATAAGCCGGTTCGTTGCGCTTGCCCCGGAACGGCACGGGCGCGAGATAAGGCGCATCCGTCTCGACCAGAAGCCGGTCCTGCGGGACCAGCCGCGCGATCCGGCGCATCTCGCCGGAGGTCTTGAAGGTCAGGATGCCGGAGAACGAGACGTAGAAGCCGAGCTCGACGCCGGCCATGGCCAGCGCCTCGCCGGCGGTGAAGCAGTGCAGGATCGCCGGGAAGGCGCCCCTGGCGCTTTCCTCGCGCACGATCGCGATCATGTCGTCGTCGGCCTGCCGGGCGTGGATGACGAGCGGCAACTGCGTGATGCGCGCGGCGGCGATATGGGTGCGCAAGCCTTGGGCCTGCGCCTCGCGTGGGCTCTTGTCGTAATGATAGTCGAGCCCCGCCTCGCCGATCGCGACGCAGCGCGGATGCTGCGACAGCGCGACGAGCTGGTCGGCCGTGACGTCGAGTTCCTCATGCGCCTGATGGGGATGCGTGCCGACGCTGCACCAGACGGACGCGAAGCGCTCCGCGATTCCGGCATAGGTCGCGAATTTCGCCACGCGGGTCGAGATCGTCACCATGCGGGTCACGCCGGCCGCCTCGGCGCGCGCGACATAGGCCGGCAATTCCTCGGCGAAATCCGGGAAGTCGAGATGGCAATGCGTATCGATCAGCATCAGGCATCTGCCCCGGCTTGCGCCTCGGGCTCGACATATCGCGGGAAGATGCCGCTCGGCGCGGGCAGGACCGTGCCGCTGACCAGACGACCGCCCTCGCCGAGCGCAGCGAAACCGCGCGCGTCGGGCGCGACGCCGAGCAGATCGAGCAGCTTGGCCATGGCCTCGGGCATCACCGGCTGGACCAGGATCGCGACCTGCCGCAGCACCTCGATCGTGACGTAGAGCACGGTGTCGCGACGCGCCGGGTCGGTCTTGGTCAGACGCCAGGGCTCGTTGGCCGCGAAATAGCGGTTCGCCTCGGCGATCAGCGCCCAGAGGTCGGCCAGCATGACGTGCAAGGCGAAGTCGGCCATGGCGACGCGCGCCTTCGCGAGCGCGCCGTCGGCCTGCGCCAGCATGGCGAGGTCCCCCTCGGTCAGCGTCCCACATGCGGGCGCCCTGCCCTCGCAGTTCTTCGCGATCATCGAGAGCGAACGCTGCGCCAGATTGCCGAGATCGTTGGCGAGGTCGGCGTTGATGCGCCCGACGATCGCCTCGTGGCTGTAATTGCCGTCCTGCCCGAACGAGACCTCGCGCAGGAAGAAATAGCGCAGCTCGTCGACGCCATAGGCATCCGCGAGGGCGAAGGGATCGACGACGTTGCCGAGCGATTTCGACATCTTCTCGCCCCTGGAGAGCAGGAAGCCGTGGCCGAAGACGCGCTTGGGCAGCGGCAATCCCGCCGACATCAGGAAGGCCGGCCAGTAGACGGTGTGGAAGCGGACGATGTCCTTGCCGATGATGTGGACGTCGGCCGGCCAGTAATGGGCGCGCGGGTCGTCGGCGTTCGGGAAGCCCGTGCCGGTGACGTAGTTGTTGAGCGCATCGACCCAGACATACATCACATGCTTGGGGTCGCCGGGCACGGGCAGGCCCCAGTCGAACGTGGTGCGGCTGATCGAGAGGTCTTCCAGCCCGCCTTTGACGAAGGAGACGATCTCGTTTTTCCGCGTTTCCGGCGAGACGAAGTCGGGCACGTCGGCATAGAGCTTCAGCAGCCGGTCCTGATAGGATTTCAGTTTGAAGAAATAGCTCTCCTCCTCGACCCATTCGACCGGCGTGCCCTGCCCGCCGAGCCGCGTGCCGTCGGGCAGGAGCCTGGTCTCCTCCTCGCCGTAGAAGGCCTCGTCGCGGACCGAATACCAGCCGGAATACTTGGCGAGGTAGATGTCGCCATTGGCCTCCATCCGCCGCCAGAGCTCCTGAGTCGAGGGCAGATGGTCGGCGTCCGTGGTGCGGATGAAGCGGTCGAAGGCGCAGTTCAGCCGCTGCTCCATCTCCTCGAAGCGGCTGGCGATGCCGTCGACATAGGTCTTCGGATCGAGACCGGCGGCAGCCGCGGTGCGCTGCACCTTCTGGCCGTGTTCGTCCGTGCCTGTCATGGCGAAGACGTCGTAGCCGTCGAGCCGCTTGAAGCGCGCGATCGCGTCCGACGCCACCATCTCATAGGCGTGGCCGATATGCGGCGGCCCGTTGGTGTAGTGGATGGCGGTCGTCAGGTAGAATTTCGGGGCCGTGGCCATGGTCTGTCCGAAGGCTTGGTCTCAGCAAGGCTTGGCGCTTCACGCTGCGCGCGAGCGGGCGACCGCATCCGACAGGTCATGAAACATCGTCATCACGAGCGGGCGGCGGTCGAGATTGTAGGTTTCGACCTCGCGGGCCGCGCGCGACAGCTTGTCCCATACCTCCGCCAGCGGTGCAAGGCGCGCCGCCCCGGCCCCCGCATGCGCGCGGAGACGGGCGCTGAGCCAGGCCTGCACGGTCTCGATCATGATCGCGAAATCACCCTCCCCGGCCTTGCCGGCGACGTCCTCGGCCAGCGCCAGCAGGCCGGCGATGTCGAGACCGGGCAGCGCGTCGAGCCGGGCGCGCACGGCCTCGACCAGCGCCAGCGTTTCCGGCGCGACATAGGTCAGCGCGCGCCTGACCGAGCCTTCCGACAAGCGCGCGGCGCGCGGGAGGCTCGATGCGTCGAACGGCCCGCCCATCCGCTCCAGCGCGGTCAGCCCGGCCTGCGCGACGTCGTCCTCGGGAAGCGTGGAGAAACCGAGCAGCCGGCAGCGCGAGCGGATCGTCGGCAGCAGACGGCCCGGCGCATGCGACACGATCAGGAACAGCGCGCGCGGCGGCGGCTCCTCCAGCAGCTTCAGGAAGGCGTTGGCCGAGGGGCGGTCCATGTCCTCGACGCAATCGACGATGCAGACCCGCCAGCCGCCCTCGGCGGCGCTGGAGCCGAAGCGATCGAGCACGCGGCGCACGAACGCGACGGGGATGTTGCCGGTGTAGCCCTTGCCGTCGGTTTTCGGGCCGCGCTTCAGCACATGCAGATCGGGATGGGACTGCGCCATGATCCGGCGGGTCGCCAGGTCCTGCTCCGGAATGGCGAGGTCCTGCGCACCTTGCGCCCGCGCGACGGGATCGCCCGCCGCCAGCATGAAGCGGGCGGCGCGATAGGCGAAGCTCGCCTTGCCGACGCCCTCGGGCCCGCCGAGCAGCCAGCCATGATGCATGCGCCCCGAGCGCAGAGCCGTGAGGAAAGCCTCTTCCTGGGTCCGATGGCCGATCAGCGCCAGCGTCTCGCGCGGATGCGGGGCGCTTTGCAGACGGTCGGGCTCGTCGCTGGTCTGGAGCATCAGGCGGCAATCTTCATCAGGCGGCGATCTTCATCAGACGGATTGCGGGATCGGCAGCCGTTCTGATAGCGCGTCCCACGCAGCCTGCGCCAGCGCGTCCGGCGGCAATGCGGCGTCGAGCACGACGCAGCGCTCGGGCTCCTGCGCCGCGATGGCGAGATAGGCCTGCCGCAAGCGCGTGTGGAAATCGAGCGTCTCGCTCTCGAAACGATCGCTCGCTTCGCCCGGCCGGCGTCGTTTCGCGGCGCGCGCCAGGCCGGCGACGGGGTCGAGATCGAGGATCAGCGTCAGCTCGGGCGCGAGTCCGTCGATCGTGACCTGTTCGAGTTCGTCGAGCAGGCTAGGCTCGATCCTGCCGAGCGCGCCCTGATAGACCCGCGTCGAATCGATGAAGCGGTCGCAGATCACCCAGTCGCCGCGCATCAGGGCCGGGCGGATGCGGCGGTCGATATGGTCGATGCGGGCGGCGGCGAACATCAGCGCCTCGACGAAGGGGCCGTGGCGCTTGACCTGCCCGGACAGGATCGTCTCGCGGATCGCCTCGGCCTTGGGCGAGCCGCCGGGCTCGCGGGTGAGATCGACCGTGAGGCCGCGGGCCTCCAGCCGTTGCGCGAGCGCGCGCGCCAGCGTCGATTTTCCGGCCCCCTCGCCGCCTTCCAACGTAATGAAACGCCCCGTCGCCACGCCGCTCAGCTTCGTCCCAGCGCCTTGCGTATCCAGCCTGTGGAGACTTCCAGCAACGCATCGAGAGCGCGCTGCTGCAGCGTGCCGGGCGCGACCGCTTCGGCGGCGTAAAGCGGGATGTCGAGCGTCTTGACGTCGCCGCGCGTCACCAGCAGCCGGCCGATCTCGGCGCCTTCCTGCACGGGGGCCGTCAGCGGGCCGCGATAGACGATGCGGGCGCTGACCCGGTCGCCGCTGCCGCGCGGCAGAAGCAGGCTGACCGGCCCCCTGGCGCGCAGGGCGACCCGGCCCTTCTCGCCGCCGAAGACGCTGGCCTCGCCGACGATCTCGCCCTCGCCGAAGATGCGGCGCGGCTCGAAGGCGCGAAACCCCCATTCCAGCAGCTTGCGCGATTCCTGCGCCCGGTCGCGGGCGTTCTTCAGGCCGTTGACGACGACGATCAGGCGCTGGCCGTTCTGCACCGCCGAGCCGACCAGGCCATAGCCGGATTCGTCGATGTTTCCGGTCTTGAGACCGTCCGCGCCGATTTCCATGGTCAGAAGCGGATTGCGGTTCTGCTGCCTGATCTTGTTCCAGGTGAACTCGCGCTGGCCGAACATTCTGTAGAGGTCCGGATAGGTCCGGATGATGTGGTCCGACAGCCGGGCCATCTCGCGGGCGGTGACCTTCTGCTGCGGATCGCCCATGCCGGTCGAGTTTCGGAAGACCGATTTCGTCAGGCCGAGCGCCCTCACCCGCTCCGTCATCAGGCGGGCGAAGCTGGCCTCGTCGCCGGCCACGGCCTCGGCCAGCGCGATCGAGGCGTCGTTGCCGGATTGGACGATGATGCCCTGCAGGATGTCCGAGAGCTTCACGCGGCTGTTGAGTTGCGCGAACATGGTCGAGCCGCCGGAGACGCCGCCGCCCTTGCGCCAGGCGTTCTCGGAAATGCCGATCTCGGTGTCGAGCGTCATGCGCCCCTGCGCGATCTCGTCGAAGGCGACGAGCGCGGTCGCGATCTTGGCGATGCTGGCGGGCGCCATGAATTCATCGGCGGCCTTCTCGTAAAGGATCGTGCCGCTGGCTGCGTCCATCAGCACGGCATAGGGCGCGGCCGACTGGAAGCTCTGGCCGATCGCCGCGGGCGCTGTCAGCGAGCAGGCGAGCAACGCGACAGCAGCCGAAAGAAGCCGCGTCAGGCCAGCCAGCCCGAAACAGGTCATCGCATGATCGGAACGCGCGCTCATGCCGCGATCAGAAGCAGAGAGATGCGAGGCCGGTCAAGCCTCGCGCGCTTCAATTCCGCGACAGCGGCTGCAGCATCTGCGGCGCAAGATCGCGCGCGAGCGGATGCGACCGGGAGAAACGCTCGGCAGGAGCACGGTCCGGAGCGGCGAAGAGGCTGGCGACCGTGGTGCGCGCCGGCGGCAGTGTGTTCCGCAGCGTCGACGGGATGACGACCGGCGTTCCTGCGTTGGCGATGGTGTCGAGGTCGAACGGCCGGCTCGGCGGCAGCGGAGCGGCCCTGACGGGCGTTCCGCCGGCCGGAACGGTCGACACCAGCGTGGCTGCAACGGGCGTCACCGGCGCGTTCGCGCGCGCGGGCTCGGCATAGGCCTGGACGAGCGGCTGTCGCTCGACGGGGGCTTCGTCAAGATCGGCGCTTTGCGACCGGGCCGGCGCGACATTGCCGGAGCTTGCCACCATGGTGCGGGCGCTGGTGCCGGGTATGGCGGCAGGCTGGCCGTCGGTGCGAAGCGTCGCGAGCAGCAGCTTGTCGTCCGAGCCGCCGAGCGACGCCTGGCCGAGATATTCCATCCTGATCCGCGCCGTGCCGAGATGGCGGAAGGCGAGTGCGTCGGCCGTGCGCTGCGACACGTCCATGATGCGGCCGCCATGATAGGGGCCGCGATCGTTCACCCGCACGATGATCGAGCGGTTGTTGAGGACGTTGGTGACGCGGGCATAGGCCGGCAGCGGCATCGTCGGATGCGCCGCGCTGATGCCGAAGCGATCGTAGACCTCGCCATTGGCGGTGCGGCGGCCGTGGAAGGCCTCGCCATACCAGGAGGCGGTTCCGACAGCCGAGTAGCCGATCGGCTTGTCATAGGGCGTATAGCGCTTGCCGGCGATGGAATAGGACTTGCCGATGAGCTGGCGTCCGCCGCCCTTGGGCACGTCCTCACCTTCGGCGACGACGCGCGGGCTGGCCGTGCCGTATTTCGGATGCGAGAACGCGCCGATTTCCTTGGATTTGCCGCCGCGGCGGGCGACCTGCTCATTGGCGCAATTGGCGAGAAACAGGCCGGCAAGGGCGACGCAACCGAGTTTGGCGGCGCGGGCAGCGATGCGGTCTTCGGTCGGAACGCTGGCCGGGTCCGGAGCGGGGCTGGAAACGTTCGAGGCCGAGGAGCGTTCGCCGCGCATCATTCCATCGTTCCGCTATTCGCGCCGAAAACCACCGTGTCGGCCAAGCCGCGGGAGCGGCGAAACCGAAGTTTTCGGGCAATCCGATTAAGGGATCGTTAAGTCGGCAACCTGTCGAGGCCACACGCTTAACAAGCTCCGACACGGCCTTGAGCGGTCACAAAGGTGTCGGAAATGCGGCAGCTGTCAAGCGCCCGGGGGAGCGTGGGAATTTTGCGCAAGCGCGTGGCTTTCGCGCAACGCAAACGGGCCCGCCTCGGCGGGCCCGTCGAAATGAAGGATTGATCAGGCGATTCAGGCCGAAAAGCCTTGGTCCGAATCCTCAGTTGCCGATGCGGGCGATGCCGGTGTCGCCATTGTCCTGGACCCATTTCACCTTGTTTCCGCCGAGATCGGTCAGGGTGAAGCAGATGGTCTTGCCGTCATACCAGGTCTCCCATTGCTGGCAGAGATTGTTGCCGCGCACCCACCAGCGTCCCTTGTCGGTCGGTTTGAGGAAGCGCCCGAGCCCGATCGCTTCGCCCGAGCCGTCGACCTGTCCGTCGGGGCGATAATAGAGCGGAAACTCGCCGCCGATCGGCGCGGCCAGATAAATCCGCTTGCCCGAGACGAGCTGTTTGATGGCGTCGCCCTGCACCGGCGTGTTGGCGAAGGCTTCTCCAGCCGCCACAACCAGAAGCGCAGCCGCCGCGCCCGACATCATCGACCTGTTCATCGTCCTGCCGCCTGCTTTTTCCATGACCCCAATACGGCGCGGGCACGCGCCTGGATGCGCGCAGTCAACTGGGCGCAGCGGCGGAAGGTCCAGGCGCGGCGGCCATCTCACAGGGATGTGATGGGCAGAGCTTGCGTCAGCGGGCGTCGCCGAAGCCGAGGAATTCCAGGATCGCCCGGGTCTGGGCGGCGACCATCGCGCCGCCTCCGGCATGGCGACAGCCGATGGCGGCGGCGGCCTGAAGCAGCGGCGTTTCGGGTTTCGTCACGATGTCGACGATTGCAGTGCGTGAGGTGAGGCCGGCAATGTCGATGGCGACACCGTCCCCATCCGCCATTCCGACCGGTGTCGCATGGACCAGCAGGTCGAGGCCGGCGACGTCGAACCGGCCCGCCACCGGCGCGAGCGGTCCGCTCGCCGCGACGCGGCGGCAGAGGCTGGCGGCCTTCCCGTCGTCCCGGTCGGTGATGGCGAGGCTTGCGACGCCGGCATCGGCAAGCGCGAAGGCTATGGCCGCGCCTGCCCCGCCTGCGCCGACCAGGCCGACCTTCATCCCGCCCGGCGAGAGCCCGAGGTCCTCGACCGCGCCGATCAGGCCCGCACCGTCGAATATGTCGCCCGTCCAGCGTCCGTCGGAGGTTCGCCGCGCCGCATTGACCGCCCCGACCGCCCGGGCGCGGGGGCTGATCTCGTCGAGCAGCGGGATAAGCCGCTCCTTGTAGGGCATCGTCACGACGAGGCCGTCCAGGTTGGCGATCGCCATCACGCCGACGATGGCGGCGTCGAAATCCTCCTGCCGGACATGCAGCGGCACCAGAACGGCGTCATGGCCGCCCGCTGCGAGCCTCGGATTGAAGTTCTGCGGCGACTTGGCGTGGACGACAGGGTCGCCGAGGAAGCCGAGAAGCCGTGTCGCGCCGCTGATCAGAGAGGTCGGAGCATCCCGATATGTCATGGTGGCCCTTTGCGGGAACAGATGTGGAAATCGGGCGGCCGTCAGGACGCGGGAGGCGGCCCGGACGAGGACCGTATGACGAGCTCGGCCTCGGCCTCCAGCGGGACGAAACAGTCCCGTTTCTCGAGCCGCGCGATCAGGACGCGCGCCGCGATGCGGCCGATCTCGGCGCTGGGCACGCGCACGGTCGTGACCGGCACGGGCAGATGGCTCATGATCTCGATATCGTCGTAACCGACGATCGAGAGGTCCTCGGGCAGCCGAAGTCCCATCGACAGGGCTTCGAGAACCGCGCCGACCGCCAGATGCGCGTTGCCGCAGACCACGGCGGTCGGTCTCGGATCGGTCTGGATCACGCGCCGGAACAGGCTGCGCCCTTCCGCGATCGACCACTCGCCCATCGCGAAATGCTGCGGCCGGACGGCGAGGCCGCGCAGGGCCAGCGCGTGCCGCATGCCCTCCAGACGCGCCGTGGCGCGATCGTTGTTGCGCGTCGATTGCGCGATGACGCCGAAGCGGACATGCCCCAGCTCGGCCAGATATTCGGTCATCATCACGAGCGCCTTGTGATTGTCGGGCCCGATGCAGGTTCCCACCGCCTCGCGATCGAAGACGAAGGTGTTGACGAACGGCATCTGACGCTGCGCCAGCAGCGGTTCGAGATCGGGATGATGGATCTGGCCGACCAGAATCAGGCCGTCGACGCCGCGCTCGACGAATTTGCGGACCTGGCGGAGTTCGAGCTCGGGCTCGTATTCGGAGCAGGCCAGCAGGAGCGTGTAGCCGGCTTTCGACAGTTCCGACTGGATGGCGTGCGTGGCATGGGCGAAGTCGCCGACGGAGAGCGCGGGGAAAACCGCTCCGATCGTCTGCGAGCGACGCGTGCTCAGCGCGCGGGCCGCGCCGTCGGGGACCCAGCCCAGCGCCTTGACCGCCACGGCGATGCGCTCGCGCAGGTCTTCCGACACGAGTTCGGGGTTGTTGATCGCGCGCGAGACCGTGGCGGTGGACACGCCCGCCAGGCGCGCCACCTCGCGCAGGCCGACGCTGCGCCCGGTCTCGCCCTCGGGACGGCCCGGACCGTCCACGGGTGCGTTTCGTGCAATCCTCGGTCTGGCCATCGGCTGCGCGCGCTCCTGAAGCCGGCTCACGCGAGTTGGTGTTTCGCGAGCCCGTATTGCAGCCGGTAGATGCCACAATCGCGCGATTCCAGATATCCGTCGGCAATGCCCGCGAGCATCGAAGCCGCGCCGCGCCGCGCCAGCGCCGTCTCCAGTGCTGCGCGGTCGGCCGCTTCGACGAGGAGGATCCAGTCGGCCGTCTGATCGGGCTGGCTCCGCAGGTCCTTCTCAGCGGTCTGGCCGCCACCGCCGCCCTGCCCTTCCAGAAGATGAACCGCGACGATCGAGGCCGCCTCAACCAATCCCGCCAGCACCGGCTGCATCGCCTGCAGGAATTCAGTGCGCCCACCGGGCGCGCGCAGCCGCAGCGTGGCGACGAAGCCGCCGTCGCCGATCCCGCGGCTGTCGGCGACCGAGCAGATCGTCCGGGAGGTGTCGGAAAAATGCCTGACCACCGACGTCGTCCAGTCGGAGGGCGCATTCAGGCGCGCGAGATAATCAGGCGATGCGAGCACCGCCGGCGAGGTCGTCTCGTAGAAGTTGAAGTATTTCGGCGTCCCCCGCTCGGCGACGTAGCGGCGGCCCCGCAGGAAACCAGGAACGGCGACCCGTTCCGGAATATGCTCGCGCATATGCCAGGCGACGAAATCCGCCTCGGCCTCCGCGGCGATCCCGTTCCAGATCGCCAGCACGCCCTCGCCCGCCAAAGCCACGTCGTCTCTCCTCTCTCAGACCCGATGCAGATTCAGGCCGCCGCCGACATCGATGTGAATGCCCGTGGCGTAGGGAATCGCGCCGCCCGCGAGGGCCGCCACCGCGCGCCCGACCTCCGAGGGCTCGCCCCAGCGGCCCATCGGAATGCCGCCCGCCGCCACGAGCGCATCGTACTTTTCGGCGGCAGGCGCCGTCATCGCAGTGCGGATCACGCCGGGGCGGACCTCGAAGACGGCGATCCCGTCGCCCGCCAGCCTCGCGGCGAACAGCTTCGCCATCATCGCGACGCCGGCCTTGCTGATGCAGTAGTCGGCCCTGTTCTCGCCGACGATCTCGGCATTGGCCGAGCCGATGAAGATGATAGAGGCCGGTCCGGTCGCGACTGCGGCGAGCCGCCGGCGGGCGAAGGCCTGGGTCAGGAAGAAGCCGGCGCGGAGGTTCACGGCGAGCGTCCGGTCGTAGCTTTCGGGGCCGAGATCGAGCAGATCGCCGCGCTGGAGCGAGGTGACGCCGGCGTTGTTGACGAGGCAGTCCGGCTCGCCAAGATCGTCGGAAATCCGCTGCAGCAGGGCCGCATGTCCGGCGATGTCGGCCACGTCGCAGCGGTAGAACGCGCCGCGCATGCCGGCGACGCCGCCCGGGTTCTCGTTCTCAAGGCTCACCCGCGCCACGAAGAACCCGGCCTGTTCCAGAGCCAGCGCGATGGCCAGTCCGATGCCCTGCCCCGCGCCGGTGACGATGGCGACCCGGCTCACGCGGCTGCCCCGCGATGGAGCGCCGGCGAACGGAAACCGGAATGCGCGAGGCCGCGGCTGCTTGACATGATCGGTTCCAAATCTCTATGCAATCGGTTACAAATCTGCGGCCGAAAGTCAATTCGACGGCGTGCGAGGACGGGCAGGAGCGGCGTCATGAAGGTGATCAGCGCAGGCGAGGCGGCCACCCTCATCGAGCCCGGCGACAGCATTCTGGTCAGCGGCTCGGGCGGCGGACATTGCGTGCCGGAGGCGATTCTGGAGGCCATCGAGGCGCGCTTCCTCGAGACCGGCGCTCCGCGCGATCTCTGTCTCATCCACGCCGTCGGCATCGGCGACCGCAAGCTCAAGGGCGCGGCGCGCTTTCGCCACCCCGGCATGCTCAGGCGCAGCATCACGGGCGCATTGGTGGATTCGCCGCCGCTGATCGAACTCGCGCAGAAGGACCTGATCGAGTCCTACACGCTGCCGCAGGGCGTGATCGCGCAGATGACGCGCGAGATCGCGGCCGGGCGGCCCGGCCTCATCACCAAGACGGGGCTTCACAGCTTCGTCGATCCGCGCCAGAGCGGCGCGCGCCAGAGCCCGAGCGCGCGCGAGGATCTTGTCGAGCTGCTGTCGATCGGCGGCGAGGAGTGGCTCCGGTTCAAGCCCTTCCCGCTCGATGTCGTCCTGCTGCGCGGCACGACGGCCGACGAGGACGGCAACATCACGATGGAGCAGGAGGCTGTTCCCGGCGAGATGCTGTCCTCGGCGCAGGCCGGCAGGCGGCTGGGCGCCGCGGTGGTAGTCCAGGTCAAGCGGCTCGCCAGGCGCGGGACGCTGCCCCAGCGAGGCGTCAAGATTCCCGGCGTCCTCGTCGACTATGTCGTCATCGACGAGAACCAGCGCCAGACCTACTGGAGCGACTACAACCCCAGCTATGCCGGCGAGATGCGGATCCCGCTCGAAGGCATGCGCCGGCTGCCATTCAACGAGCGCAAGATCGTGGCGCGCCGGGCGGCGATGGAAATCTCTCCCGGCGCCATCTGCAATCTCGGCGCGGGAATTTCGACAGGCGTTTCCGCCGTGGCGGCCGAAGAGGGCTTTCTCGAACAGATCGTCCTGACCAACGAGCAGGGCTTCATCGGCGGAGCGCCGCTGACGGGGCCGGATTCGGGCGCCGCCCAGAATTACGACGCGATGGTCGACCAGCCCTACCAGTTCGATTTCTACGATGGCGGCGGGCTGGACATCGCCTTCCTGTCCTTTGCCGAGGTCGATGCGGCGGGCGACGTCAACGTCAGCCGCTTCGGCGACACCATCGTCGGCATCGGCGGCTTCGTGAACATCAGCCAGAATGCGCGCAAGGTCGTGTTCAGCGGGACGTTCACGGCCGGCGGGCTGCAGATCGCGACCGTGGACGGTCAGTTACGTATCCTGCAGGAAGGCCGCAGCCAAAAGTTCGTCCGCAGCGTCGAGCAGATCTGCTACAATGGCGCGTTCGCCCGCAGGCAGGGCCGCGTCGCCGTCTTCGTCACCGAACGGGCGGTGTTCCGGGTCGGCGAGAACGGGCTCGAACTGTGCGAGGTCGCCCCCGGCATCGATCTCGAGCGGGACATCATGGCTCATATGGCGTTTCGGCCGGCGATCGCGCCCGACCTCAAGGCCATGGATGCGCGGCTGTTCGCGTCGGAGCCCATGGGCCTGAAGGCGGATGTGGCGGCGCGAGGATCGCAGGCGCGCCAGCCGAGGCGGCTGCTGCAGTCGAAGACCGCGTCCCGGCAGGCGGTCCCGGCCTGAGCCGCGGCTCAGCGGGTCCTGCCAACGCTTTCGACGCCGACGACGAGCGCCGCCAGGGTTTCGAGCGTCGGCGTCGGCACCCCGGCGGCACGGCCGCGCGCGATGACCGACAGGTAGATCGCCTCGACCTCGCTCGGCCGGCCGGCCTCGATGTCCCGGCGCATGCTGGTCTTGTTGCGCGCAGCGCCGCTGCCGACGATGCTCTCGAAAATGTCGTAGCGGCTGGCTTCCGGCAGGACGACGCCGCAGGCCGCGGCCACGGCAGCCGCTTCGTCCATTGAACGCCGCGCCACCGCTGCGAGAGCGGGCAGGCTGGCGACCTCCCCGATCGTCAGCCCGGTCAGGCCGCTGGTCGCCGACATGGCGACGTTCAGCATCAGCTTGCGCCATTTCTCGGAAACGATGTCGGCGCTCGCCGTGGTCGCCACGCCGCCCCCGCTCAGCAGCCGCGATAACGCGACCGAGCGCTGCGAGAGGCCGCCCGCCACCTCGCCGACCAGCGTCGGCAGCGCGGCGTAGTTCCGCACCACGCCCGGCCCCTCGAGCGTCGCGCCCAGCGAGGTCAATCCTCCCAGAACCGCCCCGGCTCCCAGCACAGAGGCCATGATCTCCTCGTTGCCGAGCCCGTTCTGGAAGCTGACCGCGAGGGCGTTCTTCCGCATGACAGGCACGACCAGTTCCGACAGCGCGAGCGTCGCGTGGGCCTTGCACTGCATCAGCACGATGTCGACGGGCCCGATGCGCGACGGGTCGGTCTCGGCGCCGACCCTGATGAAGCGATCGCCACCCTCCCCCACCATGTGCAGACCGCGCTCGCGGATGGCCGCGACGTGCTCCGCGCGCCGGGCGAACAGGGTGACGCGCATGCCGTTCTCCGCCAGCAGGCCGCCGAACAGGCAGCCCATGGCGCCGGCGCCGGCGATCAGGACATGGGGGCCTTCATTCTCCATCGCGATCCCCCCGCCTGTTCCGGCTCCGGCCTCCAACCGGAGTCATCACAGCCGATGTCGATGGGGATGTAAACGGCTACATTTCAGTTGTCAGGCGCATCGCGATGGATTAGCGTCCCCTGCATCGACCGGCCGCCAGCGACGCGGCCTTTCGGCGGCAAGCACAAGCGTCCTTCGAGAGACGCAGCGCCGATCAGGGAAGGAGAGCCGTGGAATGGCTTCGCAGCTGACGTCGCGCGCGGCGTCCGACTTCACCGCCCCGATCGGCACGGGAGCGGACGAGACGGACGTCCTGCGTCCCGTCCGGCGACGTTCGCCGGCCATGCGCCGGCTCATGCGGATCGGCTGGAACCTGATCCCGCCCCTGACATTCGTCGCGATCGTCGGATTGTGGGCGGGGTCGATCCATGTCTTCAAGATTCCCGCCTATCTCCTGCCCGGGCCCGGAGCGGTCTTCCAGCGGGTGATCGCCGATGCCGGGATGCTCTGGCTCAATGCGAAGGTCACGCTGACGGAGATCATCCTCGGCTTCGGCCTGACCGTGATCGGAGCCATTCCGCTGGGGCTGCTGATCGCGCTCTCGCCGCTCGCCAAGCAGACGCTCTACCCTCCGATCATGCTGCTGCAGCTCGTGCCGAAGATCGCGGTGGCGCCGCTGTTCCTCGTCTGGCTGGGCTTCGGCATCGAGTCGAAGGTCCTGCTCACCGTCCTGATGACGTTCTTCCCGCTCCTGCTGGCGAGCATCAGCGGCTTCCAGATTCTCGACCCGCGCCTGCTCTACCTGACGCAGTCGATGGGCGCGGGCGTGTGGCAGACCTTCTGGTACCTGCGGGTCCCGGCGGCGCTGCCTGTCATCTTCTCCGGCATCAAGACCTCGGCAACGATCGCCGCCACCGCCGCCATCGTGGCCGAGTTCGTCGGCGCCAATCAGGGCCTCGGCTACGTGCTGCTGAGGGGCACGAGCACGCTCGACATCGAGCTCACCTTCGCCGTGCTCGTGGTCCTCACGATCATCGGCATCGTCATCAACTACGCGGTGGAGTTCAGCGAGTGGCTGATGACGCCGTGGCAACGCAAGAACGACCGCTGAATGCGGCAGGACGACCGGCGCGACACGTCGCGGGAGCCCAAGGCCAGATCAGTTCGAGGGAGGACCATCATGAGACACTGGATCAAGAACACACTCGGCGCGACGGCGGTCACGTTCTGCTTCGGGCTTTCGGGCGCATTCGCCCAGACGCCGGTCACGTTTCAGCTCAACTGGACGGCGGGTGGGCCGAACGCCGGCTTCGCCGCCGCCGTGGGCGAAGGCTACTACAAGGCGGCGGGGCTCGACGTCACCATCGTGCAGGGCAACGGTTCCGGCAACACGGCGCAACTCGTCGCCAGCGGGCGCTCGCAGCTCGCCTATGCCGACGCCGTGGCGGTGAGCCAGCTCATCTCCAAGGGCGCGCCGATGAAGATCGTCTCGACGGTCTACCAGTCGAACCCCAATTCGGTGAACGCCCTCAAGAAGACCGGCATCAAGTCGCTCGCCGATCTCAAGGGCAAGAAGGTCGGCGTGCCGGCCGGCTCCTCGCAGGGCCCGATGCTGCCGCTGCTGCTGAAGGCCAACGGTCTGACGGAGGCGGACATGACGCTGATCAACATGCCCGTGGCGGCGATGGTGCCCTCGCTGCTCCAGGGCCAGGTCGACGCGATCCTCGGTTCGCTCGACGCCTACCAGATCCAGCTCGAGATGCAGGGGGCGGAGCTCTCGAACTTCCCCTTCGCCGACCATGGCGTTCCCACGGTCGCGACCTCGATCTTCGCCTCGAACGACTACATCAAGCAAAATCCCGAGGTGCTGAAGAAGTTCATCGCCGCGAGCCTGAAGGGCTGGTCCTTCGCGCTCGACAATCCCGCCAAATCGATCGAGCACGTCAAGAAGCTGTTCCCGGACGTCAACGTGAAGCTTGCCGCGGCCGAGCTCGCCGCGATCACGCCGCTGTTCTGCAGCGGCGGCGCCAAGTTCATCGGCAAGGCCGAGGACGCTCACTGGACGCGGACGCAGGCGCT
>JAESGM010000724.1_pt1 | contig 16761 bp, 12 predicted proteins | sample 9269721 | NCBI WGS metagenome assembly JAESGM01 (sample SAMN15720920, study PRJNA650825) | algae metagenome | isolation source: Komarekiella atlantica HA4396-MV6 and co-occurring heterotrophs from... | place: USA: Theobald House, Kauai, HI | collected 2009-07-29 | reverse complement strand
AAATCTCATCGAGCCGCTCAAGCCCGGTCGTGCCTTCCATGTCGACGGACAAAAACAGTCGCATACCCAGAACTCCCCTCTGCTCAGTAGGCCAGCGCACAGGCTGGAAACACATCGGACTTGCTGCCACGCGGATCCGCTCCGGCCTCGAGCATGCCGTCAGCATGGCGTTCGGTGGCCGAGATGAAGCCTTCGCTCCAGGCCGGCCCCACGTCGAGTTCATGCCCTCTGCCCCGGAGGCCATCGAGCGTCTCCACTCCGACGGATTCCTCGATGCGCAGCATGTTGCTCGATGAATCGTGCGGGTAGAAAAATCCGGGGAAGTGTTCGCTGCTGAACTTGGGCGCTTCGATCGCACCCTGCAGCGTCATGTCGAACACGACGCGGTTCAGCAGCATCTGCAGCTGCCACTGATCCTGCTGATCGCCGCCCATGCTTCCGAACGTCAGCCAGGTCCGGTTATCCTTGTTCACCAGCGTAGGGCTGATGGTGGTGCGCGGACGGCGGAATGGTGCGACAAGATTTGGATGGCCCTCCGGCGCAAGACTGCTGTTCGACAGGCGAACGCCGAGCGGGAAGCCGAGCGCCGGTATGACCTCCGACTGCCGGATCCACGCGCCACTCGGCGTGAAGGCGGCAGAGTTGCCGTCATGGTCCATGACGTCCACTTGAACGGTACCGGGCCCCCAGACCTCACCGCCGTGGCCGGTTCCCTCCGGCAGCAGCGCAGCCATCTGCGCCGGATCTCCGGGGCGCAGCTTACCGTTGGCGCGAGCCTCTATGAGTGCCGCGCGCAGCTGACCGTAGTCGTCGGATACGAGGGAAGTCAGCGGCACATCGATATGCGAGGGATCGCCGTAGTATTGGTCGCGATCGGCGAAGGCGAGCTTGATGGCCTCGACGACCGTATGGATGTAGTCGACCGAGTTGTGCCTCATTCCGTTGAGATTGAAGTTCTTGAGTATCGACAGGCATTGCAGGACGGCCGGTCCCTGCGTCCACGGTCCGCATTTGAAAACCGTGGCGTTGCCGAATTCCATCGACACGGGCCGCTCCACTGCGGCGTCGAAGTTCTGCAGGTCGGATGCCTGCAGCAGTCCGTCACGCTCCTGGACGTAGCTGACGATCTGCGCGGCAATGGCGCCGTCGTAGAACTCGTCGAACGCCGCGCGCAGACCATCCTCGCGGGTGCCAGGTTCGACGGCCTCTGCACGGATGAGCTGTTCGAAAACGTCGGCTAGGGAGCTATTCTTCAGGAGTGCGCCTTCATGCGGAACCTCGCCATCGACCAGATAGACGGCGGCGGTTCCCGGCCAGTCGGAGCGAAACTTTTCCAGGTTGGCGGTGATGCCGAACTTATGCTGGCGAAGAAGTCCGGCATGCGCGGGAAACCCGCCGCGACACAAGTTCAGCGCCGGCAAAACGACATCGGCAAACGTAAGCTTGCCGAAACGCAGGAGTGCTTCAATCAACGCGCCGAACGCTCCGGGCACCCCCGCTGCCAGAACGCCTTCTGGAGGGATCTTCGTATAGCCACGGCTGCCGAACGCGTTTGGTGTGGCGCGCTCGGGAGCAACCATGTTGCCGTTGATGGCGACAGGGCCCGACTCCGGTGTCGAGATGAGAATCGCCAGCTCGCCGCCGATGGTGTGCATCTGCGGATTGACGACGCCCTCCACGAGAGTGGCGCCAACGGCGGCGTCAATTGCGTTACCGCCCGCCTTCAGGATATCGATCCCAGCCTGAGCGGAGAGATAATGATGCGACGCTATCGCTCCATGGGGACCGAGCACGCGCGGATAAAAGGTCTGGCGGTCTGTGCTTTCAATACGAAAGCTTCGATTGCTGGCAAGAGGCATCGGGCTATTCAAATCCTGGATTCTTATTGTCATTGCATTATGCTCTTTGAGACAGCTTTCCGAAGAGAACATCGAGTGAAAGGGCTGCGACTATGATGCAGCCTTTGATGATGTTCTGGTAGTACGGGCTAACGTCGAGCAGCACGAAGCCATTGGTTATCGTTGCGATGATTCCGATGCCGACGGCCGTCCTCCACACGGCTCCTGAACCGCCCGCAAGCGACGTTCCGCCGACGACGACGATGGTGAGCACGTCGAAGATTATCGACGGGTCCATATTCGCCTGCGCGGAGCTCAGCTGCGAAGCCGTGATGCTCCCCGCGATGCCGTAGCAGGCGCCCACCAGCATGTAGGTGCTCGCCACGACGAGTTGCACGCGGATGCCCGAGAGCCGGCTTGCTTCATAGTTTCCGCCAACGGCGTAGATGGCCTCGCCGTAGACCGTGCGCCACAGAGCGAGCTGCAGGACAACCAGCACGGAAATGAGCAGGATGCCGGCGTACGGCACTCCGAATAGCCGGCCCGTACCCAGTTCGGAAAAGCTCGGGTTGCTGACCATGAAGGCGGCGTTGTCGGTGAGCAGCAGCGCCAAGCCGTTGAGCACGAAACCGACGCCCACCGTGGTGATGTACGGGTTAAGCCCGATGCGGGCGATCAGGAACCCGTTGACCGCGCCGAGTACGATGCCGGCCGCAACGGCCGCCCCAAATGCAAGCGCAGGATCGAGCGTCATGCCGACAACGGCCGCGACGACCGCGCACAGCGAAAAGGACGATGCGATCGAAAGATCGAACCCACCGGCGATCGCGACGTAGGTCATGCCGGCGGCGATGATTCCGGCCGGTGCCCACTGCGCGAGGATGTTGAACAGGTTGTTCGCCGACAGGAACGACGGATTGCCCATCGCGACAGCCGTGACGAGGATCACGAGAGTGACGAGGATAGCGTAGGTGCGGATGACGTCATAAACGACGCCTGTCCTGCTCGGCGTGTCGGCCGGTGGAGCCGCTACGCCGAAGGCTGCTTCACTTGCCGTTGCCATTGCCCCCGCTCACTCCAAAAATCAGCTTCAGGATTCTTTCTACGCTTGCGTCGGAGCGCATCAGCGTCGCGATGGCTTTCCCACGCGCCACAACTAGAATGCGGTCAGACTGCTCGACGACCTCCTCGAGGTCGGACGAAACCAGGATGACGGATGTCCCCTCTGCCGCGACCTTTTGGATCGTGTCGTAAATCTCCCGCTTGGCACCCACATCGACGCCCCGCGTCGGCTCGTCGAGCAGAAGCACCTTCGGCTTTTTCGCGAGCCATTTCCCGATGACGAGTTTCTGCTGATTGCCGCCCGAGAGCGTTCCCGCGACGGATTTGAGACGCTTGGGAGCGAATCCGACACTTTTCGCAAGCTTCTCGCCTTCGCGGCGTTGCCGACGCCGGCGGACGAATGAGAGCGTGGAAAGGCGCCGCAAGCGGGGAAGTGTGATGTTCGTCATGGCAGGACGTGACAAAACCAAGCCCTGACGCTTGCGGTCCTCGGGCACGAGGGCGACACCCGATGAAATGGAAGTTCTCACGTTCGACGGCAGCGCCAAACGCCGCCCGCACACGTGAACGTTGCCCGTGGCTCCGGGCTCGCTGCCGGCGAGCGCGCGCAGAAGCTCGGTGCGGCCCGACCCGACGAGGCCTGCGATTCCGAGCACCTCGCCCTCATTGAGGGTGAATGAGACGCCGTGTACACGTCCCGGGACACGCACTCCGAAAGCGCGCATCCGCTCGGGACGCAATCTTACCGCCGTAGACGCTTGCGAGGCCGCAGCCGGCACGTCGCCGAGCATCGCTGCCACGAGCGTGTTTTTGCTCCAGTCCCGCGACGGTTTCGTAGCGATGAGCTGTCCGTCGCGCATGATCGACACGCGGTCGCATAGGGCCAAAACCTCGTCGAGGTCATGGGAGATAAACACGATCCCGGTGCCGGAGCGCTTGAGGCGCTGCATCAGCTGGTAGAGCTTGTTTCTCTCCTGCGGGCCGAGAGGAGCGGTCGGCTCGTCGAGGATGAGAACCTTGTCCTGGGCCTCGACGGCACGCATGATCTCGATCATCTGCTGATCGGAGATCGAGAGCCCGGACACCCGTGCGTTGGCGGGAACGCTAACGCCCATCCAGTCGGCTATTTCCGCGTAGCGCTTGCGCATGGCGCGGGCGCTAAGCACCGGTCCGCGGCGGGGAGCCCGCCCGAGGAACACGTTCGAAGCCGCGCTCATCTCAGGAACAAGGCTGAGCTCCTGGTAGATCGCAGCGATGCCCGCCGCCCGCGCCTGGCGCGGATTGGCGATGTCGAGATTGTAACCCGATAGGGAAAGTGAGAGCCGATCGGCGCGCTCGGCTCCGGCAAGTATGCGAATGAAGGTCGACTTGCCGGCGCCATTGGCACCTACGAGCCCATGCACTTCCCCCACCCGCAGCTCGAAGGTGACGTCGCGTACGGCCGCGACGCCGCGGAACGACTTCGAAACATGAGCCGCCACGAGCAAGGGCTCGTTCTGTCGCGCGACAGTTCCGGCCCTTGTCTCTGGTGTCAGTGGAGCGTGCATGATGCCGATTTCTTCCACCGGATGGACTACGCTTTAGTACTTTGCGGTGTACTCGGGCGCGTTCTCGGCCGAGATGAGCGTCGTCTTGGTCTTGCTGGTTATCTCCGGCAGGTCGGCTTCGTCGATGTAACCGTCGACGGGCTTGCCCTGCATGGCCATGAGGAGTGCGACGGTCGCGTAGTACCCTTCCTCGTAGGGAAGCAGAGCGATCGATGCGTTGATCGTCCCCGACTTGATCTTTTCGATCGTGTCCTTGTTGGCGCCGGCCGAGTAGATGCGCACATCGGTTCCGGGCTTCTTGCCGGACGTGGTAACGCCCTGCTCGATGCCGCGGGTCATGTCGTCCCAGTTGGAGACGATGACGGTGATATCCGGGTGCGCGGTGAGCGCGTCCTGCGTCTTCTGCAGGGCTATGCGCGGATCGAAGTTGGCTGCTTCCTGCACGGCTACCGTGACGTTCGGGTATTTGGCAGCCGCGTTCTTGACCGCTGCCTCCCAGTAGTTCTGCAGGTCCGAGCCGATGAAGCCGCCGATCGCCGCCGCTTTGCATTTTTCTTTGCAGGAGGCGAATGCGTGGTCGACCAATTCTTGATAGTGCACAGGACCCTGCATGGTGATCGTAGCTGCGAGGCCCGGCGTGTAGTCGGCATCGCCGCACATCGGCACCGTGACGGTGACCACCGGTTTTTCGGTGGGTTTCAGCGTGCTCTTCCACAGGGCGCAGGACGGCTGCGCGGCGAGCGGACCGAAGATGTAGCCGTCGAAGCCCTCATTGACGGCGTTCTGCACCGCCTTGGTCTGGTTGATGAGGCTCCACTGCGCGTCGAAGACCTTGAGTTCGAGACCGAACTTTTCGACCGCATCCTTGATGCCGTTGAGGCGCGTCACGCAGTAGGGATTGTCCACGCACTCGGTCAGGTAGGCGATGCGGTACTTCTTGTCGGACTTCACCCCAGCTTCATCGAAGGCCACGACCTTGGCTGCATTCGCCTGGCTCTGCTCGGGTGGGGTGCGCGGCGACTGAGCCGACGCAACCGAGGCGGCGCTGAGCGCCGTGAGGCAAGCGAGCGTGATACGAGACGAAGTAGGTGTCATGGCGGCATCCTTCTGGTCGGTATCGGAAGCAGCGGCGGCGTGGCGTTCCGATGAGCTGGGGTGAAATGGGTCGCTGGCTAGAAGCGCCAGACGGCGAGGGCCTGGAAGATGTTCTCGTCGACATCCACGCCGAGCTTGTTGTTCCAGTACTGGTACTCGGTGCCGACAAAGAACACGTCGGCCTGGCCGGTCAGTGCGTAGCCGAGATCCCAGCGGAGCTGCGGCTGGATGAGGAACCAGTCCTTCTGCTTGCCGAAGACGTTGCTCGTCTGCGCGGTGTATTCCCAGTGACCCTCGAAGCTGAACTTCTGCCCGCCGATCTCGAAGCCGTAGCCCCACTGGGTGTCGATCTGCCATCCGTCCTTCTGCGCCAGATCGCTGTCGTCGATGACGGCGGTGACCTGGGTGCGGAGGAATTTGAAGCTCGGCGCGTTCCAGTCGATGTAGGCGCCCGGCAGGTAGCTGAGGTAGCCGCTGTCGGCGCCGTAGTTGATGCCGGCGACGAAGCCGATGTCCTTGATGGGCCCACCATACTGTGCGCCGAGGATCTTGGCGGAGCTGAAGTAGGCGTAGAATTCGCCGTAGGCATCGCGGTCGTTGAAACCGTCGACGAAGTCGTCGTCGCTGATGTCGACGAAGAAGAACACGTCGCCGAACTTGTGTCCGCTTGCGTGCTGCAGCGTGACGATGGGCGTCATCGTGTCCGTGTTGGTGAATGGATTTTTGATGTTGCCGTACTGCAATTGGATTTCCGTGACGCTCCAATCGGCCGAGTTGGCCTGCGTTGAGATCCCACACAGTGCAGCGACTGAACCGAACGCGACCGCCATGGCGGTGGCGAGTTTCCGATCGCGACGCGACATTTACTGAACTCCTGTACTGACACACGTCCCCTGGACCGCACCCATCGGCTGCACGTTGAGCGGACTCCCCCCGGAGCGCTCCGCTCGTGCCGATGTTTGCGACCAACCCCCCGCGCGCAGATCCCCGTTCGCGGAAATGGCACTTCAGCCATTGCCGCGTCGCTTTCTTTGAGCCGCTTGTCGGCTCTGCGTTCGGTAGAACAAAACGACGCATCGGCGCCGTTTCATCGTGCTTTCAGCATGCGAAAAACAGCGGCTGCATGTAAACTGACGAAGTTTAGAAAGCCGGGTTCGGAAAAACCGAATGCGCGTGTGCAGATTCGAAGCAGGCCCTGGAGCGAGGCTGCTCAATGAGTAGGCGGTTAACTGTATCGACGCGCTCGCGGGCGGAAAAATTCGCGGCTTCGGTGACCTTGCGCCAATTGCGCTACTTCATCGCTGTCGCCGAGACGGGAAAGATCACCGCGGCTGCGACCATGGTCGGCATCTCTCCTTCGGTGATCACGGAGGCCATCGCCGAACTCGAGGCGCTGTCCGAGGCGACGTTGTTCGTGCGTCTTCCGCGCGGGCTGGAGCTCACCTACGAGGGGCACGGCTTCCTCGCGCACGCGCGCGGCATTCTATCGGCGGTCGAAAGCGCCGGCGCCGCCGTCATCCGCTCGGACAGCGATGCCCAAGGGCGCATGACACTGGCGGTAACCATTACCGTGATGGGCTACTTTCTGGCGCCGTTGGTTGCGCGCTTCCAGAGGATGTTCCCCAACATCGAGCTGCGCGTGGTCGAAGCGCAGCGTCCCGAAATCGAAGAAGGGCTTCTTGCCGGCGATTTCGACGTCGCGGTCATGCTCTCGTCGAATCTGTCCGACCGGAAGCATTTTCTCAGTCATACGCTGGTGAGCTCGATGCGCCGCTTGTGGCTGCCCGCCGGACATCCGCTGCTGCATCAGGACGTCGTGACGCTGAAGGACGTCGCGCTGCTCCCCTACATCCAGCTGCTGATCGACGATGCCGAGGTGTCCACCGCCAACTACTGGCGGCGCCACAACCTGCGCCCCAACATCGCGATCCGCACGGAATCTGTCGAAGGCATCCGGAGCCTCATTGCCAACGGCCAGGGCGTCACCATCCTGTCGGACATGATGTACCGGCCCTGGTCGCTCGAGGGAGACCGTATCGAAGTGCGCGAAGTGGCGGCGACCATACCGTCGCTGACCACAGGTGTGGTGTGGCCGCGCGCTGCCAGCCTCAACGTGGCAGCGCAGACGTTCCTGAACTTCTGTCGGACTGACGGTGAAGTCATGCGGATGCAGACGCATCGCAATATGCCTCCGCCCGCGGCGTAAGAAGATGCGCTTCGCCGCATTCCAATAGCGCTAAGGGCTGGCGGATTGCTGCGAAGCCTTTTGCTGCGCGGAGCAGGTCGCCGCTCCGCGGCGGCGACCTGTTGGCACTTCAAACGCTCAGTTGGTCGCTGCGACCTGGCGGACCGTGAGATTGTCCGCGTCCCGGCTCAGCTCCACGCTCGTCAGCCCGGCCTCGCCCTTGGCGGTCGAGAGGACGACGGACTGTCCCGGTGCCAGCACCGCTTCTACGCGGATCGGCAAGCCCTCCTGCGGCGCCAGCGTTGCCACGACGTGGAAGCGGCCGGCTTCCTGAGTGTAGTAGGCGACTCCGTTGATGCCGCCGAGCTCGATCGTCTGCGCGCGCGGGCCGCCCGCTGATGCGGTGCCGATAGCTGCGAAACCGATCGATGCCATGGCAACGGCCGCGGTGGTGAAGGCAATTTTCCGAAGGCTCATGACTGTCTCCCAATCTGAAATGATGAAGACCAGAAAGACGAGGCGCTGGTCTGCTGAACGGGAAGATGGTACGGGTGGCATAATTAGTCCAATGCATTGGATCGATAATGCCCATCGACCACATCAATTTAGCGGGCGTGGACCTCAACCTTCTCGTCGCGCTCGATGCGCTCCTGTCCGAGCGCAGCGTGACCAAGGCGGCGGCGCGGGTCGGCATCGGCCAGTCGGCCATGAGTCACAACCTCGCCCGGTTGCGCCAACTGTTCGGCGACGAATTGATGACGCGCGGTGCCTCCGGAATGCAGCCGACCCCGCGGGCATTGGCGCTGGCCGATCCGGTCCGCATTGCGCTTGCGCAGATCGAGACGCTGGTCTCGCGCGAGCAGACCTTCGATCCGGCGACCGCGGAACGGACCTTCCGTATCGGCCTGCCCGACAGCACCGAGGTGCTCATCGGCCCGGCGCTTCTCGACTACGTCTGCCGCCACGCGCCTGGGATCCGTTTCCGCTTCTACGCGGCAGAGGGACAGGGGCTGCTCGACGATCTCGATGCCGACCGCATCGATCTTGGCATCGGCGTCGGTGCCTTTGCCGGCGGGCAAGTGCATCACAAGCGCCGGGTGCTCGCCACGGACAGCTACCTCGTGATGTTCAATTCCAAGAAGGTGTCCATCGAGCCGCCGATTTCTCTGGAAGACTATGTTCGCCTGCCGCACGTACTTACGAGCTTGCGCCGCGGCGAGCGCGGCGTCGTCGACGAGGCACTGGAGAAACTCGGCGTCAGCCGTAAGATCGCGCTGGTGACGCCGCGCTTCGTGGCCGTGCCGTTTCTCGTCGCTGGAGCAGCGGTGGTGACGACCATGCACGCGCGGCTTGCGCGCTATTTCGCCGACGCGTTGGGACTGAGCCTCAGTGCGCCGCCCGTCGACCTGCCGGTGCTGACGACATCGCTGCTATGGCATGCTTCCTACGACAGCGATCCCGCCCACATCTGGCTACGCGATACGATAGTCCGTGTTTCGGCCGAGGAGCGCGAAAAGGCCAAGGCTCGCACGCGCAAGGCGGGCTGAGCAGGCGAAATAAATATCTTTGCTGCTGACATCGCTGCGGATTACCGCCCGCCGCCCATGCCAAAGACTCGCGGGCTCGCTATATGTGCCTGGTGCGCAGGCTCCAAGCAGAGAGCGATCGTCACCATGAAAGACCGCGATCCAGAAAAGAACTTCGAGGTGTTCTGGAAGACCTTCCGCGACAGGTACCCGTTCTTTGAGCTCCGCGGGGTCGACTGGCAAAGGCAGTACGACATTTACCGGCCTAAGGTGCGCGCCGAAACGAGCGCCGGAGAGCTGTTCCAAATTCTAAGCGAGATGATCGATCCCCTTGACGACGGGCACGTCGAGGTCAGCGGCAAGGTCGAGGGTCGCAAGCGCGAATTCACTGCCGAGAAGCCGCCACGCTTCCATCGCGAGTTTCCCGACGGGCTCATCAAGAAGCTGTTCAAGGTGACGGACGAGACGCTCGTCAATCATGGCTTCTCGGCACCGGGAAAGACGCAGGCGTGGATGTTGCGCTATGCGCGTTCGCCAACCGTCGGGTACATGCGCATTCTCGAACTTGAAGACATCAAGATGCGGCGATTGAAGTCCGCTCTCGACGATATCACCCGCGATTTCGCCGGCCTGCAGGGGTTCATCATCGACATCCGCGATTGTCCGGGCGGCGAGGACGACGTGGCTCTGGCCATCATCAATCGCTTCGTCGACCAGCGCCGCGTCGCTTTCCATCGCAAGACGCAGATCGCTCCGGGGGAATTTTCGCCGCTGAAGACGTGGCACATGGAGCCGGAGGGCAAGACGCAGTTCACAGGTCCCGTCGTGCTGTTGACGACTGATTCCGTTTTCAGCGGTGGCGAGGCATTTGCGCTGGCAATCCGGGAACTGCCGCATGTCGTGATCCTGGGTGACCACACCAACGGCATATTCTCGTACACGCTCGATAAGGACCTGCCCAACGGATGGGAATATTGCCTATCGTACCAAGTCTATTACGCGGCCGACATGACCTGCTACGAGGGCAAGGGCATTCCGGCCGATATCGAGCTGCTCAACAGCAGATCCGACATCGAGCGCGGCGTCGATCCGCTGATCGTGCGGGCGCTGGAGCTGACCAGAGAGCGCGCGCCGAGTGCGTGACCGCATCCGGTTGCGCGATCATCGTCTTTTTGCCGAGCACCAGTGCTGCATGGCAATTCTCTATCTGCAACAGATGCGAGGAGAAACCGGCCGCGCCGCCGAAGGTCGCCGGAGCACTCAGCATGCGGGGAGGGGATGTCGGGTCGAACGCAAATGCGTCGAGGCCAAAGGGCAGTCCCTCGCCGACCGATTTGAGCGCCGCTTCCTTGAGCGTCCATAGCCGCAGGAAAACGTCGCGCCCGCTCTCAGGCCCGGCTGATGTAACTTTCTGCGCTTCGGCAGGCGTGAAATAGTCGAGGGCAAGATCGGCGGCTTCGACCAGCATGCGATCCTCGATATCGGCGCCGACTGCGTGGTGCGTCGACCACGCGGCCAGACAGCCGGCCGAGCACGACGAAAAACTGAAAGCGATCTCTGGGCAGGCCGGCAGGTACGGCGCGCCGTTGTCCGAGAAGGCGAAACGCACCTGGTGGAGAAGGCCAGCGTCGCCGCTTGCCCGAGCCGCGCAATACCGACGAAAGGCACGGCGCAGAAGGAAGCGAGCCCTGAGGTCCGCTGTCAGCAAGCGGTCGGCGGCGCTTCGCTCATCGTCGGGGAGAATCGATGCGCACCAAGCAATGACGTCGGGATCGATCGACGTGCGAGCAAATGCCGCCGTGACCCCGGGCGGGGCTCCTTCTACGTCCTGCGCGTTCACCGCGAAGAATTGCGCGAGGCGGGCACTAGCTTGCGGCGGCATCGGCAACCTCTAACGGCTGGCGCGCAACCGCAGACTCCACGGCGCGACGGTCGACGGGTGCGTATTCGGCCGGGCTGCCGTAATAGGTTCCCGTCGGGAGATCCATCTCTTTCAGCACCAGTGCCAGCGGCTGGATCGTCGAACCCTGCTCGATTTGGGCGCCGCTCATGACCGTGGCTCCGAAGGCCACCGACGATCTATCGCCGATGTGCGCGCGCTTCACCTTCAGCATCATGTTCTCGAAGGTGTGGAACTGCAGAAACCCGCCGATCACGCAGTCCTGACCGAAGCTCACGGCGTTCCAGTCGGAGCACTGCATCGGTTCGAGGACCAGCGTGCGATCACCGATGCGGCAGCCCATCCCGCGCAGCACCGGGTTGGCGAGGATGGTGCCCGCGGAGAATGCGAGCGGCCCCTGGCACCATGCAAAAAAGCAATCCTGCGAGAAGAAATAGGCAAAGTGCTTCCACGACCAGAACGGCGTGGCGTGGTCACGACCCCAATCGTCACCGACCAGCAGCTTCTTCATTGCGATGGAAAGTCCGATAAGGATTGTCTCTGCCAGCACGAATGCCGCTACCGCGCTGACGATGGCATTCAAGCCAAGCCGCAGGGCGCAGATGAAAAGGAGCGAGAACAGCAGACCCTCGATCATGCGCAACGTGCCGATGCTGAAGAAGTCGTTGAGCACCACGCGCGTCAGGAACAGCGGAAATGTCGGGAGGACATTCGTCTGATCATCGGGCTCGGGTGCGCGCGGGAACTGCACCGGCGGGTTGCCCGCGACGGTGGCTGGCTCGTCCAGTCGCGAGCGCATCTGCTGGCGGTGATCGATCTCGCTGCACGGTGTCGAGACGCCGATGAGGAAGTTGGCAGGCAAGCGGCCATACTCGGCGACGCAGTTGTTTCCGCTGAAAAAGTTTGTCGGCATGCTCAGGCGCCGCAACGTGATGTGCCGCGCGTCGTAGTCGAGCATGTTGGTGTAGGAACCGTTCGACCAGAAGACCAGCGCGTCGGCCGTAGCGGCCTCTGGCACGAGATTGAACATGATATCGCACTCGGCCGCCCCGACCCGCGAAAAGCGCAGCCCGGCAAGCGCACGCAGATATTGGCCGGTGATGGTCCACGTCCACGTCGCCTGGATACCGTTGAGCTGTCCCATCCTGTGCAGGAGCAGTGCTCCGCGCAGCCCGTTGACGTTGAACATGCCCGGCGAGGTGCGCGTGAAGCGAATGAACAGACAGGTGAGCACCGACGTGACGATCAGCATCAGCCACGTGGTGATGAAGGCATAGACCGTTAGCGACCACAGCACATCGGGCAGCGGCGTGACGCCAAAGAAGTTGGCGTCGGGAGCCGCCTCGCCGATGGGGGTCCACTCGCGCGCGAACCAGACGATCAAGGTCGTCGGTATGACGCTCAAGACCGTGTAGATCAGGATCTGCATCCCGATATTGCAGGTTTCGAGGAACCACAGCGGCTGCGAGTTGGGCAGCCAGCGCAGCGGGCGTTGCAACCTGGTGAAGCGGCCAACCGTGCGTGCGGGCGCACCCTCCACCATCTCGTTGGGGCCGACGTCGTCGAGGATCGGCGTGAAAGGAGTGACCCACGTGCCCTCGCCGATGCGGACGTTGGGGCCGACGCCGGCGCGCATGCCGATCTTGCACTCGCTGCCGATATGCAGAGGTCCGATGATCATGTTCTGATCCAGCCAGCGCGTGGTCTGCACGTATGCGCCGGTCTGTATCGCCACGTCGTCACCGAAAGCCATCAGGTCGATCGGGCCGGCGAGCAGCGCCCCCGGAGCGATTTGCAGGTTCCTGCCGACCTTTGCGCCCAGCAGTCGCAAGGCGAACGCCATGAGGGGCGGGCTGCGATACATCGCGCCGAGCGGCGTCAGCACCATGGCCTCGAGGCGGGAAATGCACCACACCTGCAGGTGCATGCGGCTCCACTTGGGATAGGTGCCGGGCTGCAAGTTGTTGCTGAAGATGTGCCCGCCGGCGAAGAACTTGATCGCCATCACCCAGGCGAGGAAGACGAACGGTGTTCCGAGGCCTAGCGCGTACAGAGCCGCGCCGGCCACGAAAAAGTCCCATATCGTCGCGTTCGAGACGAACGTTCCGATCTCCACGTTGCCGATGACGGCGACGAAAGCGGCCAGTGCAGGCGCGTAGAGGAGGGCTGCGAAGACTGCCTGCTGGAACGTGAAGTGAGCGACCGACAGCACCTCGGCCGCGGTTTCATCACGAGCCGCTGCCGCCTCTCGCTCGACCGCGGCACTGCGGTGGGGAGCCGGTTGCGCATGGCGTTCGAGCATCGCGACCTTGCGCGGCGTATTGCAGTCGCTGAGCAGCGCCCGCACCGATACGTTCCAGCCGGCGGTTTGCAGCGCTCTGGCGAGGCGCGCAATCGCGATGGAGTGGCCGCCGGCATCGGCGAAGCGGTGATCCCAGCCGATCGGCGTCTCGAATATGCGCCGGCATATGGCGAGAACCTCTCCCGCTTCCGCTGGCAGATCGGGATCGTCGTTGGGAGCCTCGGATGGGAGCGCGGCGGAACGCGTGGCCGCCGCGGGCTGCGCGCCGGCCTCAAGCAATCGGGAAAGATCGGGGAGGGCCTTGCGGTCGATCTTGCCGGAGACCGGCTTCATCACAAAATCGCGTACGAGAAAGATGCGCGATGGCACGGATGGTCCGGGGAGCTGCCGCGCCAAGACGTTCGTGACCCGGGCGGCCCATTCCGTCGGAGCGGCTGCCAGCGCTTCGCCGTTCAACGCTGGGACTTTCACGAAGGCGATTAGCGCTTCGCTCTGATAATCGAGAACCGCGGCTTCTATCTCTGCGAACTGGTTCTGCAGGATGTCCTCGACGGCCTGCGCCTCGACGCGGTGTCCGCGCACTTTGAGCTGCGCATCGATGCGCCCAAGGTAATGCACGCGCTTCGTCTGCGGGTCGATCCGGCACTTGTCGCCCGTGCGATAGAGACGGCCAAACCGGGGATGCGTGATGAACTTCTCGGCCGTCTGCTGCGGAAGGTTGCGATAGCCGCGTGCGAGATGTACGCCACCGATGCACAACTCTCCGGTCTCGCCGATGGCCAGCGGCGTGAGCTCGCCGACTTCGAGGATGACGTACGTGACGTTTGGAAACGGCGAGCCGATGGTGATCGGCTCACCGGCGCGCAGGCTCTGGCGGCTGGTATCGGTGCTCGCCTCGGTCGGCCCGTACGTGTTGATGATCTGGCGCCGGGCGCGCGTCCACGGCTCGACCAGCGCCGCGGGAAACGCCTCGCCCGCCGGGACAATGTAGCGGCACAGGGGATACGGAAGGTCGATCTCGGGTTCGGACGTCAGGGTCGTCAGCAGCACGGGAGGACAGAACAGGACGGTGACTTCCGCCTCGCGCAGTACGGGGACCAGATCGGGGCCGGAGCGAATCTCCTCTTTGGTCAGCATGACCACGGTGCAGCCCGCCACCCAGGCGCTGTACATCTCGGAGATTGAACCGTCATAGCCGAGAGACGATGTTAGCGTGGTCGCGTCCATGCCCGGCGCGAGGCCGAAATACTCGGCGTAGGTGAGCGCGAGGTTCACATAGCCGGCGTGCGCGCACTCGACGCCCTTGGGCATGCCGGTGGTGCCGCTGGTGTAGAAGATGGTCGCCAGCCGCTCCGTCGGATCGTCCATCCACCATGGCGGCAGGCGCTCAGGCAGGTTTTCAGGCAGCTCCAGCAGGTCGAGCGTCGGCAGGTCGCGGAACTCTTCCTGGCCGCGCGTGAGGACGACGGCGGGTTGCGCGTCGTTCAGCATGTGCGTGATGAGCGCGTCGGGCAGGCTGGTATCGAGCACGACGAGCACGCCGCCCGCCCGCAGGATGCCGAGATGCGCGGCGACGATGTCGGCGTTGTCCTGTGTCATGGCCACGCCGACCACCTGGTCGGGGCCATAAAGATATGGCGCTACAGCGCAGGCAATGCGCTCGGCGCGGGCATCCAGCTCGGCGTAGGTGAGCGTTTCCCCGGTGTGGGGAATTTGCAGCGCCGGCAGGTCGGGGTATTTCGCGGCCGAGCGGCTGAATACCTCCGTCAGCCAGCGAATGCCTTTCTGGTGCGGCGTATTGATGAGCGCATGCTCGTCGAACACGTCGGTAAGACTGTAAGGCGAGGTATCAAGCGGAGCTTTGGCCGCGAGGCGGGCGGCGCGGAGATAAAGCATCCACGCCACCCAGGCCAAGACGATGATCGATCCAAGGAGGATCGCTGCCAGAGCCACGAGGCCTCCTCCTTGGTTGCCCGGCTACGGTTTACCGCTACTCGCTGGGCCGCGCCGCTCAGTCGAAGTAGCGCTCCAGAGTGCCCTTGCGGCGCACGTCGAGCGTAACGCAGTGCGGCCCGCCACCCAACAGCTTGGAATGGCGCAGCTTCAGCGGGATGACGTCGAGCCCGTGCTTCTCCAGGAGCTTGATCAGCGACGGCTGATTGCGGTCGACGACGACGAGATTGGGAGAAATGCTGAATGCATTCATGTCGATCCAGTCGCTGCCGATGCTTTGCGCAACGTAATCCGGCGGGTGCCGGTCCGTATTCTCCATCGGCGGGCTGTAGATCACTTCCCACTGCTTGAGCACCGGCGGAATGGTGTCGTCGTTGAGGCGCCCCGGGTTGGCGAGCACCAGTCCCGGCCGCAGTGCCACGAGAGTGGAATCGATGTGGCTGCCGTAATAGACGTCCTTGAGGTAGTGGATGCGGTACTTGTCGCCGAGAATGCTCTGCAGCCACTTTCCGCCCATCTCGTTGCCGGTGGCGCTGACGAGATAGATGAGATCCTCGCCGAAACGCAGCACGTTGGCCGCGTCGAACGCCGGCTCGTGATTGTGCGGTGCCGGCTTTTCGAGATCTACGCCCTCGAACAGCGAGTCGAGCAGCATCGGCTTGGGCGCGCTGAACCAGCGCGCGCCGGACTGCATGTATTCGATGAGCAGCCGGCGATAGCTGAAGGTCTCCTGCGCGCGGCTGCGGATGACGTTCGGTGTCTCGATGATCTGGTCACCGACCACCATCATGATGTCGCGCGGGCAGTAATTGTAATAGCCCTGCGACTCCCAATTGATGGTCGAGAAGGTTGCGTCGTGCGGCCAGGTATCCGGGCGCTGCACGGTGACCCCGGCCTTCCGCAGGATGTCGGCGAACCCGTCGAGATCTTCTTCCGTCTCGTCGATCACCCACTGCGGGAACGGGCCGCGCGGGATTTCCTCCAGGGAACGGTCGGGGAATTCGGCAAGCTGGGTGCTGAGGTCAGGCGTCGGATAGCGCGCCTTCAGCGGATTGCCGACGATGACCTCCTCCAGGGGATCCCACTCGTTGCAGCTCCATACGCGTGACATGGATTTCTTGTCTCCCCCAGTTCCAGGGGTTGTGTCGCCCTGGTCGTGTTTGCGCGCAAGCAGTTCAATCTCTTCCATTACCATCGAGCCGAGTTGCTGAAGAAGTCAGGAACAGCGAGCGCCGTGCCCGCCGTAATGGCGTTTTGCAGTACGATATGGCTCACTGCGATGTCGAGTACGCCGAGGCCGAAAGGCGAGAAAATCCGCGTGCGGCCGGCGTCGGGAGTGATTTTCTTTTCGAG
>JAESGM010000723.1_pt1 | contig 16779 bp, 17 predicted proteins | sample 9269721 | NCBI WGS metagenome assembly JAESGM01 (sample SAMN15720920, study PRJNA650825) | algae metagenome | isolation source: Komarekiella atlantica HA4396-MV6 and co-occurring heterotrophs from... | place: USA: Theobald House, Kauai, HI | collected 2009-07-29 | reverse complement strand
GGGCGACTCGGGGGTTTGCCCGTAGACGCCGACCCTCCCCCTCCAGGGGAGGGTGAAGTGGCCGAATTCCTGCAATTTGCATTTTCAGGTCTCACCGTCGGCGCGATCTACGCGCTGGTCGCGGTCGGCTTCACGCTGATCTACAACGCCTCCGACGTCATCAACTTCGCACAGGGCGAATTCGTCATGCTTGGCGGCATGGTCACGGTCTTCGCCGCCGCGGCGGGTGTCCCGATCCCGTTCGCTGCCCTCCTCGCTATTGTCGTCGCCGTTGCCGTCGGTCTCCTGCTGCACAAGCTCGCCATCGAGCCGGCGCGTGGCGCCTCCGCCGTCACCCTCATCATCATCACCATCGGCGCCTCGATCCTGTTGCGCGGGCTCGCCGCCGTCGTGTTCGACAAGGATTTTCACAGCCTGCCGCCCTTCCTGGGCAGCGAGCCCTGGCATATCGGCGGCGCGGCGTTGCTGCCGCAGAGCGTCGTCGTGCTGATCGGCACCGGCATCATCGTCGTCGCGCTGTGGCTGTTCATGGAACGCACGCTGATCGGCAAGGCCATCATCGCCACCGCCGCCAATCGCCTCGCCGCGCGGCTCGTCGGCATCAACATTTCAACGATGCTCGCCCTCTCCTTCGCGCTGTCGGCGGCCATCGGCGCCATCGGCGGCATCCTGGTCACGCCGATCACGCTGACCAATTACGACGTCGGCACGCTGCTGGCGCTGAAAGGATTTGCCGCGGCGATGCTCGGCGGGATGGGCAACCCGCTCGGCGCGGTGGCCGGCGGTCTGCTTGTCGGGCTGCTGGAAGCCTTCGGCGCGGGCTACATTTCCTCTCAATATAAAGACGCGATCGCCTTCCTCGTCATTCTCGGCGTGCTGTTCGTGATGCCGCAGGGACTCTTCGGCCGCGCCGGCGTGGAGCGTGTCTGAGATGCGGCAGATCGTCGAGAACCGCTACAGCGTGGTCATTGTCACGGCGATTGTCGTCGCTATCATTCCTTTCCTCGTTCCCTCCACCTTCTATCTGCGCATCGCGGCGCTGGTTTTCATCTTCGCGCTGGCGGTCGTCGGTCTCAATCTGCTGATGGGCTTTGCCGGACAGGTCAGCCTCGGCCACGCCGGCTTTTTCGGCATCGGCGCCTATGCCGTTGCGGTCGGTCCGACGCATTTCGGCATTCCTTCATGGGCGGCGCTCCTCATTGGCCCTCTCCTCGCCGGCCTTCTTGCTTTCCTCGTCGGCCGCCCGATCCTGAAACTGCGTGGTCATTATCTCGCGGTGGCGACGCTCGGCATGGGGCTGCTCATTGCGATGGTGTTCACCAACGAGGCGCGCTTCACCGGCGGGCCCGACGGCATGCCGGTCGAACGGCTCCGTCTGTTCGGCTGGCGCGTGCGCGGCTCGGAAGCCTGGTACTGGATTTCCGGCATCACGCTGGTGCTCGGTGCCTGGATCGCCGTCAACATCATAAGCAGCCCCACCGGCCGCGCCCTGCGCGCTATCCATGACAGCGAGGTCGCCTCGCGCGTCCTCGGTGTCGATGTCGCACGCTACAAGCTGATCGTCTTCGTCATCTCGGCAGTCTACGCCGCCATCGCCGGCGCCTATCTCGCCTTGTTCGATGCGCTGGTCACGCCGGCCACTGCCGGTTTCCTGCGCTCCATCGAATTCGTCACGATGGCGGTTCTCGGCGGGCTCGGCTCCATTCTCGGCAGTCTTGTCGGCGCGGCGGTGCTGGTCGTGCTGCCGCAATTGCTGACGGTGTTTCACGACTACGAGCACATCGCACTCGGCCTGATCATGATCGTATTCATGATCTTCCTGCCGGCCGGTGTCATTCCCTCGCTTACGCAAGCCATCCTGCGGAGGCTGCCGTGAGCCTCCTCAGCGTGCATGACATCGGCATCACCTTCGGCGGCGTGCGCGCCGTCGATGGCGTCTCCTTCAATGTCAATGAAGGGGAGATCTTCGCCATCATCGGCCCGAACGGCGCCGGCAAGACCACACTCTTCAACATCATTTCGGGGGTCTATCGGCCGCAGCGCGGGCGCGTCACGCTTGCGAATGTGGATGTGACCGCCCTGCAGCCGCATCTGCTGGCCCGCGAAGGTCTCTCCCGCACCTTCCAGAACCTGCAGGTCTTCTTCCGCATGACCGCGCTGGAGAATGTGATGGTCGGGCGGCATCTGCATGAGAGCCACAATATCGTCGCGCATCTGTTTCCCCTGCCCTCGGTGCGGCGGCAGAACGCGGAAACCCGCGAGAAGGCCGAGGAACTGCTCGACTTTGTCGGATTGACCAATTCTGCAAACCGCATCGCCGGAGAACTGCCCTATGGCGCACTGCGGCGGCTGGAAATCGCCCGCGCGCTGGCGACCCAGCCGACAATGCTGCTGCTCGACGAGCCAGCCGCCGGCTGCAACACCGCCGAGGCCGACGATCTCGACGCGCTGATCCAGCGCATTGCCGCAAAAGGCGTGACTGTGATCCTGGTCGAGCACAACATGAAGCTGGTGATGAAGATTTCCAGCCGCATCCATGTGCTGGATCAGGGCCGCACGCTGGCCGAGGGCCAGGCCGCCGAGATCCGCGCCAATGACAAAGTGATCGCCGCCTATCTCGGAACCGCGGAGGCACATCGTGCTGAGAGTTGACCAGCTCGTCAGCCGCTATGGCCGCATCGAAGCCTTGCATGGCGTTTCGCTCGATGTTGCGGCGGGCGAGATAGTCACCCTCGTCGGCAACAACGGCGCCGGCAAGACGACGCTGCTGCGCGCAATCTCCGGCGTGCAGCCGGTCGCCTCCGGCGCCGTCATCTTTGAAGACGAGAACATCAATCGCATGCCCGCGCATATGCGCGTGGTGCGCGGCATCGCGCAGGTGCCGGAAGGCCGGCAGGTCTTCACGCCCTTGTCGATCGAGGACAATCTGCGGCTGGGCGCCTTCGGCCGGAGAGACGCCAATGTCGCGCGCGACCTCGAGCGCGTCTATGTGCTCTTCCCGGTCCTGCGCGAGAAGCGCGCCCTGTTGGCGGGCGGCCTGTCAGGCGGGCAGCAGCAAATGCTGGCCATCGGCCGCGCGCTGATGAGCAATCCGCGCCTGCTGCTGCTGGATGAGCCCTCGATGGGACTGGCGCCGGTGCTGGTGAACCAGATCCTGGCGACGCTGTCATCGTTGCGGAAGGACGGCGTCACCATCCTGCTGGTCGAGCAGAATGTCGCCGCCGCGCTGGCGATTGCCGACCGCGCCTATGTGCTTGAGACCGGGAGCATCGTCCTCGACGGAAACGCCGCCGATCTCGCCCGCGATCCGCGCGTGCGGGACACGTATCTCGGCGTCTGATCTTCCAGCGCCGAGGAATGCCCGGAACAGCGATCCTCGGGCTGGAGCAACTGCCCCTCGCAGCGGAGGAAGACAGCTTCTACGAGCATGACAACACCGGTTTTCCGGTCCCGGCTACGAACACAGAATAGGAATTGTTTCACATGAAACACGCAAGCCATGCTGCGCATTTCTGATGAAATCTGAAAGGTTTACCCGCGCCTTCAAACCTTCCGGTTCTGCGCATTCCAGTGCCGCTCGAGATTGGCGATCAGCGCCGGACTGAAATGGCAATAGGCCTGTTCCCGCGCATAAAGCGACGCATAATTCAGGAACATGTCGATGGGTTCCTGCGGCACGCGGAACGCGCGCCGGTTCGCCACCGCGCTGACGACGCCGGCACTGGTCAGCCCATCGATGACACGATGCAGCGCCGCATCCATCTGATCCGGCGGCGCAATCTCGTCGCAGATCAGCCGTCCTTCGGGGCTGTCGCAGGTCAGTTGGCGGCCATACATGATCGCCTGCCGCGCGATGCGGTCGCCGACAAATCGCGGCAGCCGCATGTTCGATGCGCCGGGGATGATGCCCTCCTTGCGCGCCGGCAGGGTCATGTAGGCGTCCGACGACGCAAGGATGTAGTCCATCACCAGAAGGTGCTGGCAGCCGCCGCCAATGGCGAAGCCGTCCACCGCCGCGATCCACGGCTTCTCGATCGTCTGCCCCACGCGCTCGTCCGGCGAAAAGTCAGGTTTGGCAAGCCCGCGCAGCCACTTGTTCTCAAATCCCAGCAGGTGCCTGATGTAAAACAGGAAGGAGATTTTGCCCTGATACAGCAGGGTCAGGTTGATGCCGGCGGAAAACAGCCGCTTGCCCGCATATTTGGGATTCTCAACCACGCCTCCGCGCAATACCGCGATCATCGTTTCGGGATCGAGAATGGCGATGTCGGTCGCGATCTCGATCGGATCGTTGGTTGAATCGTCCATCGCGTTGAGGAAGCGCGGGTTCCGCATCTCCAGCACGGCGGCCTTTCCCATGCGAAACACTTTCGCTGCGCCAAGATCGATCTCGCCGCGCTTGAGAAAATGCTGGAATTGTTCGGCCGTCTCCTCCCGCGGCAGCAGCATCGCGTGCAGCAGATGCCAGCCGGTCTGCGGGTGACCCAGGACGTGCGAGAGGAAAAGGCCCTGGTCGATCTCGAACCCGTCCTTATCGGACAGCATTTTAGCGTCATCGCGCGCCACGGTCTCATGCGTGGGCGTCAGTCCCGGAAAGGCCTTCGCCGCGTCGTAGACGAGTTTCTCGGCGCGGACGAAATTGCGGCCGTCATTGGTGAGCTTGTCGTAGACATGCTCGACATGCGCCCGCAAGAACTGCTCGCGCGCCACCCGCTCCGCCTCAAAGATCAGATTGCTGGCCGCCGCCTGCCCTTCGTTGCGGCGCGACTTGTCCGGCAACTTCGCGCGTAATTCGGCCCCCTCCAGCCAGTAGGCCGAGAAGTGGCGGGCATCCCGCGCAAAATCGCCGGTGATTTCGGGAATGGATTCGCGCCAGGCCTTTGCGGCATCCGCGGGCAATCCCGCACCGGCAAGAATGACGGCGTCGTGTTGCGTCTGCATGATCAGTCCTTCGGCCGCAGATCGACGATGCGGCGGGCCTTGCCGACCGAGCGTTCGACCTTTCCGGGGTCGCTCACCACGACTTCGGCGGTCACGCCGATATTGTTCTTGATATGCGCGGCCAGCAGCGCCGCCTGCGCCTGGCGGCTCGCCTCATCCGCCTGGTCCGGCCGTGCCTCGACCAAGAGCCGCATGACATCCAGCCGCTGGTCGCGCCGCAATTCGATCTGATAATGCGGGCTTAAGCCCACGCAGCGCAGCAGCTGTTCCTCAATCTGGGTCGGGAAAACATTGACGCCGCGCACGATCATCATGTCGTCGGAACGCCCAGTGATTTTCTCCATCCGCCGCATGCTGCGGGCGGTGCCGGGCAGCAGCCGCGTCAGATCGCGGGTGCGATAGCGGATCACCGGCATGCCCTGCTTGGTCAGCGAGGTGAAGACAATCTCGCCATATTCGCCGTCCGGAACCACCTCGCCGGTCCGCGGGTCGATGATTTCCGGATAAAAGTGATCTTCCCAGATATGCAGGCCGTCCTTGGTCTCCACGCATTCATTGGCGACGCCCGGCCCCATCACTTCGGAAATGCCGAAGATATCGACCGCGTCCATGTCGAACGCGGCTTCGATCTCTCCCCGCATGGCATTGGTCCAGGGCTCCGCACCGAAAATGCCGATCTGCAAGGAACTCGCCGCCGGATCGAGGCCCTTGGCGCGATATTCATCGAGGATCGCCAGCATGTAGGACGGCGTCACCATGATGATGTCGGGCTCGAAATCCTGGATGAGCTGCACCTGACGCTCGGTCATGCCGCCGGACACCGGAATGACCGTGCAGCCGAGCCGCTCGGCGCCGTAATGCGCGCCCAGCCCGCCGGTGAAGAGGCCGTAGCCATAGGAGACATGCACCTTCATCCCCGGCCGGCCACCGGAGGCGCGGATCGAACGTGCCATCAGGTCGGCCCAGGTATTGATGTCGTCCTGCGTATAGCCAACAACCGTCGGCTTGCCGGTCGTGCCCGACGAGGCGTGAATGCGCACGATCTGTTCGCGCGGTACCGCGAACATGCCGAAGGGATAATTCTCGCGCAGGTCCTGCTTGGTGGTGAACGGAAATTTTCGCAAATCGCCAAGCTCGCGAAAATCGCCGGGGTTTACGCCAGCTTTGTCGAATTTCGCACGATAGGCCGGTACGTTTTCATAGGCATGCTGCAGCGTCTGTTTCAGACGCTGCGTTTGCAATGCAGCAATTTCGTCGTGTGAGGCCTTCTCGATAGGTTCAAGGCCATAGGGAACGTAGGCGGACTTATCCAGCATCACCCGGCACCATCAGCACAGCACGTGCGGATTATTGCATGAGTGGCGGCGCCGCGAAACCCGGCGTCGCCAGTCGGCCTGCGCTGCTACTGGCCGGATCAGTTCTTCTTTTTGCCGTCTGCATCGAACTGGCCAAGGAAGGCGATCAGATCCTTGACCCGCTGGTCATCCTTGAGACCGACATAGACCATCTTCGTACCCGGGATCTTGGCCCGTGGATCGCGAATATACTCGGCAAACGTCGCCTGATCCCAGGTGATGCCGGAATTCTTGTTGGCGTCCGTGTAATTGTAGCCTTCGATCGCACCCGACTTGCGGCCGAAAAGGCCGTTGAGCTTCGGACCAACGCCATTCTTCGCCGTCTCGCCAACCTGATGGCATGGCCGGCACACGGCAAAGACCTTTTCGCCGGCGGCTGCATCCTGCGCCTCCGCCGCGGCGGACAAACCTGACAGGAATATCATTGCGGACAATATGCGCTTCATCGTGCCTCTCTCAGGATGATTTCAGACAGGGATAAACCGGTAGTCGTTGCCGCTGCGTTCGACCATGCCCTGACCGGGCCAATTCAGATGAAAGCCGATCAGGGGAATACGGTCCGTAGCCAGACGATCGAGCATGCGTCTGCGCGTCTGCGCGCCCTGGTCGCGGTCGTAGTCGCCGCCGACGCGCCATTCGGGCCTCGCGAATGAAACGGCATTGTTATTGAACACGTCGCCACCGACGAGAATTCGCTCGTTGCCGTTTTGAACCATGACCGCCATGTGACCGGGTGTGTGGCCTGGCGTCGCCACGTAGGTCAGGCCGGGCGCAACGGTCTCGCCGTCACGGCGGCGTTCAATCTTTTTCTCGAGCAGCTTGAGAATGCGCGCGCTGCCGATGGCCATGCCTTTCAGCCAGTCGGGCACCTTGCTGGCAGTGTCAGGGTGCGTCCAGAAATCCCACTCTGCGGCGGAGATGACGTAACTCGCATTTGGAAAGCGGTCCCCGTCGTCAAAGTCGTCGATCGCGCCCCACAGATGGTCGGCATGCCCATGCGTGAATACGACCTTGGTGATCTTTTCCGGACTGATGCCTGCCGCTTCCAGGTTCTCCGACAGCCTGCCCGCAGTCTGCTGGAATTTCGGTCCCGAACCCGCATCGATCAGCACCAGCTGATCGCCCGTCCGCACCAGCGTCACGTTGGTTTGCACAATGCCTTCGGTGGGCACGCCCTGCGCCTTCATCAGCGCGATGGCCTCCTGCGGCGGTGTCTCGGGCAGCGCGAAGGATAATGGCGAGTTCAGTGTCCCATCGCTGATAATGGCAATCTCGCTTGACCCCAGGGCGCGCCGCAAGGGCGCGGGCGCGGCGAACACGCGCGGGGACATCGCCGTACTCGCAAGCGCAGCGCCGAGGCCCGCCAGGACAGCACGACGATGCGGGCAATTCGCCCGCATCGTCACCTTGCGTTGTTCTCTCTCCAAGTAGGTCGGCATCATGCAAAAATGTCGGCGACGATTCCGGCGTACCAACCCATATTCTCTTCCTGCGTCTGCTTGCGCAGGTCGGCCGGCTCACCGGTCTTGGAAATGAAGGTTTCGACAGCCGCGATCTTGCCATCCTTGGCTTCGTAACGGCCGCCGACCTTCACGGTGTCGTCTGTCTCGATCAGACTCCAGCACGTATTGGTGTAACGCGCCGGAAATGTCTTTGCGCCCTCCAGTTCGCCGCGGATCATCAATGCCGCAACCTTGGCCTGGCTGTTGGCCGAGAATGCGGACTTCGGCATGTCGCCCGCGATGCTGGCATCGCCGACAATATAGATATTGGCATCCGCCGCGGATCTCATGTTTTCAGGATTGATCGGGCAGAATCCGGTCTCGTTGGTGAGCCCCGCATCGCGCACGATCTTGCCGGCCATCTGTGCCGGAATGACGTTGACAAGCTGCGCCTTGTATTCGGCGAGGTCGGTCTTGACGGTCCTGGTCGCAGCGTCGACCGACTTGATACCGCCATGCATCTTCGGATCCTGCCACTCGACCATGCCGGGATAATGCTTCTCCCAGCCCTCAACGAACAAACCCTGCTTGGAGAAATTCGGCTTCGGGTCGAGGATGACAATCTTGGATTTGGTATGGCCCTTGGCTTTGAGCACATGCGCCATCATCGACACACGCTCATACGGCCCGGGGGGACAGCGATAGGGATTGGGCGGCGCCACCATCACAATCAAGTCGCCATCGCTGAGGGCGTCGAGCTGCTTCTTGAGAAGCTGTGTCTGCGGCCCCGCCTTCCAGGCATGCGGCATGACCTCGCTCGCCGCTTCCGAATAGCCAGGAACGGAGTCGAACTTGATGTCGATGCCCGGTGCGACCGCAAGACGATCGTATGGCAGAGTGACGCCGCTGGCGAGACGAACGGTCTTTGTATTTCTGTTGATCGAAGCGGCCGCTTCGTGGACGACATTCACGCCATATTTGGTGAGACCGGCATAGGAATGGGAAATCGAGTCGTAGGGCCGGAAGTCGCCAAGATAGAGATTGGAATGGAAGCAGGTCACGAATTGTTTGGCTGGCTCGACGAGCGTGACGCTGACCGCGCCTTTGGAATCACGCGCCACATATTTTGCGATCGTCGCGCCGCCCGGCCCGCCGCCGATGACTACGAGGCGAGGCTTGGCCTGGGCGATGGCCGGGCGCGGCAGGCTGCTGGCCGCCGCCAGCGCACCGGCGCCACCAAGAAACTGTCTGCGAGTTGTCGGCATGAAATTCCTCCCTCCGGGGCTTCTGCAATCCCCTTGAAATAACCTATCGCGACGACTTCAGGCTTCCAAAATACACCGCCAGAGAAGCAATTTCTTCCTCGGAAAGCCGACCTGCGATCATTTGCATCACCGGATTGGCCCGCCTCTTGTGCTGATACTCCTTCATGATCTCGATAAAGCTCGATTCCGGCCAACCGACGATCGGAGGAATGCCTTTGAACTGTCCACTGAGCTGGTGGCAGGTCACACATTCCGAAGCGAGGTATTCGCCCAGTGCCCTGTCTCCTTTTGCCGGCTCAGCCAAGGCCGCCGCCATCCAGAACATAGCGGCACTTGCCGCAATGCAGATGGTGCTCATGCGCACTATTCCACCTTCGGTCCCTTTCCGGCTTCCGGCGTGACATCGATCGTCCGCGCGCGCCCGACGATCTTGGGCTCCCCCGGAAGGCAATTGCTCATGCATGGATCTTTGCGCCAGAAAGCTTTTTCGGACGTTTCGCGATCATCATCGATGAAATTCGGCTGGTTTGGAAGTTTGATGGCGGCAAAATTCCTGTCGCTCAGCTCGAAATTCTCGTCCTTGATGACGTCGTTCAGATACAGGACATACGCCGTAATGGCGTAGAGTTCGTCACTGGTGAGCGTTTGTGACGCACCGAACGGCATGGCGCGGCGGATGTAATCGATCAGCGTGGAAGCATACGGCCAATAGGAGCCGACCGATTTCACGGGGTCGTGACTGGCAAGCGTTCCCATCCCCCCCGCGAGGATCGGCCAGCGGCCGGCGCTCTCGCCGAATTCTCCGTGGCAGGCGCCGCAGCGTTCGACATACAGTCCCTCACCCTCCCTGACCGTGCCTCTACCGACCGGAAGCCCCTGGCCGTCCGGACGTACACTAATGTTCCAGCCGGCAATCTCTTCCGGCGTCGCCTCGCGTCCAACGCCTGTCTTTGCGATGCGATGAGCCTCGGCAGCAGTCGACTTGGCTTTCTGCGCAGCAACACCCGATGCACCGGCAGTGCTGATCGCGAGGAGGACCAGACCGCCAATGGCGAGCCTATGAAATCTCGACATTCTCGACCTCGCCATTCTTGTGCAGGTGCCACGTCTGAATGCCATTGTTGTGGTAGATTGAATTGACGCCCCGCACCTTGCGCAATTCGCTCTTCGTCGGCTGAACATAGCCAGTCGCGTCCATCGCTCGCGATTGCAGCAGCAATTCACGGCCGTCCCAGTCGAACTCGTGATAGAATCGGGTCAGCGCCTTGTCCCAGACCGGACCGTCGATGCGCGCCGCCCGCCAGTTCCGTCCACCGTCGAGCGAGACATCGACGCGCGCAATCTTGCCGCGGCCCGACCAGGCGATGCCGGACAGGACCGTGAATCCCGACTTGTGATTGAGCGGCGCCTGCGGACTCGGACTTGTGATGACCGATTTCGCGTCCATGACAAACGTGAACCGCCGTGCTTTCCCGTTTTCCAGAAGATCGGTGTATTTGGACGTCTCTTCGCGATGATGCCAAGGCTGATCGCCGACCTCGATGCGTCGCAGCCACTTGACCCACATGTTCGCTTCCCAGCCGGGGATAACAACACGCGCGGGATAGCCGTGTTCTGGATACAGCATCTCGCCGTTCATGCGGTAGGCGATCAGCACGTCGTCAAGCGCCTTCTGCAAAGGCAATGAGCGGGTCATCGCGGCGGAATCACCACCCTCCAGCAAGAGCCATTTTGCATTCGGCTTGACGCCCGCTTCATTGAGCAATGCCTTCAGCGGCACGCCCGTATACATCACGCAATGCACCATGCCGTGCGTGTACTGGCAGCCGTTGAGCTGCGCGCCGCGCCATTCCATTCCCGAATTGGCGGCGCATTCGCAGAAATGCGCGCGGCTGACGCGCGGCATGCGCTTGAGATCGTCCAGTGTGAAGATCAGAGGCTTGTCGACCAGTCCATGCACAATCAGCCGATAATCGGCCGGATCCATTTCGGCAATTCCCGAATGGTGCCGCTCGAAGCCGAGACCATTCGGCGTTATGATCCCGTCAAGCTCATGGATCGGCGTGAAGCTGACCGAGCTTTCACGCGACGCGGTGAGCCACTCGACATCGCGGCGAATGACATGCGCTTCGTGCTTCGACGGCTTGCCATAGGCACGCACCGCAACGCCATCGCCGAGATTGCGCGTCCATTCCGGAACATTCGGCGGCTGGTTTGTGGGATCGCCGGCGCCAAGCTTGCCGGCGCCCGCAGACTGCGCAAAGGCAGCGGCGCCTCCGGCGGCGAGCCCCGCCTTCAGAAACCCGCGGCGCGTCGCCGCCTTGCCGAATTTCCGAGGATCATCTTCGCGCATCGCTTCGCTCCCTGGCGCGCAAATTATGCAATTTTTTGCATATGTATGGCAAAATTTTTTTAGCCGCCGACCACACGCACCTGTGCATTATCTTGCGGCGCAACAACACTCTTCTTGCGGATATGGCTCATGACCACCTCCCAGACCGGCGGACCTTCGGTCCCCTCGTTGACGCTGGCCCACCCCGTCACGGTGTAGTTCTTCTCTGCCTCAAGCGGCTTGCCTGACCGCACAAGTTTCAAATCGGAGATGCGCTGACCGGCAGCCTTGCCCACGTCGATGGTGTAACCAACACCGCCGACCCGCACCATGTCCCCGCCCTGCTGGTAATAGGGGTCCGGGTTGAAAAGATTGTCGGCGACGTCTTCGAGAATCTCCTTCAGCCGTGCGCCGGTCATGGTCATGCGATAGGTCGCCGGGTAGGTGATGGCAGTGGCATTGTAGATATCTTCCTGCGTAATCTCCTGGCCCGGGAGGATCGACGTTCCCCACCGGAATCCGGGCGACAGCGCGATCTCGGCATCTCGCTCCACCAGCAGCGCTTCGCAGATCACGTCGTCGAGCGTCCCGTTGAAGTTCCCCCGGCGATAGAGCAGCGTGTCGGCTCTGCCGATGGTCTCGTTCAATGCCTTTTCGTGCGGCGCACGTATCTTGCGGATCGCCGCCGCCATCTGCGGTTCGGGGGCGATCACGTCCGCGAAGACCGGAATCAGCTTGTAGCGATAGCCCTTCACCTCGCCGTCGCGAACATCGAGATCGAGACGCGAGACGAATTTCCCGTGACAACCCGAAGCAATGAGCAATGTCTTGCCGACCTTGACAGCCTCGGGCAACGCATCATGCGTGTGCGCGGTGAGGATCACGTCGATGCCTGAGACGCGCGACGCCAGCTTGCGGTCCACATCGAAACCATTGTGCGACAGAAGAACGACCAGCCCCGCCCCATCCTTGCGCGCCTTCTCGACATTCGCGCGCAACTCATCCTCGCGGATTCCGAACGACCAGGCCGGAATCATCCAGCGCGGATTGGCGATGGGCGTGTAAGGAAAGGCCTGCCCGATGACGGCGATCTTCACGCCGCCGCGCTCGAGCATGGTCATCGCCTCGAAGGCCGGCTCGTTCCATTCGGTGTCGCGCACATTCTGCGCCAGGAACTTGAAACCAAGCTGATCGACAATGTCCTTGACGCGATCGGTGCCGAGCGTGAACTCCCAATGGCCGGTCATCGCGTCCGGCCTCAGGAGCTTCATGCAGTCCACCATGTCCTGGCCTTTGGTGACCAGCGACGTGTAGCTGTTCTGCCAGGTATCGCCGCCATCCAGGAACACGACGCGATCCCCGCGTTCGGCACGGATCGCGTTGACAATAGTCGCGATGCGGTCCAGTCCGCCGAGCTTGCCGTAGCTCTTCGCGAGCGCCGCGAAGTCTTCCGAGGTCAGCGCATAGGCTTGTGCCGAACCCGGAGCGATCTTGTAGTGATCGAGGAGCGCCTTGCCGCTGATGTGCGGCACCAGCCCCCTCGCCTCGCCCACGCCGATATTGATCGACGGCTCGCGGAACAACAGCGGCACCAGCTGGCCGTGGATGTCCGCGACATGAACCAGCGTGACATTGCCGACGGCATCGAACCGCAACAATTCATCCTGCGTCAGCTTTTGCTGGGCGAATGCCTGCGACCAGCCTTGCGGGACCAGCGCCGCCGTCGCCATCGCAACCTGCAGGAAATCACGTCTGGACAGCATTATCCCTCCCACGGCTCCAGTGGATTCGTGGCTGCAGACCTGCTGGCGATGACCGCCGGCTCAGTTGACAGTAATCTTTTCCTCGCCGACGACCTTCGAGCCGTCGTCGTCGACCCAAGTCAGGACCACCGGGCCGGATTCCTGGGCCTTGAACTTGAACTGGATATACGGATTGGCGGAAATCGCCGGCTCGAAGTCAGCCGAAAACACTTCCTTGCCGTTCACGGTGCAGACGAACTTGTTCAGGATCTTGCGCGGAATAACCTTTCCGGCGCTGTCCTTGCGCTGACCGCTTTCCATGACATGCGAGACAAGCGCCTTCACTTCGACCAGGTCGCCCTTCTTCGCTTCCTTCTTGTCCAGCTTGATGCGCGGTTTGACGGACATTGAAACTGTCTCCCTAACGGATGTGAATTCGCTGCCGCTCAGCCGCCGCAGCCGCCGATCGTCACCTTCACAAGCTTCTTGGATGTGAAGAACGACCCGTCATTCATCTTCGCGACCGCAATCACGTTCTGCGTCGACGCAAGACGGATGCGCGTATTCGCCTCCGCGACACCGCTTGCCGGAGAGAAATGGAACACGGCAACACCGGCGCGCGGGTTCTCATCGGTCACGACCAGCACGTCGGTGACATGGGACTTCTCCGTCATCGGGCTCTCGACGGAGACGGTCATCGGGACCGTGTTGCCGTTCTCCGCGATTTCGGGAAGATCCAGCTTCACCTTGCCGTCGACCGGCGTCTTGCCGCCCGTGAACTTGCTGATCACCTCGTCGGCATCATTCTTTGCATAAGCCGGTGCGACCGGCAGACCAAAAGCCGCGGCGGCGGCACCAACGCCGATGCTCAGAACCTGGCGGCGGTCAAAACTCAGCTTCATGTCAATGTCTCCTGCCTCGAGCAGCATCTCTCCGCACCGCGTGCTGCGGCTCGGTACTTATCCATATGTGAGGACGCAGCCAATTGGCTAGCCCCAATAAAAATCCGGATCGGGAACAGGGCCCAACCTCGCTACGGCGTCTTTCTCTCCCGGCCCGCGTTGGCCGCGGGACATATTCAGATATCGATAACTGTCTAATGCATCCGGCATCGGCCCGCAACCGAATTTAGAGAAATTGCAAATCCCATCTTCCCCTGCCAGTAAAGCTATGTTTTGTTTGATAAATCGAAAGGCAATCTTTCTCCATTTGTGATGCAACGCACGACAACGACTGACCAAAAGTCAGCGCAGATTGAGAAGATTATTTTAGCCGGGAGGGACCAGAGAGTGAGAACCGCACGCATCCTGTTTGCTGCCGCGTTCGGCGCGCTGATTTCCAGCGCAATGATTGCGCAGGCGCAAGACGCCGAAACCGAGAAAGCGATCGAAAAATATCGGCAGATGCTGAAGGAGGATCCCTGGAGCAATCCCGGTCTCCTGGATGCCGATCGCGGTGAATCGCTCTGGACGACAGCGCGCGGACCTAAGAATGTCTCACTTGAGAAATGCGATCTCGGCAAGGGTCCGGGCGTTGTCGACGGCGCTTTCGCGGAATTGCCGCGATACTTCGCTGATGCGCAGAAAGTGATGGACGCCGAAACACGTATCCTGTGGTGCATGGAGCAGCTGCAAGGATTCAGTCGCGCCGACTTGGTCAAGCGTCCTCACCCCGGTGGCGGCCAACCGGTCAAGGAACTTGGCGCGATCGCGACTTACGTCGCCAGCAAATCCAATGGCCAGCGTTTTGCGGCAAAGCTCGACAAGCCGCAGGAGAAGGAGGTGGTTGCGCTTGGCGACGCCCTCTTCCACCGTCGCTCGGGTCCGTTCGATTTTTCATGCGCCACCTGTCACGCGGCCGAGGGTCTGCGCATCCGCCTGCAAGGCTTGCCCTATCTCGAAAATCCAAAAGAAGCGAGCAAGGTCGTCGGCGAATGGCCCGCCTATCGCGTGTCGACGACACACGTAATGACCATGCAGCATCGCCTGTATGACTGCTATTGGCAGATGCGCATGCCGCAACTGGAACTCGGCTCCGACGCCAGCGTCGCGCTGATCGCTTACCTCACGAAAAATGCCGAAGGCGGAGAAATTTCCGCACCAGCGATCAAGCGCTGAGGGGGATGAAAGTCATGAAGAAGATATTGCTCCTGATCGGCACGTTTGCGCTTTCCGGCGTTCTCGCAGCGCAAGCGCAGCAGAAGACTCACATCGATCCCGCCAAGGTTGACGCCGCGGTGAAGGCCGCTTTTCCGACCGCGCCGGCTGACTGGGCGCCCCGGCTGACGCCGGACGAGACCATGAAGCAGTGTTTCGCTTCCCGCAACGACCCGGACAAAACTGTTGCAGCAGCTATCGTTGCGCGCGAAAAGGCGACCATCGAGTATCCAGCCGACGGAAATTTTGTCGGCGACTGGAAAAAGGGAGAATCTCTGGCGCAGAGCGGCTATGGTTTGCGCTTCAGCGACTATCCGCCCACGCGAGCAAGTGGCGGCAATTGCTATGCTTGCCATCAGCTGACAAAGAAAGAAGTCAGCTACGGCACGCTCGGGCCAAGTCTTCTGGAATACGGCAAGCTTCGCGAGTACAAAGCCGACGCCGTCAAGGCAACCTACGAGAAGATCTACAACTCGCATGTCGCCCTGCCGTGCTCGAACATGCCGCGCTTTGGTGCGAACAAGATCCTGACCATCGATCAGATCAAGGATGCCGTTGCACTCCTGATGAGTCCGGACAGCCCTGTAAACAAAGGCCAGTGACATTAGATTGGCAGAATCTCCGCCGCAGCGCAGCGGAGATTCTGCCAATCGAGGAGAACCCGCCATGTCCACGACCAGCCGCCGCAATTTCCTCGGCGCACTCGCGTTGACGGGAGCCACCTGGGGTGCCTCCCGCGCCGACGCAAATCCGGTCAAGCTCGACCCGGCCTCGGTCAAGAAAGACACCGATGTCGCCTGCCTCTATCACTGCGACTTTGGCGACCCTGCCCGCTTTTCGCAGATGCTGACCAACATCAACAATCACCTGTCGGTCTACGAATTCGATCCAATGCGAATCAAGATCGTAATCGTTGCGCATGGCGCCGGCATCAAATTCTTCCTTGAGGACCTGTCCGGAACCACATGGGAAAAAGAGACTCTCGATCCGGAGCTCTACAAGCGCGTGGCTGGCCTCGCCAAGTTCGAGGTTGAAACCTATCTCTGCCAGATCACCTACACGCGCCAGAAGATCGATCCGGCCAAGACCCGCAAGGACTCGTTCCTGAAATTCGTACCCTCGGGCGTCGCTACCGTCGCCGAGTTGCAGGGCAAGGGCTTTGCCTATCTGAAGGTCGGCTAGGTCGAACCGTTCGCCTTCAGGAATTCGGGCAGACTCTGCTTTTCGTAGGCACGTTCGGCGACATAGCGGAACATCGCCAGGAACTGCTTTGGCGCCATGTAGCCTTGCGCACGCGCGACTTCACGATCACGCGGCTTTTTGCCGGACAGATCTGCCGCCTTCTCCGGAAAGAACTGGAATGTCGGCGTGAAACGCACGCCGTATTTTTCGGCGAGGCGTTTTTCGGTCAGCTTCTCGCCGTCAAAATCGGTGACCTCGCGCGAGCCGATGATGTTCAGCTGCAGAATATCGAAGCGTTCCTTGATGTAGGCCTCGATTTCCGGCTGCGCCAGATTGATCAGATGGGTGTCCTTGCAATAGGGAC
>JAESGM010000722.1_pt1 | contig 16792 bp, 15 predicted proteins | sample 9269721 | NCBI WGS metagenome assembly JAESGM01 (sample SAMN15720920, study PRJNA650825) | algae metagenome | isolation source: Komarekiella atlantica HA4396-MV6 and co-occurring heterotrophs from... | place: USA: Theobald House, Kauai, HI | collected 2009-07-29 | reverse complement strand
TGATGCGGAGAATGCCGCGGCCGGCCGCGAGGTTGCGATCTATCCCTGGATCGGCTGTGGCTCGTGCGGGGCCTGCCTTGCCGGCGAGGAAAACCTGTGTGCCGCTCCGCGTCATCTCGGTATCTATGCCGACGGCGGCTACGCGACGCATGTGCTGATCCCGCATTCGCGTTACCTGCTCGATTATGAGCCGCTATCACCTGCTTTCGCCGGAGCGTTGATGTGCTCGGGCCTCACCGCCTATTCGGCGCTCAAGCGTGTAACAGATCGTGTCAAACGCGGCCCCCTGCTGCTTGTCGGCCTCGGCGGTGTCGGCATGATGGGGCTGATGCTGGCGCGCGCGATGTTCGATCAGGCGCCGCTGGTCGCCGACATCGATCCGCATAAGCGTGAGGCCGCATTGAAAGCCGGCGCACGCGCCGCCTACGACCCGGCCGACCCTGCAACGCGCAAAACGCTCATGAAGGAAACCGGCGGCGGCTTTGCCGCTGTGGTCGATTTCGTCGGCGCCGAACAGTCGCTGGCCTTCGCGGCATCGCTGCTCGCCCGCGGCGGCAAGGTCGTGGTGACGGGTCTTCTCGGCGGAAACTTCGCGATGCCTGCGGCGATGTTCTCGCTCAAGGGCATCGGCATCGAAGGCATCATCACCGGCACACTGGCGGAAGCGCAGGAACTGATGACGCTTGCACGCGCGGGACGAATCCAGTCTCCTCCCATGATCGAGCGCCCGCTGCGCGACGCTCAGACATCGCTTGATGAATTACGCAAAGGCCAGGTCGTGGGCCGTATTGCGCTCAATCCTGAAAGCGCCGCCTGAAGCGATTGAGATTTCGGGTGAAGGGATTCAGAGGCCGCTTGAATTCGCCGTCTATGGCGTCAATTTTCTTAAATCAGTCAATAGCTTATCGACAAAATCCTGGATGTCGGCCTTCTGCACCCGCTTCAGCCGCTCGGCGGTGAGAATGCCGCGCAGACGCGCGAAGCTCTTGTCGAGATCGCGGTTCACCAGCACGTAGTCGTATTCTTCCCAGTGCGGGATTTCCTCGGCGGCATTCTTAAGACGCCGCGCGATGATCTCGGAACTGTCCTCCGCCCGGCGCTCCAGCCGCGCCTTCAGTTCCTCCGCCGTCGGCGGCAGCACGAACACACTCACCACGTCGGAGCGCATGCGCTCATAGAGTTGCTGCGTGCCCTGCCAGTCGATGTCGAAGAGGATGTCGCGTCCCTCTTCCAGCGCCCGTTCGACCGGTTCGCGCGGCGTGCCGTAATAATTGCCGTGCACCTCGGCCCATTCCAGCAACTCATCGCCGTCGCGCATGATCTCGAACTTGCGCTTGGAAATGAAATGGTAGTGGACCCCTTCAATTTCGCTCGGACGTCGATCGCGTGTGGTCACGGAAATCGAGAGCGAGACATTCTCCTCCTCCTTGAGAAGATTGCGCGTCAGTGTGGTCTTGCCGGCGCCGGAGGGCGACGACACGATCAGCATGATCCCCCTGCGGGCGATGTCGATGTTTTCGATCATTCGAGATTCTGAACCTGCTCGCGGAACTGCTCGACCACGCTTTTCAGTTCGAGACCGATGTTCGTCAACGCGACGTCGTTCGATTTGGCGCAGAGCGTGTTGGTCTCGCGGTTGAGTTCCTGCGAGAGGAAATCGAGCCGCCGCCCGACCGCACCGCCGCCGGACAGCAGCTTGCGCGCCTGCGCGATATGCGCGGCGAGCCGGTCCAGTTCCTCGCGGATATCGGCCTTGGTGGCGATCAGGATCGCCTCCTGGTGCAGGCGGTCCGCATCGAAGCGGCTCGACTGGTCGAGCAGCGCGGCGACCTGCTCGGCAAGCTTCTTCCTGATCGCGTCTGGCTGCCGGCCGGGCACGGCTTCGGCGCGCGACGACAGCACGGCCATCTCGTCGAGCCGGGTCGCCAGCAGCTTGCCGATAGCGTCGCCTTCATGGCGGCGCATCTCGGCAAGGCCGGTGAGCGCCTGCGTGAAAGTATCGATCATGCCGGCTTCGGCGGCGGCGCGAGCCTCCTCGCTGTCCTCCTGCTCGACCACGTCGATCACGCCCTTGAGACCCAGCACACCGTCGAGACGCGGCTTTTCCGCATCCACACGGCCGGACAGGCTGGTGATCGCGGACAGCAAGGCGGCCAGCACCGGCTCGTTGACCTTGACCACCGGCTCCACGCCTTCTCGGGTCACCGTCAGATTGGCGTAGACATTGCCGCGCGACAGGCGTTCCGCCGCGCGGGCGCGCGCGGCGACTTCGACTGCGTCAAATCCTGACGGGAGACGGAAGCGCAGATCCAGGCCCTTGGCGTTGACGGACTTGATTTCCCAGGACCAGACATAGGTTCCGCTCGCGCCGTGGCTGCGGGCGAAGCCGGTCATGCTCGACAGCGCCATCGGCGGGTTTCTCGCTTGAACGGAGGTGGAATCGGAACGCGCGGCAGACCATAGTCGCCGCCTTCCGCCCTCACAAGCCGCCCGCGGCGAGCCGCCTACTGAGGCTTGGGTGCGTTGTTCTGGCCCGGCGCCGCCGAGCGAGCCGTGCCGGTATTGGGATTCGGTGCCGGTCGCGGGGCAACGTTACGGCCGGGCTGGGCCGCAGGCGCGGCAGGCGATGACGCAGCCGGAGCAGGCGCCGCCGGAATTGCGGCCGGCGTCTCCCCCCGCTCGATCGCGCGCAGCCGCGCCACATGCTTGAGATGCTGGTCGTAGGTTTCCGAGAAGGCATGTCCGCCGGTGCCGTCGGCGACGAAGAACAATTCCTTGGTGCGCGCCGGATTGGCCGTCGCCTCGATCGAGGAGCGTCCCGGATTGGCGATCGGCCCGGGCGGCAAGCCTTCGATCACGTAGGTATTGTAAGGCGTCGGCTGCTCGATCTCGCTCTTCATGATCGGACGGCCGAGCGACCCTTTTCCGCCGACGAGGCCGTAGATGATGGTCGGATCGGATTGCAGCCGCATCTTCTGCTTCAGCCGGTTGACGAACACCGCGGCGACGCGCGTGCGTTCGTCGGGCTTGCCGGTTTCCTTCTCGACGATCGAGGCCAGCGTCACCAGCTGTTCCGGCGTCTTGATCGGCAGGTCGGGCATGCGGCGCTCGAAGGCCTCCTGCACCACGCGGCGCTGCGCCTGCTGCATGCGCTTGATGATCTCCTCGCGCGGCGTACCGCGGGTGAAGCGATAGCCCTCGGGAAGCAGAGTGCCCTCGCGCGGGATTTCGCGGATATTGCCGCTCATGGCATCGTGCTCGAGCAGGCGCGCGACGATCTGTTCCGAGGTCAGCCCTTCCGGCACCGTAAACAGATGCTGGACCACCTTGCCCTCGATGATGGTCTCGGCCACATCGCGCATGCTGGCATTTTTGGTGAACTGATATTCGCCGAATTTCAGATCCTCACCACGCGCCTTCAGCGCCAGCGCACCGCCGACGAACACCCACGGCTGATCGATCACGCCTTCCCGCTGCAGCAATTCAGCGATGTCGCGCACGCCCCCGCGCGGAATGTTGACGACCTTGTCCTGTGCCAGCGGTCCCGGCGCCTCGAAGCGCTGCTTGCCCCAGAACACGACTCCGCCCAGCACCACCGCAGCGAGCAGCACCAGCGTAAAGATGGCATTGCCGATGATCACAAGCGGATGCCGCGCACCGCGCGAGCGCTGCGGCGGCAGCGACACCCGTTCCGGTTCCAGCGCGTTGCGCGGTGAGCGTGGAGGCGTAATCCTGTTCTGGTCCATCAGACGTCAGGCCGGTCGTTGCGGGCGAATGGAATGGTCACGTTTCTCGCGCAGGCATTGAAGCGCTTGTTCAGATGGCACCCGCCCGGAATCCGGGCCGGCGTGTCTCCCCGTACTCATAAATAGGCGTCAACCCCGGCCGGTGTCCAGATGCCCCGGCTCTGACAGATTCGTTATAAGAATTAATAGCCTGATAGGGCGCGGTTGTGGCGGAACCGCGACAATCGCAGCGGTTATCGCCCGCAACTCCCGCGCGCGGCCAATCAATGCACGGCGCGGAAGATCAGCGAGGCGTTGGTGCCGCCGAACCCGAAAGAGTTGGACAGCACCACCTCGACCTCGCGCTTGCGCGCCTGGAATGGAACGAGATCCACCGGCGTCTCCACCGACGGGTTGTCGAGGTTGATGGTTGGCGGAACGACCTGATCGCGAATGGCCAGCACCGAAAAAATGGCTTCGACCGCACCGGCGGCGCCGAGCAGATGTCCAATCTCGGACTTGGTCGAGGACATCGACGTCTTGCCGGCGGCGTTGCCGAGCATGCGCTCCACAGCGCCCAGTTCGATCGTGTCGGCCATCGTCGAGGTGCCGTGCGCATTGATATAGTCGATGTCGCCCGGCGAAATGGCCGCGCGCTTGATCGCCGCACTCATGCAGCGGAACGCGCCTTCCCCGTCCGGCGACGGCGCCGTGATGTGATAGGCGTCGCCCGACATCCCGTAGCCAATCAGTTCCGCGTATATTTTCGCGCCGCGCCTCTTGGCGTGCTCGTATTCTTCCAGCACCACGGCACCGGCACCCTCGCCCATCACGAAGCCATCGCGATCCTTGTCGTAGGGACGCGAGGCGCGCGTCGGCTCCTCGTTGAAAGCTGTGGACAGCGCGCGGCAGGCCGCAAAGCCCGCGAGAGAGAGCTTGTCGATCGGGGATTCCGCCCCGCCCGCGACCATCACGTCGGCATCGCCAAGTGCGATCATGCGGCCGGCATCGCCGATGGCATGCGAGCCGGTCGAACAGGCCGTGACCACCGCCGAATTCGGGCCTTTAAGCCCGAATTCGATCGACACATAGCCGGAGGCCAGATTGATGATCCGGCCCGGAATGAAGAAGGGCGACAGCCGGCGCGGTCCGCGCTCCTTGACCAGAAGCGCGCCCTCCGCAATGCCGCCGACGCCGCCAATCCCGGAGCCGATCATCACGCCGGTGGCGAACTTGTCGTCATCCGTCTGAGGCTTCCAGTTGGCATCGTCGAGCGCCTGCCGCGCCGCACTCAGCGCAAAGATGATGAAATCATCGACCTTGCGCTGCTCTTTCGGCTCCATCCACTGATCCGGATTGAACGTGCCGTCGCTGCCGTCGCCGCGCGGAACCTGGCAGGCGATCTTGCACGGCAGATCGGAGACATCGAACTTCTCGATCTTGCGTGCGCCGCTCTGCCCCTTGAGAATGCGCTGCCACGTGGTGTCGACGCCGCAACCGAGCGGCGTCACCATCCCCAGTCCTGTGACGACAACACGTCTCATATTCCAGCTCCCCGGCCGGGCGAGACGCTCGCCCCCGGCGATACGCGGGCGCCCCAAGGGCCCGCGTATTCACTTCGAATTTTCAGAGCCTGACGGCGCTTTCAGCTTTTCGCGTTTTTCTCGAGGAACTTCGTCGCGTCGCCGACGGTCAGGATGGTTTCGGCAGCGTCATCGGGAATCTCGCAGCCGAATTCTTCCTCGAAAGCCATGACCAGCTCGACAGTGTCGAGGGAGTCGGCCCCGAGATCGTCGATGAAGCTCGCCTGCTCGGTCACCTTGTCGGGTTCGACTCCGAGATGCTCCACGACAATCTTCTTCACCCGCTCGGCAATATCACTCATCGTTCGAACCTCTGCTTTTAGTGATGGGGTCCGATCGGCGCTGCGATCGAAACCGTCGTGGCATGGCTAAACCAATTCGCACAAGCAAGTCTTGTCGCACAAGCCCGTATTGACGGCGGCATGTCCCCGAATGCGGACTGTCATAATGTCCGCAGAACCCGAGCGCCCCCCGGCCCAGCCGTGCGTTCGGTACCACACTTCAAAACCGTTGACCAGCATGCGGATGTGTCTGTTAACCACCTCAAACCACTGACCTTTCGGGGTCAGATCATGGCCATTCCGCCATTCACATGCAGCGTCTGGCCGGTCATGTAGGCCGCCTCGTCGGAGGCGAGATAGACCACGGCGGCGGCCACATCGTCCGGTGTCCCCAGCCGGTTGGCGGGGACCATCTGCAGGATGGCCTCGCGCTGCTTCTCGTTCAGCTTGTCGGTCATCGCGGTCGCGATGAAGCCGGGCGCCACGCAATTGGCGGTCACGCCGCGGCGCGCATATTCCTTGGCGATCGACTTCATCATGCCGATCATGCCGGCTTTGGCGGCGGTATAGTTGCCCTGCCCCGGATTGCCGGTGACGCCGACAACCGAGGTAATGCCGATAATGCGGCCGTGACGGCGGCGCATCATGGTTTTCATCGCGGCGCGCGAGAGCCGGAAGGTCGCGGTCAGGTTGATGTCGATGACGCTCTCCCAATCCTCGTCGCGCAATTGCACGAACAGATTGTCCTTGGTGATGCCGGCGTTGGCGACCAGGATATCGAGCTTCTCCATCTTCTCTTCCGCCTGCGGCACCAGCGCCTCGACCTGATCCTTGTCGGCGAGATTGCAGGGCAGCACATGCACGCGATCCTTCAGCTCGCCGGCGAGCTGATCGAGCGCCTCGCGCCGCGTTCCGGAAATCGCCACCGTCGCACCCTGCTTGTGCAGCGCGCGTGCAATCGCGCCGCCGATGCCGCCCGTTGCGCCGGTGACGAGCGCGGTTTTTCCATTGAGCTCAAACATGAAAATTCCTTCCTCGCAGCGCTTTCAGGAAAAGTGGGAACCGGTTCTCGGTCTGAAAGCGCAATAAAACCAAAAGCAGTCTAGCCGCGCGATGCCTTGTAGGCTGCAATGTCTTCGGGTGTTCCGATGGCCGTACCCACTGCGCCATCGGCGATGCGCTTGACCAGTCCCGTCAGCACCCTGCCTGCGCCGATTTCGTAGAATTGCGCGACACCGTGCTGCGCCATGTATTCCACGCATTCGCGCCAGCGCACAGTCCCCGTCACCTGTGCGACAAGAGCCGGCACGATATCGGCCGGCGCGCTGATGGGACGCGCGAGCACGTTGGCTACAACGGGAACCGCCGGAGCGTTGACCGTGACCTTTGCCAATGCCTCGGCCATGACATCGGCCGCCGGCTGCATCAGCGCACAATGGAAGGGTGCGGAGACGGGAAGCAGCATGGCGCGTTTTGCGCCTTTGCCCTTTGCGATCTCGCAGGCCCGCTCCACCGCTGCCTTGTTCCCGGAAATCACAACCTGACCGCCGCCATTGTCGTTGGCGGCCTGGCAGACTTCGCCTTGCGCGCCCTCAAAAGCGGACGCGGCGGCATCCTCGAATGACAACCCAATCAGCGCCGCCATCGCACCCTCGCCCACCGGAACCGCCTTCTGCATTGCGTTGCCGCGCGTCCGCAGCAGGCGTGCGGCGTCACTGACACTGAACGCCCCGACCGCCGCCAGTGCCGAATATTCCCCGAGCGAATGCCCGGCCACGAACGCGACATCCCGCTTCAGATCGAGACCCGCTTCGGCCTGCAGAACCCGGATCACCGCGACCGACACCGCCATCAGGGCAGGCTGGGCGTTTTCCGTCAGGGTCAGCTTGTCGGCAGGGCCATCCCACATGATTGTGGACAGCTTCTCGCCTAGGGCGGCATCGACCTCATCGAAGACGGCCCGGGCGGGCGCAAAAGCCTCTGCCAGGGCCTTGCCCATGCCGAGGGCCTGACTGCCCTGCCCTGGAAATACGAAAGCTGCCGCCATTGCGTCCCGGCTCGTCTGGAATGCCTAAAACCCGGGCGGAAAGACACCGCAAGGTGGGACGTGTCAAGCAGGCCCGGAGCCTTTCGCCTTGCCTTCCGCCCAAAACCCCCTATAAACCCCGCTTCCGCTCGTCCCGGCCGGGGGCTGAACGGACGGCCGCTGCCTTCGGGCGCCGGCAGGGCCAATCGGCCCGTCGTCCCGTGTCCCCGCCATCAGAGCATCGAGCCTTTCCGAAGGTCTCGTTGGGCTTTGCGCCGGGACAGCGATGCAACAGAGGAAAGGCATTCATGCCGTTATACGAGCACGTGTTTCTCGCGCGTCAGGACGCCAGCGCGCAGCAGGTCGAAGACCTGACCAAGCAGTTTCAGGGTGTCATCGAAGGTCTCGGCGGAAAGGTGACCAAGAACGAATATTGGGGCGTGAAGTCCCTGTCGTTCCGCATCCGCAAGAACCGCAAGGCGCATTTCACCTTCCTGAATGTCGACGCGCCGCCAGCCGCCATCAGCGAGATCGAGCGGCAGGAGCGCCTGAACGAAGACGTTCTGCGTTTCATGACCGTGCGAGTTGATGAGCACGAAGAAGGCCCGTCGGTGATGATGCGCAAGTCCGACCGCGACGAGCGCGGCGATCGCGGCTTTGGCGATCGCGGCTTTGGCGGCGGCGGCCGGTTTGATCGCGGCGATCGTCCGCGCCGGGATCGCGATGACCGCGGCCCGCGCGATGGCGGCGACGACACAGCAGCGACGGAGGAATAAGCCATGGCTTTTGGTGGTGGTGGTGGCGGCGGCGGACGTCGTCCTTTCTTTCGTCGGCGCAAGACCTGCCCGTTCACGGGCTCGAATGCACCGAAGATCGACTACAAGGATGTCAAGCTCCTGCAGCGTTATGTGTCGGAGCGCGGCAAGATCGTGCCGAGCCGCATCACGGCAGTCTCGACCAAGAAGCAGCGTGAACTCGCCCAGGCGATCAAGCGCGCCCGTTTCCTCGGTCTGCTGCCCTACGTGATCCGCTAATATCTAACAACGAGGCGTCCGGAATGATCCGGGCGCCGATGGTTGGGACGGATATGATCCGTCTCTAACCGCTGCAAAGCGGGACAGCTCGTGATGATGCAGATTCTTCTCATCGGTTTGGGAGCCGGCGCGGCGTCAGCCCTGCTGTTCGCCTCCGTTGCGTCGGGCTCCATCATCTCGATCCTGCTCTTCTATCTTGCGCCGCTGCCGATCATGATCGCGGCGCTGGGCTGGAGTCACTGGTCGGGCCTGTTCGCCGCCATTGTCGCAGCCGTCGGCCTGTCCACCTTTTTCGGCCCCTTCTTCATCGTCGCATTCCTGATCGGCATCGGGCTGCCGGCCTGGTGGCTCGGCTATCTTGCGCTGCTGGCGCGGCCGGCTGCGGACAATCCTGATATCATCGAATGGTATCCGCCGGGCCGGCTGGTGGTCTGGGCGGCCATTGTCAGCGCCCTGACCGTGACCGCTGCGATCCCTAATTTCGGGCTCGACGAGGACTCGTTTCGCGCCGGTCTGCGCGAGTCGTTTGAACGCGTGCTGAATACGCAATCTTCGGCCGACATGCCGGCCGACCTTCGCAATATTGACCGGAAAAAGCTGGTCGAACTGCTCGCCTCTATCATCCCCCTCGCCGCCGCCGTGGTCGCAACCATCACCAGTACCGTGAATCTCTGGCTCGCCGGCCGCATCGTCAACGTCTCCGGCAATCTGCGGCGTCCCTGGCCGGATATCCCCGAGATGCGGTTTCCGTCCTTCGCACCCGCCCTTCTCGCCGGCGCCATCGCGGCATCGTTCCTGCCGAACCTTCTCGGAACCGTCGGCTCGATCCTGGCAGCGAGCCTGCTGATGGCCTATGCGATCCTCGGCTTTGCGGTGCTGCACGCGCTGACGCGCCATGCCGCCGCGCGCGGCTTCATCCTGGCCGGCAGCTATGTCGCCGTGGTGCTGCTGTTCTGGCCGATCCTGCTCATGACACTCGCCGGTCTTGCCGACACGGCTTTCGACATTCGCGGCCGCCTTGCCAGAAAAGGCGGGGGCCCGACGGATCGCACTGACTGAAATTCAAACGACACCACAAAGGAGACCAAGTCATGGAAGTCATTCTGCTCGAACGCGTGGCCAAGCTCGGCCAGATGGGTGAGACCGTGCGCGTGAAAGACGGGTTCGCCCGCAATTTCCTGCTGCCCAAGGGCAAGGCGCTGCGCGCGACCAAGGAGAACAAGGCGCGCTTCGAAGGCATGCGACAGGAGCTTGAGGCACGCAACCTCGCCGACAAGGGCGAGGCGCAGAAGATCGCCGACAAGCTGAACGGCAAGAGCTTCAACGTGCTGCGTCAGGCCTCCGATACCGGCCAGCTTTACGGTTCGGTGACCGGACGGGATCTCGCCACGCTGATCAGCGAATCCGGCGTTGCGGTGAACCGCAGCCAGATCGCGCTCAACGCTCCGATCAAGACCATCGGCCAGCACAAGGTGCAAGTCGCGCTGCATCCGGAGATCGACGCGACCGTCACCATCGCGGTCGCCCGCAACGCCGAAGAGGCCGAGCGTCTGGCGCGCGGCGAGGACGTGACCGTCCGCCGTCAGGAAGGCGAAGAACCGGCGGAAGAAGTCGCGACCGGAGAATTCTTCGAAGAAGCGGCTGCTCCCGCCGAGCAAGACGCGGAAGCGGCCGACGAAGACAAGAAGAAGGCCTAATTCTAGATCCGGATCTCCGGCCCAGGCGGCGGCGGAGGCGCAGCGGGCTTCTCCTCGGCAGGAGGAGAAGCCGCGGGCGCCTGCTCCGCCGCAGGCGTTTCTGGCGCCGCGGCGGCCGCCGGCGCTTCGTTCTGCTTGATTTCGGGCGCCGCTGGCTTGGACGCCCGGGCGTTCGCCGCCGGGGGTTTGCGCGTGTCCTCGCGCACCGGCTTGCGCCCGGCTGGTCCATCCCGATCCGGACGGCTGGCCTCCGTCGCCGCGGGCTTGCGGCGCGCGTCGCCGGGCTCGGCATCGTCGCCGTCGGCCGGACGCCGGGCCGCACCAACCGGCGCCGGCGGGCGGACAACCGGAATCCCCGCTCCCGGCCGCTCCGGCGCATCGCGTGCCACGGCCGGCGCGGGCGCGCCGCGATCCATGCCATCCGAGGTGAGGTAGGCGGCCAACATTCCCGCCTGCTGGGTGCCGGTGGTGTAATGCTGCCGCAGAAAGCTTCCCAGCTGCCCGGCACTTCTGCCCTTGGCGAGGCCGTTGGGCTTCTGGTGGCAGACTGCGCAATCGGACGCAAACATCTGCGGCGCGGTCTTGCCCTCGTTCAGGTCGATCGCCTCGGTCTGGTGCCCGGATTGTGGCAGCGCCGGCGCCTGCCGGGGCGCGGCCGCCGATCTCGGCTGGGCATGCGCCGCCTGCATCCCCCAGACCAGTGTGGCAATCGCCAGAGTGAGCAGAATCGGTCGAAATCCCAGCACCGGGACACTCTCCAGACCCATGGAATTGGAATGCGCCCGGCCCGATGACCGGCCGGAGGCGACAACGCGGGACACAGCAAGGGACGTAATAAAGGAATGTGGCCCCATTTCGTACGTCATCTGCCGCATTGCCGGTTCCACCAGACTTTGTTCTAATCCGTTCTCGGTACAACTCATTTTTTTAGCGAGCCTGCTGGCCACGGCAAGCCGTAACCTTGGCGGCGCATCCGACCAGCCGGACTGGAACGCTGTCCGTTAGGACGGCAGAGCGTCAAGGGAGGCGGCCGGTGGAACGGTTGCTTCAAATTGCACTGACACGCTTTATCCGCAGCGGCAACCTGCGGATCACCACCGCCCGCGGTAACGCGTACCAGTTTGGCGACGGCACTGGTCCCCCAATCGCTGTCTGCTTCACGTCGCAGACGGCGATGTACAGCATTCTTCTCGACCCCGAGTTGCGGCTTGGGGAAATCTATATGAGCGGCCAGCTGATCATGGAGCGAGGCTCGATCGCCGATCTGCTGACGCTCCTGCTTGCCCAGAACCACAGCGGCAAGCCCCCCTATTTTGCCCGCCCGCAATGGCTGCTGCGCTATCTGAAGCGCCGGGCGGGGCAACTGAACTGGCGCCGGCGCGCGCGTCGCAATGTCGCCCGTCACTACGATCTGGACGGCCGGCTCTATTCCCTCTTCCTCGATGCGGACCAGCAATACAGCTGCGCCTATTTCGAGACGCCCGAGCAGTCGCTGGACGACGCGCAACTCGCCAAGAAGCGCCATCTGGCGGCCAAGCTTCTGGTCGAGCCGGGACAAAAGGTTCTCGATATCGGCTGTGGCTGGGGCGGATTGTCGCTGTATTTGGCCGAGTATCTCCGCGCCCGCACGACCGGCGTCACGCTGTCGGAGGAACAACTCAAGCGCGCCAGCGCCCGCGCCGACGAGAGGAAATTATCGGATTCAGTGAGGTTCCTGTTGGAGGATTACCGCGACCTGACCGGTTCTTTCGACCGGATCGTCTCCGTCGGCATGTTCGAACATGTCGGCGTCGGCTATTACGACGCCTTCTTCCGAAAGGCCGCGCAATTGCTGGCGGACGATGGCGTGATGGCGCTGCACTCGATCGGACGGCCGGAAGGTCCGAATGTCACCAATCCGTGGATCGCCAAATACATTTTCCCCGGCGGCTATATCCCGGCTCTGTCCGAGGTCCTGCCGGCCATCGAGCGGTCCGGACTGCTCGTCACTGACATCGAGATCCTGCGGTTGCACTATGCCGAGACGCTGAAAGCATGGCGCGAACGTTTCCTTGCACATGCCGGAGACATCAAGAGAATCTACGACGAGCACTTCCTGCGCATGTGGGAGTTCTATCTCGCGGCGTCCGAGATGGCGTTCCGCGAACAGAACATGATGGTGTTCCAGATCCAGCTTGCGAAGCGCCAGGACGCCGTGCCGCTTACGCGCGACTACATGGCCCGCGAGGAGCAACGCCTGCGCGGACTGGAGGGCCGCAGCCACCCGCCCTTGCGCATCGCCGGAGAGTGAGGCAGCGCCTTAAAACGGCCATTCGCGGGGCTTACGCGAACGACACCGTCAAGGAATTTCTGCAACTATTTTACCGCTGCTGTGAATCGCGGCGAGAAATCCAAATAAGCACACGCATTCCCGGCGTGTGTTGTTAATGCTGCGTCTGTCGGTCGAAGGCTTTTGAGTTGCGTGCCGATGTTCCTGTTACGCGTCGTCATCTAACTCACGAAACAAGACAAAAACTAAAGAAGCGCTTCGATTTATGGCTCCTCAAGACTCGTCCGTCCGCAAGCTCGCCGAGCTTGCCCCGACCTATCGCGTTGCGCCGCACAATATTGAGGCGGAGCAGGCGCTGCTTGGAGCCATTCTCGTCAACAACGAGGCCTTCTATCGTGTTTCGGACTTTCTGGAGCCGCGCCACTTCTTCGAGCCGGTGCATCAGAAAATCTTCGAGATCACCGCGAGCCTCATCCGCGCCGGCAAGGTCGGGAGCCCGGTCACACTGAAGACCTTTCTTCCGGCCGATTCCGACATCGGAGGCCTGACCGTCAGCCAATATCTGGCGCGGCTCGCGGCCGAAGCGACGACCGTGATCAACGCCGGCGATTACGGCCGCACCATCTACGATCTGGCGCTGCGGCGTTCGCTGATCGTGATCGGCGAGGAACTGGTCAACGAGGCGTATGACGCGCCTGTTGAGTCCTCTCCGGCCAAGCAGATCGAAGAGGCGGAGAAGAAGCTCTACGAGGTGGCCGAAAGCGGCCGTTACGAGGGTGGTTTCCAGCGCTTCGCACAGGCGCTCACCACCGCCGTCGACATGGCGGCCAATGCCTACGCCCGCGACGGCGGCCTGTCCGGCCTTGCGACAGGCCTCAAGGATCTCGACAGCAAGATGGGCGGGCTGCAGGCATCCGACCTGATCATCGTCGCCGGCCGTCCCGGCATGGGCAAGACATCGCTCGCCACCAACATCGCCTACAATGTCGCACAGGCCTGGCAGGGCGAGGTGCGCCCCGACGGACATATGAGCACTGTGAATGGCGGCATTGTCGGCTTCTTCTCGCTCGAAATGTCGGCTGAGCAGCTGGCGACGCGTATCATTTCCGAACGGACCGGCATCACCTCGAGCACGATCCGCCGCGGCGCCATCAGCGAGCAGGACTTCGAGGTCATCAAGGACACCTCGATCGAACTGCAGAATCTGCCCTTCTATGTCGACGAGACCGGCGGCCTGTCGATCGCCGCGCTCGCGGCGCGCGCCCGGCGGCTGAAACGCCAGCGTGGCCTCGACCTGATCGTCGTCGATTATATCCAGTTGCTGCAGGGCTCATCCAAACGCGCCTCGGAAGGCCGTGTGCAGGAGGTCACCGAGATCACCACCGGCCTGAAGGCGCTGGCGAAAGAACTCACTGTCCCGATCATCGCGCTTTCCCAATTATCGCGTCAGGTGGAAAGCCGCGACGACAAGCGCCCGCAACTTTCCGACCTGCGTGAATCGGGCTCGATCGAGCAGGACGCGGACGTCGTCATCTTCGTCTATCGCGAGGAATATTACCTGAACAACAAGGAGCCGCGGCCCGGCACCGACGAGCATGCCAAATGGATGATCGACATGGACGCCGCGCACGGCAAGGCCGAAATCATCATCGGCAAGCAGCGCCACGGGCCGACCGGAACCGTGCAGGTGCAGTTCGACGCCAACATCACCCGCTTCGGCGACCTCGCGCAGGAGAGCCATCTCCCCGAGCGGTATTGATGGGCGGGGCCGGTTGCTGACGACCGCAAAGACCGGCTAGATGACTGTGAATCAACGGTTCCGGTCATGTCCGCACGAGAAACAGCCCCCGACGATGCGACCTTCGCCTACGGCCCGCCTGCGGCCGAGGCCGGCGGCATCCTGACCATCGATCTCGGGGCGATCGAAGCCAACTGGAAGAAATTGCGGGGCATGGCGATCCCGACCGAATGCGCCGCCGTGGTCAAGGCCGACGCCTATGGCTGCGGCATCGAGCCGGTCACAGCCCTGCTCCACCATGCCGGCTGCACGACATTCTTCGTCGCCGACCTGTCGGAAGGCAAGCGCGTGCGCCGCATCGCGCCAGATGCCGTCGTCTACATCCTCGGCGGATTGCCACCCGGCACCGCGCCGGTTTTCGCCGAGCATGCACTGCGGCCCGTACTTGGCTCCTCGGCCGAGCTTGCCGAATGGGACAGCTTCGTCTCCGCCTCCAACTGGCAGGGCGGATTCGCTCTGCATGTCGATACCGGCATGAACCGTCTCGGCATTTCCATCGAGGAAGCGACCGCATTGTCGCCGCGAATCAAGTCCGAGAACCACGGCATCATGCTGCTCATGAGTCATTTCGTGGCCTCGGAAATCCACGAGCATCCTCGCAACAACGAGCAGATGCTTGCCTTCCGTGAAATCCGCAGCCTCTATCGCGGCGTTCCGGCCTCCATCTCCAATTCGTCCGGCATCTTTCTCGGCTCCTCGGCGCATCTCGATCTGGTGCGGCCGGGCGTCGCGCTCTACGGCGTCAATCCGACTCCCGGCCATCCCAATCCCATGCGCCCGGTGGTGCATCTGCAGGCGCGCATTGTGCTCACGCGCGAGGTCGCCTTCGGCGACACTGTCGGCTACGACGCCAACTGGACCGCACGCCGGCCAACGCGCATTGCCATCGTCGCTGCCGGTTATGCGGACGGTTATTTCCGCATGGCCAGCGGCACCGACCAGAAACAGGGCGGTGTGGTTCTGGTGGCAGGCCGCCGCTGTCCGATCGTCGGCCGCATCTCGATGGATTTGATGGCAATCGATGTCACCGATCTGCCCGGCAGCGCGGTGCGGCGCGGTGAATATGTGACCCTGATCGGCGAAGGTTTCGACGTCGACGCGCTGGCCGAACAATTTGATACCAACGGCTACGAAGTTCTGACCAGCCTTGGGCGGCGTTATGCCCGCATTTACAAGGGCTCCGGCGCGCTCTGAGCTTCGCCGTTGACACTGCGCCGTGCGCCCGGCTCGATGGCGCCAGAGAGAGATCGCGTCATGAGTCGCCGGGCCCTCACCTTCATCTGCCAGAATTGCGGTGCCGCCTATGGCCGCTGGCAGGGCAAGTGCGAATCCTGCGGCGAGTGGAACACGATCTCGGAAGAGCAATCGGGCACGGAAGCGCAGCCGCGCGGTCCCGGCAAGGCGCCGGGCAAAGGGCGCCCGTTTCAGTTGCAGTCGCTCGCCGGCGATGCGCAGGACGCGCCAAGACTCGCGACAGGCTTAAGTGAATTCGATCGCGTGACCGGCGGCGGACTGGTCCGCGGCTCGGTGCTGCTGGTCGGCGGTGATCCCGGCATCGGCAAATCCACGCTGCTGATCCAGGCGTCCGCCGCGCTGGCGCGGCTTGGCCATCGCTCCGTCTATATCTCGGGCGAGGAAGCGGTGGCGCAGGTGCGCCTGCGCGCCGAGCGGCTCAAGCTTGCCGACGCCAATGTCGAACTCGCATCCGAGACTTCGGTTGAGGACATCATCGCAACGCTTTCGACAGGAGCCGTGCCACGCCTCGTGGTGATCGACTCGATCCAGACCATGTGGACCGACACCGTCGAGTCCGCGCCGGGCACGGTCACGCAGGTGCGCGCGTCCGCGCAATCTCTGATCCGCTTCGCGAAGAAGAGCGGTGCTGCGGTCATTCTGGTCGGTCATGTCACCAAGGACGGACAGATCGCCGGACCGCGCGTGGTCGAGCACATGGTCGATGCCGTACTCTCCTTCGAGGGCGAAGGCTCGCATCAGTTCCGCGTCATGCGCGCGGTCAAGAACCGTTTCGGCGCCACCGACGAGATCGGCGTCTTCGAGATGACTGGCCTCGGCTTGCGCGAGGTTGCGAACCCCTCGGAGTTGTTCCTCTCCGAGCGCGATCTCGGCAGCCCCGGCACCGCCGTCTTTGCCGGCATCGAAGGCACGCGGCCTGTGCTGGTGGAAATCCAGGCGCTGGTGGCGCCAACCGCACTCGGCACGGCCCGCCGCGCCGTGGTCGGCTGGGACCAGAGCCGGCTCTCAATGGTGATCGCGGTGCTGGAAGCGCATTGCGGCGTGAAACTCGCCAGTCATGACGTGTATCTGAATGTCGCAGGCGGCCTGCGCATCCAGGAACCGGCCGCCGATCTTGCTGTAGCC
>JAESGM010000720.1_pt1 | contig 16838 bp, 13 predicted proteins | sample 9269721 | NCBI WGS metagenome assembly JAESGM01 (sample SAMN15720920, study PRJNA650825) | algae metagenome | isolation source: Komarekiella atlantica HA4396-MV6 and co-occurring heterotrophs from... | place: USA: Theobald House, Kauai, HI | collected 2009-07-29 | reverse complement strand
TCCGGCCGGTGCTCGAACCGTCCAAGCCCAATCTCAGCACGGCCGAGCGCAACGCCTTCCGCGAGATCGCCAAGGCGCTCGGCGCGCGCATCGCCGGCGACGACGACGCGCCGCGCCTGCCGCAGGCCGCGCCGCTGCGGCTGAAGGATGGCGAGCCGTCATCGACGACCACACCGCCTGCAGCCGACACCCCGCCCCCCGCCCCGGACGCGGACGAGGGGGCCGACGAGACGGTGATCGCGCCTGACGAGGCCGCGCCGGCCATCGCCGAGCCGCCGCGCCAGCGCCTGCCCAATTCCCATGCCGACGTGCTGGACAAGCTGCCGGTCGCGGTGCTGGTCAATCGTGGCGACGAGGCCCTCTACGCCAACCGCACGCTGCTCGATCTGCTCGACTACGCCGATCTCGACGACCTCGTCGCCGGCGGCAGCGTCAGCCGTCTGATCAAGGGCGCGGCCCGCACCGACGGCGGCGCGATGCTGCTGATCGACCGGATCGGCCATCTGGTCAGCGTCGATGCGGTTCTCTCCAGCGTGTCCTGGCAAGGCGAGCCCGCGACGCTGATGGCCTTCCGCCATCCCGATGGCGGCGGCGAGGTCAGGGTCCAGACGCCGCAAGAGGCGGAAGAGGCGGAACTCGCGGCCGAGTTCGAAGCGGAGGACGCCGAGAGCGCGGCCCGCGTCTCGGCCCTGCGGCTCGATGTCGACGCGCGCGAATCGCGGATCGACGAACTTGTGGCCATGCTCGACACCGCGACCGACGGCGTCGTCACCGTCGACGAGCGCGGCCGCATGCTCTCGCTCAACCGCACGGCCGAGGCGCTGTTCGGCTACGACCAGCGGGAGGTCACGGGCGAGCTTTTCACGCTTCTCTTCGCGCCCGAAAGCCATGCGCCGGCGCTGGACTATCTCGAGGGTCTGAAGGGCGGCGGCGTCGCCTCGGTGATGAATGACGGCCGCGAGGTCATCGGCCGCGTCCGTCAGGGCGGGCGCATCCCGCTGTTCATGACGATGGGCCAGATCGCCCATGGGGCGGAGCGCCGCTTCTGCGCCGTGCTGCGCGACATCACCGCCTGGAAGAAGACCGAGAGCGATCTGGTCGAGGCGCGCAAGGCGGCCGAGAAGGCCAGCGCCCAGAAATCCGACGTGCTGGCGAAGATCAGCCACGAGATCAGGACGCCGCTGAACGCCATCATCGGCTTCGCCGAGGTGATGGCGGAGGAGCGCTTCGGGCCGATCGCCAACGAGCGCTACAAGGAGTATCTGCGCGACATCCACTCCTCGGGCGGCTACGTCATCAGCCTCGTCAACGACCTGCTGGACCTCGCCAAGATCGAGGCCGGCAAGCTCGATCTCGATTTCGAGAGCGTCAACCTCAACGAGATCGCGCTCTCGACGGTCAGCCTGCTGCAGACCGAGGCCAATCGCGGCCGGGTGGTGCTGCGCTCAGGCCTGTCGCCGAAACTGCCGCCGGTCGTCGCCGACCAGCGCTCGATCCGCCAGATCGTGATCAACCTGCTCTCGAATGCGGTGAAGTTCACCGATGCAGGCGGGCAGGTCATCGTCTCGACCGCGCTCGGCGACCAGGGCGAGGCGATCCTGCGCGTGCGCGACACCGGCATCGGCATGGACGACCATGAGATCGCGCTGGCCCTGGAGCCGTTCCGGCAGGTGCCGACGACGCGGCGCAAGGGCGGCACCGGCTTGGGGTTGCCGCTGACCAAGGCGCTGGTCGAGGCCAACCGCGCCGCGATGTCGATCACCAGCGTCAAGAAGGAAGGTACGCTGGTCGAGATCACGTTTCCGCCCCAGCGCGTGCTGGCGGGGTAGAGGCGCTCAATGGTTCGCCTGATCGTTGCAGTGACTGACAGCGATTGGTTCAACCACTTGCGGCAAAAGCCCGATTTGAACGAAGTCAATTTCTGGGCCCCCTCTTCCAAAACATTCGCGGCATTGCAGCCCGGTGAACTTTTTCTTTTCAAGCTGCATGCTCCCCAGAATTTCATCGTAGGCGGGGGTGTGTATGCCTACTCAAATTTGCTCCCATGCTCTCTAGCTTGGGAGGCTTTTGGCGAGGCCAATGGCGCGGCGACGCTTTCTGGAATGCGAGATCGAATAGCCAAGTACCGCAGGTCCGCAACCAGTGACCGCACCGACTTCACGATTGGTTGTCGAATACTGACGCAGCCACTATTTCTGCCAAGGGATCAATGGATTCGTTTACCAGAAGATTGGGCGCCCAATATCGTTTCATTCAAAGGCTATTCCACGCATGAGTCCGAGGGCCGGCGACTGTGGGAAGCATTCCAGTCTGCGGCTGCCGCAGCAACGGTTCCAGGGCTGTCCGACAAAGGGCAGTCCCGCTATGGCGAGCCTACTCTTGTGCGGCCGAGGCTCGGACAAGGCGCATTCCGAATTCTGGTAACGGACAGCTACTCGCGGCGCTGCGCCGTATCGGGTGAGAAAACATTACCCGCACTCGACGCAGCGCACATTCGGCCATTCGCAGATGGAGGCGCGCACGAAGCCTCAAATGGCATTTTGATGAGACGTGATATCCACAGTCTGTTTGACGCAGGCTACGTTACGATTACGCCAAAGCTCAATTTTGAGGTTAGCTCGCGAATACGGGAAGAATTCGAGAACGGTCGACATTACTATGATCTGCACGGACGAACTATTGAAACGCCCCATATCGCCTCAAGAAAGCCTGATGTCAGCGCGTTGATGTGGCACAATGAAAATAGATTTCGATAAATGAAGGGCGCGCGTCCCGCGACGCGCGCCCTTCTTCATTCGATGAGCCGTCAGGTCACTTCGTCGCGGCCGAAAGCACCGGCGTCAGCTTGTCGGCGTCGCGCTTGATCAGCGCCTGGAAGCCGGCCGGCGTGCGCTCCTCGGCGCTCGGGATCACCGCGCCGAGATCGAGCAGGCGCTTCTTGGTGGGCTCGTCGTTCAGCGCCTTGTTCAGCGCATCGACCAGCTTGTCCACGGCCTCCTTCGGCATGCCCTTGGGGCCGGCGATGCCGTTCCAGGCCTCGATCTGGTAGTCGGGCAGGCCGGCTTCCTTGGTGGTCGGCACGTTGGGCAGCGCCGGCGAGCGCTCGGCCGAGGCGATGGCGTAGGCCCTGATGGTGTCGGCCTTGACCTGCTCGGAGACCGAGACGATCTGGTCGCACATGAAGTCGATCTGCCCGGAGACGAGGTCGTTCAGCGCAGGCCCCGTGCCGCGATAGGCGACCGAGTTCAGCTTGGGCACGCCGAGCACGCCCTTGAACAGGGTGCAGGTCGTCCAGGACACGGAACCGACGCCGGCATGGGCCTCGTTGAACTTGTCGGGCGCGGCCTTCACCGCGGCGACGAACTCCTTGAGGTCCTTGGCCGGAAAGTTTTTCTTGGCGACGATCAGGATCGGCGTGCCGCCGGCGAGCCCGATGGTCTGCATGCCGTTGAGCGGATCGTATTTCAGGCCGGGATAGGTCGCGGGGGCGGCCGAGAAGGTGCCCAGATGCCCCATCGCGATGGTGTAGCCGTCGGGCGCGGCCGTGATCGCGCGGGTGATGCCGGTGGTGCCGCCGGCGCCGGCGACGTTTTCGATCACGACCTGCTGGCCCAGCGTCTTCGACATGTGGTCGCCGACGATGCGGGCGATGATATCGGTCGGGCCGCCGGCCGCGAAGGGCACGATCATGGTGATCGGCCGGGCCGGATAGGCCTGCGCCAGCGCGCCGCCTGCGAAAGCCAGCGAAAATGCGACGCTAAGGCCGAGTGTGAGCTTCTTCATGGATGATCCTCCCTGAGATCGGTTGGTGGAAAACTGGGGGCGGGACCGCGTCCCGGCAACCCCGTCATTCGGTGAAGACCTCGTCGCGCTTCTTCGACATCGCCGGCATCAGCGCGATGACGAGCACGGCGACGGCGACCAGCAGCAGCCCCGCCGAGATCGGCCGCTCGAGGAAGGTCATGAACGAGCCGCGCGAGATGATCAGCGCCTGCCGGAGCTTCTCCTCCATCAGGCGGCCCAGCACGAAGCCGAGCAGCATCGGCGCGGGCTCGAAGCCGAGCTTGATGAGGATGTAGCCGAACAGGCCGAACAGCGCCGTGAAGGCGACGTCGACCGGCTGGTTGTTCACCGAATAGATGCCGATGCAGCAGAAGATCAGGATCGCCGGGAACATCAGACGGTAGGGCACCTGCAGCAGCTTCACCCACAGGCCGACCAGCGGCAGGTTGATGACGAGCAGCATCAGGTTGCCGATCCACATCGAAGCGATCATGCCCCAGAACAGGTCCGGGTTCTTGGTCATCACCTGCGGGCCGGGGATGATACCGTGGATCGTCATCGCGCCGACCATCAGCGCCATCACCGCGTTGGGCGGAATGCCGAGCGTGAGCAGCGGGATGAAGGCGGTCTGCGCGCCGGCGTTGTTGGCCGATTCGGGCCCCGCCACCCCCTCGATCGCGCCCTTGCCGAAGCGCGAGGAATCCTTGGCGAGCTTCTTCTCCACGGTGTAGCTGGCGAAGGGGCCGAGCACCGCGCCGTTGCCGGGCAGGATGCCGAGCGTGCCGCCGATCGCGGTGCCGCGCAGCACGGGCTTGATCGACTGCTTGATGTCGTCCCAGTTCGGCAGGAGCCGGCCGATCTTGGCGCGCACGACGTCGCGCGATTCCTTGTTCTCGAGGTTGCGGAGCACCTCGGCGAAGCCGAACACGCCCATGGCGAGCACGGCAAAATCGACCCCGTCGGCCAGCGGCGGGAAGCCGAAGGTCATCCGCTCCTGCCCGGTCTCGAGATCGGTGCCGACTGTCGAGAGCAGCAGGCCCAGCATGATCATGCAGAAGGCCTTGAGGATCGAACCGCGCGCCAGCACGACGGCGAAGCACAGCCCCATCACCATCAGCGAGAAATACTCCGCCGGGCCGAACAGCAGCGCCATCCGGGTCAGGGGCGCGCCGAGAGCGGCGATCACCAGCGTAGCGACGCAGCCCGCGAAGAAGGAGCCGAGCGCCGCCGTGCCCAGCGCGATGCCGGCGCGGCCCTGCTTGGCCATCTCGTGGCCGTCGAGCGCGGTGACGACGGCCGTGGCCTCGCCGGGAATGTTGACGAGGATGGCCGTGGTCGAGCCGCCATATTGCGCGCCGTAATAGATGCCCGCGAGCATGATCAGGGCACCCACCGGATCGAGCCCGAAGGTGATCGGCAGCAGCATGGCGATGGTGGCGATCGGGCCTACGCCCGGCAGCACGCCGATCAGGGTGCCGACGAGACACCCGACGAAGCACAGCGCGATGTTCTGGAAGGTGAAGGCGACGCCGAACCCGAGCGCCAGATTTGCGAACATGTCCATGTGGTCAGATCCCGAGCAGCCAGGGGGCAAGCGGGATCGGAAGACCCAGCGCATATTTGAACAGGAGCGCGCAGAACGTCGTCATCACGGCGGCGAAGATGACAAGCTGCTTCACGTTGCGGTCGTCGGCCGCCATGCCGGCGATGATGACGACCAGCGCGCCGGACACCACCATGCCCAGAGAGGGAATCCGGATCGGTCCGATCTCGAAGCCGCGGATGGTCAGTCCGAAGACCACCGCGCCGCCAAGCACGAAAATGACGCCGCGCCAGGACCAGCCCTGCAGCCGCTCGCCATTGTAGCGCAGCGACGCCAGCATCAGGAGCGCGCCGAGCCCGGCGCAGATCACCGCGAAGGATTTCGGCAGCATGCCCGGGCCGATCTGGCGCAGCGTGCCCATCGGCAGGTCGCGGGCCAGGAAGAGAGCGAGGCCCGCCAGGAAGATCATGAACATCCCCGCAGCGAAGTCCTGCGTCGAGCGGATGCGCAGGCCGCGCGCCGATTCGATCGAATTCAAACTCATAGATGTCCTCCGGGCTGCAGTCCGGCGATGCGGATAGCACGTTTCGGCTGGGGGGCGAGCGCGAACGGCAGGACATGCCGCTCGTCCACGAGGGTGACGCTTTCGCGCAGGATGGCGAGGAAGTCGTCGCGGGCGCTGAGCTTCTGCTGCGGACGCCAGGCGATGCCGACCAGCGCGCCGGCGGGCGGGGGATCGAGCAACGCGCCGCGCAGGCGGCGCATGGTGACGCCGGGAAAACTGAGGCGGGAGACCCAGTCCGGGGCCAGCGCCATCCCAAGACCCGCGGCGACGGCCGACATCATGGCCGGCTTCTCCGTCGCCTCGATGGTGACGTTGGGGACCGCGCCGACGCTCTCGAAATAGGCCATCACGAGATCGTAGGCGAAAGGGCGGATCCGCTTGGAGGGCACGACGAAGGGCTCGCCGACGAGATCGAGCATGGTGAGGTGATCGCGCGCGGCGAGCGGATGGTTCTGGTTCAGCACCACGATCGGCCGCTCGACGCGCAGCACCTCGAAGGCGCAATCGGTCGGCTTGCGCGGCGGGCGCGTCAGCGCGAGGTCGAGCTTCCCTGCCTCCAGCATCTGGATCAGCGCGGCCGTCATCGCCTCGACGAACTTGATCTCGATCTTGGGGAAACGCTGGCGGAAGCTGACCAGGGCCTCCGGCACGAAGCTGGACGAGGCGGCGTCGATGGCGCCGACGCGGAGAACCTTGCCCGAGGCGAGCGAGGCCTCGCGCACGGCGCGCGAGGCATGCTCCATGCGGAGCAGGATGGCCTTGGCCTCCTCGAGCATGATGAGGCCGGCGCGCGTCAGCGCCACCTGGCGCGTCGTGCGCGTAAACAGGGCGACGCCGAGTTCGTCCTCGAGCGTGCTGATCTGCCTCGACAGGGCTGGCGGCGCGAGGCCCAGCCGTTCGGCCGCACGGCCGAAATGCAGTTCCTCCGCCACCGCGATGAAACATCGCAGTTGCCGCACATCCATGGGTGTCGCGTCGCTCCCCTTCTGGCGTATCGTTTTTTCCGATATCTTCCAGTCTTCGCGGTTATGCCTCTAACGGCTAACGCCGCTGAATCGACCCTAGAGCAATTCATAATTTTCTGGCAATAAAGCCGACATCCGGACGGTGGGCAAATTGTCGCCTCAGGCCGGGACGCGCGCCCCGCCCAGCAGACGCCCGTCGATCAGCGCCAGCCCAGCGAAAATCGCAGCCATGCCGGCGAAATGGCGCGGCAGCAGCGATTCGCCGAGCAGCCCGACCCCGAGCATGATCGCGCTGACCGGGATCAGGAAGGTCACCAGCATGACGTTGCTGGGGCCGGCCGAGCGCATGATCCTGAAGAAGATGACATAGGCCAGCGCGGTCGAGACCAGTGCGAGGCCAACGAGCGCGAACGCCGTCTGCCCCGTCGGGACCGGCAGCGTCCAGGGCGGATTGAGCACGAGCACGATCGGCAGCGTCATCAGCGTCGAGGCGCTGAGCTGGCCGGCGGCGGTGACCAGCGGCGGCAGTTCGCGGAAGCGCCGGCCGTACAGGCCCGAAAACGCGTAGGAGACCGTGGCGGCGACGCAGGCGAGCTGCGCCAGCAGGTTGAGCCCGAGGCCCGAGAGCGCGTCGGGCCCGATCAGGATCGCGACGCCGGCAAAACCCGCGACGATGCCGGCTATCTTGCGCCCCGTCGCGCGCTCGCCGCCGAAGGCATGCATCACCAGCACGGCGAAAATCGGCGTCATCGCGTTGAGGATCGAGGCGAGCCCGCTGGCGATCTGCTGCTGGCCCCACAGGAACAGGCTGAACGGGATCAGGTTGTTGAGCACGCCCATGCCGAAAAACGCGAGCCAGACGCGCCTTCCCACCGCGATGGAGAGTCCCGCCAGCCGCACCACCAGGAGCAGAGCCAGCGCAGCCAGGCCGACCCGGACCAGCAGCACCGGCAGAGGCGGCCATTGCGCCAGCGCGAGCTTGTTGAAGAAGAACGAACCGCCCCACAGCACCGAAAGGGCGACCAGCAGGAGCCAGTCGAAGGCGGACATTCGCGGCGAAGGCGCAGGCATGGTCATCGCGGCATGTGCCCTTCCCGGACTGTCATTCCGCGTCAGTAGAGGCCGGGCGACGGCCCGGCCACCCGATTTCCGGCTGAGGCGCTCAGGCCGGCTCGGCGTCGCGCGCCGCCCACATAGCCTTGAACGCCGGCCTTGCCTGGCAGGCGTCGAGCCAGGCGTTTACGCGGGGCGCTGCGTCGAAGAGCTGCGTGGCCGGCTTCGCATAGCGGACAATTTCCGCGACGTTGATGTCGGCGACGGTGAAGCGCCCGCCCATGACGAAGCCGCCGCCCTGCGCCAATGCCTCGTCCAGCGCCTTGAACTGGGCCGGCAGCGCCGCCAGGGCGGCCTCGACCAGCGCCGGATTGCGCTTCTCGGGCGGATAGGCCGCCATGTGATACTGGATGTTCAACGCATGGCTCTCGACGCTCGTCGCGGCCCAGAGCGACCACATCGCGGCCAGCCCCTCCTCCTGCACATCGGCCGGTGCGAGCGGGCCGCCGTACTTGCGGGCAAGATAGAGGTTGATCGCCAGCGATTCCTGCAGCCGGAATCCGTCATCGTCGATCGCCGGGATCTGGCCCTTGGCGTTGACCGCGAGGAAGTCCGGCGATTGGGTATGGATCGGCGCATCGGGCGCGTCGGGGTTCGGCAGCCGGTAGACCTGGATCACCGGGACGTGGGTGAAGGCCAGCCCCATCTCGTTGGCGAGCCAGATGTTGCGCGAGGCGCGCGAGCGGTAGCAGCCATAGATCGTCAGGGACATCGGGCAGAGCTTTCGGGACTGGCGGAATGGGGCAGGACCGCCCGCGGACGCGAGCGGCGCGACCTTAGGCATATCGGCGTGCACAGCCAACGGCGCGTCGCTCAAAGGTTCTTGATGGATGCCATCACCGGCGCGCAGATAATCATCGCGTGCCGAACATGCGATCGCCCGCGTCGCCCAGTCCCGGCACGATATAACCATGGTCGTTGAGGCATTCGTCGATCGCCGCTGTCCAGATGCGGACGTCCGGATGCGCGCCGCGCAGCCGGGCGATGCCTTCCGGCGCCGCCAGCAGGCAGACGAAGCGCAGGTCCTTCGCGCCGCGCTCCTTCAGCCGGTCGATCGCGGCGACCGCGGAGTTGGCCGTCGCCAGCATCGGGTCCATCACCACGATCATGCGGTCGGCGACGTCGGAGGGGGCCTTGAAGTAGTATTCCACCGCCTGCAGCGTCTGCGGGTCGCGGTAGAGCCCGATATGGGCGACGCGGGCGGCGGGCACGAGTTCCAGCATGCCGTCGAGGAAGCCGACGCCGGCGCGCAGGATCGGCGCGAAGACCATCTTCTTGCCGGCGATGATCGGCTGCATCGTCTTCGTCAGCGGCGTCTCGATCTCGACCATCTCGATCGGCAGATCGCGCGTCACCTCGTAGCAGAGCAGCATGCCGATCTCGTTGAGGAGCTGGCGGAAGCTCTTGGTCGAGCGGTCCTTCTCGCGCATCAGCGTCAGCTTGTGCCGGACGAGCGGATGGTCGACGACGGTGACGCCGTCAGCTTGCGTGGTCATGTCCAATTCCCCTGTCCGTCAACCCTCAGCCCTCATCCTGAGGAGCCGCGAAGCGGCGTCTCGAAGGATCGTCCAGTGTGCTCTGGAGCATCCTTCGAGACGCGAGCCTTGCTCGCTCCTCAGGATGAGGGCGGTGGGTTGTCTGCCGTCCACTTCAAAATACCGTGCCGTCGCTGACGATCGTCAAGGGCGGGCCGCCGCCCGCGCGCCTCTCCGCCGCGATCCGCCGCCCCGCCGCCCAGGTTCCGCCCTCCAGCACCTTGGCCAGCGGCAATTGCTCGCGCGTGCGGCCGAGCCGCTGGCGCACCAGCGCCCCGATCTCGTCGAGCAGCGCCACCGTCAGCGCGCGCCACTCCACCACGAGCGTCGAGCCCGCCTCATGGGCGCGCGCGGCCTCCGCCCCGTCCTTCAGGGTCAGCACCCCCATGTCCAGAAACAGGCCGCCATTGCGGTATTCGGGCAGGCCGGTGAGATCGTCGATATCGACCACCGAGACGCCCGCCCATTGCAGGGGCTCGATCAGCGAATAGGACAGCCATTGCGAGAGCTTGTGGAAGGGCACGAGCCCGGCCGTGGGCTCCCCTGCCGCGATCAGCGGATGCCGCCAGGTGTCGCCGAGCGCGACGCCGGCCAGCGTCAGCCGCGACGGCCAGATGCCGCCGAACACGCTGAGCACCTCGCCGAGAATATGGGAGGCGCGGATCGAGCCGTGATCGGCGACGGCGTGGAGCCTGTCGAACAGATCGCCCGGGCGGGTCAGGCCCTGCCGCTCCAGCTCCTCGCCGAGCCGGTTGAGCAGCGCGGCACGGCCCTCCACCGCCAGGAGCGGGTTGTCGGGGCCAGCATGGAAGCCGGCGGCGAGCGCGTCGGCGTCGAGATGGCCCAGCGCATGGGCATCGGCCCGCAACGGCGCGCTTGGGTCGCTGGAGAACAGGCCCGCCGCGAACATGTCGAGCGAAGCCAGCGCCAGCCCCTCCGAGCGGCCGACCGACTGTCCGGTGGCGGGATCGCGATAGCGCCAGTCCGGCCCCGCGCCGGCGTCCAGCAGCACGCTGACGATCGCGAGATCGTAGGCCGCCCGGCCGCGCGCACGGGAGTCTGCGAAGCCGGCGCGGGAGTCGAGCGCCTGCCAGCGATCGACGCCGGCGACGGAAAAATGCCGCCAGCGCGCATGGAAAGGGATGTCCAGCGTCGGATAGTTTTGCCGGATCGTATCGAGCACATAGTCGGCGCAGGCCTCGAGCCTGTCGGCATCGACGCTGAAATGCAGCAGCTTGCCGGCCTTGCCGAGGGCCAGCATCTCCTGTGCACGGGCGCGGGCGGCAGCGGGTTTCAGAAGGGCCCGGAAGGTCTCGGGATCGCGATGAGGCATCAGAAAGGCCGCCGGCAGTCCCCTTCCCCCCGCTTGCGGTGGGGAAGGGCTAGGGATGGGGGGGCGTGTAGAATCTGGCTCGCCGACCGTTTCAAGCGACGGCCTGGACTCTCCCCCCCACCCCGGCCCTCCCCACCGCAAGCGGGGGGAGGGAGATGGCGCGCTGCCGACTGAGTGAAACGACCACACAACATATCGAGGACAGTCATCTTCAGAACTTGTCGAGGTCGCGGCCGATCGTGGCCTTGAGCGCGTTGTCGCCGGGCGCGCCGTCGGGCGCGTAATAGCCCGCCGCCTTCTTGGCCTCCATCTCGACCGAGGCGTCGGGCGGGATCAGCTCGGGCGGGATCGCGACGCGCTCGCCGATCTCGATGCCGCTCTCGACCATGGCGTCGTATTTCATGTTCGACATCGACATCAGCCGGTCGATCCGGGTGACGCCGAGCCAGTGCAGGACGTCCGGCATCAATTGCTGGAAGCGGGCGTCCTGCACGCCGGCGACGCATTCGGTGCGCTCGAAATAGGTCGCGGCGCTGTCGCCGCCCTCCTGCCGCTTGCGGGCGTTGTAGACGAGGAACTTCGTCACCTCGCCGAGCGCCCTGCCCTCCTTGCGGTTGTAGACGATGAGCCCGACGCCGCCGCCCTGCGCCTCCTTCACCGCCTCCTCGATGCCGTGCACGAGATAGGGCCGGCAGGTGCAGATGTCGGAGCCGAACACGTCCGAGCCGTTGCACTCGTCATGGACGCGGCAGGCGATCCGGCTCTTGGCGTCCGCGAGCTTGCCGACTTCGCCGATGACATAGGCCGTGATCGAGCCGATCGGCGGCAGGAAGACGCGCAGATCCGGCCGCGTCACGAGCTCGGGATACATGCCGCCGGTCTGCTCGAACAGCGTGCGGCGCAATTCGTTCTCGCTCGTCCCGAAACGCTCGGCGATGCCGGGCAGATGCCAGACCGGATCGACCGCGATCTTGGTGACGCTGATGTCGCCGGATTTGTGGAGGATATGATCGTCGGGCGCCAGCCGATGCGCCGCCATCGCAGCCAGGATCTCGGGCAGGTTCAGCCTGGCCTTGGTGACCGCGACGGTCGGGCGGATGTCGATGCCCTCGCCGATGAGCTGGCCGAAATCCTGCGCGACCCGGTGGCCGAACGGATCGAGCGAGACGATTTTTCCCGACTCGAACCATGAGGGTTGCGGCGCGATCTCGGCTGTCGGATGGGTGTTGTGGAGGTCCGGCCGCTGCGAGGGGTTCATGGCGCGCGCCGAGATCGCGAGCGCGCGATAGACCGAATAGGAGCCGCCATGGGCGCCGATGACGTTGCGGTCTCCGGGCGCGGTGGTGGAGGCGATGATGGGGCCGCGCTCGGCTGCGCTTCCCGCGCCCCAGCGGATCGGGAACCGGGAGGCGGCGCTGCCGGGCTCGGGGTACGAGGTCAGGCGGGTATGGGTGGTGCGGTTCTGCGAGTTCATCGCCCGGTCCGGTCGCTGCAATGGAAAAAGGCCCCGGACTGGCGCGTCCGGGACCCTTCGCTCAGGGAGAGAGTGTGAACGCGCGCCGCGCCGCCGTCAAATCGCCCGAGCCGGCGCTGTTCCGCAGGGAACAATTGCGTGGCGACAAATCTGCGTAATACTGTCGGGCGCTACGGCAACGGCCAAAAAAATCCGCGCGAGAGAGAGCAGATCATGGCGACGACCCCCAAGGCCTATACCGCCACCCCGACGCTCGCCCAATGGCAGAAAGACAGCAGCGTCTCGCTCGCGCGCCGCAGCGACGACGACATTCTGACCCGGATCGACCAGTTGATCGGCGCCTACGAGACATGCGGTTCGGACTATGCCAGGCTGCGGCTCAAATCGAACCCGTTCTTCACGCTGGAGTGTTGGCTGACGGCCTGCGGCAACACATCATGCGTGGACAGCGGCCGCAAGCCGGTCGCATCAATGGGGGCGTGCAATGTCTGAGATTATGTCGCATCGGGAATGGATGAAACGGACCGATGGCGGGACATTTTCTGTTCGCAGCTCCCAACTGAAGAAAGTCGATGAAGCTCTGCGGCGATACCATGACGAAAAGGATCCCCTGAATAAGCACGTTTACCGACAGGAAATCCTTGTGCAGTTACACGAATGGATCAATTCGAAAGGCACGCTCGACGGAGGTGAATGGAAAAAATCCACTCGTAACAGTCATGGAACGGTATCGGACCTTCTACAACAGTTAAAGGGAAAGCGCAAACAACGACATTTAGATCGGGATGCCTTGGCATTCATGATCAATGAATCAAAGAAGAGCGTTAATGTAATACTGGGGGGCGGACCACTTAATTTTCGGCCTGGTTTTTTGACGAAAGTTGCCGGCAACTCTCGTGCGAACAAGGCCGCGACGGGCGGCACGGCGGCAATGGTCGTTTATGATATCTATAGAATCGTCAACGAGTATACAGAAACCTTGTTCCCGGATACACCGCACAGTATCCGTGAAGAGATTCTCCAGGCAATCACAGCGGAAATGCCAGAATTCATTCGGGAGTTCGCGAAGGAGGCTGCGCCCTTCTTAGGGGTGGCAACTTCCGGTGCGATTACCATCTATTCTTTCGGTAAATTGTGCCAGGCTCACTATAAAGCCGATCGCGCTCAAATGCACGCCGCGCGCACTTTCAGTGTGAGTGATCCGGAGGCGGCCATTGCTGCCGTGATCCGGATGCTCGAGCGTGAGCGAAATTACAATGGCGCGAAACTGGCCCTGAATGTGACCTCTCTGGCCGCTAAAATCGGCTCGATGGCGGCTGATGGCGGAACCGTGACCAACGCCGCGATCAGTCTCACGAAGGGGCTCGTATCTCTCACGATGATTCTGCTGGTCGTCGGTCGCGATGTCATGGAACGGAAAGCGGCCAACAAGGTCATCAGCGACCCCATGTTCGATGGATTGCAGTTGTTCCGGGCCTGCCCTCTGGCAGGAGCCTATTTTGTCTGTTGCGCAAACACGAGCGACATCGTGAACACGCTCATAAGTCCAAAAAATTTCGGCCAGCCAGGGATGATGGCGAAGGTCGAATGGGCCGTCAAAAACCATATCGAACCGCTCCGGCAGCAGTCACGCTTGTTGATTAAAGAACATCGTCTGTATTTTCCGCATCTGTATAATGGCGCCCAAGGCATCCACATGGGACTGGCGGAAGTCAACAAAAAGGGCTTGAAGGAAATGAAAGAATCAGAAGAATTGGCGCTGGAGAAATCGATCGAGCTTCAAATTGGGGTATAGACTACGCGATGAAATCGAATTTCGCCAAGCAGCCGTCCACGCATTTTTCATCTTGGTAATGTTTCATCACGTTCGACAGCCGTGAAGCCGCATTGGATGTCCAACGAGGCCCGCTAAGCCGATCCAAACTTTCAGTGCACTGGCAGTTCGACCAAGCCTTTCCGTCAGGGACGATCGGAGATTGATGTCGTCATTAGGGATTGGTCGGTCAGAACCGAGGCCGTGCCTTGATCGGGGTCTTCGTTGCGCCGCAGGTCCCTGGTCGAAAGCCGATCGCCCCACGGCGAAAGCCGCCTCATCCGCCATGGCCCAGCAATCAGGCCGGATCGCAGATGCCCCCGATCAGTCCCGCCGCGGCCCTGAGGCCGAGGCGGGAGCCGGGTTCACTCAGAAAACGGCGAGATAGCGCAGCAGCGAGATGATGCCGATCACGATGACGATGATCTGGACGATGTTCTTGATCTGCGCGTCGAGCGGCAGCATGCGCACCAGATACAGCACCAGGCCGATGACCAGCACGGTGATCAGAAGCGAAATCAGAATGGACATGACTTAATTCCCTGCTCGGCCGGAAGCCGGCCCCCCGAAGCCCAAGCGCCGCGACGCATTCGCGGCGCGCTAGCTGTGCGGTGAAAACGCCGCAGGGTGGGAATAGGTTCCGGGAGGGGTAGAAAGGCGCGGGAGGCGCTGCCGGAGAACCCCTCTCCTGTAAGGAGAGGGGCAGGGGTGAGGTGAAGGACGGTTCCGATTGGCCTGAACCGAGGCGCGGTGAGCACTTGCGCAACTGGTTGAACGGCCGACCCCTCACCCCTGCCCCTCTCCCTCCGGGAGAGGGGTTCCCCGCGCCATTCACATAGACGGTTCAGCCAGCGATGCGCCCAAAATCCGCGACCGCGCGCGTCGCCTCGCGGAGTTGGTTGAGCAGCCGCAGCCGGTTGGCGCGCAGTGCAGGTTCAGGGTCGTTGACCGTGACGTTGTCGAAAAAGGCGTCGACCGCCGGGCGCAGCTCGGCCAGCGCCGCCATCGCGCCCTCATAGTCTTCGGCAGCCACGGCGGCTTCGGCGCGGGGCGTCGCCTGCGCAAGCGCCACCGCCAGCGCCTTCTCCTCGATCAGCCCTGCCTCGGCGATGAGGTGCAGGTCGGGAGCGCCGGCGAAAGCGCCCTCGCCGTCCTTCTTCTCCTCGGCCTTGAGGATGTTGGCGGCGCGCTTGTAGCCGGCGAGCAGGCTTTTTCCGTCATCCGTGTCGAGGAAGCGCGAGAGAGCTGAGACGCGACGGGTGATGAGGACGAGGTCGTCGGAAGCGGCAGTCGGCAGTGGGCAGTCGGCAGTCGTGGCGTCGGAGGCTGTTCCTTCCGACTGCCGACTGCCGATTGCCGACTGCCCCTCTCCCAGCACCGCATCGACCAGATCATGCCGCGCGCCCTGATCGCGGAGCATGACCTTCAGGCGGTCGTGGAAGAACCCTTCAAGCTCCTGATAAATCACGTCGAGCGGCCGTATCAGCGACGGCTCACCATCATAATAATCTAGGTACTCTCGCGTATTGAAAACATCTGCGTCCGCTTCACCAACCGGCGCTAAAACAAGATACCGATCGACGAACCAGAACTCTTCGAAATAATCATCATCTTCGATCTGCTGCCCATTGACCCAAAGCAGATGCCCTACAGTAAATGCCTCATCCGATTTGGGGGCAAATGAAGGAGCCTGCACATATAAGACACGCCGTTTGAAATAGGAGCGGAGCCAAGTTTTTAGTATGCTCCATAGCTGGTCCGACAGCCCCAACCGCACCCCATTCTCAACCACCAACCGAATCACCCCCAACGCCGCCCTTCGTAGCGCATACGGATCCTTGCTCCCGGTCGGCTTTTCGTCGATGGCCCAGAACCCCACCAGCGTGTCGAGCTTGTCGGCGAGCGCGACCGCCACCGAGACCGGATCGGTCGGGACGCGGTCGGAGGGGCCGAGGGGCTTGTAGTGCTCCTCGATCGCGGCGCAGACGCTCGGATGCTCGCCCTGCAGCTCGGCGTATTTCCGGCCCATCAGCCCCTGCAGTTCGGGGAACTCGCCGACCATCTCGGTCGGCAGGTCGGCCTTGGCGAGCTTGGCCGCGCGCTCGGCCAACTCGGGATCGGCCCCTACGACGGGAGCCAACTCCCGCGCCAGCGCCGCGATGCGCTGCACCCGCTCTCCTTGCGTCCCCAGCTTGGCGTGGAAGACGACACCGAGCCTGTCGAGCTTGGCCACGCGCTGGTCGAGCGGCTTCGTCAGGTCGAGCCCGAGCTTGGCCGCGCTCTCCTTCAGCGTGTCGAGATCGGGCAGATTGCCCTTGTCGGTCGCGAAGAAATAGGCCGCGTCGGAGAGCCGCGCGCGCACCACGCGCTCATTGCCGGCGACGATCGCCGCGCCGCCGTCGCTGGCGATCAGGTTGGAGGTGAGGAGGAATTTATTGGCGAGGGCTCCTTCTCCTTCTCCCCTCGGGGGAGAAGGTGGCCGCGAAGCGGACGGATGAGGGAAGTCTGACGTCCCCTCATCCGTCATCGCTGACGCGATGCCACCTTCCCCCCCGAGGGGGGAAGGAAGAGAGCGCAGCACGAAGCACTTCTGGTTGGCCCGGATCGTCGCGCGGATCGCCTCGGCCGGGATTTCGAGGAACCGCTCCTCGAAGGAGCCCATCAGCACGACCGGCCATTCGACCAGCCCCGCGACCTCCTCCAGCAGTCCCTCG
>JAESGM010000719.1_pt1 | contig 16846 bp, 16 predicted proteins | sample 9269721 | NCBI WGS metagenome assembly JAESGM01 (sample SAMN15720920, study PRJNA650825) | algae metagenome | isolation source: Komarekiella atlantica HA4396-MV6 and co-occurring heterotrophs from... | place: USA: Theobald House, Kauai, HI | collected 2009-07-29 | reverse complement strand
GGCGCGGAGCGGCTCATGTCTACGCGATCGATGTTGGGCAGGCGCAATTGCATGAGAGCCTGCACGGCCATCCGCGCCTGACCAGCCTGGAGAGCCAGGATATCCGCACGCTCGACCCCGGCCTGTTCGGACAGGCACCGGCGCTCGCGGTGATCGATGTCAGCTTCATCTCGCTGAAGCTCGTGCTGCCGGCGGTGGCGCCGCTGCTCGCCGCGGACGCGCGGCTGGTCGCGCTGGTGAAGCCGCAATTCGAGACGAAGCGTTCGGCGCTGAAGAAGGGCGTGCTGCGCGACGAAGCACTGCAGCAACAGATCTGCACAGAGATCGCAGACGCTGCCGCCGGCCTCGGCTTCGCCATTGCAGGACTCATCCCCTCCCCGATCGAGGGCGGCGACGGCAACCGCGAATTCCTGCTTGGCGGCGAGCGAACGGCCTAGAGCAGTTGTTTTATCGCATTTTCTTCACGCGAACCGGTACCCACTTCGCTCGAAAATGCTTCAGCTCGCCATCACGGCGTCGATATCGGCCTGTACCGCATTTGGATCGATATAGGCCGCCTCGCCCTGGCCATTGGCGTTGATGAAGGCGGTGGCGCGGGCAATCAGGCGGCGCAGCGACAGGCTGGCGACGTCGACGATCAGCCCCGGATCCTCCTCCGCCGGCATCTCGTCGAGCAGCGCCGTCGCCGTGTAGATCAGGCGGTCCATGGCGGCGCAGAGCGCATCGAAGCTGCGGGCATGGCTCTGATCGAGCCCGCGATAGGCCGCCATGGCCTCGCCTGCACAGCGCAACGGCGAGGCCGCGAAATGCTCGATATAGCCGAGGGCGCGCCAGGCCTTGAGGTCGCCGACGATCTCGCGGTCGATCGGCACCATCTCCAGCAGCATCAGCGCCTCGCTGTGCCGGTTGAGGTAGTCGGTCGAGAGTTGCGGAGCAGCTCCGCTCACCGCAGTCGGTGATGTCTCGGTGGCGGAAGCAGACATGAAGAGGCCCCGGAAGCACCGCGACTATGCTGTGCCAACCGCAAACAAAGTCTTGATCCGGTCACGATAAGGCGGAACACACCGGACGATGTGTGGTCGCTATGCCGTTACCCTGCCGCCGGAGGCGATGCGCGAAGCCTTCGCCTATCGCGAGCAGCCGAACTTCCCGCCGCGCTACAATATCGCGCCGACGCAGCCGGTGCCGGTGGTGCGGCTCGACGAGGGCCGACGCCAGTTCATCCTGATGCGCTGGGGCTTCATCCCTGGCTGGGTCAAGGACCCCAAGACCTTTCCCTTGGTCATCAATGTCCGCAGCGAAAGCGCCAGCGAGAAGCCGTCCTTCCGGGCCGCCCTCGCCCGAAGGCGCTGCCTGATGCCGGCCGATGGCTTCTACGAATGGCATCGCCTCGGCGAAGGCCGCCAGCAGGAGAACCGGCCCTATCTCTTCCGGAAACCTGATCAGGGCTTCTTCGCCTTCGCGGCGCTGTGGGAGACCTGGCACAGCCCTGACGGCTCCGAAATCGACACGGTCGCGATGGTCACCGGCCCGGCGAACGGGCAGATGGCAGCGATCCACCACCGCTCGCCGGTCATCGTACCGCCCGAAGCGTTCGATGCCTGGCTCGATCCTTCGGCCGAACCCGCCGTCTTGCAGGCCCTAATGCGGCCGCCGCCGGACGATCTCTTCGAGATGTTCCGGCTCGGCGCAGGCGTGAACAAGGTCGCCAATGACGGCCCGGAGATACAGGAGCCGTTCGACCCGGCCTCTGAACCAGCCCCCGCTCCCAAGCCCGCCATGCGTTCCCGTCGGGGCGGCCCCGACGATGCACAGGGCAGCCTGTTCTAGCGCAGTCTACGGCGGCGCGCTTACTCTGGTCCCAAACGAGACCAACAGAGGAACGCCCGAGATGGATGGCCGCCGCCCGACGATGAGCTCCCTGCACGGCATGGTCGCCGCCGCCCACCCGCTGGCGGCGCAGGCCGGCGCGCGCATCCTCAGCCAGGGCGGCAATGTCTTCGACGCCGTCGGCGCGGTCGCCTCCGCGCTCAATGTGGTCGAGCCGTTCATGTCGAGCCTTGCCGGCATGGGGTCGGCGATCATGTGGGTTGCGGCCGAGAAGCGCGTCCGGGTGCTCGATTTCGTGCCGCCCGTGCCGGAGAGCTTCCCGCTCGAACGCTTCACGCAACGCTCCGAGCTCGAGCGCGGCGCGCTCGCCGTCGCTCCCCCGGGCAACCTCGCCGGCTGGTGCGAGCTCAACCGCGCCTATGGCCGCCTTTCGCTGGAACAGATCTTCGCGCCGGCGATCGCGCTCGCGCAGGACGGCTTCCCGATTGCCGAATTCGGCGTGATCGAGTTCAACGAGCAGGTGCCGCTGCTGCGCGAGCGGCCCGGGCTCTACGAGCATTGGGCGCGCAACTATCTGCGCGATGGCGGGACGAGCGTCACGCTCGGCCAGATCCTGCGCCAGCCGGAGCTGGCGGCGACCCTGCGCGACATCGCCGCCAAAGGGCCGGATCATCTCTATCGAGGACAGCTGGGCGAGACGATCATCGCCCATCTCAAGGCGCAGGGCGGCACGTTGACCATGGCCGATCTCGCCAAGGTTTCGCCCAACTGGCGCGAGCCGCTCGCCGTCGCCTATCGCGACCGACAAGTGCATGTGCCGCCGCCGGCCTGCGAAGGCTTCCAGTTCCTGCTGACGCTGCGCATCCTCGACGGCTTCGACCTCGGCAAGCTCGAACGCAACGGCACCGAGCATCTCGACATCGTCTATCGCGCCATCCGCCTCGCGGCTGGTGTCCGGATCAACAACAACAATCCCAAGCCAGAGAAGCTCGCCGAGATCTTATCCGACGCCTTCGTCGAAAAGCTGCGAGCGCGGGTCCGGGACGGCAAGCCGATCGACGGCCCGACCGAGCAATGGATGCCGCAGGCGCCTGCGGGCGAAGACCCCGGCCACACCACTTCCTTCTCGATCGCCGATCGCGAAGGCAATCTGATCTGCGTGACGCAGAGCATCGGCAGCCCGTTCGGCAGCGGCGTCGTGGTGCCGGGAACGGGGCTGTGCCTCAACAACTTCCTCTACTGGGCCGATGTCCAGCCCGGCAGCCCGAACCGCTCGCTGCCGGGCTTGGAACTGCCGATGTGCATGTCGCCGACCCTATCAACCCGAGATGGCGCGCCGGTGCTCGCGCTCGGCACGCCAGGCAGCTACGGCATCATGCAAACGCAGATTCAGGCCATGGTCCAGCATGTCGATTTCGGCCTGCCTTTGCAGGACGCGATCGAGGCGCCACGCGCCCGGCTCTGGGATGGCCGGGAAGTCGAAGTCGAGAACCGCATTCCGGCCGGGACGATCGCCGCACTCGCCGAGCGCGGACACGGCATCTTCGCCAATGACGGTGGCTGGACGATGCGCGTCGGCGGCATGCAGGCGGTTTCACGCGATCCAGCGACCGGGCGGCTCACCGGCGCCTGCGACCCGCGCCGCGACGGCTATGTCGCGACGCCATAGGTTCTAGAGTGTCGATCCCGGATTGAGCACGCCCCTGGGATCGAGCGCCGCCTTCACCGTCCTCATCAGATCGAGCTCGACCGGGTCCTTCACCCCCGGCAGGAGTGAGCGCTTGAGCCGGCCGATGCCGTGCTCGGCCGAGATCGAGCCTTTCAGCTCGGTGACGATGGCGTGGACAGCCTCGTTCATAGCGCCCCAGCCGGCGAGATAGGCGGCCTTGTCGGCGCCAACAGGCTGACTGACGTTGAAGTGGATGTTGCCGTCGCCGAGATGGCCGAAGGGCACCGGCCGGCAGCCCGGCACCATCTCCTCGACCCTGGCGATGGCGCGCTTCAGGAATTCCGGCGTCGCATGCAGCGGCACGGAGACGTCGTGCTTGATCGAGCCGCCTTCATGGGTCTGCACCTCAGAAAGCATCTCGCGCAGCTTCCAGAGATCGGCGCGCTGGCCGAGCGAGCCGGCGAGCACGGCATCGGTGACGAGCCCCTCCTCCAGCGCTTCGCCGAGGAAGGCCTCGACCGCGTCAGTGAGCCCGGTCTCGGCCTGGGCACAGACCTCCATCAGCACATACCAGGGCGACGGCTCCGACAGCGGGTCGCGGGCGCCGCTGGCATGGCGGACGACGAAGTCGAGGCCGATGCGCGGCATGATCTCGAAGGTTGTGAGCGTGCCGCCGGCGCTGGCCTTGGCCTTGTTCAGCAGCGCCAGCGCGGCCTCCGGATCGGGCACAGCGAGGAAGGCGGTGGCGCGCGCCGCCGGCAGCGGGAAGAGCTTCAGCACCGCGGCAGTGATGATGCCGAGCGTGCCTTCCGAGCCGATGAAGAGGTTTTTCAGGTCGTAGCCGGTGTTGTCCTTGCGCAATTGGCGCAGGCCGTTCCAGATTCGGCCGTCGGCAAGCACCACTTCGAGACCGAGGCAGAGCTCGCGGGCATTGCCATAGGCGATCACCGCCGTGCCGCCGGCATTGGCCGAGAGATTGCCGCCGACCGTGCAGGAGCCTTCCGAGGCAAGCGAGAGCGGGAAGAGCCGTCCGGCGGCTTCTGCCGCCTCCTGCGCCTTCTGCAGGATGACGCCGGCCTCGACTATCATGGTGTCGCCGGAGACATCGACCGAGCGGATCTTGTCGAGCCGCTGCAACGACAGGATGATCTCCCTGCCTTCGGCGACCGGGACCTGGCCGCCGACCATGCCGGTATTGCCGCCCTGCGGCACGACCGTCGCGCCGGTCTCGCTCGCCCATTTCATCACGGCCGAAACCTCGGCGACGGAGCCCGGCCGCACCACGGCCTGCGCCTTGCCGTGAAAGAGGCCGCGCGGCTCCTTGAGATAGGGAACCATCGCGTCGGCGTCGGTGATGACGTTCTTCGCGCCGACGACGCCGGCCAGAGCTTCGATAACGGGCGCGCTCATCCTGCCTCCGGGGACATGATCACTTGCGGCCGGCAGCCTTGCGGAAGACGCCGACGAGTTCGATATGGGCGGAATAGCGGAACTGGTCGACCGGCGTCACGCGCTCCAGCGCATAGCCGCCTGCGACCAAAAGCGCCGCATCCCGCGCGAAGCTGCCCGCATCGCAGGAGACATAGGCGACAACAGGCACTTTCGAAGCCGCAAGCCGCTTGACCTGCGTCTCGGCGCCGGCGCGCGGCGGATCGAGCACGACAGTATCGAACAGGTTGAGCTCGTGCTCCAGCAGCGGGCGCCGGAAGAGGTCGCGTGCCTCGACTGTGACCGGCTTCAGCCCTTGCGTGTGATTGGCCGCCCGGCCCAGCGCCTGGATCGCTGCCTTGTCGCTCTCGAAGGCGCAAACCTGCGCCTTCTCGGCGAGGCGGAGGCTGAACGGACCGCAGCCAGCGAAGAGATCGGCGACGCGCTTCGCTTTCGGGATCGCATCGAGCACGAGGCGCGACAGGGTCGCCTCGCCCTCGGCCGTGGCCTGCAGGAAGCCGCCGGGAGCCGGCGTCACCGCGGCCTTCCCCATCAACTGGAAGGGCGCGCGCCGCTCGACGATGATCTCGCCATGCATGGCGAGGCGCGCCAGATCGAGCCGCTCGGCCGCTTCGGTGAGCTGTCGGCGCAGGCTGTCACCGGCCGGGCCGTGGCCGCGAATGTCGACGTCGAGCCCGGATTCGGAAGCGGTCAATTGGATGTCGAGTGGCTTGTTCGAAGCGCGCAGGCGATTGGCGAGGAGCTGCGCCACGGCGGGCGCCCGCACCAGGCCGGGAGCCAGCACCGGGCAGGCCTCGACCTCGATCAGGTCGTGGCTCCTCGCCGCCATGAAGCCCACGCGCATGCCGTTCTCGTCGCGCCTGGCATGGAAGGTGACGCGTCGGCGGCCTTCGCCATGAGCATCGACCAGCGCGGCAACCTCGGTCTCCAGCCCGGCGCGGGACAGCGCCGTCACCACTTGCTGGCGCTTCCATTCGGCATAGAGGCCTTCGCCCATATGCTGCGCGGCGCAGCCGCCGCAGCGGGTGAAGAGCGGGCAGATCGCGGCGATGCGGGAGGCCGAGGACGTCAGGATCTCGACGACCTGCGCCCGGTCGCCGTCGCGCACGGCCCGCACGCTTTCGCCCGGCAGCGCGAACGGCACGAAGACCTGGCCCTGCGCCGTCTCGGCGACGCCGTCGCCGCGCTGGCCGAGCCGCGCGATCGTGAGCGTTTCATTCATGGCGAGGGCGGACATGTGCTTCCAGATCGTGACGTGATTGCGGGTTTGGCCTATCAGGTGCCGAGCGACAGGGAAATGGCTGGAGTTGCCTGACATGACTATCCGCAACGGCGTCGTCGAAGCGATCGGCAACACCCCATTGATCAGACTGAAGCGCGCCTCGCAGGAAACCGGCTGCGAGATCCTCGGCAAGGCCGAGTTCATGAACCCCGGCCAGTCGGTCAAGGATCGCGCCGCGCTCGCCATCATCCGCGACGCCGAGAAGAGCGGCGCGCTCCGGCCCGGCGGCGTCATCGTCGAAGGGACCGCCGGCAATACCGGCATCGGCCTCGCGCTCGTCGGTAACGCGCTGGGATATCGCAGCGTGATTGTCATCCCGGAGACGCAGAGCCAGGAAAAGAAGGACATGCTGCGGCTCGCCGGCGCGACCCTGGTCGAGGTGCCGGCCGTCGGCTACGTCAACCCGAACAATTATGTGAAGGTCTCCGGCCGCCTCGCCGAGGAGCTGGCGAAGACTGAAGCCAACGGCGCGATCTGGGCCAACCAGTTCGACAATGTCGCCAATCGCCAAGGCCATATCGAGACCACCGGCCCGGAGATCTGGCAACAGACCGACGGCAAGGTCGACGGCTTCGTCAGCGCCGTCGGCACCGGCGGCACGCTCGCCGGCGTCGCCATCGCGCTCAAGGGTTTCAACCCGAAAATCCGCATCGCCCTCGCCGACCCGATGGGCGCAGCGCTCTACGCCTACTACACCACTGGCGAACTCAAGGCCGAGGGCTCCTCGATCACCGAGGGCATCGGCCAGGGCCGGATCACCAGGAATATAGAAGGCGCGCCGATCGACGTCGCCTTCCAGATCCCGGACGAGGAAGCGATTCCGCTCTGCTTCCAGTTGCTCGAGGAAGAGGGCCTGTGCCTCGGCGGCTCCTCGGGCATCAACGTCGCCGGCGCGATCCGGCTGGCGAAGGAGATGGGCCCCGGCCACACCATCGTGACCATTCTCTGCGACTACGGCACGCGCTATCAGTCGAAGCTGTTCAACCCCGATTTCCTGCGCTCGAAGAACCTGCCGGTGCCCGGCTGGCTCGGACGCGATGGCGGGCTGAAGGATGTGCTGGCCAAGGTGATGGCCTAAACGCCGTGCTGCTCGACCGGCGCACGCTTCAGGGCATCGCCGAGGGCAGCATCACTACTGTCCTGCGGCGCTGGCGCCGACCAAGCGTCAAGAGCGGCAGCACCTTGCTGACGGCGATCGGACCGCTCGCCATCGATGCCGTCGAGGCCATATCCGAGACCGAGATCGACGACGCCGTAGCGAAGGCCGCGGGCTTCGGCTCACGCGACGACGCGCTCGCTGCGTTGGCCAGCCGCGACGGCGAGCTCTATCGCATCCGCATTCGTCTCGCCGGCCCTGATCCGCGCGAAGCCTTGCGCGATGCCCGCGAGCTGACAGAAGTCGAAACGAGAGAGCTGATCGCACGCCTCGGCAGGCTCGATGCCCGCCGCCCCTGGACGCAGGTCACGCTCGCACTGATCGCAGCGCATCCTCAACGACGCGCCGCCGCACTCGCCGAGCTGATCGGCCGGCAGATGGCGGCGTTCAAGCAGGACGTGCGCAAGCTCAAGGCGCTGGGGCTGACCGAACGCCTCGATGTCGGCTATCGGATCTCTCCGCGCGGCGAGACTCTGCTGTCGCGTCTCGGGCCGGGAGCCTGACCTCATGCTCAACCCCGCCTCGCCGCTCGCACGCCTGACTGAAGCTCCGATGCTGCCGGGCCGCATCATCTGGATCGGCCTCAGACCGGCACGACGCGCCGTCATGACGGTCGTCGACCTGGCGACGCTGGACGAAGGGCAAGGCCTGGTCGGCGATCACTACAGCAGCCGCACCGGCGGGGCACGCCACGTCACCTTGATCCAGCAGGAACATCTTGCCGCCATCGCCAGCCATCTTGGCCTCACCACGGTCGCGCCTGAGCTGCTCCGACGCAATATTGTCGTAGCCGGCATCAATTTGCTCGCCCTGAAGAACCATCGCTTCTCGCTTGGCGGGGCCGTACTGGCATGGACCGGCGAATGCCACCCCTGCTCCCGGATGGAGGAAGCCTTCGGTCCCGGCGGCTACAACGCCGTCCGCGGGCATGGCGGCATCACGGCACGAGTGATCGAGAGCGGGACCATTGCGATCGACGACAGGCTGGAGCGGCTCGCCCAAACCGGCACATGACACCGGCGGCAGTTTCTCCCGCCGCCTTTGCAATTCCTCAATCATGCCCGACTGACGCTTCAGAGCCGAAGCGAATCGATGAAGGCAGGACAATGAGCGACAGGGTGCGGGTGGCGATTCTCCTCGGCGGCAGATCTTCCGAGCACGAGGTCTCGCTGATGTCGGCCGCCAATGTGGTCAAGGCGATCGACAAGGCGGCCTATGACGTCGTGCCGATCCTGATCACCAAGGCCGGGCAGTGGCGCGCGCTCGAACTGCAGAACGGCGTCCTGCCCGACCCGATTCCGCAGGACGGCGCCGAGCTCTGCCTCTTGCCCGGCGGCGGCGGGCGCCTGCTGCGCCTCGAGGACGGGGCGGCTCCGCAAACGCTCCGCAAGATCGACGTGCTCTTCCCGGTGCTGCACGGGCTCGACGGCGAGGACGGCTCGGTCCAGGGCCTGGCCGCGGTCGCCGGCATCCCGCTCGCCGGCTGCGGCATCGCCGGCTCGGCCAATGCGCTCGACAAGGACCTGGCCAAGCGGCTGCTGCGCGAGGCCGGTCTCGGCGTCGCCCGCTCGCTCACCATCCGCCGGGGCGAGGCTCTCGGTTTCGAGCAGGCCAGTGCCGCGCTCGGCCTGCCGCTTTTCGTCAAGCCGGCCCGGCAGGGCTCCTCGGTCGGCGTCAGCAAGGCGACGGATGCCGACAGCTTCGCGGCGGCGCTGACGGAGGCCTTCCGGCACGACAGCGTCGTGCTGGTCGAGGAGTTCATCGACGGTCGCGAGATCGAGCTCAGCGTGCTGGAACAGGCCGATGGCGAGACCATCGTCTCGCTGCCGGGCGAGATCGTCGCGGCCGCCAGCCATGGCTTCTACACCTATGAGGCAAAGTATCTCGACGGGGACGGCGCCCGCGTCGAGGTCCCGGCCAATCTCCCCGAGGATGTGATCGCGAACCTCCAGATACTGGCGAAGCGCGCCTTCCATGCGCTCGGCTGCGACGGCATGGCCCGCGTCGACTTCTTCCTGCGGCCGGACGGCAGCGCCCTGGTCAACGAGATCAACACCATTCCCGGCTTCACCGACATCAGCATGTTCCCGAAGGCGCTCGCCGCCAGCGGTATCGCCTATCCCGACCTGATCGACCGGGTGATCCGGCACGGGATGGCGCGCGGGGCCTGATCCGGCCGGCGCTCGGAGCCCGCGCTACACCGCAATGGGCTGCACCGGCTCGGGTAAAAAGCTCAGCCCGCGCGGTGTCGCGCGGTCGACCACCAGCCGCAGCAGGTCGGGCCGCGAATAGTGGCCGGCGGCGTCGACAGCCGATTTGGCTGCCAGTACGGCCTCCATGCTGCCTTCCGCGAGCAGAATCGTCTCGCCTCGCGCCGGCCCGGCGATGACCTCGCCGCGCGGATCGATGATGTAGCTCTCGCCGGTATGCTCATAGGTCGATAGTTCGCGATACCGGTCCGGCACGTGCTCGGTCAGCCTGATCCCGGCTGCTGCGATCACATAGCAGGCCGCTTGCGACGCAAAGGCCCGTGACAACAGGAGCTGCCGCGGCCAGACGCTGTCGGGATGGGCCGGCGCCGGATCGACCTCTCGCCCGGGCCAGGCGGCGACATGCACCTGCGTTCCCTGCGCAGCAAGTGCATAGGTCGGCAGGATGATGTTGTGCTCCCAGCAGTTCAGGCCGCTGATCCGGGCATAGGGCCGCTGATAGGCTCGCAGGCCGTGAGCATCGCCGTCGCCCCAGACCGCTCTCTCCACATGCGTCGGCTTGAGTTTGCGGTGCCGGCCAAGAATCGCACCGTCCCGACCAATGAAGAGAAGCGTGCAATAGACGGTGCCGAGCGTCGCGGTATCGCGCTCGACGATGCCGATCACGACATCGACCCTGCCCTTTTTCGCAGCGGCGCACAGCTTGTCCGTGGTCGGGCTCGGCACCTCGACGGCGCTGGCATGGTATTCCGCCATGGCCTGCCAGCTCAGCGGCTGGAAGGTGGAGTCGACGAAGAACGGGTAGCCGGGAAGCCAGCTCTCGCCGAATGCGACGATCGTCGCACCGGCGGCTGCGGCTTCGCCGATCAGCCGGCAAGCCTTTCGCGTGGCGCCGTCGCGATCGAACAGCACATGAGCGGCTTGGACCGCGGCGAGCGTGAAGCGTCCTTCGACCGGCATTGCCCCCTCCTGCCCAGCGGCAGCTGCACCTGCGCCGTAGAAGGCATCATGAAAACATGCTTTGCATAAGGAAAGCTTGGAATTATTATGCAGGACATAAAGGATTTTTATTCAAGCATCGCATGCCGCGAAACCTCGATATCGCGCTCCTGCGGACCTTCGACGCCATCGTCGACGCGGGCAGCATCACCGGCGCCGCGCGCCTCCTGCATCTGACGCAGGCTGCGGCGAGTCTGCAGTTGAAGCGGCTCGAGAGCGTGTTCCGTTGCCAGCTGATCGAACGCGATCGCCGGCCGCTGCGCCTGACGCCGCAGGGTGAAAGATTGCTTGCACAGGCGCGAAGGCTGCTGCGCAGCAATGACGACGTCTGGGCGGCGATGAACGCGCCGGAATTCGCTGGAGACGTCCGGCTCGGCATGCCTTCCGATCTTGTGCGTCCCTACGGCACACCGGTTCTGCGCCGCTTCGGCCGGGCCCATACGCGCGTGCGTGTCTCGATCGTCTGCGACACGACCGGCCGCCTGCTCGACATGCTCGATCGCGGCGAGATCGATCTGACCATGGCCGTCCAGACCGACTGCGCTCAACATGGCGAGACCCTGCGGACCGATCCACTCGTTTGGGTGGGCTCGCGCGATGGCGATGCCTTCCGGCGCGATCCGTTGCCGATTGCGACGGGCGACGATACCTGCCCGCATCGTCCCGTGGCTCTCAAGGCGTTGGCCGAGGCCGGCCGCGACTGGCGTTTCATCTGCGAAGTCAGCAGCTTCGAGCCGATCTGCGCCACCGTCGAAGCCGATATGGCGGTCTCGCCCATGCTGGCCTCCACTGTGCCGGACAGCCTGCGCATTCTCGACGATGCCAGCGGCCTGCCGCGCCTCAGCGCTTTTTCGATCAATCTGTATTGCCGCAGATCGGCCATGTCCGAGGTTGCCGAGGAGCTGGCCCGTCATGTTCGTGCACAGCTTTCGGCATGATCGGCACCGGCGCCGCCCATGCCGCGCATGAACGCCACTGGCACTTTGCTGGCGCGTATCCTACATTGCTGCGGCGGGGCTGCCTGGTGCGTGCGAGTCATGTATTCCCGGGCCCATACGACTCCCTAGGGAGCTGTCCCTGACCGGGTCCCTTGGACCCGGACACACGGCGCCCACCTACTTTGTAGGTGTCCCGGGATCGAAATCTCCACGGCCGAGGTGGCTCCGCACCCCATGACCGATACCGTCTCCTTCGTGCCCTCTCCCCGCAAGGCGGCGTTGCGAGCCGAGGCGCTGGCCCGGCGCGACGCTCTGGAGCTCGACGACCGCCTGCTCTGGGACGAAGCGATCGTCGAACGTGTGCTCGCGCTGCCGGCGCTCACACAAGGACCAGTCTCGGCCTATTGGCCGATGCGCTCCGAGGCCGATCCGCGCCCGATCCTGGAAGCTCTGCACGAGCGCGGCTTGCCGCTCTGCCTGCCTGCGATCGTCGAGAAGCGCATGCATTTCCGGCGCTGGGCGCCCTGGGAGCCGATCGTACCCGGCGGCTTCGGCACGCTGGTGCCGGCGCCCGAGCAGCCCGAGGTCAGGCCTGCGATCCTGATCGTCCCCCTCGCCGCCTTCGACCGGCGCGGCTACCGCATCGGTTATGGCAAGGGCTATTACGACCGCGCCATCACCGAGCTCGAACCGGCCCTGACCGTCGGCATCGCCTATGCGGCGCAGGAGATAGAGGCCGTGCCCGCCGAGCCGCATGATCGTCGCCTCGACTGGGTGGTGACGCAGGACGAGACGATCCGCTGCGGTTGATTTCGCTGCGGCGATCACGTCATTAGCAGGCGCGCCTTTCATTCAAGACGCAGCCGTCCCGCCATGTTGTCCTCAAGACCGCAAAGCCGTACCGCACGGCCTGAGAGAGACCCGGGGCGGCCGCGTCTTGCGCGAAAGCGCGATTGGTGGGCCGTGATGTGCCGGCCTGATTGTTGGATAGTGACATGCGTCTCCTCTTTCTCGGCGACATCGTCGGGCGCGCCGGCCGCCTCGCCGTCCAGGACCGTCTTCCTGCCCTGCGCGAGCGCTGGAAACTCGACTGCGTCGTGATCAATGGCGAGAACGCTGCAGGAGGCTTCGGCATCACCGAGGCGATCTGCGACGAGACCCTTGCCGCCGGCGCCGACGTGATCACGCTCGGCAACCATTCCTGGGACCAGCGCGAGGCGATGGTCTTCATCGAGCGCCAGCCGCGCCTGATCCGGCCGGCAAACTACCCGCCCGGCACGCCAGGCCGAGGCGCGACCGTGATCGAGGCCCGCAACGGCGCCCGCGTCCTCGTCGTCAACGTCATGGGCCGGCTGTTCATGGACGCGCTCGACGACCCCTTCGCGGCGCTGGAGCGCGAGCTCGCCGCCTGCCCGCTCGGCGACGCCGCCGACGCCGTCATTGTCGACGTCCACGCCGAGGCGACCAGCGAGAAGCTCGCCATGGCCTATTATCTCGACGGCCGCGCCAGCCTCGTCGTAGGCACCCATACGCATGTCCCGACCTCGGACACGCGCGTGCTGCCGGCCGGCACCGCCTACCAGACCGATGCCGGCATGTGCGGCGACTACGAGTCGATCCTCGGCATGCAGAAGGAGGAGGCGATCCGCCGCTTCCTGCAGAAGACGCCGGGCTCGCGGCTGGAGCCGGCACTCGGCGAGGGCACGCTCTCGGGCATCGCGGTCGAGACCGACGACCGCACCGGCCTCGCCAAAGCGGTCTGGCCGGTGCGCCTGGGCGCGACGCTGGCCGAGACCTGGCCGACAGCCTGGGACGAACAGGCCGGCTGATGTCGCAGCTCTTCTCGGCTTTCGTCGCCGTCTTCGTCGGCTACGCGGCTTCGGTCGCGGTGATTCTCGCCGCTGCACAGGCGCTCGGCGCGACGCCGGGGCAGACCGTCTCCTGGCTGGCCGGGCTCGCCATCGCCAAGGGCCTTGCCAGCCTGGTCCTTTCCTGGCGGCATCGCATGCCGATCATCTGCGCCTGGTCGACGCCGGGCGCGGCGCTGATCGCGGCCGCGAGCGGCGTCGACATGGCCTCAGCCGTCGGCGCCTTCCTCGCCGCCGCCGCGCTGATGATGGCGACAGCTGCCTTCCGGCCGCTCGGGGCACTGGTCGAGCGCATCCCGATGAGCCTCGCCGCGGCCATGCTCGCCGGCGTGATCTTCCGCTTCGTCGTCGCGGTCTTCGACGAAATGCGCCTGCAGCCGGCGCTGGTGGCCACGCTGCTCGTCGTCTTCCTGCTGGCGCGGCTGTGGAACCCCTTCCTTGGCGTCATTGCGGCACTGGGCGCAGGCCTTGCCCTCGCCTTCGCCACCGGCACGGCGACGCTGCCAGCCGGCCCGGTCGCGCTGACGCATATCGAGCTGATCGTCCCGCAGCTCGACCTCACCGCGATCATCGGCATCGGCATCCCGCTCTATCTCGTCACCATGGCGGCGCAGAACCTGCCGGGCTTCGCGGTGCTGCGCGCCTCAGGCTACCAGCCGCCGACGGCGTCCTGCCTGTTCGTCACCGGGCTGATGTCCTTCCTGACCGCCCCGACCGGGGCGCATATGGTCAACATGGCGGCGATCAGCGCCTCGATCTGCACCGGCGCCGACACCCATCCCGATCCCAAGGAGCGCTGGAAGGCCGGGATCTGGTATGGCTTCCTCTGGCTCGTCGTCGCCGCCACGGCCGGCCTGCTGCTGGCGGTGATCCTCGCCATGCCGAAGGCGCTGATCGTCGCGGTCGCCGGGCTTGGCCTCGTCGGCTCGCTGACCGGGGCGCTCGGCCAGGCGATGGGCAGCGACAAGGACCGCTTCGCCGCGGTCGTCACCTTCGCGGTCGCGGCCTCCAGCCTGTCGCTGTTCGGCGTTGGTTCCGCCTTCTGGAGTCTGGTCGCTGGGCTTCTGGTCTTGACATTGGACCACGCCGCGGGCCGTTTGCGCGGACGATCATGAATACATCTGTCCCCCGCACCCGCCTGATGCTCGTCACGCCGCCGGTCTCAGACCCCGGCGCGCTCTCCTTTCGCCTGATGCAGGCCTTTGCCGGCGGCGATGTCGCCGCCGTGCTGCTGCGCCTCACGCCCGGCGACGAACGCAGCCTGACCGAACGGGTCAAGGCGCTGGCGCCACCGGTGCAGGCGCAGAACGTCGCTTTGGTGGTCGAGGCTTCCGCACAGGTCGCCAGCCGCGGCGGCGCCGACGGCGTCCATCTCACCCAAGGTGCCGAAGCAATAGCCGACGCCCGCTCCAGCCTGAAGCAGGAGCGCATCATCGGAGCGGGAGGCTTGCGCTCGCGCCACGACGCCATGGATATGGGCGAGGCCGGCGTCGACTACGTCATGTTCGGCGAGCCACGGCCGGACGGCTCGCTGCCGCCGCTGCCGGCGGTGATCGAGCGCGCCTCCTGGTGGGCCGAGATCTTCGAGACGCCCTGCATCGCCTATTGCCCGGATGCGGAATCGGTTCCGGCTTTGATCGAGACCGGCGCCGAATTCGTCGCGCTTGGCGAATGGGTCTTCGCCGACGGCGTCGACATTCGCGCGGCCGTTGCCGCGGCCGATGCCGCGATCGCGGCGCAGCACGCCCGCAGGACAGCGCGATGAGGCTTGCGCTCGCCGCGCTCGCCCTGATGGTCGCCCTGCCCGCTGCCGCAGCGGAGCCGGACCTCGCCTATGGCGCCTATCAGGCCGGGCATTATCGCCGCGCCCAGTCGGACGCGCTGAAGCGGCTCGAGGCCGATCCCAAGGACGCCGCGGCGATGACGCTGCTCGGCGAGATCTACCGGCAGGGGCTCGGCGTCCGCATCGATCCCAAGGCCGCCACCGACTGGTACCGCCTCGCGGCCGACAGGGGCGACATCAACGCGGTCTTCGCGCTCGGCATGGCGCTGCTCGAAGGCCGCGGCGTGACGCGCGACCCGAAGGCGGGCGGCGCCCTGCTGGAGAAGGCCGCCGCCGCCGGTCACCCCGCCGCCAATTACAACCTCGCCCTCGCCTTGCTCGCGACCGGGCGGCCGCAGGATGACCAGCGCGCTATCGCCGGCCTCAGGATCGCCGCCGCCGCCGATCTCGGCGACGCCCAGCATGCGCTCGCCGTGCTCTACAAATTGGGTCGTGGCGTGCCGCAGGACGACAGCCTAGCGGCCGAATGGATGGGCAAGGCCGCAGCCAGCGGGCTGATCGCCGGCGAAGTCGAATATGCGATCATGCTGTTCAACGGCGACGGCGTCGCCAAGGACGAACGCGCCGCCGCCAGGCTCTTCATCCGCGCCGCCAACAAGGGCAACGCCATCGCCCAGAACCGGCTGGCCAAGCTCTACCAGTTCGGCCGCGCCGTCCCGCCGGACTTGTCCGAAGCCGCTGCCTGGCATCTGGCCGCCCGCGCCCAGGGACTCGGCGACGCCACGCTCGACCAGGTCCTGGAGCGGCTGTCGCCCGAGCAGCGCAGCCGTGCCGCCCGCCTCGCCGCCGACCGGATCGAGGCCACGGCCTTGACGACGCCGAGCCAACCGAGCAAGTGACAGGCGAATTGCTGGCCCTAAGGCCAGCGCCGCTCTTTGATAGTCTGCTCCATTCCGTCGCGCGCTGCGCGCCCCGAGGTTTTGATCATGATCCGCTCCCCCCTGATGACCGTGATGACCGATGCCGTGATGAAGGCGTCGCGTTCGCTGAAGCGTGATTTCGGCGAGGTCGAGAATCTGCAGGTCCTCGCCAAGGGCCCGGGCGACTTCGTCTCCAAGGCCGACCACAAGGCCGAGGAGATCCTGCGCGCGGCGCTGGAGAAGGCGCGGCCGGGATACGGCTTCGTCATGGAGGAGAGCGGCGTCGTCCAGGGCACGGACGAGAGCAACCGCTGGCATATCGACCCGCTCGACGGCACCCACAACTTCCTGCGCGGAATCCCGCACTGGAACATCTCGGTGGCGCTGGAGCGCGACAACCAGTTCATCGCCGGCGTGATCTACGACGCCGCCAAGGACGAGCTCTTCATCGCCGAGAAGGGCAAGGGCGCCTATGCCAACAATCGCCGCCTGCGCGTCTCCGGCCGGCGCGAATCGACGGATATGCTGATCGGCATGGGCGTGCCGCATATCGGCAAGGGCGGCCACCCGCTCTTCCTCAAGGAACTGGGCGCGGTGATGAGCCGCTTCGCCAATGTCCGGCGCATGGGCTCGGCCGCGCTCGACATCGCCTATGTCGCCGCCGGCCGCATGGACGCCTATTGGGAACGCGGCCTCAACACCTGGGATTTCGGCGCCGGCGCGGTGATGGTGCGCGAGGCGG
>JAESGM010000718.1_pt1 | contig 16864 bp, 17 predicted proteins | sample 9269721 | NCBI WGS metagenome assembly JAESGM01 (sample SAMN15720920, study PRJNA650825) | algae metagenome | isolation source: Komarekiella atlantica HA4396-MV6 and co-occurring heterotrophs from... | place: USA: Theobald House, Kauai, HI | collected 2009-07-29 | reverse complement strand
CCAAAACGCCTAGCGTTCCTATGAAGCGCAGTAGAGCGGCCCCGCCAGCGGCGGCGCCGTCTCGATGGCCGCTTTATAGGGGGACCCTCCGCCGGGTGTCAACACGCCAAATGAAAGTTTTTCGACAAAAGTGGATTTCGGCTGGAAAATCACATATTTTGAATGACTTAGCGATTATCCGGCAAACGGACAGGGCCAACTAGGCCGATTTCAACCGGATCGTGCCTCCAATCGGCCTGTTCCAAGAGCGAGCCGCTTGGCATGCCGAACGCCCCCAGCCTTGCTCGCCGCCCCTCCTGTGCTCATACCCGATCTCAATGGGCCGCCCGGCCCATGTCCTTCCCCGTCGCGAAACGGACCGAGCGATGAGCAATTCCCTCCTCTATCTCTCGCACGGGGACGTGCGAGCCTGCGCCGTGTCCCCGCGTGAAGCGCGGGCGGCCGTGCTCGCCGCCTTCCGCGATCATGCCGCCGGGCGAAACCGAAGCCTGCCGAAGAGCGCGCTCGCTCTCGGGCCCGGCCATGCCTTTCAGGCGATGACGGCGGCATCGGAGGCACAGGCGATCGCCACGGTGAAATGGGTCGCCTCAGCGCCGTCCCAGCCGGGCAGCACCGTGCCGAGCGTGAGCGCGCTGATCTGCGTCAGCGACTATGCGACGGGCGCCCCGCTCGCGATCCTCGACGGCGACGAGATCACGCTGGTCCGGACTGCGGCGATGTCAGCGGCCGCCGCCTCGCTGCTGGCGCCGCCGGACGCTGGCACGATCGGCTTCGTCGGCTGCGGCCTGCAGGCTCATGCCCACCTTGCCGCCTTCCACGACCTTTTCCCTGGCCTCACGACCGCGCTGATGCTCAGCCGCAGCCGCGGCTCGGCCGAGCACCTGGCGGAGGCTGCGGCCGCGCGCAGGCTTGCCACCGAGATCGTCGATGACGCCGATGCGCTCCTCTCGCGCGCCGACATCGTCATCTCGATGGTCCCAGCGGCGCCGGACCTGCGTCCCTTCCTCGATGCCAAGCGGATGAAGCAGGCCGCCTTCGCCGCCGCCGTCGACACCGGCCGCAGCTGGCTGCCGGAAGCTCTGCCCGCCTTCGACCTGCTCGCCACCGACAGCCTCGCCCAGTCGCAGGCGCCCTATGATATCGACGGGCAGCCGGTCACCAGCGTCCGCTTCGGCCATGACCTCACCACGCTCTCGCAGACGCCGCCTGCCGGACCTGGCCAGAAGCGCTCGCTCTTCTGCTTCCGCGGCTTTGCCCTCGCCGATCTCGCGCTCGCGCATGTCGTCCTGGAGAAGGCGCGCGCCGCCGGCATCGGGACCGCCCTGCCGCGTTAGCAACCCTGCCATGCGCCGGCTTTCCCTTCGCGCGCAGGCGGCCTACCTTTCCGGGCATCGAGGCGTACGGGATAGGCGATGACGATGACGAAAGGTTCCGATCTCCTGGTGGCAGCCCTCGAGAACGAGGGCGTCGACCGCATCTTCGGCGTTCCCGGCGAGGAGAACCTCGACGTGGTCGAGTCGCTCCGGACCTCGAAGATCGAGCTCGTCCTGACCCGGCATGAGCAGGCCGCCGCCTTCATGGCGGCAACGCATGGCAGATTGACCGGACGGCCGGGCGTCTGCATCGCGACGCTCGGGCCCGGCGCTCTCAACTTCTCGACGGGCGCGGCCTATGCCCATCTCGGCGCCATGCCGATGATACTGATCACCGGCCAAAAGGCGATCATGAGCGCCAAGCAGGCGCGCTTCCAGATCGTCGACGTCGTCGCCTCGATGAAGCCGCTGACCAAGATGACCCGGCAGATCGTCAGTGGCGCCAGCATCCCGTCGGTGGTGCGCGACGCGTTCCGCGTCGCGATGGAGGAGCGGCCCGGCCCGGTCCACCTCGAATTGCCGGAAGACATCGCCGGCGAGGAGGTCGCCGATGTGCCACTGATCCCGGTGCATCCGTTAGAACATCCGGTCGCCGATCCGAAGGCGATCGCGCGCGCCGCCGAGATGATCCTCGCCGCCAAGCGGCCGCTGGTGATGATCGGCGCCGCCGGCAACCGGCCGCGGCTGGTCGAGCCCCTCTCCGATTTCGTGCGGCGGGTGAAGCTGCCCTTCTTCAACACCCAGATGGGCAAGGGCGCCGTCACCGGCGGCTCCAATCTCTATATGGGCACGGCCGCTCTGTCCGAGGGTGACTATGTCCATCAGGCGGTCGACCGGGCCGATCTGATCATCGCGATCGGCCACGACACGATCGAGAAGCCGCCTTTCCTGATGCGGAACGCCGGCGGGCCGAAGGTCATCCATGTCAGCTACCAGTCGGCGACGGTCGAGCAGGTCTATCATCCCGACGCCGAGGTGATCGGCGACATTGGCGCGACCGTCGCGGCGCTTGCGGAGCGGCTCGGCGGGCGGCTCGAAGCCGACCCGGTCATGCTGGAGCTGCGCCAGAAGATCCTCGCGCATCTCAACGACCGCTCCGAGGAGGACCGCTTCCCGATCACGCCGCAGCGCATCGTCCATGACATCCGCGCGGTAATGCCGGAGGACGGCATGGTCTGCCTCGACAACGGCATGTACAAGATCTGGTTCGCGCGGAACTACCGCACCCATGTCGCCAACACGCTGCTGCTCGACAATGCGCTGGCAACGATGGGCGCCGGCCTGCCCTCGGCGATGATGGCGGCGATGCTGCATCCCAAGCGCCGGGTCATGGCGGTCTGCGGCGATGGCGGCTTCATGATGAACAGCCAGGAGATGGAGACCGCGGTCCGGCTCGGCCTCAACCTCGTCGTCGTCGTCCTCAACGACAGCGCCTATGGCATGATCCGCTGGAAGCAGGCGGTCGACGGCTTCCAGGATTACGGCATGAGCTTCGGCAATCCCGATTTCGTCGCCTATGCCAAGGCTTATGGCGCCAAGGGCTCGCGTGTCGGCTCGGCGGCTGAGCTCGTGCCGACGCTGGAAGCCGCGTTCATGGGTGGCGGCGTGCATCTCGTCGAGGTGCCCATCGACTATTCGGAGAACACCCGCGTGCTCGTCGAGGAGCTGCGCAACAAGACGCCGGATATCGAGCTGGCCTGATCGGACGAAGCGAAGGAGATCACCATGCTGCAGGTCGTGCAGGCCTATGATCGCGCGCCGATCGAGGAGATCGCCACCGACGATGCCGCGGCGCTCGAAGCCAAGCTCGCCGCCGCCGAGAAGGTCTTCCGCGATCGCGACAGCTGGTTGAAACCGCATGAGCGGATCGCGATCCTGCGCAAGCTCGCCGAACTCCTGTCGGCCAAGCGCGACCATTTCGCCCGCCAGATCGCGCGCGAGGGCGGCAAACCGCTGACCGACGCGATCATCGAGACGACCCGCGCCATCGACGGCGTCCACAACGCCGCCGACGAACTCCGGAACTTCGCCGGACGCGAGATCCCGATGGGGCTGACGCCGGCGGCCGTGGGGCGCTGGGCCTTCACCACCAAGGAGCCGATCGGCATCGTCGCGGCGATCTCGGCCTTCAACCACCCGCTCAACCTGATCGTTCACCAGGTCGCGCCGGCGATCGCCACCGGCTGCCCTGTCATCATCAAGCCGGCGAGCACGACGCCGCTGTGCTGCCGCGACTTCATCGCGCTGGTGCACGAGGCCGGCCTGCCGGAAGCCTGGTGCCAGATGTTCCTGCCGGAGACCAACGAGCTCGCCGAGAAGCTGGTGACCGACCGGCGCATTGCCTTCCTCAGCTTCATCGGCTCGGCCAAGGTCGGCTGGTATCTGCATTCCAAGCTGGCGCATGGCGCACGCTCGGCGCTGGAGCATGGCGGAGCGGCGCCGGCGATCGTCGATCGCAGCGCCGATCTCGAGCGGATCATCGAGCCGCTGGTGAAGGGCGGCTACTACCATGCCGGCCAGGTCTGCGTGTCGACGCAGCGCATCTTCGTGCACGAGGAGATCGCGGATAGCTTTACCGAGCGGCTGGTGGCGCGCGTCGCCAAATTGCACACCGGCGACCCCGTGCTGAAGGAAACCGAGGTCGGCCCGCTGATCCTGCCGAAGGAAGCCGACCGGGTGGCGAGCTGGATCGACGAGGCCGTGAAGGGCGGAGCCAAGCTCGCGCTCGGCGGAAAGCGGCTTTCCGAGACGACGCTGGAGCCGGCCGTGCTGCTCGATCCGGCAGTCGACGCCAAGGTCTCGCAGCTCGAGGTCTTCGGCCCGCTGGTCTGCGTCTTCCGCTACAGCAAGCTCGACGACGCGATCGCGCAGGCCAATTCGCTCAATGTCGCCTTCCAGGGCAGCGTCTTCGCGCAAGACATCGATGTTGCCCTGCATGTCGCCGAGCGGCTCGACGCCTCCGCCGTGATGGTCAACGACCCCACGGCCTTCCGCACCGACTGGATGCCCTTCGCCGGCCGCAAGGAATCCGGCTATGGCACCGGCGGCATCCCCTACACCATGCGCGACATGACGCAGGAGAAGATGATCATCCTGAACCGGCGCTGAGGCAGCGCTCAGCGCTTCAGCAGCAGCTTGACCTTGGCCAGCGCCGAGTCCTGCTCCTCGTGATAGTCGATCAGGCTGCGGAAGCGGCCCTCAGCGTCCATCAGATAGACCGAGGCGGTGTGATCCATGGTGTAGTCTTCCGCCGTCGGAATGCGCTTGGCATAGGCCTTGTAGGCCTTCAGAGCCGCATCGACCTCTTCCTGCGTGCCGGAGAGCCCGACGATGCGCGGATCGAAGGATTGCAGATAGAGCGAAAGCTGCGCCGGCGTGTCGCGCTCCGGATCGACGGTGACGAAGAGCACATTCAGCTTGTCGGCCTCGGGGCCGAGCTTGCCGAGCAGGGTGGTGAGCTCGAACAGCGTGGTCGGGCAGACCTCCGGGCAATGGGTGAAGCCGAAGAAGACCAGCGTCGGCTTGCCGAGATAGTCGGCCTGCGAGACCTTGCGGCCGGTATGGTCGGTCGAAGTGAAGGAGCCGCCGACATCGGCCAGCGGGGTCGATACGGCTGCGCCAGGGCTTGGTCGGCCAGGACCGTCGACGCGCCACCAGCCGAGCGTGATCGCGGCTGTGGCGAAGGCGATGAGGACGACGGCGGTCCAGGCGCCGTAACGGATGATCTTGAGAGCGGGCATGGCGCTGTGTCTGGCCGCCGGCTTGCCCGGCGTCAACGCGACATGATCGACCCGGTCACCGTCGCCTGCTGCGGCTCATCGTCGCCACCGCCATAGGGATCGGCCAGTGCCGCCTGCGGCGCGCTGATCTCGACCTTGCCGGCGACCATGGGCTGCATCCGTTCCGGCCCGATATTGCGCAGGAGCTTGCGGAAGCTCTGGTGCATGCCGCCATCCATCAGCGCATAGCTCATCGCCGGCAGGCTGCTGGTGAGCTCGGCGAGGCGTGCGTCGTCGCGAGCGCTGCGGGCGGCGACCAGCGGCTCGACCTCGGGATCGGTCTGGTAGGCCGGGCACGGTGCGCCAGGGACGAAAGCGGAGGCATCGCCTGCCGGATTGAAGATGTAACGGCCGCCACAGGTCGCGAGTTTCGGTGGCTGGCGCGTCGCCTCGAAATGATTCGAGCCTTCCTTGAGATTGCGCCAGAAGGCGATGTTCGGATTGCTGCGATGGCGCGCCAGGTTCTCCGGCGTCATCCGGAAGGGGAAGGCCTGGACCTGGAAGCTGCGCTGGCCGCCGGCGAAGGCCTCGCGCGCGAGGCCATAGAGCTCGGTGACGCCGTCATCGGTCATGGCGTAGCAGCCGGCCGAGGTGCAAGCGCCGTGGATCATCAGGGCCGAGCCGGTGTAGCCCTGTGCCTTCTCCAGCGCGTTCGGATAGCCGAGATTATAGGACAGATAATACGCTGATCTCGGATTCATCAGCTCCGGCGTCACCGTATAGAAGCCCTCCGGCGCCTGCCGGTCGCCCTCGCGCTTCTTCGGGCCGAGCTGCCCGGACCAGCGGCACATCGGATAGGTCTTGAGCAAGGCATAACGGCCGGAGCTGTCGCGCTTCCAGACTTCGAGCTCGCTCTCCTTCTTGTAGAGACGCACGACGATCGGGTCGGCCTGGCTCATGCCCTTGCCCGACATCTGCGAGACGAGCGCAACCGGCAATGGCTGGTTGCCACGGCCGTCATCCTCCATGCCGACGCAGGACGACAGGGCAAGGGCGGCAACGCCGAGCAGCGCAAAGCGCCGGAGACGCCGGAAGAGAGAGAGGTCGGACATGGCTAAAATTATCGACGTCTGGCGCTAACGACTCGTGAACGGGCTTCAAGCCCGCGCGACCCTGCAACCTCAGGCCGGTCGAGATTCAATTGACGTTTTCGTGAACGGGCTTCCTGGGATCGCCCGTCTTCCCCGCTTGAAGCTCTAGTGGCTTCAGGTCGCAGAACGGCAGGCGAAAAGGGGAATCACGCCATGCTCGACCGCCGCCTCGCCCTGCAATCCCTCGCTCTCGGCCTCGCGGGCTCGCTGTCCCTGCCCGCGCTCGCGCAGGCGCCGACGACCCTGCTCGATCCCGGCCCGCTGCCGGAGAAGGTCTTCGGCGCGGCGGAGGCGCCGGTGACGGTGATCGAATACGCCTCGCTGACCTGCCATCACTGCATGAATTTCCACATGAAGACCTGGCCGGAGTTCAAGGCGAAATATGTCGACACCGGCAAGGTGCGCTTCATCATCCGCGAATTCCCACTCGATCCGCTGGCGATGGCCGGCTTCATGCTCGCCCGCTGCGCTGGCGAGGACAAATGGTATCCGGTCGTCGACATGTTCTACCGGACACAGGAAGGCTGGGCCCATTCCGACAAGCCACTGGACGGGCTGACCCAGGCGATGCGCCAGGCCGGCATGGGCAAGGATGGCGTCGAAGCCTGCCTGAAGCGCGAGGATATCTATCAGGGGATCAAGCAGGTCTCCGAGCGCGCCAAGGGCTTCGGCGTCGAGTCGACTCCGACCTTCTTCGTCAACGGCAAGAAGGAGGTCGGCGCGCTGTCGCTCGCGCAGTTCGACGCGATCCTGGCGCCGCTGCTGGCCGGGCGCTGACCCTGCCATGACGAGATCGCGAAACCTCGCGCTGGCCGCATCCCTGACGGCAATGGCGATCCTGTTCTACGCCGTCACCGTCGTTCGGATGCGCGAGACCGAGGATCGCCGGCATCTGAGCGATCCCCAGGCACATTCGGTGCCGGCAGAGCCTGTCGGCCCGAAGCCCTGAAACGTCAGGCCGAGCGGCCGATCGCGCGCTTGGCCGTCTCGACCGCGCCGGCGCATTGCGGCGCGATCTCGACCAGCACGACATCCGGGCTCGCCATTCCTGTCCAGAAGCGGACGACCTGGACGGCGGCCCAGCCCGGGTTCTCGCCGACACGCGCAACGACCGCGGGGGCGGCGGAGCGGGCGCAAGTCGCGACCTTCTCGGCGCTGTCGCGCGGGATGCCCAGTGTCGAGAGCTGGCTGGTGATGGCGCCCTGGATCGGATCGAGGATCAGGAGCGAGACCAGGGCGGCGATGAACGATTCCATGGTGCGGCTTTCAGCTTCTGCCTGTGTCGAAATTGCGATGGCTAGAGGCGCTGCTCGTGACCATCGGCCTGGCGGATCGCCTCGTCCTCGATCTGGATCGTGGTGTGCTTCAAACCGAACTCCTCCGCGAGCAGCCGGTTGGCTGCGACGAGCGTCGCCCGGCCTTCAGCCATATCGGCGACCACGATATGGGCGCTCATCGCGTCGAGACCAGATGTCAGCGTCCAGACATGCAGGTCATGGACGGCGCTGACATCTGGCAGCGCCAGCAGCGATTTCTCGAGCAGGGCGATATCGACATCAGGCGGCGTGCCTTCCATCAGGATGTGGACGGCCTGCTTCAGCAGGATCCAGGTCCGCGGCACAATGAACAGGCCGATGCCGGCGCCGACGATCGGATCGGCGAGCGTCCAGCCGGTCGCCATCACGATCACGGCGGCGATGATGACGCCGAGCGAGCCGAGCATGTCGCTCAGCACCTCGAAATAGGCGCCCTTGACGTTGAGGCTCTCTGAGGAACCGCCGGCGAGCAGCTTCATGCTGATCAGGTTGACGATCAGCCCGACCACAGCGACGGCGAGCATCGGCCCGCCAAGGATGGGCGGCGGGTTCCGGAAGCGCTCATAGGCCTCGTAAAGGATGTAGAGCGTCAGCAGCAGCAGGACGACGGCATTGGCGAGCGCCGACAGGATCTCCATCCGGACATAGCCATAGGTCCGCTGCGGCGTCGCCGGCTTCTCGGCGAAGCGGATCGCGACCAGCGCCAGAGCGAGCCCGCCAGCATCGGTCAGCATATGCGCCGCGTCGGCCAGCAAGGCGAGGCTGCCGGTCCACAGGCCGCCGATCACCTCGGCGAGCATGAAGGCGAAGGTCAGGCCGAATGCCATGGCGAGCCGCGACTTGTGCCGGCCGGCGGCCGTACCGGCGCTGCCGCCATGCGAATGTCCGGCGCCCATCAGGATGCTCCGCTCGTAGTCCGGTCCGGCGCCCGGTTCATCGCCGGCAGCGCAGCCAGCAGCATCAGCACCACGCCGAAGGTCAGCGCGATATCGGCGCCGTTGAAGGTCGGCCAGTGCCAATCGCCCCAATGCAGATCGAGGAAATCGGTGACCGCGCCCTGGCGCCAGCGATCGAGCGCATTGCCGAAGGCCCCGCCCGCCATCAGCGCCAGGCCGACACGCTCCAGGCGATGCCCGGCAAACGTCGCCCAGGCCAGCAGGCCGAAGCCGGCTGCGAACTTGAACAGGCCGAGCAGGCCCGGCCAGGCTTCGAGCGTCTCGCGGAACAGGCCGAAGCTGACACCGGTGTTGAAGCCGAGGCGCAGGTTGAGGAAGGGCGTGAGTTCGATCAGCCGGGGCGGATTCAGCACGACCTCCAGCATCAGCCATTTGCTGGCCTGATCGAGCCCGGCGGCTGCGAGCGCGACGGCCGCAGCGAGGACAAACCTGCGTGACCAGCTCATGCCACTTCTCCGGCAACGCCGAGCCAGCGCCGGACGCGGGCCTTGTAGGCGAGATAGGGCTGGCCGAGCGAGGCGGCGAGCACGCGTTCCTCGATCACGACCTGCAACCTGATCGCGATCAGCAGTGCTAATGTCAGCGCTGCCTGGACGAGGCTCGGCAGGACGATGAAGAGGCCGATGAAGAGCAGGGCCTGGCCGACGAAGACCGGGTTACGCGAGATCGCGAAGGGACCGCTGTCGACGATCGCTCCTTGCTCGCCCTCAGCCGCGCCGATGCGCCAGGAGTTGCCCATATAGCGCTGCGACAGCAGCGCGAGGCAGGCGCCGATGACGACGAGCAGATGGCCGAGGACATCGAACCAGGGCCCGTCCAGCGCCGCCGCCAGCGGATCAACCGTCACCGGATTGCCGAAGGCGGCGAGCCAGATCGGCCAGAGCACGACCCCCGCGAAGGCGAGGCGGAACAGCAGCGCCGGCAGCGTCTGCTTCTCCCGGCCCTTGCCGAACAGCCAGACCGGCCTGCCGGCCTCCTTCGCCAGGATGGTCGACATGGCGAGGAAGCTGACGACGTAGACCACGGCCATCAGATAGCTGGCGATCTCCATGCCGGACATGCGGTGCCTCCTCAGCCAGCCTTGCCGGCGTTGAAGCGCAGCAGGCGCAGCGCGTTCGCTGTGACCAGCACGGTCGCGCCGGTATCGGCGAGGATCGCTACCCACAAGCCGGTATATCCGAGCACGCTGGTGACCAGGAACACCGCCTTCAGGCCGAGCGCGATCGCGATGTTCGCGCGGATATTGCCCATCGCCGCCCGCGCCAGCCGGATCATCGCGGCAATGTCGCGCACCCGGCTCTTCAGCACCGCGCCATCGGCGGTCTCGAGCGCGACGTCCGTCCCCGAGCCCATGGCGACGCCGATATTGGCGGCAGCCAGCGCCGGGGCGTCGTTGATGCCGTCACCGACCATCATCACCGGCGCCTGCTGCGCGAGCGCCTTGATGGCGGTGACCTTGTCGTCCGGCATCAATTCGGCCTTGTGCTCCAGGCCGAGCGAGCCGGCGATGGCGGCGCCGGTGCGGGCATTGTCGCCGGTCAGCATCACCGAGCGGACACCCAGCGCCTTGAGCTCGGCGATGGCGGCGGCGGCATCCTCGCGCGGCTCGTCGCGCAGGGCGATCAGCCCGGCGAGCTGGCCATCGGCGATGACGGCAGCGACCGTCTTGCCGGCGCTTTCGAGCTGCTCAACCGCTTCCAGCGCCGCGGCGTCAAAGCTGGCGCGATCCCTGGCATGGCGCGGCGCGCCGACGAAGATGTCGATCCCGTCGAGCGTCCCCGTCACGCCCTTGCCGGCGAGCGCTGCGGCATTGGCGGCGGCCCGCACCGGGATCGCATGCGCCTTGGCACGGGCGATGATGGCGAGCGCCAGCGGATGGCTTGAGCCGGTCTCGACAGCGGCGGCGAGCTCGACGACCTTGCGCTCCTCGCGGCCGAGCGCGACAACCTCGGTGACGCGCGGCTCGCCCGCGGTCAGCGTTCCCGTCTTGTCGAAGGCGACGACGCCGGTACGCGCCGCGGCCTCGATCACGACGCCACCCTTGAGCAGCAGGCCCTGGCGCGCCCCGGTCGAGAGCGCCGCCGCGATCGAGGCCGGCACGGAGATGACCAGCGCACAGGGGCAGCCGATCAGCAGCAGCGCCAGCGCCCGGTAGATCCAGACCGACCACTCGCCGCCGAAAGCCAGCGGCGGCACCAGAGCGACCAGGATGGCGAGGCCGACGATGGCCGGCATGTAGATGCGCGAGAACCGGTCGATGAAGCGCTCGGTCGGCGCCCTCGCCTCCTGAGCTTCCTCGACCAGGCGGATGATGCGGGCGATGGTGTTGTCCTGCGCCGCCTTCTCGACGCGCACGCGCAAAGCCGCCTCGCGATTGACCGAGCCGGCATAGACGCTGTCGCCGACGCCCTTGGTCTTGGGCACGGATTCGCCGGTGACCGGGCTCTCGTCGATGCCGGAGATGCCGTCGCTGATCGCACCGTCAGCCGGGATGCGGTCGCCCGGGCGCACCAGCACGACCTGGCCGACCTTGAGCGCGGCCGCGTCGACCTGCCGGGTCTCGCCATTCTCCTCGACCAGCGCCGTCTTGGGCACGAGATCGCCGAGCGCGCGGATCGAGGCGCGGGCGCGGTCGGCGGCGACGCCTTCCAGCACCTCGCCGACGGCGAAGAGGAAGACGACCAGCGCCGCCTCCTCGGCCGCGCCGATGACGAGCGCGCCGGTCGCAGCGATCGTCATCAGCATCTCGATAGTGAAAGGCTGACCGACCCTGGCCGCAGCGAAAGCGCGCCGCGCCACCGGCACGACGCCGATCACGCAGGCGATGACGAAGGCCCAGTAGGCGGCCGTCTCGGAGACCGTGAACTTGGCGAGCCAGGCGGCGCCGAGCAGCGCACCGGTCAGCAGGACGAGCCTGCCCTTGCCGGTCTGGTACCAGGAGACACCGTCCGGGGTCGGCTCATGGACATGGCCGGGCAGGCCGTGGCCATGATCGGCGCCCTTGCTCGCCTTAGCGTGGTCGTGGGCGTGATCATGCTTGTGGTCATGGCCATGATCGTGATCGTGCCCGCCACAACCCGAATGATCATGTGCGTGATCATGGTCATGGTTGTGGTCATGTGCCTTGTGTGCCGGCCCGTGATCATGGCCACAGCCACAGCTGGGAGCAGACTCGGGAGCCGCCGCGCGCGGCGCACTCGCCGGCATCGTCTTGTAGCCGAGGCTGGCGACGCGCTTTTCGATGGCATCGCGCCCGGTCTGGCTCTCGTCGAGGGCGAGCGTCAGCGTCTCCGACATCACCGAGAGGCGCACATCGGTGACGCCGGGCAGCCGCTCGACCGCGCCGCGAATCTTCGCCGCGCAGCTGGCGCAATCCATGCCGCCGACCTTCCAGGACAGCGTTTCCGTTTCGGTTTTGGCGGCAGTGGCCATGCGTCGTCTCCGCTTGACAGCGTTGCGGGACCACCTACCTACAACCTGTAGCCACTACAGCTTCAAGAGGAAAAATCATGCGGCCGGCAAAAACCCTGGAACGCGTGGTGCCGATCGGAACGCTGGCCGAGCGGACCGGGGTCAAGGTCGAGACCATCCGCTATTACGAGCAGGTCGGCCTGCTGCCGGAGCCGGAACGCTCCGAAGGCAATCAGCGCCGCTATGGCCGCGCCCATGTCGAGCGGCTCGCCTTCATCAAGCATGCGCGCGATCTCGGCTTCGCGGTCGAGAGCATCCGCACCCTGCTGCGGCTGTCGGATACACCCGGCATGGCCTGCGACGAGGCGCACGCCATCGCCGCCGAGCACCTCGGGGAAGTCCGCGACAAGATCGCCCGTTTGCGCTCGCTCGAAGCCGAGCTCGCCCGGATCGCCACGGTCTGCTCGGGTGGCGTCGCCGCCTGCGACTGCGCCGTGATTGAGGCGCTCGCCGACCATAGCCACTGCGAGCATCACGGCCACTGAGACATTCCAGCAAATTGACCCTGCCGGCAGCCATGCTATCGAAGCCGCAGGAGGGCCGGTTTTGTCCGCAGGATATCGCAAAGCAGGGATGAGACGCTGGGTCGCGCTGGCCGCGGCCTATCTCGTCGTGCTGCAGGCGATCTTCGCGGGCCTTTCTTCCGGCGCCAATGCGGCAAGCTTCAGCCTCGACCGCTCGCTGGCGATAACGCTCTGCGCCGGCGGCGATGTGCCGGCTAGCCAGGGCGACGCCGCTGCGACGCATGAGCTGATGAGTTGCTGCATGCTCGGCTGCGCCTTCACCGGTGCCGGAGCGCCAGCCGCCCCGACCAACTCCCTGCCGGTCGTGCATCGCCCGGTCGATCTCATTGCCTTCCAGCGCAGGCTCGACCTGCCATCGGGCTTCGTTGCTGGCCGCTCCCCGGCCAATCCACGCGCACCGCCCGCCAGCCTCTGAGCCGGATGCTTCCGCGCGCCCCTGCGCCGCGACCAGCATCATCCTGACGGCCGACAGCGGCCTTTCCATTCCATTCGCTCGCGACGGCAGCTTTCCGGTCGCGCGCTCCCGAACCAAAGCCGCCATGCGCGGCTGCGCCGGCCATGCCGGCGATCCACGCTAGAGAGATCGTGGAGATCAGACCATGACGAACACAATCACGCGTCGCGACTGGGCCGGGCTGGCCGCCGCCGGGACGTTCTCCCACCTGCTGGCCGGCCTTGTGCAGCCGGCGCAAGCCCAGCCGGCGGCCGCAACGCCGGGCGCACCACGGATCGCCATGCTGGTGCATCCGGACATGGTGATGCTCGACCTGATCGGGCCGATGACTGTCTTCTCGCTGCTGCGGGCGGAACTGCATCTGGTCTGGAAGGACCGGCAGCCGGTCACGAACGATCTCGGTCTGCCGGTCACGCCGACGACGAGTTACGCCGATTGTCCAACGGAGCTCGACGTGCTGTTCGTGCCCGGCGGATTGAAGGGTAGCGTCGCGCTGATGGAGGACGCGCAGACGCTCGCCTTCCTCGCCGATCGCGGCGCGCGCGCCCGCTATGTCACTGCGGTCTGCACGGGCTCGCTGGTGCTCGGCGCGGTCGGGCTATTGAAGGGCTATCGCGCTACCGGCCACTGGTACATTCGCGATCTGCTGGCTCTGATGGGGGCGAGCGTCGAGCACAGTCGCGTCGTCAGCGATCGCAACCGCATCACCGGCGGCGGCGTCACCGCCGGCATCGATTTCGGCCTGACGGTCGCCGCTGAATTGCGCGGCGAGGAGACCGCTCGCCTGATCCAGCTCGTGCTGGAATACGACCCGCAGCCGCCTTTCGATGCCGGCTCTCCGGAACGCGCCGGCGCCAAGCTCACCGGCGACGTGCTCGCACGCCGCCAACCGCTGATCGACGCGGCCAAGCGCAGCGCCGAACTGGCCAAGACCCGCCTTTCCCTTTGATCACGCAAGGAACCTCGACATGATCACATTCCGCTTCGCTCTTACCGCTGCCGCGCTCGCCTTGGCCGGCACGGCAGCATCCGCCCATGACTTCACCGTTGGCCCGCTGAAGATCGGCCATCCCTGGACGCGCGCGACGCCGGCCGGCGCCAAGGTCGCCGGCGGGTACCTCTCGATCCAGAACACCGGCTCGGCCGCGGACAAGTTCGTTGGCGGCTCCTCCGAGATCGCCGGACGGGTCGAGGTCCACGAGATGGGCGTGAAGGACGGCGTCATGACCATGCGCCCGCTGGACGCCGGGCTTGAGATCAAGCCGGGCGAGAAGGTCGAGCTCAAGCCCGGCGGCTTCCACATCATGTTCCTCGACCTGAAGCGCCAGCTCAAGCAGGGCGAGCGGGTCAAGAGCACGCTCACCTTCGAGAAGGCCGGCACGGTCGAGGTCGAGTTCGTGGTCGACGCAGTCGGTGCGCGCTCGTCCGGCGAAGCCGGCGCTGGCCAGCACAGCACTCACTGAGACCGCCGACCGCGCTATCGGAAGCAGCGCAAACAAGACAGCCGCCGGGCGAAAGCTCGGCGGCTTTTTCATGCGTGCTTGACGATTTCGAGCTCGAGAAGTACGGTCCATATTAGAAAACAAATGATCCATAATATGGATCAACTGGAGGAACGCAGTGCTGCAAGGCATGCTCCCGGTGTTGCCGACGCCGTTCACCGAGGCAGGGGCAGTCGATCCCGAAGCGATGGCGGGGATCGTCGACTTCGCGCTCGCCAGCGGCGTCGACGGCGTGGTGTTTCCGGGCTTCGCCAGCGAGGTCGACGAGCTCACTGCGGCGGAGCGAGCGGCGCTATTGAAGGTGGTGGTCGCCAGGGTCGGCGGGCGCGTGCCGGTCGTTGCCGGCGCGAGCGCGCCGACTGCCCTCGAGGCGATCTCGCATTGCCGTGAAGCCCTCGCCAACGGCATCCGCCATGTCATGATCCAGGCGCCGAAGAGCGTCGGCACCACGATGGACGCGGTCTCGGCCTTCTATGGCGAGATCGCCGCGGCCGTGCCGGGCATCGAGATCGTGCTGCAGAATGCGCCGGCGCCGCGCGGTTCCGACCTCAGGCCCGAAGCGATCCTGCAGATCGTCCGCGACAATCCGGCGATCACCTATGTCAAGGAAGAGACACTACCATCGGGCCTCGCCATCTCGGCGATCGTGGCCAGGAAGCCAGCGCATCTGAAAGGCGTGATCGGCGGCGGCGGGGCGCGCTACCTGATCGACGAATATAATCGCGGCGCCTGCGGCGCGATGCCGGCGGTCGAGCTCTCCGACATCCATGTCGCCATGGACCGGGCCTATCGCGCCGGCGAGGTCGAGCGCGCGCGCGAGCTCTATATGCGCACGCTGCCGCTGCTGGTGATCCAGTTCAATTTCCGCATGGCCTTCACCAAGCATGTACTGACGCGGCGCGGCGTGCTGACCAACCAGATGGTGCGGGCCAAGGTGCCGCCGATGGATGCGCTCGATGTCGCCGAGATCGATGCCTGGCTCGACGCCTGCGCCGACCTCATGACGGTCGAGCCTCGCGAGCCCAAGCTCGGCGGAGGCGCGTGATGGCTGAGCGCGTCGCCCGCGTCGAGGTCTTCTCGATCACCATCCCGCGCGAGACGCCCTATCTCGGCGCCCTGCGCGAAGGCGAGCGCATCAACGATCACGGCTACATCGTCCGCAAGGGCAACCGCACGGTCTATCCGACCGTCGACCGCACCGTGGTGGTCCGGATCGAGACGGCTGATGGCGCTGTGGGCTGGGGCGAGACCTATGGCATCGTCGCGCCGGGCGCGGCGATGGCGATCATCGACGACCTGCTCGGCCCCTTCGTCGTCGGGCGCGACCCGCGCGACGTCAGCGTCATTCATGACGATCTCTACGACCTGATGCGGGTGCGCGGCTATACCGGCGGCTTCTATCTCGACGCGCTCGCGGCGATCGACATCGCGCTCTGGGACCTCTGCGGCAAGCTCTCCGGCCTGCCCTTGGTCAAGTTGCTCGGCGGCCAGAAGCATGAGCGTTTGCCGGCTTATATCTCCGGCCTGCCCAAGCCGACGCGGGCGGAGCGGGCCGAGTTCGCTGGGGAATGGCAGGCCAAGGGCTTCGACAGCTTCAAGTTCGCCGCCCCCGTCGCCGATGACGGGAATGTCGCCGAGATCAGGACGCTGCGCGAGCGGCTCGGGCCGCAAGCCCGCATCGCCTGCGACATGCACTGGGTCCATACCGGCGAGGAAGCCGTCGCGGCGATCCGGGCGATGGAGTCGCACGATCTCTGGTTCGCCGAGGCGCCGGTGAAACCGGAGGATCTCGACGGCCTCGCTCATGTTGCATCCAAGGTCTCGACGCCGGTCGCGGCCGGCGAGGAGTGGCGCACGGTCTACGACCTCGTGCCGCGCGCCGCCCGGCGCGCCTGCGCCATCGTGCAGCCGGAGATGGGCCATAAGGGCGTGACCGAGTTCATGCGCATCGGCTTCTATGCCCAGGCGCATCACCTCAGGGTCATCCCACACGCCACGATCGGCATCGGCCTGTTCCTGGCGGCGAGCCTGCATGCGTCCTCGGCACTCGCCGCGGTCGAATGCCATGAATTCCAGCATTCGATCTTCGAGCCGAACCGGCGGCTGCTCCAGGGCGACATGGATTGCAGCGCAGGCTTCTACCGTTTGCCGAGCGGCCCCGGTCTCGGGGTCGAACCGTCGAAGGAAGCGCTCAAGCTGCTGAAGCGGCTGTAGCGACAACGACCAAGGGAGGAGGAGACCATGACGAGGACAAGGCTTGCAATTTCCGCGGCTGCGCTCGCGCTCGCCGCCGGCTTTCTCCCCGGCGCCGCCTGGGCGCAGGGCAAGGTGCTGAAGTTCGTCTCCTGGCAGAAGGACGAGCGCGGCGTCGGCGACTGGTGGGGCTCGGTGATCAAGG
>JAESGM010000717.1_pt1 | contig 16908 bp, 12 predicted proteins | sample 9269721 | NCBI WGS metagenome assembly JAESGM01 (sample SAMN15720920, study PRJNA650825) | algae metagenome | isolation source: Komarekiella atlantica HA4396-MV6 and co-occurring heterotrophs from... | place: USA: Theobald House, Kauai, HI | collected 2009-07-29 | reverse complement strand
GGGACCGGGCACGCCGAAATTGAAGAAGTACGAGGTGAGGAAGATTTCGCCCAGTGTCAGCAGCACGAACAGCAGGACGCGGCGGCGCCCCACGCTGCCGGTGCGAATAGCGGTCGAGACATTCATCGGCGAAGCCCTTGCTGCGCGTGCAACGGCCCGTGACAACAACTCGAGCGGCTATTTCCCGTGCACAGCGTATTTATAGCTGCCGGTCCTGCGCGCCGACCAATCCCACATTGGAGTTAGCCAAGCGCGCAATCATCCAATTTGCGTACACCGACGATGCAGACTTGGCGGCATGCCGGCGGCTATGGTCGGCTCTGGCGGTGCCGCTCCGCCCGTTCATGCATGAGGTTCTTTGATGCGCCAGCCGAGGTCGAAGCCACGGAGCAAGCTCTCTCGCGGCATCCTCTATTCGCTGCTGTTCCTGGTCTACCTGGTTTCCTCGGTGCCGGTCGGCCTCATGCTGTACAGCATGAAGTCCGAGGTTGGGCTCGACGTCTTCTCCCAAGGCGGCTTCCACGCCTACATGGGCTGCCTGCGCTCGTCGTTTCCTCTGGCGGAGTTAACGTTGCCAAAAAGCGAGGCGATTGAAAGCGGAAACCTGCAAGGCACCCACCTCAATGGTCATGCGGTCAGGATAACTGGCGCGAGGTCCATGCCGCTCAGGCAATCGGCGATCTCGTCCTTGTAGACCGCATTCATCACGATCACGGCATCGGGCTGCAGCTCCCGCAGTTGCGCCGGGGAGATCAATTCCTGTCCGGTGCCGGGAACGTATCGTCCATGCTTTCGCGGATTGACGTCGACGACGGCCGCGACGCACGCCGGACGAAGCTGATTGAGAAAGGTGACGCCCTTGGAGCCGCCGCCCCAGAGGACGACGCGCTTGCCTGCCCGCTCGAGTTCAGTGATCACACCCTGCCAGTATGCCATTTTGGCGTGGTAGCGGTCAGCAAAGCTGTCGATGTCTGCGCGCAGGGACGCTTTTTGTGCGACCGGTTTAGGCGTCTCCGCGGCGGTCCGCTTGCAGGTGATGCCAAGGAATTGCCCGTCATAAAGCTCTTCCGTGCCGAGCACAGCGAAGCCGTTCCGGGCGAAAGCGTGCTGCAGCGAGCCGGCATTGAAGTAACCGCAATGCTCGTAGATCAGATCCCAGATGCCGAGATCACGAAGCGTGTATGCCGAGTTGGGGACCTCGAAAAAGACGATCGCTTCGACGTTTCCCGACAACGCACGGCGAATGCCTGCGAGGAATTCGTCGGGGTCCTCGATGTGCTCCAGAACGTGCCGGCAACACAGCAGGTCACAAGGATAGTCGGCGTAGATTTCGCTGTAGAAATCGTTGATCAGGGTGACGCCGGACGCCGCCGGGGATTCGCTGGCGGCGAAGCTTTTGTCGAAACCATAACCGCGGTTGCCGCCCATTTCGCTCAGCACGGAAAGGAAGTCACCTCTGCCGCAGCCGACATCGATAACGTGCTTGCCGTGAATGCCGTACGTCTCGATCAGGCGCTTTGCCAGCATCTTTGCGTAGGCGCTGAAGTGCTGAGAAAAGTGCAGTGAATTCTCGTACGCGGCGCTGTAGCTCATCAGGTCAGGCCTGAACGCGGCGTTGAAGACGTGGTCGCAATCGCGGCAGGCATAAAGCTGCATGTCTGCTGTGTCGGCAGCGAGCGCGGCTTCGCGGGTCGGCCAGAGGACATTGCAGAAAACGGGCGCGCCAGGGATTTCGATCAGGTGCGAGAGGGAGGTGCCTGCACACACGGGGCAAGCCGTGGACGGCGAGCGTTGCACGGCGTCGAGATCGGCCGCTGATTTGTCAGCCGCCAGGCAATCGGAAATCTCCGCTCGATCGTGCATGGCGGCTCAAACTCCCATCTGTGCAACCATGCCGACCAATAGGTGGGTGGAGGTCGTTTGCGTCAACCGCGCCTAACGATCGCGGACGCCCCGTCCCATCGTCCCCTGATCCATCACGTTGAACGTCGGTTACCACCAAAGGCGTATCCGGCCATCGCAAAGAAGTAGCTCTGCAGTGGCTCGGTCATCTTGCCGGTGCCGCGCGTTGCAATAGCTTCGGGGTGAGCAACTGCGGTAGCCGGAATTTCCGACGGCGTGAGCCCGGTTGCTACGGTAGATGCGCGATATCTGAGGTCTGCAGACATGAAGGTTGCAATTCTCGCCGGTGGGCATGGAACGCGGCTGGCTGAAGAAACGCAAGTTCGCCCCAAGCCGATGGTCGAGATCGGGGGCATGCCGATCCTCTGGCACATCATGATGCACTACTCGAACTTCGGGCATAACGAGTTCGCCGTTGCCCTCGGGTACAAAGGCGAGTTCATCAAAAAATTCTTCACCGACTACGTTGCGCTCAACGGCGACCTGACCGTTCGCATGGACCGCGACCGCGGCTCCGCCGTCTTGCCGCACAAGAAAAATCATCCCGATTGGCAGGTCGATCTGATCGAGACGGGTGCGGAGACGCTGACGGGTGGCCGCGTGAAGCGCCTGGCCCCCTACCTCGGTAACGAGACGTTCATGCTCACCTGGGGCGACGGCGTGGCGGACGTCGACATCGACGAGCTGCTCGCATTCCACCGTTCGCACGGGCGCCTTGCCACGGTGACCGCCGTGCGTCCGCCGGCGCGCTACGGACATATGCGCTTCGACGGCGACCGGGTTTCCAAGTTCTCCGAGAAGCCGCAGGCTGCCGAGGGCTGGATCAACGGCGCGTTCTTCGTACTCGAACCCGGGGTCCTCGATTACATCGATGGCGATCAGGTCATGTTCGAGCATGCGCCGATGGAGCGCCTCGCCCTCGACGGCGAGCTGATGGCTTACAAGCACACTGGCTTCTGGGCGTGCATGGACACGCTCCGTGACAAGTGGAAGCTCGAAGAGATGTGGCGCTCCGGAGAGCGCCCCTGGGCAACATGGGAGCGCCCCAAATGCGTGTCTTCGTCACCGGCCATCTCGGCTATATCGGCACAGTTCTGACGCCAATGCTGCTGGCGGCCGGACACGACGTGTCCGGTTGCGACAGCGACCTTTACGAGCGCTGCACGTTTGCGGGTGGCGGCGGCATCAGCGATGTGCCGATGCTGCGCAAGGATATTCGCGCTCTGGAAGTGGAGGACCTGCGTGGGTTCGACGCTGTCATTCACCTTGCCGGTCTGTCGAACGACCCGCTCGGTGATCTCAATCCCGACCTGACCTACGACATCAATCATCGTGCGTCCGCGCGCCTAGCCGAGCTGAGCAAGCGCGCCGGGGTTGGCCGCTTCATCTTCTCGTCCTCGTGTTCCAACTACGGCCGCGCCGGCAACGACTTTATCGACGAGACCGGCGCGCTGAACCCGGTGACGCCGTACGGCAAGTCGAAGGTCTTCGCCGAACGCGATATCGCCGCTCTTGCTGATGGCGACTTCTGCCCGACGTTCCTGCGTTCCGCCACCGCATACGGCGTGTCGCCGCGTCTGCGCTTCGATCTCGTGCTCAACAACCTGGTCGCCTGGGCGATGACGACCGGGCGCATTTATCTGAAGTCGGACGGCACCCCCTGGCGTCCCATCACGCATATCGAGGACATTTCCCGCGCCTTCACGGCAGTGCTGCACGCTGAGCCCGCGAAAGTTTACAAGGAAGTATTCAACGTCGGCGTCACCGCGGACAATTACCAGGTGCGCGAACTCGCCGAGATCGTCGCCGAGATCGTGCCGGGTTGCCGTATCGACTTCGCCCCCGACGCGGGACCGGACCTGCGCTGCTACAGGATCAACTGCGATAAGATCGCGCGCGAGCTTCCGGAGTTCAAACCGCAGTGGAATGCGCGCAAGGGCGCCGAGCAGCTTTTTGCGGCTTACAACGCAAGTGCGATCACACTCGAAGAATTCGAGGGACCACGCTACCAGCGCATCGCCCACGTAAAAAAGCTGATCGCGGACGGCATCATCGACGCGTCCTTGAAGCACGTGCGCGCCGCTCCTGCGGAAAAGCCCGCCGCCAACGAGAACATTGAACCCGTCTTCGCCGCCAAGTGTGCCGATGCCGGATGCCATTCGTGCGGCCACCGCGGTCTGCTGCCGGTTCTCGATCTCGGGCAGATGCCGAAGTCGGACGGACTTGTCGCCGACGGCACGATCGGCATCGAAAAGCGCTACCCGCTCCAACTCGGATACTGCCCGTCCTGCACTCTGGTGCAGCTTCTCGAGGTGCCGCCTGCGCACGAGCTGTTCGGTGCGGGGTACCTTTATTTTTCGTCGTTCTCGCAGGATCTCCTCGATCACTCGCGCCTCAACGCCGAGGAGTTGATCGAGAGCCTCGACCTCGGGCCCGACAGCCTGGTGATCGAGCCGGCCAGCAACGACGGCTACATGCTGCAGAACTTCGCTACTCGCGGCATTCCCGTAGTTGGCGTCGAGCCGGCCCCCAAGCAGGCCGAAGCGGCGCGCAGGGCCGGCGTCTTCACGCTCAACGAGTTCTTCACAGGCGCGTTCGGCCGGCGCATGCGTGACGCCGGACGACAGGCGGACTTGCTGATCGCCAACAACGTGGTCGCGCATGTCACCGACACCAACGACTTCGTTGCGGGCATCGCGGCCGTTCTGAAAGATGACGGCCTCGCGGTGATCGAATTCCCGTACGTGCGCGACCTCATCGACAAGGGCGAGTTCGACACCATCTACCATGAGCATCTGTGCTACTTCTCGGTGACGAGTGCCGACGCGCTTTTCCGTCGCCATGGCCTTTACATCAATGACGTGCGCCGCATCGCCATTCACGGCGGCTCGCTGCGCCTTTACATCGGCCGTCAGGAGGAACGCAGCGCTGCTGTCATCGCCGTGCTGGACGAAGAACGCGCCAGCGGCGTCGACAGCTACGGTTATTACAAGGACTTCGCCGAGCGCATCAGCAACTTCCGGGCGGCAGCCCGCAAGCTGATCGGGGAGATCAAGGCCGATGGCAAGCGTATCGCCGCCTATGGCGCCGCCGCCAAAGGCACGATCATGCTCAACTACCTGGGCCTGAACAACGACACGCTGGAATACGTGGTCGACAAGAACGTCCACAAGCAGGGCATGTACATGCCGGGTGTTGGATTGCGCATCCACGATCCGGAACGTCTGGTCGAAGACAAGCCCGATTACGTCATGATCCTGCCGTGGAACTTCCGCGACGAGATCATTCGCCAGCAAACGGGCTATCGCGACGCGGGCGGCCGCTTCATCGTGCCGATCCCCGATCTGGACATCGTCTGATGCTCGACATACCGGTTCCGACCGGCGCCCGCTATCACGAGGTCGGCTCAGAAGTCGTCCCGGCCTGCCCCTGCTGTGGCAGCGGCGCGACGCGGATCCTTTATCAGGTCGCTTCCTCGATCCCGGTGCACAGTTGCGTTCTGCTCGATACTCAGGCGGACGCGCTGAGTTTCCGCCGCGGTGACCTGGAGCTGGCTTTTTGTGACGACTGCGGCTTCGCCTTCAATCACCTCTTCGATGAAACGGCGATGCGTTACTCGACCGACTTCGAGGAGTCGCAGCATTTCTCCGGCACGTTCAACGCGTTTGCGCGCGAGTTGGCGGCAGAGATCGCCGCGCGCTGTTCTATCGCGTCCAAGCGGGTGCTTGAAATCGGCTGTGGCAAGGGTGAATTCCTTGCCGAGCTCTGCCGCGTGGGAAATGCGCGCGGGCTCGGCATAGATCCCGGCTTCCGCGCCGATGCCGGACGCGACAACAGCGACGAGCGGCTGGAGTTTATCGTCGATCATTTCGGCCCGCGCTACGCGCATCTTGCCGCCGACGTCGTCCTCTGCCGTCACACGCTCGAGCACATCGCGCAGGTGGGAACATTCACCGCCGACATATACGGCATGGTGGGCGAACGTGCAGACGCCGATATCGTCTTCGAGACGCCGGACTTCAAGCGCGTGCTGCGTGAAGGCGCCTTCTGGGACGTCTACTACGAGCATTGCTCATATTTCACGCCGGGCGCCCACGCCCGCCTCTTCCGCGCGCACGGCTTCGACGTGACGGACCTGAAGCTCGTCTACGACGATCAGTACATCGTGCAGTACGCGCGACCGGCCGGTTCCACGTCGTTCCGCTTCCTTCCGCTGGAGGATGACCTCGAAGAGGTTCGCGCGCTCGCCTCTGACTTCGCGGACCGGGTTCGCGTCGTGCAGCGACGATGGATCGATCGTATCAGTGAGCGATATGCGGCCGGCCAGCGCGTCGTCCTGTGGGGCGGTGGATCCAAGGCGGTTTCGTTCCTGACCACACTTGGCCTGACCGACGAGGTGCAGGCGGCGGTGGACATAAATCCCTACAAGCAGGGGAAGTTCATCCCCGGCACCGGGCACCCCGTTATCGCGCCGGAACAATTGCGCACTGCCCCACCAGATTTCGTCGTGGTCATGAATCCGATCTATGTCGACGAAGTGCGGAGGGCGCTTGCGGCGCTGGATCTCTTCCCTGAAGTCGTAGCCGTCTAGCGCCGGCGGCGCGCTATTGGAGCAGTCGAAGGAAGTTTGTCGTGACCCCTCGCGTCTCCCTGGCATTGCCCGTCTATAACGGTGAGCGCTACCTGGAGGCAGCGCTGCAATCCCTGCTGGCGCAGACGTACCGTGACTTCGAAATCATCATCACCGACAACGCGTCGACCGATCGTACGCAGCAAATATGCCGCCGCTTCGCGGATGCCGACCAGCGGATACGCTATATTCGTCACGCGCAGAACATCGGGGCCGCGAGGAACTTCAACAGCGGCTTCGCGGCCGCCCGCGGCGAGTACTTCAAGTGGTGCGCTCACGACGACCTCATCAGCACGTCCTTCATCGAGGAAAGCGTGCGTGCGCTCGATTCGACCCCCGGGGATGTGCTCGTATACGGCCGACAGCAGGGCATCGACGAGGAACAGCGCCTTACCCCCTGGGTCAGCTGCACGCCGCCGGCTTTGCAGGGAAAATCGGCAGCTGCGCGCTTCGGGACGGTCTACAGGCTGCAGGGTTTCGACGCGGCAATTTTTGGGCTGATCCGGCGCGAATCCCTGGCGCAGACATCGCTGCACCAAAGCTACTACGGTTCGGACATCGCGCTGCTGGCCGAGTTGGCGCTGCTTGGGTCTTTTGCGCTGATCCCGCACATCACGTTCTACAATCGCGAGCACGCCAGCCGCTCGATCAACATCGCCGACAAGCGCCAGCGCCAGGCGTGGCACGATCCGGCACATATCACTCGGCCGCTTCCCGAGCACGTCAACCTTCTGCGTCATCTCTTGGGCATCGCAACGCGCCACCGGGATAAAGCGCCAGTGTACCGTACGATGTGCGGGCTACTGGCGTGGGCGGCGACGCCAATCCAGCTTTCCCGTTACGCCCTCGACGTCGTCGGCGTCGTTTCACCGCCGCTTCAGCGCCAGTTGCGCACACGCGGCTGGCAGGCCTTGCGGGCTGTGACCCGGGTTGGCGCCGCGAGCCGGTCTTCATAGGAGGCGCGGCATGTCTTCGGCGAGCGTCGCACAGGATATCGCGGACCGCGAACCGGTTGCCGCCGACCGCGATCTCGGCCGGCGGATAGCCAGTGGAACGATGTGGCTGGCAATCGAAACGTGGGGACAGCAGGCAATGCTGTTCGCCGTATTCATCGTCCTCGCGCGTCTCCTCGACCCCGATGCTATCGGCCTTGCCGCACTGGCAATGGTCGCACCAATCATTCTGGGCGTGCCGCTGACCAAGGGGCTTCCCGACGCCATCATCCAGCGTCCGCACATCACGCCGGAACATCTCGATTCCGTGTTCTGGCTGCTGGCAGGCGGCGGGATTTGCTTCAGCGGACTGGTGTGGCTCGCCGCTCCCCTGCTGGCGGATTGGTTCGGTCAGCCGCTGATCGCTGAGCTGGTGCGCGGAACGAGCCTGATCATCGCCTGCCAGAGTCTGGCCGCAGTGCCGATCGCGGTGTTGAAACGGGAATTGAACTTCCGCATCCTGGCCATGCGCACCCTGGTAGGCACGGTCGTCGGCGGCAGTGTCGGCGTTGCCGCCGCATTCTCCGGCTACGGCGTGTGGAGCCTCGTTCTCATGCAGCTCGTCAAGGCGGCAGCGGAAACGTCCGTGCTGCTGCTGGCGGGATCCTGGCGGCCAAGGCTGCATTTCTCCTATGCGCGCTGCCGCGAGTTGTTCGGGTTCGCCAGTCCGATTGTCGGCTTCTCGCTGTGGAACTTCATCAACGACGAAATGCCGAAGGTTGTGCTCGGCACGTTCTTGGGCCCGCACGCGGTCGGCATCTATGCGTTGGCACGCCGGCCGCTCGAGTTCCTGACGGGCGCGGTGCTGAGCCCGCTCACGGGCATGGCGATGCCGGCGGTGGCGCGTCTGCAGCACGATAAGGCAAAGGTCGATGACTTCTTCGATCGTTCCATCCGGGTCGCCGCCTTCGTCGGATTTCCGACTTTCATGGGCGCGGCGGCTATTGCGCCGGATGCAATCCCACTCGTCTTTGGAGAGCAGTGGAGCAGCGGCGTGCTCGCCGTGCAGATCATCATGTTTCTCGGCGTGGTGCGCACGATCGACAGCATTTGCGCCGGCGCGGTTCTCGCCCTGGGACACTCGTCACTCATTTTGAAGCTCAACTTGGCCTACACGGTAATCGGGCTAGTGCTCATGACGCTTGCCGCACAAGTCAGTCTTGTCGCCACGATGGCCGCCATCGTCTTCTGTAATTTGCTGCTCGTACCGGTTTTCCTGTTCTATACGCGCCGGCTCGCGGGAATCGACGTGACGCAGCCGCTCATGCTGCTGCCGCGCGTCGCGCTGGCCACGGCACTTATGTTCGGCGCCGTTGCGTTGTGGCGGAGCTTCGCCTTTACCGCCAGCGAGCCAATGATCCTAATCAGCTCGATCGCCGTCGGCGCGGCCGTTTATGGTTTGGCGGCGCTGGTCCTTTTGCGCCCGGAACTCAACGCGGCGCGTGATCTGCTCGCGCGCATGCGGCCACAGGCGGCATAGGGACATGAAGGTCGCATTTGTCAGTCAGGCGTTCGATCAGGTCCTACCGCCCGAACAGAACTCGGTCGGGATTTGGACCTACGAGGTCGCGCGCCGGTTGGCTGAGGACGGCGACGTCACGGTCTTTGCTCGGCGTCCGCGCGGGCTGGCTGCGTCAGCGGCATTGGGAAAGGCGAAGCTCAAGCTGCTGACCAGCGCGCCACCGGGTGCGTGGACGCGCGGTGGCAAGCTTTGGAGCGCGATCCGTCCGCGCAGCGGTCCGCTGTTCGCGCAGCGCTTCTACGCGTTCGACTATCTCGCGCAGGCGGCTTGGCATCTGAGCGGGAAGGGCGCAGATATCATTCACCTGCAGAACTTTCCGCACCATGTCCCGGCGCTGCGCCGGCTATTTCCGCGCGCCGCTATCGTCCTGCACATGCATTGCGAATGGCTTGTCGAATTGGATAGCACCGCCATGGAGTGCGGCATCGCCGCCGCCGATCTCGTCGTCGGCTGCTCGGGCCACGTCGTCGATCGTGCCCGCGAGCGCTTCGGCAAACTTAACATCCCCTTTGCCGTGCTGCCCAACGGGTTCTCGCCCGAACTGCTGACTGGCAGCGAAGGCCGCCGCGACCACAGGAGCGTCGTCTTCGCCGGACGCCTATCACCGGAGAAGGGTCTGCACACGCTGCTCGCAGCCTGGCCGCGGGTGGTCGCCGCGATCCCGGAAGCGCGGCTGCAGATCATCGGGCCCGAGGCTCAGACGCCGCGAGAATTCCTCATCGACCTGAGCGCGGAAGCCGACGTCCGCCGCCTTGGCCGCTTTTACCCCGGGGGCGCCGAGCACAAGGGCAGCTACGCGGATGCATTGCGCGCGATGGTGCCGGCCACGCTATCCGACACTGTCGAGTTCACCGATCACATCCCGCATGCAGGTGTACTCGAACGCATCGCGGGCGCAGGGCTGCTGGTCAATCCATCCTTGAGCGAATCTTTCGGCATGAGCCTCATCGAGGCCATTGGGTCCGGGACGCCGGTGGTGGCAACGCGCGTCGGTGGCATGCCCGAGATCGTCGATGCAACACAGGCCGGCACGCTGGTGCCGCGGGATGACCCCGATGCCCTCGCGGACGCGATCGTGGCCAACCTGAAACAATCCCATGCCGAGGCTGATACGAGCCGGGCAGCCGCGCGCGCAGCGGCCCTCTATGGCTGGTCGCGGATTGCCGACCTGACCCGCGAGATGCATCGCAAAGCGGTCGCCGAGCGGCGGGCTCGCCTGGCGCCTCAGGAAAGGCCGGGGGCGTGGGGACGCCTGAAGAATGTATAGGTGTGCCGGTAGCTCGTCGCGGTCGTGTGTTCGTCGACACCCATCGGCGGGAAAACCATGCGCTCGAAGCGCGCCAACGCGGGGCTGAGCGACGGCGGATAAGGCCGCAGCTCCGGCGTGTCGTTCCAACCCAAAATGAACTGGCCGCCGTCGCGCAGGCATTCGAAACAGGCTTCGAATGACGGCTCGGCTTCCTCGGTCGTCTCGATTGCCGTCTTCATGAATACGCCATTGCAGACGATGGCGTCGAAGTAGGCGAGCTGTGCGTGCCGGCGGAGATTGCGCAGGCTGTCGGTGACATGCCGGGATCCACCGAAGCGGCGCTTGTCGGGGTCGATATCGAGGGTCCAGTAGTCCTTGCGGGCAAACATGCGCCAATACGGCTGCGTGTACCAATCGCAGCCGACGAACAGCAGGCGTTGCACGGCGGGATCTGCGCTCAAGTGCGGCAGTATCACTTTCGCCAGCAGCATCCGGTCTTCGCTCAGGCGGAACGAGCCGAGCGTCGAAGCCAGCGAAGGAGCGTGCCGCCGCAGTGCGTCGCGCAGTGCATTGCGGGTGGGGGCGAATATTTCAGACGTGGTCATGGCGCATGCGTCTCGCGCGGTTCGGCCAGCGTGTGGATGACGTGCCAGGAGCCTTTGGGGTATGCCGCCGGCAACTGCGTCAACCCGTAGCCGCAGCCAGAGAGGAAAGCGCTCGCCTCGGCAGATTTTTGCAGGGCGTTGGTACGGCTGGCATCATCGATCTCGAAAACTATCTTGGGCCGATGCGCCATGATGAGTTGGTGTGCGCCCTGCAGAACGAGCAACTCCGCCCCCTCGACATCGATCTTGAGCAGCGTTGGCGGACGCAAGCCGCGGCGCGCCACGATGTCATCGAGTGCCACGACATCCACGACCATGCTGCCGCTCATATCCGGAGGCTCGCCGGAAACGGCGAGCACAGCTCCGCCCAGATGGTGGGCAAGATTGAGGTCCGCCCGACCGCCCCGATCAGCAACGGCTTCGTTGAATACGTGCACGTTTTCGAGATTGTTGAGATCAGCATTCCGCTTGATCGCAGCGGCATTGCAGGGGACCGGCTCGAAGGCATAGACGCAACCCGTCGGGTCTACGCACCGTGCCGCGATGAGAGAGAAGAAGCCGACATTGGCGCCGACATCGTAGAAGACGTCGCCCGCAGACAGATTTGCAGCGATCACCTCCTGGAGGGGCTGCTCGTAACTGCCGCGGGCGAAATTCGGGTCGGCCCCGGGAGCAGCAAACTTGAGACCGGCCGCAATTCCAGCCTTGATCGAACGCGCCGGCGCAAACGCATCGCGCAGCCTGGTTGCAATGTTCATGGCCTGCGCTCCGTGGCGGCTATCGCTGCAAAAAGGTACATTACGCATTGACCTCGTAGCAGTTGAACGCCTCGTAGTCGGACATGAGGCGGCGCAGGAAATCGCCGCCGGCGAGATCGCCGAGTGTCGCGCGGTTCGGATCGTTGGCGTCCTGCCGGGTTTGTGACGCGTGCGCATCCAGTGCGGCACGCTTTGACGTAAGGACGTCGCCGACATAGGCCCGCCGGTTGAGTGCGTAAGGCGCCGACAGCCCGAAGCGCGTTTTCAGGCTCTGGCGGAAGACGGCACGGCGCAGCCCCGGCGCCTGTCCGCCAAGACGCACCCATGGCCAATGATACCAATACCATACGGGGTACTCGTAGACGTGCATCCGCCGCCCATGCACTGCCGCGGCCTTACGTGCCGCGGCATGGACGGCGGCGTGGTCGGATGTGAAGTCGTTGACATGCGGAATGTAGATGCAGTCGGGCCGCAGGGTTCTGAGCGATCGGGCGATTGCCTCCGCGATTGCATCGATATGCCGGTTGGCATCGCCGTCGGGGAAGCGCAGGAAGGTCAAGTCACCGTTGCTGCCGCCGAGCCGCGCGACCGCGAGGCGCGCTTCGCTTTCGCGCCGGGCGCTGAGAGCATTCTTGTCGGCTAGGTTGCCATGGGATGCCGCGCCGTCGGTGACGAAGAGGAAGTGCGTGGGCGCTCCGTTGCGGATCTTTTTACAGGCGATGCCACCGCAGCCGAGCGTCTCGTCGTCGGCATGCGGTGCGATGATCAGCGCCGACGCCATCCATTCGCGCTGCGTGAATGGCTGTAGCCGATGCTGCAGGCGGCCGTTCAGGACATGCCGCGTCGCACTTCTGAGGCCGATCATGAGCCGTAATCCTAGGGACGGCGGCGTCCGTGAGCCACCGATCCGCAATACTAGCATGCGAGCCGGGCCTTTCCCGGCGCCGATGGGTTAGGGCGCATACCTCCATCGGCGGTTCCGCAATGGTTAACTCACCCATTGTGGGAGGGTCCAACATGCCCGCCGCCGGTCCAAAATGCGGCCGACCTTCGCGCGCTGATTGACCAATTCCACACGAGCGGGAGCTGAAGCCGCGCAATGACAGCACCGATCCGGGGCATTGCAGACATCCGCGGCGAGGCGGCGCTGGTATCGGTTCGCGATACCTTCGCCGAGACGCGCGCAGCCGGGCGCGTCATCGGCACGCGCACTGCAGACGGTGCGCTCAGGTACGGCAGCGATGCCGAGGGGCAGATTGCCATCGATCATGGTGCTTTGCGCTTCCAGCCGTTGGCGACACCGGGCTGGGGTCGCCAAGGCATTGCCTATGGCCCGTTCAAGCGCGTAAGCGGCCTCGTCTTCGCCGTCGCCGTCACCAACGGTCACAATACCTCGCAGGGCGGCAAGATCCCTGAAAGCATCGTCAGGCGCATGCAGCGCTGGGCGTTGGGTCCGGAGATCGATCCTTGGCCGCAGCGGCTCGTAAACTGGCTGCGCGGACCGCGATTGAAGTCCACGTTGCGGCAGTTCTATCGCTGGCTGCGCTGTTCCCGGGAGCTCTATCGCGGCCCTTCGTTCGACGACAATTTGGCGGTGGGGTGGTTCACCAGCGCGGTGCCGAGCAATCCGGTCGCCGATGGCTGCGCGTTCGTAATGCATGCTGCGGAAGGCGAGAACGGCGAGTTGCGCGTGCGTACGGGTGACCATTGCCTGCCCGCGACGCGCGGCGTGCAGAACCTGCAGATCTTTTACCTCGTCGCGCTCCGCGAACGCGGCGCCATCTACTATGCCGCCGCGATGGATGGCGCGCATGGCGTCGCGGCCATCCCGAATATGCGCCCCATCGCCATCGACGCTTTCAACGACGACGACACGCTGTATGCCGGCGTTCATCAGAGCGCCCTCGGCCAGATAGGGTTTCGCGTCGACACGCGCGTGCAAGGCGTGCATGTCGACCGCTTGCCCGAGTTTGCCTCGCCGCTTGCCACCGCTCACGCTGGCGACAACCTGACCGGCGAGGGTGCGCTCGGCGCTGCGCCGCGGGGCGGGAATTGGAAAGTTCTGGCGGGCGATGTGCGGCAAGGAGCGACAGGCGTTACCTCGGTGGGGGCACGCAATGCCATCTGCGTGCTCGATCCGGGCACACGCTCGGGGCTCATTCACACGCTCGTCGAACTTGACGGCACTAAAGGCGCCGCTGGACTTGTATGGCAAGCAGCGGACGCGGCCAATTATTGGATGCTCAGGGCTTCGCACGAGGAGTGCGTTCTGGCCTGCGTCGTTGACGGCAAGGAAAATCAAGTCGCGATCGATGACCGGCAGCAGCTCGTCCCGGGCAGAGCGCACGCGCTTCAGGTTCTGATCGCTGAGGGCCGCCTTAGCTGCTATCTCGATGGCCGGCATATTTTTGCCGACTGGCTCGACAATTCGGCACTCACCGATGCGACCGGTGTCGGCATATCGCTCGGCGCCGGCGCGCGCCTGCGAGCGTTCGAGGCGCATGCGTTTGAGGTCCCGCTGCCCGACTCGATCCGCTTTCAGCCATCTTGGGCGCGCCGCGGAGATACGGTCGAGCGGACAGACGACTTCGCGCGGACTGGTGAACTCGCCGGCAGCCGCTGTGAAGTCGGCGATGCCCGCTGGGAAAAGACCTTGGGCCGCGGATCGCTCGTTTGCAGCAATGGCGCTGCGCGCGTCGATGCAACTAAAGCGATGCCGAACCCCGGGCGCACCTTCCATACTTTGCCCTGGGTACAGCCGGACTTCGCGGACCTCGAGGTGACGATTACCCCGCCGGGCACAGGCCGCGACCAGGGCGAGAAGTGCCGCTGCGGTCTCGTCTTCTGGCAGGATGATCACAACTACCTGAGCTTCACCGCTTACCTCGACGACGATTATCGCGGCGCCTCGCTGGCGCTCTTCACCAAGCGCCACGGCTTCGAGGAACTCTACGACGCGATCTGGACCATGGTCTGGGACAAGATCACGTGGGGCGAGCCCTTCCGGCTGCGCGTTGCCTTCGACGGATCGCATTTCGTCATGTTCATCGACGACGAACCGGTATTGCAGCGAGCGCTCAGTGACATCTACCCCGACGATCCGCCACTGAGGATTGAACGCGTCGGCTTGGCCGTAAACTGGGAATGGGGCGATGATACCGGATCGCGCTTCCAGTCGTTTGTGGCGCGCCGCTGACCGCGGAGGCAACAATGCTATTGGATATTGGCCATGGCATATGATCGGCGAACGTTATTGACGGATGCCAGCACGCTCATTCTCGCCGGCACCGTATCATCGGCTGCGGCGAGCGCTGTCGCTGCGGCGCCGGCGCGCGGACTGCCGGTGGCGCGCGTGGCGAGCATCGCCGAACTGGCGAAGGTCGACCCGCAATCGCAATGTGTCGATGTTCTCGGCTTCGGCGGAGCCGGTGATGCGGGCGGCGGTCTGTTCGTCTGGCGAACGGGCGCGCTCTCGGCTGGCACCAGCGGCCCGCGCATCGCCAGCAAGATTACTGATGACGGTTATTGGATGCGGCTCACCTATGAGGGCGGCAGCGTGCGGCCGGAGTGGTTCGGGTCGTTGACGAGTGCCGACGATCACGCTGCTCTGGTGCAGGCTGCCATTGATTTCATCTCTGCCGAGGGAGGTGGCCGCGTTGATCTCGGCAACGCACGTTACCGCTGCAAATCGCGCATCGTTGTCGATCCGACCAAGTGCGTTCTTTCCGGCAACGGCGCGACCCTCGACTTTTCGCTGCGCCCCGAGCCGTCGGCAGGTGCCGCCGTGGTCGATCTCGATGCGCTGAAGCGGCGTGCGGGCGGGTCCTGGTCGGCGTCGGGCAACGGGCTGGCGCACAGGCCCACGGACATCACCGATCTTGCCGTGCCCGTGTCGCTGGAGGCAGGTCAGCGGTATCGCCTCACGTGCAAGGTCGACGAACTTGCGGGCGATCCGAACATTCCGTTCGTGCGCTTCGAGGTGCTGGCGAAGGGCATCGAAGCGCCGGTCGTCCGGTTGCCGGTCAGTGCGGCGGACAGTGTGGTGGCCGAATTCCAATGGCCGGCCGACGCCGCCGCAGGCCGGCTCGTGCTTGCCAGTAACAGCGAAGCGCGGATTTCGGCCTTCAGCCTCGAGCCCGTCGGCACGCCCGAGTGCCTTCTGGTGCGCGCCGGAGCCGGAAGCGCCCAGTACGGCCACCTGTGGATCGAAGGCATACGGGTTCAGGGGCGCCGCGGCGATCGCCCGACGCGCCTGCAAGGCATTCGCTTCGAGACGCCCGGCGCAACGAAGTCGAGCCGTGCCGCCGTGCGAGATCTCAACGTCGAAGGATTCGACACAGCCGTCGTGCTCGCTGACCGGGCGTACCTCATCCATTTCTTCAATTGCCGGCTCGTCGGCGATGTCGGCGTGCAATTCCTGCACGGGCGCATGGACGCCGGAGAGAACATCAGCTTCCACGGATGCACCATCGGCGGCGGCAAGGTTGGCGTTTGGAACGGCGGCGCGGAGCTCAACCTGTTCGCGACATCGATCAATTTCGTCGACCAGTTCTACGTCGGCTTGGGACAGCTCAATGCGCAAAGCTGCCACTTTGAAACGACGCGGACGACGCGGCCCGATCAGTATCTGTTCGATGTATCCGAAGGTGCGGTCAACATCGACGCCAGCTACCTGATGGTCGGCGGTGGTGACTTTGCGGCCGGTAACGAGGCCGACTACATCGTCTATACGCGCTCGCCGTATGCGGCCTTCACGATGAGCAATGCCTCATTCTACAACCTGCGCACGCGCACGGGCGTGTTTGCCGGTGGCGCCGGGCGCTTCCAGTCGCGCAATCTGTCGGGCATCGCGATGAACCCCATCGCGCCGCTGCCGAAGGACGATGCGCGCAGCAACCTGTTCGGGCCAGCGGCAAGGCTGGACGACGCGTCAATGGGGATCGATTACCGGCTGGTCGGCGGCCAGGCCAGCGGCCGGGAAAGCGTGCAAAGCGGCGTTGTCAGGTTGCAGGCGGGAGTCGCCGGTGAGGCGGGCGTCATCGCGGTGCAGAAAACCGGAGCGGCCGGCGATGCGCTGGAGCTGTGGCTGCTGGCGCCCTGTGTCGCCGGAAACAAGATCGGGTGGGCCATCGACGCCGCGTCGGGCCGGCCGGGCGGCCGCTGCGAGTTCAAAGTAGGAGCGCGCTTTGTGCAGCTTGTCGGCCGGGACGAGCATGGTGCGCCGCTGGTCGGTTCGGCCGTACCGATGAC
>JAESGM010000716.1_pt1 | contig 16910 bp, 22 predicted proteins | sample 9269721 | NCBI WGS metagenome assembly JAESGM01 (sample SAMN15720920, study PRJNA650825) | algae metagenome | isolation source: Komarekiella atlantica HA4396-MV6 and co-occurring heterotrophs from... | place: USA: Theobald House, Kauai, HI | collected 2009-07-29 | reverse complement strand
CCGGCATCGCCATGCAGGCCAATGGCGTCCTCGACCGGCAACGTCTCGATGGCTTTCTCCGCGCGCTCGACCAGGCTGCGGACACTGGTGGTGATCGTCTGCGGCATTCCCGGAATCCCTTCTGCGGCGTCATCGTCTGCACAGCGGCGGGCCGGGTCAAGTCCGTTGCCCGGCCCGTGTGGCGGTGGCAGCATGACAGAATCGACGATGCGCCCGGAACAACCGCCACGTGAGGCACATGACGCTGCTGTCTCCCCTCGATCTGATCGCCCTCACCGCCTTTGTCGGGGCCTGGATCGTCTATGCCATCCTGCTCGAATGGACGCCGCATGGGCGTAACGGCCTCAACGCCCAGATGGATCGCTTCCGCGACGAATGGATGCTGCGCATGCTGGAACGCGAGATGCGGATGGTGGACGGGCAGATCATGGCCTCGCTGCAGAACGGTACTGCGTTCTTCGCCTCGACGTCGCTGCTCGCGATCGGCGGCGCGCTGACACTGCTGCGCTCACCCGACGAACTGCTCACGGTCGTGGCTACGCTCCCGCTGGGTGAGCAGACACCGCGTGTGCTGTGGGAGATCAAGACCGTCGGCCTGGTCGTGATCTTTATCTATGCCTTCTTCAAGTTCGCCTGGTGCTATCGTCTCTACAATTACGTGGCGATCATGATCGGCGCGATGCCGCCCTTCACCGACAAGGATTCCCCGACGGCAAAGGCGCATGCCTTGCGCACCGGCAAAATGTGCGAATCCGCGGGACGGCATTTCAACCGCGGACAGCGCGCCTTCTTCTTCGCGCTGGGCTATCTGGGCTGGTTCGTGAGTGCGTGGCTGTTCATGGCCACCACCGCGGCGGTGGTGATCGTCATGTGGCAACGGCAATACACATCGGATGCCCGCGCGGCGATATCGGCCGAGTAACGGGCGGCGAAGCGGCAGTGACCTGCCGCCCGCGCGAGAATTTCGTTATGCAATGTAGAAGATCGCGAGAATCGCAACGACGATCAGAGCGGCGCCGGTCCAGACCAGCGTCGAGGTCATGCTTTCCTGATTTTCAGTGTCGGGTGTGGTGGCCATGAAAGCCTCCTTGTTGCCTGTCCTCTTGGTCAGGCCCCCGGTTCAGCTTCCATCGAGTGCAACCGGAAGCATCCGGCGGGCACGTTTTTTTGAATTATAAGACTTTAGTTCTAGGACGAAAGTCTAAATTTGACTGTATAATTCAATTCAATGATTTCAATAACTTACCCAAGGGACAACGAAACCCAGATCGCGGAAATGAGAAGAACCGCGAGCCCGCTCGCAAGGACGAAGAACACGCTCTCCAGTTGCTCCGAGACCTGCTGAGCTTCGGGTGTGTTTTCAGCGACGCGAGCTTGTGGATTCAAATCCGACTGAACATCGAGCGACATGACGCGGACTCCGATTGTAGAGTCCGATCGTGCGCGGAAGTGGTTGCTTTAGCGTAACCGCACGCGGCCGCTAATCCACAGATCAACGACGGCAATGGTGCGTTGCGCTGGCCTTGTCGCATCCCGCCCTGTCCGCGGTCCGGGGAAAATTTCAGATGTCCGGCCGGCCAACCAGTAGACAACCAGTCCGCTGGCGAAACTGCCGAACGGCCTCCACAAATCCTCGCCTCCGCTGGTCCGCCAGTCCACGGGATAGGCTTCAACCGGAAAGCCTGCCGCGCGGAAGACACCAACCGAGCGCGGCATGTGATGCGCGGAGGTGACGAGCAGCCAGCGCGCGCCGGCTGCGGGCTTCACGGTCTCTCTGGTGTGAGAGGCATTCTCCGCTGTCGTGCGCGAGCGGCTCTCCAGCACGATGCGATCCGGCGCGATGCCGAAGCTCTCGAAGAGTTGTCGCGCGACCTGCGCCTCGCTCGGCCCGCCCGGAAACAGGCTGGCATTGCCGCCCGAAAACACGATGGGGATTTTTGGGAAGCGGCGCGCAAGGTCTGCGACGGCCGTCAGGCGTTCGGCGGACTCATTAAGTGCCGGCGCGCCCCGCGCCGCCGAATTCTCAGGCCCGATGCTGCCGCCGAGCACAACAACGCCGTCGGGAGCGCCGCGCGCCGCGTCCCATTGCGGGAAACGCTGCTCCAGCGGAAACATCAGCCAGTTGGCGCCGGGTCCGATTCCGAACAGCACCAGCAGCGCAAGCGCGGCGACCGCGAGAACGCGCCCGGTCATCACGAAACGCGTCGCCATCAGCAGGATGCCGGCGAACAGCAGCAGAAAGAACAGATTGGAAGGCTGCGTGAAGAAGGCGAACAGCTTGGACGCGACAAACAGCATGCGATCGCTCCCCAAGCGTTGTGAGTTGCCTCCGTGGCGGCTGCGCGCAGCCGCTGCGGGTTACGCCGGCAGCAAGCCGATCCTTTCGTCGCGCCGGCGCAGCATGGCGATCAGCGGGATCGACAGCAGCACCATCCACGACTTGCCGACCACTTGTCCCGCCAGGAAATCCAGCGAGCCGAAAGCCAGCCACAGGAAGATCATCGAGTCGACGACAAGCGCGACCAGTCCCGACGCGATCACCGCAAGGATCATGCGCCGTCGCGCCAGCGGCGTATAGACGGCGAGATCGACCAGTTCCGAGATCAGGAAGGCGGTGGCCGACGCCGTCACCAGCGAGATCGGGGCGAACAACCCGGACAATCCGGCACCGATCAGGATCGCGGCGACGGAGGCAGAGACGCCAAGCCGCCGTTGCACCAGATCGCGCAGGACAAAGGAAACGCCGATCATCAGCACGCCGGACGGCGCCATCAGGCCGGGGGCGACCGGGATCAGGCAGGGCGCCTCCGGTTTGCACACGGTGCCGACATTCAGGATCATCCAGTTGGCCAGGGGCACAGTCAGGCAGAACAGCACCAGGAAGATCACCCCCTCGATCCAGCGGCGCATTTCCAGCTTCATCATCACGACTCGTAGTCCTTTACAAATTTCTGCCACCCGTCCGCCCGCAACCGGCAGGCCGGACATTCCCCGCAGCCATAACCCCAATCGTGGCGCCGCGAGCGGTCGCCCAGATAGCAGCTATGTGTCTCCTCGACGATGACATCGAGAAGACTCCGCCCCCCGATCTCGCGCGCCAGCGCAAAGGTGTCCGCCTTGTCGATCCACATCAGCGGGGTGTGCAGGACGAAACGACGATCCATGCCGAGCGACAGGGCCAGCTGAACAGCCTTGACCGTGTCATCCCGGCAATCGGGATAGCCCGAATAGTCGGTCTCGCACATGCCCGCAACCAGATGTTTGGCCCCCCGCCGGTAGGCCACCGCGCCGGCAAATGTGAAGAAGACGAGGTTGCGGCCCGGAACGAAGGTGGTGGGCAGGCCACTCTCCGACATTTCGATGGCAGTGTCGCGGGTCAGCGCGGTTTCGGAGACCTCACCCAGTGCATCGAGGCGGACAAGATGGTCCTCGCCGAGCCGCCGCTTCCAGTCCGGGTTCAGGGCCGCAACAGCCTCACGGATGCGCGGGCGCAGGTCGAGTTCGACGCGGTGGCGCTGGCCGTAATCGAAGCCGACGGTTTCCACCTCGGAAAAGCGCTGCAACGCCCAGGCGAGGCAGACCGTGGAATCCTGCCCGCCGGAAAACAGCACCAGCGCCTTGTCGGTTGAGTGAGTCAAAGCAGATCAATCCCAGACAGGCGACCAGGACCAGTCGACGATGCGGCCATCGGGATGCGCCAGCGCGGCGATTTGCTTCATTTCAAGGTCGCTCAATTCGAAATCGAAAATGTCGATATTCTCGCTCAGCCGCTCGACGCGGCTGGTGCGGGGAATGACGCCGATGCCCTGCTGCACCAGAAAGCGCAGCGACACCTGCGCCGCGCTCTTGCCATGCGCCTTGCCGATGCGTTCCAGCTCGGCATCGTGCTTTGCGCTGCCGCGCGCAATCGGAGAATAGGCGACCACCGCCATTTCGAGCGCGCGGCAAGCACCGACCACCTTGGACTGGTCGAGAAAGGGATGCATCTCGATCTGATTGCAGACAAGGCGATGCTCGGCAAGGCGATCAGCCTGTTCCAGCAGCCCAACCGTGTAGTTGGAGACACCGATCTGCCGCACCAAGCCGTCCCGCTTCACCGTGACCAGCGCCTCGATGGTGTCCTTCAGCGGCACTTCCTTGTTGGGCCAGTGCAGGAGCAAAAGATCGATCTCGCCCAGCCGCAATTGCCCGATGCTGTCCTTGACCGAGCGCACGAGCGCGCCGGGGCTAAGATTTTCCGGCGACACCTTGGTGACGACGAACACCTCGTCGCGCTTGATGCCGGACGCGCGCACGCCCTCGCCGACGTCGCGCTCGTTACCGTACATCTGCGCGGTGTCGAAATGCCTATAGCCGAGTTTGATCGCCTGCTGCACCAGCCGCGCGCAATCGCGACCGCGCAATTCCCAGGTGCCGAGCCCGACGGCCGGAATGCGCACACCCTTGGCTTCGATGAACTGCATCAGCTGTCCCACTTCGGCGCTTGCGGGGGATTGACGATGCGGCCGTCGGGCCGCTTCAGCGTCGCGATCTCGGCCATCTCGGCAGCGCTCAGGATGAAATCGAAGACGCTGAGATTCTGCTTCAGTTTGTCGGGATTGGAGGTGCGCGGGATCGGCATCAGGCCCTGCTGGACCAGCCAGCGCAGCGACACCTGCGCGCCGCTCTTTCCGTATTTGGCGCCGATACGATCAAGCGCTTCGGTGCCAGGCACTTTCCCGCGGCCGATCGGGCAATAGGCCGTGATCGAGAGGCCGAGTTTCTTGCAGTGCGCGATCAGCTTCGACTGGTCGAGCATGGGATGCGCCTCGATCTGGTTGTTGACCAGCGGCTCATCCGCGATCTTCAGCGCCTCATCCAGAAGCTGAATGTTGAAATTGGCGACACCGACATGCTTGGTCTGCCCTGCGCGCTTCGCCTTGCAGAGTGCGGGAATGTAAGCGGAGAGCGGGAACTCGGGGCTTGGCCAGTGGATCAGAAGGAGGTCGACCGAGGCCAGTCCGAGCAGCTTGAGGCTGTTCTCGACCGCGCGCTCGAAGTCGCCCGGCTTCAGATCGACGTGACGCACCTTGGTGGTAACGAAAACGTCCTCGCGCGCAATGCCGGAGGCGCGTAGCCCCTCGCCCACCTCGCGCTCGTTGCCATAGAACGTCGCGGTGTCGAGATGACGATAGCCCATCTGCAAGGCCGCGCTGACGGCCTGACTGCAGATGTCGTCCTTCAGCGTCATGGTGCCCAGCCCGATTGCCGGGATGCGGGCGCCTTGGGCATCGACGTAGGGGACCATGCCAGCCTCGGAAATGGTGCAAAACGCCGCCACAATGCCGCGCCGTCACCCTTATGCCAACTGGCAGGCCTGCAGATCAGGCCTGCTTTGCCGGTCCCAGCACCGCGAAAGCGAGATCCGGCGCGCTGTCGATCAGCTTCAGCAGCGCCCGCGCCGGGCCGCGCGGGACGCGCTTGCCCTGCTCCCAGTTGCGCACGGTTTCCAAGGGAACGCCAATGCGGGAGGCGAATTCGGCTTGGGTGAGCCGGGTCGCGGCGCGTATGCCTTTTGCGTAGGCAGCGTCATCTCCGGCGGCTAACGCCGGCCGGCCCGAAGCCAAATGCGGTAACTCTCGCAGGCTCGAGACATCGCGTTCCTGCCCGCCCGGCAGGATTTCAACGATGCGGCCATCCGCCTTCAGGCGCAGGCGCAAATCCGGTTTGCGTTCCATGTCCCGAAGGTTAGCCGATTCGGTCAATGGACCCTTAACGGCTAGCACTGGCGAAAATCGCCGTGGCCGCCATTCGGCCAGAGAACCATCAGCCAGTGGCCGACTGCGCAAGCCGCTCGGCGCGATCTCTGATCTCCGCCGGAAACACCGTTGCCTTGCGCGCTTTTGTGTCGAGATGCACCGCCGTGATGACGGTTGTCGCAGCGACATCGCCGGTGTCGGTCCGGCGCATCTCGTGCGAGAAGCGGATGACGCGCTCCTTGATCTCGACAACGGCCGAATAGATCGTCACGACATCGCCCGGCATCAGTTCCTTCTTGTAGGCGATGGTCTGCTCGACCGCCGCCATGCCGCGATCGTTCGCGCGCAGAAAGGCCGGATCGAGGCCGAGCGCGCCGAAGAAATTCCAGGTCGCCTCGTCGAACTTGCCGACATACCACATGACGTTCATGTGGCCCATGTGGTCGCAATGCCAAGGATAGACGGCGCCGCGATAGGTCAGAAGCGGTTCGGCCATTGCGCACTCACCTCGTCTTCTCAAAGATCTCGCGGCCGATCAGCATGCGGCGGATCTCGCTGGTGCCGGCGCCGATCTCGTAGAGCTTGGCGTCGCGCAGAAGACGGCCGGCGGGGAATTCGTTGATATAGCCGTTGCCGCCCAGCGTCTGGATCGCCTCCAGCGCCATCTGCGTCGCCTTCTCGGACGCGAACAGGATCGCGCCGGCCGCGTCCTCGCGCGTGGTGCGACCCTCGTCGCAGGCCTTCGCCACCGCATAAACATAGGACTTCGCCGCGTTCATGCCGACATACATGTCGGCAAGCTTGCCCTGAATGAGCTGGAAACGTCCGATCGACTGGCCGAACTGCTTGCGGTCATGCACATACGGGATCACGAGATCGATGGCGGCCTGCATCAGCCCGAGCGGCCCGGCGGCCAGCACGACGCGCTCATAATCGAGGCCGGACATCAGGATGTTGACGCCATTGCCAACGGCGCCGAGCACATTCTCTTCCGGCACCTCGCAATCCTGGAACACGATCTCGCCGGTGTCGGAACCGCGCATGCCGAGCTTGTCGAGCTTTTGTGCCGTGGAGAATCCCTTGAATTTCTTTTCGACGAGGAACGCGGTGATGCCCCGCGCGCCGGCGGTGGCGTCGGTCTTGGCATAGACCACGATGGTGTCCGCCAGCGGCCCGTTGGTGATCCACATTTTTGAGCCGTTCAGGACGTAATTCTTGCCCTTCCTGTCGGCGCGGGTGCGCATGGACACAACATCGGAGCCGGACCCTGGCTCCGACATCGCCAGCGCCCCGACATGCACGCCGGACATCAGTTTCGGCAGATAGCGCTTCTTCTGGTCGGGCGTGCCGTTGCGCCGGATCTGGTTCACACAGAGATTGGAATGCGCGCCGTAAGAGAGGCCGACCGAGCCGGAGGCGCGGGAAATCTCCTCCATCGCCACGCAATGCTCGAGATAGCCGAGCCCGGTGCCGCCCCATTTCTCCTCGACGGTGATGCCGAGCAGACCGAGGTCGCCGAGCTTGGGCCAGAGATCGCGCGGGAACTCGTTCTTGCGGTCGATGTCGTCGGCGCGCGGCGCGATCTTGTCCTGCGCGAAACGGCGCACGGTGTCGCGCAGCATGTCGACATCCTCGCCGAGACCGAAATCGAAGCCGGTCCAGACATTGGCAACCATCGGGGCCTCCTTGCGGATATTGTGTCGACTATAGCGCCGGGCGCTCGCGTGCGTCCGAAGTGTTTTCGAGACAGATCAGGGTGGCGAGCATTTTCGCGATCGGTTTGCGAACGCCCGCAGCTTCGGCGAAGACGTCTGCCTCAACGATGGAGAGCGTTTTGCCGGACCGCAGCACATTGGCAGCGGCCAGAAATCGTTCGCCTGCCGCCGGGGCCAGGAGATTGATCTTCAGTTCGACCGTCAGCGGCGACGATCCCGGCGGCATCAGGCTGTAGGCGGCGTAGCCCGCCGCGGAATCGGCAATCGCCGTCGTCACACCGCCATGCAGAAAACCGCGCTGCTGGCAAAGATCGTCACGAAACGGCAATTCCACCGTCACCTGGCCGGGATGAACCTCCGCAAGCCGCGCACCGATGAGGCCCATATAGGCCTGACGTGCAAAACTCTCGCGCACCACACGCTCCCAGTCGGGATCGCGCGGCATAAACCTTCCACCCTGTGCTTTCATTTCTGTTCCATACGGTAACGTATGTTGACATACGGGACCGTATGGGGGAAACTGCATTTTGTCAAGTGCGGCGGGGCTCATGAGCAAGACACGAAAAGCGGCGGCGGCAACGCCGAAGCAGGAACGGCTGGACGCGGGCGCGTGGGTGGCGGCCGCGCTCGAGGCGCTGGCCGATGGCGGCATCGACGGCGTGCGGGTCGAGCCCCTGGCGAAAATGCTGGAGGTCACAAAAGGCAGCTTCTACTGGCACTTCGCAGACCGGCGCGCGCTGCTCGACGCGATGCTCACACATTGGTCGGAAGGTCGCGTGGCCGCGATCCAGGAACAGGCGTCCGGCGACAAAGCAGGCAAGGACTCCCCGACCGTCATTCTTCTGCGGCTGGCCGACCTGTATACCCGCCACGGCAATGTGCGCGGGCTCGCCATTGAACTCGCCATCCGCGCCTTTGCCCGCGGCGACGACGGAGCGGCGAAAGCCGTTCGCGCGGTCGATGCCGAGCGCCTGACGCATGTCACGGCCCTGTTCGAGAAACTGGGGTGGCCGCAGGACGACGCGCAGGCGCGCGCGATCCTGTTCTACAGCTATCTCTTCGGCCAGAGCCTGCTCGACAAGAAGATCGTGACGCCCGCCACCATCGACATCGCCATCGAAACGCTGCTGGCGCCCCCGGCCTAGCGCAGCCCGAACCAGAGCGTCGCAATTCCGAGAAACGACGCAAACGCGACAACGTCGGTCACGGTTGTCACAAACGGACCCGAGGCGATGGCCGGGTCGACATCGAGGCGCGTCAAAAAAAGCGGAATCACAATGCCGCCAAGCGCGGCCGCAGCGAGGACGCAGATCATCGCCAGCCCGATGACAATGCCGAGGTCCGTCACGCTGAACCAGAAAGCCGCGATTACGCCGAGCACCAGCGCAAAGCCGAGCCCGTTGATGATGCCGACCATCAATTCGCGCCGCACCACCCGCCAGGAATTGGCGTCGCTGAGATCCTGCGTCGCCAGCGCGCGCACCGCGACGGTCATGGTCTGGGTGCCGGCATTGCCACCCATCGAGGCGACGATCGGCATCAGCACCGCCAGCGCCACCATCTTCTCGATCGAGGTGCTGAACTGTCCGATCACCCATGCGGCCACCAGCGCGCAGACCAGATTGGCGACGAGCCAGGGAAAGCGGCTCTTGACGATATCCCAGACCGAGTCGGAGAGTTCTTCATCGGCGGTCACGCCGCCAAGCGCCTTGATATCCTCCTCGGCCTCCTGCTCGATCACGTCGACAATATCGTCGAAGGTCAAAACGCCGACCAGGCGACTGTTTTCATCGACGACCGGGGCCGCCACCAGGTTGTAACGCTCGAACAAGCGCGCAACCTCCTCCTGATCGTCGGTCGCGAGCACGGTTCTGCGGTCTTCGTCCATCAACTCGACGACGGGAACCGGGCGCTTGCTGCGCAGCAGGCGATCAAGCGGCACCGCGCCCTGGAACTTGTAGTCGGGATCGACGACGTAAAGCTCGTAGAAGCGGTCCGGAAGATCGGCGGTCTCGCGCATGTAGTCGATGGCCTGGCCGACATTCCAGTGCGGCGGCACGACGATGAACTCGGTCTGCATCCGCCGGCCGGCGGATTCTTCCGGATACAGGAGGCTGCGCTCCAGCGCGATGCGCTCGAAATGCGGCAGCTGTTCGAGGATTTCCGCCTGCTCTTCCTTGGGCAGGTCTTCCAGGATGTAGACGGCGTCGTCGGAATCGAGTTCCCGCACGCCTTCGGCGACGGTTCCCGGCTCCAGTTCATCGAGGATTTCCCCGCGCACCGTGTCGTCGACTTCGGTCAGCGCCGAGAAGTCGAAATCCTTGCCCATCAGCTCGATGAGCCGGGGCCGCATTTCAGGATCGAGCGCCTCGATCAGAGCGCCGGTATCGGCCTCATGCAGATCGGCGACCAGCTCGCGCAGGATGGCGCTGTTGCGGCTGTCAATCGCCCCCTGCACCTGTGCGACAAAGTCGGGGCGGATCGCCCCGTCCTCGTCACGCAGCGATTCCGGCGACATCGAGGCAATGGCCGCTCTCTCGGTCATGTCCTTCTGGTCGAGCATGCCGGTCTCAACGAGCAAGAGTTTACGGGATCGTTCTTTTCGGGCTTGTACGCGCGAGGAATTGCGCTGGCAACCACGATGGCGCATGAAGCGGCATGATCAAGCTTCTGATTGTGCTTTTTCTTCTCGCGATATCTCCCGCGACCGCAGCGGATTGCGGTGCCGACAGACTGGGCACCGCGCGCGTGCTGACGCTCGACGCGGCCACGCATCCGCGTGTGGGAAAGAAACACTTTCCGCAGACCCTGCCGCTGGAGCGCAAGGAGGTCGTTCTCACCTTCGATGACGGCCCGATGCCCGGCAGCACGCCGCGCGTGCTCGCGGCCCTGCGCGAGCAATGTGTGCATGCGACCTTCTTCCTGCTCGGACGCAACGCCGCAGCCAACCCCACCCTCGCCCGGCAGATCCACGCCGAGGGACACACCATCGCGCACCATACCTACTCCCACCCGCTGCTGAACCGGATGACTCCGGAGGCCGCCGAGCGCGAGATCGCGCGAGGGATCGCGGCCGTCGAGGATGCCGCCTTCGGCACGACGCTCACCGACCATGCGACCCGCTTCTTCCGGTTTCCCGGCTTTGCCTCGAGCCCGGCTTTGCTCACGCGGCTGGAGCAGCAGCGCATGGTGGTGTTCGGCGCCGACCTCTGGGCCAGCGACTGGAACCCGATGACGCCGGAACAGCAATTGCGGCTGACGCTGGAGCGGCTGGACAAGGCCGGCGGCGGCATCGTGCTATTTCACGACACCCACGCGCAGACCGCCGCCATGCTGCCCGCCTTCCTGCGTGCCCTGAAGAGCCGGGGCTACAAGGTGGTGCATGTGATTCCGGAGGGCGGACAGCCTGCGGCGGCAGCTGCGCCCGTGATATCGGCAACACCGCCGGCCAAACCGGCGCGATCCGGCCGCCGCAAGCGCGGTTGAGCTTGCATTTGCAAGGACGAATCCCTTACCCCATGCATCGGGGACGGGGGATTCTGGAATGCGCAATGCTCTGTTGGCGGCGCTGGCCGCCGTTCTATGTCATGCAGGCGCGGCTCTTGCCGCGGACTGCCCCGGCAACCCGGACGCCATCGGCACCAGCCGCACCATCGTGGTCGACCCGCGCGCGCATCCGCGCATCGGATCGTTCCAGTATTCCGAGACGCTGCCGCTGAAGGACAAGGAAGTCGTTATCACGCTCGATGACGCGCCGCGTCCGGCCTCGGCGCCGGCGCTCGACGTGCTGACCGCGCATTGCGTGAAGGCGACCTATTTCATCATCGGCAAGCACGCCCGCGATTATCCGGAGATTCTGAAGAAGATTCACGCCGCCGGGCACACAATCGCCTCGCACAGCCAGACCCACCCCCTCACTTTCAACCGCATGCCGGCGGCCCGCGCGGAGAAGCAGATCGACGACGGCATTGCCTCGATCCGTACGGTGCTGGGCGATGAGGCCGAGATCGCGCCCTTTTTCCGCGTGCCCGGCCTGCTGCGCGGCGAGGCGGTGGAGCGTGTCGCCGCGAGCCGGGGGCTGATGGTGTGGAGCACCGACGTCATGTCGCATGACTGGAAACGGCGCATCACCCCGGACGGCATTGTCCGCCGCACGATCGACCGCCTGGAGGCGAAGGGCAAAGGCGTCCTGCTGCTGCACGACATTCATCCCAAGACCGTTGCGGCATTGCCGCTGATTTTCAGGGAACTGAAGCAGCGCGGCTACCGGATCGTGCACGTGCAGCCAGCGACGCAAACGCGGCTGGCCACCCCCACCGAACCGCAGGACTGGCAGTGGCACACCCCGTCCCTGACGCCGCTGCCCGCGCTGATCGCAGGCGACATCAGGAACCTGAACGGCAATCTTGCGGAACAGCATGCGATGAGCGGTGTTGATTTCTGCGGCCTGCCGGCCAGGGCGAAGTCGGCAAGCCGCCTGGCATTGTACAAGGAGCGTTCGCACCGGCGATGGCATCACAAAGTGGGGTCACGGCGTGTCGCGGCGCGAGCGCATCAACCGGCGGCAATCCCGTAACCCGCATGCGTACGACCCGGCGTCATCTCCTGCGGCTTCTGGCCGGAACCATCCTTGCCACGACGGGGTTTGCCGCGGATGCGACGGCCGCGCCGAAGCGCGCCACGGATAACGCCGGCGGCGAGACGCGCGTCTATCTGCTGCGCGGCCTTCTGAATGTCTTTTCACTCGGCATGGATACGCTCGCCGAGAAGCTGAATGCGGCCGGCATCCGCGCCGAGGTTCACCCGCATGACAGCTGGTCGGCGGTCGCCTCGGGCATTGCCAGCGACCACCGGCGCGGGGCGCGAGGCCCGGTCGTGCTGATTGGGCATTCGCTCGGCGCCGATGTGATTTTTTCGCTGGCGGAACGCCTCGACAGCGACGGCGTGCCGGTGCGGCTGATGGTCGCTTTCGATCCGACCAATTCCTATGCCGCGCCGAAGAATGTCGACTACATGCTCAACCTGTTCCAGCACAACGGCTTCGGCCGCCGTGTCGCCGCCGGGCCCGGCTTCAGGGGCGAGTTGAACAACATGGACCTGACCAGCGACAAGAGCATCGATCACACCAGCATCGACAAGTCGCCGGCCTTGCATAATCTGGTCATCGCCAAGATCAGGACGGTGACGGCGCCGGGCGCGCAGAAGCGCAGGCCGGCGAGGAAGCAATAAGATATAAGTGTCAGGACGCCGAAAGCGCGCCCGGCTGCGGACCGGTGGCGAAGGGAAGTCCCTCGTCCGCCCATCCCGTGATCCCGCCGATCATGATCTTCACCGGCCGGCCCAGCTTCGCGATCTTGAGCGCCGCCTGATCGGCGCCGTTACAATGCGGACCCGCGCAATAGGTCACGAACAGGGTGTCGGCCGGCCACGCCGCCATCCGCTCGGCTGTGATCTCCCGATGCGGCAGATGCAGCGCGCCGGGAACGTGCCGCTTCTCGTAGGCGGCCGCGGAGCCGACCACATGCAGCAGTACAAAATCCTGCTCGCCGCTCTTCATGGCGGAGGCCACGTCGGCGCAGTCGGTCTCGACCGACAGGCGGCGCGAGAAATGATCGATCGCCGCATCGGGCGATGCGGCGGGAATTGCGGATACGACGCTCATGACGGGCTCCCCGAAATGTCTCCGCGATCATAGCGCGGAGACGACGCCAATTCCGAGCGAACTGACATTTTCAGGGGAGGTATCTTTCGAAGCGCGTCAGCGCGACGTTGTACATCGCCCTGCTCCGCTAAAGCTACGCAGGGCATCCTGCTTCGCGCAAACGAGACTTCCAAGGCCGTCGATGGAACTGCTGCTGGACGTGTCCTGCGAAGCGCGTCCGCGCGAAGCAGGATGGTGCGGTCGAGAAGACTCGAACTTCCACGGGTTGCCCCGCTGCCACCTCAAGGCAGTGCGTCTACCAATTCCGCCACGACCGCAAAATCTGGGGTGCGCCGGACCGTGCCGGGCGCGAGGTGGGCTGCATGTATCAAATCGGTTTCCGGGGGACAAGGGCGGCCCAGCCCTTTCCCAGATTCCTTCGTCATGGCCGGGCTTGGCCCGGCCATCCCCGATCAGGGGCGCAATGCCTCCCTAAGCGGGACCCGCGGGACAAGCCCGCGGGTGACGACAATTGCGTGATGAAAAACGGCGCCTAGCGCATATCCACCGGGCGGGGCAGCAATTCCTTGACCTGGACGGCGATGCGGTTGCCGCTGACGATCACGTTGCCCTTGGCCACCGGGAAGTTGTTGGCGAGGATCTGCACGTCGTCCTCCTCCCCCTGCGCCAGCTCGATGATGGCGCCGCGGCCCAGCCGCAGCACCTGGTGGATCGGCATGACGGTGGTGCCGAGGACGACCGACACGTTGATGGAGACATGGTCTAGGGTGGGCAAAGCGACTACATCCTTCCAGACGGGAACTTCTCGGGAATCTGCTTGCCCTTACCCTCGCCCCGACATGGTAAATTGATGGTTAACGCCCGCGAAGCGCTGGATTTCGGCCTGAGAGGCGGCGATGGGGCGCCGCCTGCCGAATGGCGCGTCAGCTCTGGTCTTGTGCCCTATGAGGCGGCCTTGGCCGAGATGGAGGCCCGCGCCGCCGCGGTGGCGGATGGGCGGGCGCCGGAACTGGTCTGGCTGCTCGAACACCCCCCGCTCTATACAGCCGGCACCAGCGCCAGCCCCGCCGAGGTGATCGATGCCCGCTTCCCGGTCTATGACGCCGGGCGCGGCGGGCAGATGACCTATCACGGACCCGGCCAGCGGGTGGTCTATCTCATGCTCGATCTGAAGCGGCGGCGGCCGGACGTGCGCGCCTATGTGGCGACGCTGGAGGAATGGATCATCCGCACGCTGGCCTCCTTCAACGTGCGCGGCGAGCGGCGCGAAGACCGGGTCGGCGTCTGGGTGCGGCGGCCGGAGCTGGGCGAGCGGCGCGAGGACAAGATTGCCGCCATCGGCATCCGCCTGAAGCGCTGGGTGTCGCTGCACGGCATTGCGATCAATGTCGATCCCGACCTCTCGCATTTTTCCGGCATCGTGCCCTGCGGCGTGCGCGAACAGGATTACGGGGTGACGAGCCTGGTCGATCTCGGCCTGCCGGTGACGATGGAAGATGTGGACGTGGCGCTGAAGGCGGAGTTTGAAAATTTGTTTGGCGGGGTCATAGCCTCTCCGCTTGTCGTCCCCGCGTAAGCGGGGACCCATAGCCTCAGCGATTCAAATTCCACACAGACATTGCCATGCAGAGAGCATGGTGTGTATGGGTCCCGCTCTCGCGGGGACGACGATAATCTACACCGTCCCCAGCAGCGCGAAGCGATAGCCGCCGCGCAGATCGAGTTCGTCGCTGGTCGCTTCCCGCTCCTCGATCGCGTCCACGCGCGAGCCGGGCGGTCCCTGACGGCAGAGATCGATCATCTCGCGCACGATCTGCGCCTCGCCGGCGAACACGGCTTCCACAGAGCCGTCGCGGCGGTTGCGCACCCAGCCTTCAAGCTCCTTGCCTTCGGCGGTGTACTCGGTCCAGGCGCGATAGCCGACGCCCTGCACGCGTCCGCGGATGACGACGAGACGAATGACGGTCATGTCACGTCTCCGGTTTGGGTCTCGCGCGCGCCGCGAAAGGACGGCGACCAGCGCAGCAATTCCTGAACATAGGCCAGCGGCAAATTCGCGGCGCGCGCAGCGTCGACGACCGCTTCCATATAGCCCGGCTTCGGCTTGCCGGGACTGCGCGCGCGGCCGAGATAGACCATCGCGGAGACCCGCCGCTCGTCCGCGCGCACCGGCATCATCGCGCGGCTATACAAGCCACTGTCGAGATTTTCGTAGGCGTTGAGCGCAGACAGATCGCGCGGCGTCAGCCGCCAGAGAACGCCGTGCACCTCTTCGCCCGGCGCACGCTGCACCGAGGCATAGCCGTCGGCGGTGATGATGAAACGATGATCCTCGAGGATCGCGCGCCCGAGACAGATCGCGCCGGGACAGCGCCGCACCATGCCGGCGCGATCCATGTTGGAACCATAGGCGAAGTGGAGAGTCATGTGCGACCATATCATTCTCAGAAACGGTGTCGTCCCGGCCGAAGGGCGATAGCCCGGAGAGCCGGGACCGTGCGCCAAAAAATGTGCCATGAGAAAGCGGTCCCGGATCGCACGCTTCGCGCGCGTCCGGGACGACGGTGCGTAGCCGTCAGGCAAACTCCATGATCGCCTGAAAGCGGGTGTTCCCGCTTTCAGGAAAATTCAAGAATGACCTGGTCCACCGCCAGGCTGTCGCCCTTCCTGGCGTGGATTTTCTTCACGGTGCCGTCGCGCTCGGCACGCAGCACGTTTTCCATCTTCATCGCCTCGACCACGGCCAGCGTCTCGCCGGCCTTCACTTCCTGCCCTTCGGCGACGTTGATCGACACCACAAGGCCCGGCATCGGGCACAGCACGCTCTTGCCGGTATCGGCCAGTTTCTTCACCGGCATCAGCCGCGCCAGCGCCGCCTCGCTCTCAGTATAGACATAGGCGCGTGTCTGCACGCCGGCATGCATGAGGTCGAAGCCGTTCGGCACCGGATTGACCTGTACGACAACGGGTTTGCCGTCGACCATGCCGGACCAGACCGGATCGCCCGGCTTCCAGTCCGATTGCAGGCGGTGCACATGGTCGTGCTTGCCGCTGCGGAACAGCACTTCGATCGTGCCGTTCGCGCGCGTGACCAGCAGCTTGTATTCCTCCTCGCCGAGCCACACCGCCCGCTGCCGCTCGCGCATCACCAGGCGATGCGGCATCTGCCCGGAAATCCTGCGCTTGCGCTCGCCTTGGACATGGTCGATGGCGGTTGCGACCGCGGCCAAAAGATGCGCGGTCTCGCCTTCCGGCGCGACACCATGAAAGCCGTCAGGGAATTCCTCGGCGATGAAACCGGTCGAGAGTTGACCCGAACGCCAGCGCGGATGCGCCATCAGCGCCGAGAGGAAGGGAATGTTGTGGCGGATGCCGCCGACATGAAAGGCATCGAGCGCATCGGCCTGCGCGTCGATTGCCGCCTCGCGCGAGGGCGCATGCGTGACCAGCTTGGCGATCATCGGATCGTAATAGAGCGAGATTTCGCCGCCCTCATAGACTCCGGTGTCGTTGCGGACGGTGATGCCGTCGGCTTGCGATTCCGCCGGCGGCCGATAGCGCACAAGCCGGCCGGTCGAGGGCAGGAAATTGCGGTAGGGGTCTTCCGCATAGACGCGGCTTTCCACCGCCCAGCCGGTCAGTTTCACGTCGCTCTGCCTGATCGCGAGTTTCTCGCCCGCCGCAACGCGGATCATCTGCTCGACCAGATCGATGCCGGTGATCAGTTCGGTCACCGGATGCTCAACCTGCAGGCGGGTGTTCATCTCGAGAAAATAGAAGGAGCGGTCCTGCCCG
>JAESGM010000715.1_pt1 | contig 16953 bp, 12 predicted proteins | sample 9269721 | NCBI WGS metagenome assembly JAESGM01 (sample SAMN15720920, study PRJNA650825) | algae metagenome | isolation source: Komarekiella atlantica HA4396-MV6 and co-occurring heterotrophs from... | place: USA: Theobald House, Kauai, HI | collected 2009-07-29 | reverse complement strand
GAAGACCTGCCGATTGATTTCGGCAATCGACGAGGCGAGTTCTTCCGCTGCCGCGGCAACCGAGCGCACATTGGACGAAGCCTGCTCCGACGCGCCTGCGGCTCCGCCGGCACGGCCCGACGTCTGCTCCGTGGAAGCGGCAAGCTGCCTTGCCGTCGCCTGCATCTGGTCCATGTGTGTGCAGACTGCGCTCAGCAGAGCCTGCACCTGTCCGCGAAACTCGGCGATCCGTGATTCGATACGGTGCTGTCGGGCGGACCTCGCCGCGGTTTCATGCGCTGCCGCCGCTTCAAGACGAGCACGTTCCGCCGACATGTCGCGATAAGTCCGTAACGCCGCAAACACCTTGCCGGTCTCAAACCGCGCATCGACCTGGGGAATGGCGACGTCGAATTGTCCGTTGGCGACGGCCGCATTGATGCGCAGCACGTCGCGAAGAATTTTCCTGATTGTCGAGATAGCGAGATAGCCGAGCAATCCGACCAGCAATGCGCCGGTACAAAGGAGCGCGATCAACGCCGAGAAGTTGGTTTGGCTGCCCGAGGTAAGGTTGTCCCATTCCGCCTTGCGGCCGTCCCCGGCAATCAGCGTCAACAACTCAAGAGGCTCGTCCGCAACCTGCAGACCGGCATTTAGCAATCCCGCATCGATGACCGGCCCCGCCAATGATTTCTCCACCGTCACGACACCCTCGCTCAGGGCCGCGAAACGATCATCCAGCGCGGTCACCGTATTGGCAGCAGCGGCTGCGCGCGAGGCTTCAATGAATCCCTTTACGGCCGCGCGCACGTCATCGGGCGGCAGCCGCTCGGCGTGGCTGGCGGCGTTGCGGGCAATTCTATAGGCCGCCTGTGCCGCGAGCACATTCTGTTCCATCTCGATATAGATCGAATTGTTCTTCAGCAGTTCCTGCTGTTCGTTCTCGACCGCGTAGAATTTCAGGCCGAAGATTGCGTAGCCAGCCAGCGCGGCAACCACCAACAGCAGCACCCAGGCTGACAGCGGCACGCGTAACAGCCAGGTGCTCGTGCTGGTCACTTCTTGTCCGTCCGTGAGTAGACGCCCGCCAAAGGCTCCATTTTCGCAAGCTGGCGGTCCCCAGGCGGGCAGAGTCAGACAACCCGGTTACCATCCATTTAAGATTTCCCGCAGCGTCATGGCTCAATCATAAACTCCGCGTGACTCCGACGAAGCCGGCGCTGCCCAGAATTGCGGCATCGCCTGAATTTGGCGGCAAACGACTCCTCCAGCGGCAACGCCGTATCGCAATCGCGGCCGCGATGGCATATCTAGCGCGGGCAGGCTTCTGCGTCCTCGAAGAGTTGCCGGAACACCGCCATGACCGACACCCCGATCTCCCGCGGCTTTCGCGGCCGCAAGCCCGCCGCACAAAGCGACCGCATTCCGCCCGGCCAGCATCTGACGCACGACTTCCCCGTGCTCTCAGCCGGGCCGACGCCGCTCATTGCGCTCGCCGACTGGAGCTTCGCGCTCGAGGACATGAGCGGCCGGCCGCTGGCGGAATGGAACTGGGAGCAGTTCAATGCGCTGCCGCAGACCGAGATCAAGGTGGACATCCACTGCGTCACCACGTGGTCGAAGCTGGACACGCATTGGCGCGGTGTGTCTTTTGACACGCTGCTTGAAGCGGCGGGCCTGCCGGAATCGCCGGCCGATTATGTGATGGCGCATTGCGACGGCGAGTACACGACGAATGTGCCGGTCGAAGACCTGATCGGCGGCAAGGCGATGATTGCAACTCACTATGAAGGCGAGCCGCTTCCGCCCGAGCATGGCGGTCCGGCGCGGCTTCTGGTGCCGCATCTCTATTTCTGGAAGAGCGCGAAATGGGTACGCAGCCTGCGTTTCATGCAGGAGGACCAGCCGGGTTTCTGGGAAGAGCTCGGATATCACATCTACGGCGACCCCTGGCAGGAACAACGCTATGCCGGAGACTGAGGTCTCCGGGCCGGCTGCGCCCCGCCGCCTGCAATGGCAGACGGCGGAGATCGCCGAGATCATCGTTGAGACGCCGCGCGTCAAAAGTCTAGTCCTCAATCTCCCCGACTGGCCCGGGCATAAGGCCGGCCAGCATGTCGATGTGCGGCTCACGGCCGAGGACGGCTATCAGGCGCAGCGCAGCTATTCCATCGCGTCGGCGCCGGAAGATTCTCGCGTCACGCTGACGGTGGAACGCATCGAGGACGGCGAGGTGTCGCCCTATCTCACCCAGGATGTGCAGGCCGGCGACAAGTTCGAATTGCGCGGGCCGATCGGCGGCTATTTCGTCTGGACGGCGACGATGGAAGATCCGCTTTTTCTCATCGCGGGAGGCTCCGGCATCGTTCCGCTGATGGCGATGCTGCGGCATCGGGCGGCGGCGAAAAGCGAGACGCCGGCAACCCTGATCTATTCATCCCGCAGCCATGACGACATCATCTATCGTGCGGAGCTGGAACGTATGGCAGCACAGGACAGCAACCTGAAAGTCTTGCACACGCTCACCCGCAGGCAGCCGCCCGGCTGGAGCGGCCTCGCACGCCGCATCGATTCCGACATGCTCCAGCACGCCGGTTTTCCGGCCGAGAGCAAGCCACGCGCCTTCATCTGCGGCCCGACGCCTTTTGTCGAAACCGCGGCCGGGGTCTTGTCGGATCTCGGCCATGCGCGCAACCTGATCAAGACCGAACGCTTTGGTCCCACGGGAGGCTGACATGAGCATGCAGTCCCACAGCGAAGCAGCCCCGCTCGATGGCAACGCCGCCGCCGGGCTCCTGGGCGAAATTTTCGCAATCGAAATCACCTCTGCCACAATCACCTGCGACGGCTGCGGGGCATCCGCGCAGATTGGCGCGGCGCGGGTTTATGGCGGAACGATGGGGGCCATTGTCCGCTGCATGTGCGGGCGCGCGATCATGCGCGTCGCACGCACACCGGCAGGGCTGACGCTCGACATGCGCGGGGCTCGCAGACTTTTCGCGCATTTGCCGCAGGGCTGACGCATCACACTGCGCCGATCACGATTGCACGGATGCTGCCGACTGAATAGGGTTCGGCAGCCGGCGGTACGGCCAAACGCCGTTTCACGATGAGAAAATCTCAGGAGGAACCTATGGCTTACAAGATCATGATCATGGGCGCGTCCTATGGCTCGCTCCTCGCCTCAAAGATCCTGTTCGGCGGCCATTCGGTGCACCTGATCTGCCTGCCTGCGGAGGCTGACCTCATCAATGCCGAAGGCTTCCGGGTCCGCATGCCGGTCAAGGGCCGCAAGGACCCGGTCGAGATCGATTCCTGCAAGCTGCCCGGCAAGGTGACCGCAGGCGGTGCCGAGGGCGCCAACCCGAAGGACTACGACCTGATCGGCCTCGCCATGCAGGAGCCGCAATATCGCTCGCCGGGCGTGCGCGAGCTGCTGGACGCGGTCGCGAAATCACGGGTGCCCTGCATGTCGATCATGAACATGCCGCCACTGCCTTACATGAAGCGTATTCCCGGCCTCGATGCCGAAACGCTGAAGCCCGCCTACACCGATCCCACGGTATGGGACAATTTCGATCCCGGCTGCCTCACCTTGTGCAGCCCGGACCCACAGGCGATCCGCCCGCCGGAAGAAAAGGTCAACGTCCTGCAGGTCACCCTGCCGACCAATTTCAAGGTGGCGAAATTCGACAGCGACAAGTCGACGGCGGTCCTGCGCGACCTCGAAAGGGATATCGACGCCGTGCGCTTCGATGCGCCGGAAGGCAAGATCGAGTTGCCGGTTAAGCTGCGCGTGCACGACTCCCTGTTCGTGCCACTGGCGAAATGGGCTATGCTGCTGGCCGGCAATTACCGTTGCGTCACCCCCGATGGCATGCGTACTGCGCAGGAAGCGGTGCATTCGGACATCGAGACCTCGCGCTCGGTCTATAATTTCGTCAACGACCTTGTGGTGAAACTCGGCGCCAATCCGAACGACCTCGTTCCCTTCGAGAAATACGCCGCCGCGGCGCAGAGCCTGTCGCGTCCGGCCTCCGCCGCCCGCGCACTCAACAACGGCATGCCGAATATCGAACGCGCCGACAAGCTGGTGCAGCTTATCGCGAAGCAGAAGGGCCTCAGCAACCCGGCGATCGACGCGCAGGTGGCCCTGGTCGATGCGCGGCTGGAGCAGAACCGCAAGAAGGCGGCGGCATAGCTTCTTCCAGGCACGGAATGATCAGCGAAAAGCCCGGGCATGTGCCCGGGCTTTTTTCTTCGTATCCTAAACAAATCGCGTCGCTGCACTCTAACGATGCAGTGCGCCTGCCGGTCAGCCACAAATTCGTGCAGCCGCGCGGATTGACGTTGTGCGTCCGCTCACACCAAATACCGCACCCGAAAGAATGCGCCGCATCACAGGCGCACGCGGCGCCCAAGGACAACGGCCTCTTCGCGTTCGAACTTTTCGAAGGACCTTGTCATGATCGCTCGCCGCCTCGCCTGCTTGCTCCTTGCTGCTGCATTCGCTGCAACGCCCGCCTCCGCGCAGAACTGGCCGGACCGTCCCGTCTCCATGATCGTGCCATTCGGCGCCGGTAGCGCGTCCGATACGGTCGGGCGCATTCTCACGGCGCGCTTGAGTGAAATACTCGGCCAGCAAGTCGTCGTGGAAAACATGGGCGGTGCCGGCGGCACCATCGGCACCGGCCGTGCGGCGAAGGCCACGCCGGACGGCTACCAGTTCATCATGGGCGGCATCGACACCTTCGCCATGAGCAAGGCGCTCTACAAGAAGCTGCCCTACGATCCGGTCGGCGATTTCATGCCCGTCGCGCTGATCGCCGAGCAGCCGATCATCCTCCTGGCGCGCAAGGATCTGCCGGCCAAGGATCTCAAGGAGTTCATCGCCTACGGCAAGGCCAATCCCGGCAAGCTGCAATATGGCTCGGCCGGGGTCGGCTCCGGCTCGCATCTGGCCTGCGCGCAACTGCTCGCAGCGGCGGGGACCGAGGCGGTCCATGTGCCCTATCGCGGCTCCGCCCCGGCCATGCAGGACGTGATCGCCGGCCGTATCGATTTCATCTGCGCGCTCGGCGCCGCCGCCCTGCCGCAGATCGGCAGCGACTCCGTGCGGGCGCTTGCCATCCTCACCAGGGAGCGCTCGCCGCTCCTGCCCTCGCTCGCCACCGCCAGCGAACAGGGTCTGAAGGATTTCGACGCACCGTTCTGGAGCGGCTTCTTCGTTCCCAAGGGCACGCCGGACGCGGTCATCGGCAAGCTGCACAAGGCCGCGCTCGACATGATGAACACCCCGGCCATCACCGAGGCGCTCAAGAAGGTCGGCACAACCTTTGTCGCCGCGGACCGCCGCTCGCCCGACTATCTGAAGAAGTTTCTCGATGGCGAAATCGCCAAATGGGCGGTGACCATCAAGGCCAGTGGCGTAACGCTGGACTGACGGCTTAGGGAGAGGAAGACAAAAATGGCCGGGCATTCCTCGGCCATTTTCTATTTCGGCCCCTCCCCGGGGATCGTGCCAGCCGGCAGGCTGTAGCAATGATCTGAAACCGCGCCCGGCGTCGTCCACCAGACGCGGTCCCTGTGTGCGTGGTTGACGCAATGTGTCAACGCGTTCCGCAACGCCGGCAGCCGGAATGGCTGGCCCATCACGAAAGGATGCAGCGACATCGTCATCACCAGCGGCTGCGCCACGCACTGCTCGATCATCTCGTCGAACCCGTCGACGATCATCTTCGCGAAATCGTCGGCGGAGCCTTCACGGTGAATGATGGCGGCGGAATCGTTCACTTCCGCCGGATAGGGCACCGAGAGGATCGGGCCCGACCGCGTCCTTAGCCAGAACGGCTGATCGTCGGCCGGCCAGTCGAGCACATACGAATAGCCGGCCTCCTTGAGCAGGTCGGGCGTGACGTTGCTTTCCGACGCCGCCGGTCCCATCCAGCCTTTCGGCGGCCTTCCTTCACGCTTCGTGATTTCCTGCGTGACGTCATCGATCAGCCGCTTCTCGTCCAGCTCCCAGAGATCGCCCTGCCGCTCGGCATTGGTGCGACCATGCCCGATCACCTCGTCGCCGCGCGCGCGGATCGCGTCGGTGATCTGCGGATGGTATTCGTATAAAAGTGAATTGATATTGTGCGCCGCCGGCACCTTCAACTGATCGAAAAGGTCGAACATGCGCCAGATGCCGACGCGGTTGCCGTAGTCGCGCCACGCGTAGTTTCGCTGCTGCTGCGGCTCGCCCTTCTTGGCAGGGTCCCAGCCCGTGCCTTTCCGATAGGCATAGACCTCGATATTGGTGACGATACAAAAGGCCAACCGTCGGCCGCCCGGCCAGGAATAATCCTTGCGCTCGCCGATCGGCGAATAGTCGTAGCGATTGTGTTTTGGCAGCATCAGCATCGGGCGCACTCCGTCGGTCAAGTCGGTTCCTGCGGCCCGGCATCCGCACATTTGACAAGGCAGGTCCGCGCCGCCGCCGTCAAGTGTTTGTGCCGGGATCATGCTACGGTTGCTTTGGTGGCATTGCTGCAAGGACCTCCTGGTGACGAACAGCTCAGCAGATCGACCCGACAACACACAGCCCTCGGCCGTGATGGCGCGCTTCGAGCAGACCTTTCCGACCCTGACTCCGTCCGAGATCGACCGCCTCCGCCGCTTCGGCACGGTCCGCCTTTTCGCCGACGGCGAATTGCTGGTGGAGACTGGCAAGCCGTCGCCCGGGATGATGGTGATCCTGTCGGGTCACATCTGCGCCTATCACCGCGACGGACTCGGACACATCACGCCGATCGTGGACGAAGGTCCGGGCCAGTTCATCGCGGAGATCGCACAATTGTCGGGTCAGCCGGCGCTGGTCGATGTTCGCGCGGAAGGCGACGTCGAGGCGCTGGTGATCCCGAGCGAAGGCCTGCGGCGCCTGCTGATCGCCGAAGCCGAACTCGGCGAGCGCATCACGCGCGCGCTGATCCTGCGGCGGGTGAACATTATCCAGCAGGGCGCGGGCGGTCCGGCGATCATCGGCTCGCCCCTCTCCCAGGGCGTGGTCCGCCTCCAGGGCTTTCTCACCCGCAACGGCTACCCGCATCATCTGCTCGATCCCGACAGCGACGGCGAAGCCAGCGATCTTGTCGCGCGCTACGCGAAATCGTCATCTGATCTGCCGCTCGTCGTTTGCCCGGATGGCTCGGTGCTGCGCAATCCCGGTGAGACCGAGTTGTCGCGCGCCATCGGCATGTTTGCCTCCGATCCCGGTGACAAGCTGTATGACGTCGCGATTGTCGGCGGCGGCCCCGCCGGCCTGTCCACCGCCGTCTACGCCGCGTCCGAAGGACTGGACGTGGTCGTGCTCGATGCCCGCGCCTTTGGTGGCCAGGCCGGCGCCAGCGCGCGAATCGAGAATTATTTCGGCTTCCCCACCGGCATATCGGGACAGGCTCTCACCGGCCGCGCCTTCGTGCAGGCGCAGAAATTCGGTGCCGAAATCATGATCCCGGTGAAGATCAAGGCGCTGGATTGCGCGCGCAAGGATGGCGATTTCATTCTTGAAACAACCGATGGCAAGAAGGTCCGCTCGCGTTCGGTCGTCATCGCCAGCGGCGCGCGCTATCGCGGGCTGCGCGTCGAGAACCTCGCCGATTTCGAAGGCCGCGGCATCTGGTACTGGGCCTCGCCGATCGAAGCCCGCCTGTGCAAGAACGAAGAAGTCATCATCGTTGGCGGCGGCAACTCGGCGGGACAGGCCGCCGTGTTCCTCGCCTCGCACGCGGCGAAAGTGCGCGTCATGGTGCGCGGACGCGGCCTCGCCGACACCATGTCGCGCTATCTGATCGACCGCATCGAATCGACGTCCAACATCGAACTCCTCACGCATACCGAAATCGTCGAGCTGCGCGGCTCGCCCGAACTTGGCTTGCGCGGTGTCCGCTGGCGCAACAACAGCACCGCGGCGGAAGAATCCGCCGCGATCCGCAACGTCTTCCTGTTCATCGGCGCCGACCCCGCCACCGACTGGCTGGCCGGTTGCGGCGTCGAAATGGATCGTTCGGGCTTTGTGATCACCGGACCCAAATGCAGCTTCGGCCCGGCCAATGCCGGCAGTCCGCTGCAATCGAGCGTCGCCGGCGTCTTCGCGGTGGGCGACGTTCGGGCCGGGTCGGTGAAACGCGTCGGCGGCGCGATCGGCGAAGGCGCGCAGGTGGTCGCCGCCCTGCACCGCTATCTCTCCCCGGACAATCAGAACTGACTGGACTGTCGCATGACCAGGAAATGTACCCACGGCGAATTCCTGCGCAAGGTCACACCGAGCGCGCTTGGTTGCCAGGAATGCCTGAAGACCGGCGACATGTGGGTGCATCTGCGCCTGTGCCGCGCCTGCGGGCATGTCGGCTGCTGCGACGACTCGCCCAACAGGCACGCCACCATGCATTTCCATGCGACCGGCCATCCAATCATCGAAGGCTACGACCCGCCGGAAGGATGGGGCTGGTGCTATGTCGACGAAATCGTGCTCGATCTCGGCGACGACGTAACGCCGCAGAACGGGCCGATCCCGCGTTACGTCTGAGCGTCAGAAAAGTGTCACGCCCGCTGTCATCGCGAGGACACATCACTCTCATCCGCCTGCCATGAGAATCGCCGATTGAGCACCTGTGCCCTCGCGCTCCGGGGGTGGAATCGATCGGTTATCGGCTTTGGCCTTCCTGACCGAACACATGCCGCGTCGCGGCAGCGTCCTGTCCTGGTCGCCGGACGCTCCGGGCGACGTTCTGCGCTGGCCTCTCCCCGCGCTTGCAATCGGCGACCGATGGCTGATGCGCGGCATTTCCCTGGTTGGATGGCGGCAGGTTCTGTCGATCAGTGGTCTCGCGCATGTGCAGGCCGCGCGCGATCCCTTCATCGTCGCACTCAACCATAACAATCGCAGCGAAGCGCTCCTTGTGCCGACGCTCATGATGCTGCACCGGGGCGGCAAGCTGATCCGGTTTCTCGCCGACTGGAACTACAGCCTCATTCCCGGAATCGGACTGATCTATCGCCGCGCCGGCATTCTCATGCTCACACGCAAGCCCGCGCGGCCGCGCCTGCTCAACGTGCTCAAGCCGCTCTACCGGCACCAGCATTCGGTGCTGGTTCGGGCGCAGCAACACCTGCGGCAAGGAAACTCGATCGGCCTGTTTCCCGAAGGCGCGATCAATCGCAATCCCGATGCGCTTCTTGAGGGCCGCCGCGGCGCCGCCTGGCTGTCGCTGACAACCGGCGCGCCGGTGGTCCCGGTCGGTATTCGCTTTCCGGAATCAGGCCCCGACCGCCCCATCGCCGACTTCGACCGCATGCAGGTGTGCATTGGTACGCCGCTCCTGCCTCCGCGCACGCCAGGTACGCGCGCGCCACGCGCTGAAACGCAGGCATTTCACGCAGCGATCATGACCGAGATCGCGAAGCTCTCGGGAAAATCCTGGAACTCACATGCAGAGGAGACCGGCCATGCGTGACAATGAGCGGTACGATGCGTTTCGCGTGTCAGACGAACCGGGCCGGCAGAGCGCGATCGCGGTATTGCGCGCCACCTACCATCGTGAGAAGCGTTGGGTCACCGACGCCGAACAACAAATTCCGTCGGAAGATATCGGCCGCGACAATATCTCCTGGTTCGTTGTCACGCGGCGCGGACGGCCGGCCGGCGTCGTGCGCGTGCTCTACGATCCGCCGCTCGGGCAATACGCGAAATATGGCATGAAGGGCGTCGATCCCGCGCTCGATGTGGAGGCGTTTCTGCACGAAAATCGCGTCGCCGAGATCGGCCGATTCGCGGTGACCCGCCGCTATCGCCGCAGCATCATGGTGGCGGCAACCCTGATGCGTGCAGCCGCGGAAGACACCATCGCCCGCGGGTATACCCACTATGTCACCGACGTGTTCGAGGACGATCCGCACTCGCCCTACGGCTTCCATACGCGCGTGATGGGCTTTCTTCCGGTTGCGACGCATGACACCGGCGAACTGCATTGCAACAGCCGTCGTATCACGCTGCTGCTCGACCTGCGCGCGGCCTACCGGCGCCTGAAGGAGCGCGGCAACTGGTTCTACCGCTATCTGACGGGAAGCTGGGACGAGGCTTTGCACCGCCGGGTGGCGTGAGCCGCCTCAATGCTCCAGCTGCGCCCCTCGGGAGCTGTCGACACGCCGGCGGTCATGCTCCGTTTCGGAATAATGCTCGCGCTTGGCCTCGAGCATCAGCAGGTCGGCGCGCTTCACCACCGCTTCCAGGCGCTCGCCCGGGCGGCTGGTGGCAATGCCGAGCGACAGGCTCAATGACTGATCCGGATAGAACTGGTTGTTGATGTCGATGAGATCGTTCAGCGACGCCAGGACCGCCTCACCCCCTGCAGCATCGATACCCGGCAACAGCACCGCAAACTCGTCACCACCGATGCGCGCAGCGGTGTTCGGCTTGTCGACCAGCGAATTGAACACCTCTCCGGCGCGCCGCAGCAGCGCATCGCCGGCCGCGTGCCCCAGTTCGTCATTGGCGACCTTCAGCCCGTTCAGGTCAGCCATGATCACCGTCACCGGATAGGGCCCCTTGCGCTCCAGGCGGTTCATTTCGTCCACGTAGAAGGAGCGGTTATACAGCTTGGACAGCACGTCATGCGTTCCGAGATACTCAAGATAGGCCTCGGCCTTCTTGCGGGCGGTGATGTCCGTCAATGCCACCTGCACCAGCGACCAGTCATGCTCGCGACCGGGAATCACCGAGAATTGCAGCAGCAGGTTGAGCTTGTCGCCGCCCAGCCCATAATTCACCACCTCGCGCTGCTGGAACAGCTTGCCGTCCCACAGATCGATGAGCTGCTCTCGGAACGGTCCTTCCATGTCGTCGCGGAAGACATCCCGCAGATTGTTCAGCAGGTGTTCCTTGTCGGTGGCGCCGAACAATTCGAGCGTGCGGTCGTTGACGTCGAGCACGCGGATTTCGCTCATGCAGCGCGCGACGAATTCCTCGTGCACGTCGGTGAAAACCCGGAAATCCTCGATTCCCCGCGCCCGCACCTCGTCAATCAGCCGTTTGACCGCGCTGAAATCCTCGACCCAAAGCGATACCGGCGAATGCGCGAACAGGCCGTGCGCATAATTGCTGCTGTCGATCAGGTCGCGGCGTGCCTCTTCCCGCTCGGTGACATCCTCGATGGAGACCAGCACGCGGTCCCACGTCGCCTCGTGACCGGGCAGGATCGTGCCATGCAGCTGGATATCGAGCCGCTCTCCCGTCAGGGTGTAATTGACCGTGTTACTGGCAAAATGCGTGCGGCCCTGCCACAGCTGCGCAAGCTCCTCGATATGGGCGGTGAGCATGTCGTCGCGGAAAATGCGGCCCAGATTGCCAACCAGATGACCGAGATCGTCGGCGCCGAACAGTGACAGCGTCTTGCGATTGACCTTGATCACCCGGATACGCTCGGAACAGGCCTTTATTCGCGCTGGATCGTTGCGCAAATGCGCGCGCAGATCGGCGACGCCGGCGGCCCGCCATTCCTCGAACAGCGATCTCAGCGCGCTGTAATCTTCCAGCCAGAGCGAAACCGGCGCGAGATCGAACATCTCGGCATCGTCATGACGGGCGTCGGGGGCTTTTTCAGAATGGAGCATTTAAACACTGAAAAGACCACGGCAGTCGATCAGCCTAGGGTCTTACTGGAGGAACACGGGCGGAATTTAGGTCAAAGCGCCGGTCTGCGGGGACGCGTGCCGCTCTTTGATACACATTATACACAATTTTAGAACCTGCCTTGTGCTTTTGGACCTGACTTTGAGCAATCGCAAAGATCTGGCAGCGCGGCAAAGTTCACAGTGGCCGCCCTCGCTGTCTCGCATTGCGGTCCGACCCGCGCCCGCCCTTTCATCGCCACACGACTCCACCCATATTGCGGGCGCAATGGCGAAAACTCCCCCGAAAAAACCAAAAGATCCCGCAAAACCGACACGGTCGAAGGCGTACCGGCCGGCGGCGCCGGCGCACGATCCGGCGCTGGATAACCTGCTGAATCCGGGCATTGCGAAGGGACGCGCAGGAATCGGTTCAGGAACCGGCCTGCAAGAGCCGGCGGATAACTCTTTTTCACGCCGGGCCGACCGCGCAGCGGAACACACTGCGCGCTCCTCCACCCCGCAAGGCTTTGAGGAAAAACGGCAATCCGGCTATGTCGCGCGGTCGCCTTTCGAGGGCTCGCCGATTTCCGGGCTCGACCCGGTGCTGGCGAAAGAACTGGGCCTGGAGGTTGACGACACTGCGGAATTGCCCGGAGCAAAGGTCGGGAAACGCGCGGAAAAACGCGACGACGAGGTCGATCTCGGCCGCGGGGTCAGCGGCGCGCAGGCGTCCAACGCCGCGCTGGAAAAACTGCTGCGCGAAGGACGCGAGGAATTTCAAGGCGGTATCGCCTGGTCGCCACACCGGCCGGAGCGGCCGGAGAAATCCGAGGGCGGGCAGCGCTTCGTCATCAAGTCGGAATACGAACCCAAGGGCGACCAGCCCTCGGCCATTTTAACGCTCGTAGAAGGCGCGAAGCTCGGCGAACGTACACAGGTTCTTCTAGGGGTGACAGGTTCGGGCAAGACCTACACGATGGCGAAAGTCATCGAGGCGACGCAGCGCCCGGCGCTGATTCTCGCGCCCAACAAGACACTTGCCGCGCAGCTCTATGGCGAGTTCAAGAGCTTCTTCCCCGACAACGCCGTGGAGTATTTCGTCAGTTACTACGACTATTACCAGCCGGAAGCCTACGTCCCCCGCACCGACACCTACATCGAGAAGGATTCCTCCATCAACGAGCAGATCGACCGCATGCGCCATTCGGCGACGCGCGCGCTGCTCGAACGCGACGACGTGATCATCGTCGCCTCGGTGTCCTGCATCTACGGTATCGGCTCGGTCGAGACCTATTCGGCGATGACCTTCTCGGTGAAGAAGGGCGACCGCATCGACCAGCGCCAGCTCATCGCCGATCTGGTGGCGCTGCAATACAAGCGCAGCCTCGCCGACTTCTCGCGCGGCACCTTCCGCGTGCGCGGCGACACCATCGACATCTTCCCGGCGCACTACGAGGACCGCGCCTGGCGGGTGTCGCTGTTCGGCGACGAGGTGGAGAAGATTGTCGAGTTCGATCCGCTCACCGGCCGCGACACCGACGAACTCAAGTTCGTCAAGATCTACGCCAACTCGCATTACGTGACGCCGCGCCCGACGCTGATCCAGGCGATGCAGAGCATCAAGGCCGAACTGAAATGGCGGCTGGACCAGCTCACCAATGCCGGGCGGCTGCTGGAAGCGCAGCGGCTGGAGCAGCGCACCACCTTCGATCTGGAAATGATGGAAGCCACCGGCTCCTGCGCCGGCATCGAGAATTATTCGCGCTATCTCACCGGGCGGAAGCCCGGCGAGCCGCCGCCCACGCTGTTCGAATATGTGCCGGACAACGCGCTGATCTTCGCGGACGAAAGCCACGTCACCATTCCGCAGATCGGCGCCATGTTCAAAGGCGACTTCCGCCGCAAGGCGACGCTGGCCGAATACGGCTTCCGCCTGCCCTCCTGCATGGACAACCGGCCGCTGCGCTTCGAGGAATGGGACGCGATGCGCCCGCAGACCGTCGCCGTCTCCGCGACGCCCAGCTCATGGGAGCTGGAGCAAAGCGGCGGCGTGTTCGCCGAGCAGGTGATCCGCCCCACCGGCCTGATCGACCCGCCGGTCGACATCCGCCCCGCGCGCACGCAGGTGGACGACCTCGTCGGCGAGGTGCGCGCCACCGCGCAGAAGGGCTATCGCTCGCTGATCACCGTGCTGACCAAGCGCATGGCGGAAGACCTCACCGAATATCTGCACGAGCAGGGGATTCGTGTCAGGTACATGCATTCGGACATCGACACCATCGAGCGCATCGAGATCATCCGCGATTTGCGGCTCGGCGCCTTCGATGCGCTGGTCGGCATCAACCTGTTGCGCGAGGGCCTCGACATTCCCGAATGCGCGCTGGTCGCGATCCTCGACGCCGACAAGGAAGGCTTTCTGCGCAGCGAAACCTCGCTGATCCAGACCATCGGCCGCGCCGCGCGCAACGTGGACGGCCGCGTCATCCTCTATGCCGACCAGGTCACCGGCTCGATGGAGCGCGCGATGGCGGAGACCAACCGCCGGCGCGAGAAGCAGGAAGCGTATAATAAAGAGAACGGCATCACGCCGGCCTCGATCAAGAAGAACATCGCCGACATTCTTGACAGCGTCTATGAGCGCGACCACGTGCTGGTGGCGACCAATGACGGCATCGGTGAATTCGCAGACGCGGCCACCATCGGGCACAATTTCGAGACCGTGCTGGCCGATCTCGAGACCTGCATGCGCAAGGCCGCCGCCGATCTGGAATTCGAGGAAGCCGCGCGCCTGCGCGACGAACTCAAGCGCCTGCGCGAGACCGAGCTGGCGGTGAATGATAATCCGACGACGCGGAATGCGGGCTCTTCTCCCTCTCCCTCGTCGCGCCGAAGCGCGCAGCGCGGAGGCGGATCACCCGCGTCCCGCCCCCACAAACCCTCGCTCGATGAAATGGGCATCGCCTCGTATCACGAGGTGCTGCCGGATCGTCCTAGCCGCAAAGGCCCGAGCAAGCCCGATCTGGATTCGATGGGTCCGGGCGTCGAAAGCGTGCCGGCAGCGCGCAGCGCGAAGGAGGGTCCGCGCTCAACAGCCGGCAAGCCGGGGCAACGGGGCGGGTTCAAGAAGAGGGGGCGGTAGAGTTATCTCCCTGAATCCTTGCCAGCCATTTCAGCTGCAAGGAATTCCGAGCGAATTCTATCGGCTTCACTCCCACTACCGACTTTATAAACAATCTGGTCTAGCCGCTCTTTTAACTCGTTCACATTTAGTATGTCTTCGTAATCTGTCGGCCTAAAAATATAGACGACTTTCTGCCCACCCGCACCTGATTGGTAAGATGCATTTTGAAGAATTTTTGCAAGCTCCAGAACTGAGTTGTCAGACTTCAGTTGCTTAGTGATCCATTTTTTTACTTCGTCGGCACCCGCCCATCGCTTCCATATCCAAATGAGTCGAATAGCTCGAATTTGAAACAGCAGCGTTCCCTCTTTCGCAGAAGAGCGGATTCTGTCTAGCATTTGTGCACCAGCAGCTTCAGCGAGATCGCGATCAATGTAATGTTCGCTCTCGTGCTTCCTTTCACCCCCATGCAGCCCGTGATGCCCAGCAAGACGATCGACAACTGTAGCAGCGAGCGTCAACCCCTCTGAATGCGAGCTAATAAATCTAACGCGCTCCGCCCTCGCCTCGGGCCCTAAAGGCTCAAGACCAAACATCAAAATCGAATCCAACCGCTCAAGATTGTCGGTTACAAAAAACTCCCAGACACGATCTTCCTGCTCTATCAAAGCGTCACTTAAGTTCAGAAGCGCGCTTACCACTTTGTTCGATAAAAGCGGCTTGGAAAATACTATTTCCAGAACCTGATCCAACAGAGCGGCGATACGAGATACTCCCTGCCTTGACTTGTGGCCTTTGTGGCGATCTATCAGATCTCTAAGCTGAATCTCGACTTCATCAGCCAACAGCGTAGATTCTATCTCCGCGCGCGAAATCCGATCCGGGTCACGCCCAAAAAGAAAATAGTTTCTATAGTATTCACGCGTACAAATTCGACGTTGACCTCTTTTTTTCAGATAAGGAGTTCCGTCGTAGGTGTGAGCATTCCAACCCTTAGCAAGCGTTGGGAACAAATGCGCCAATGCCTTCTTAGCGATATCCGCCATGAAAGCATTTTTTGGTTCAAATCGTGCGGCGAATACTTTTTCATCTTCCCAATGCAGACTTTCCCCAGCTAGCGCCTCGATATTGTCGAATACCATCTGAAAGACCGAAGCTTCAAAAATCTGCAGTGTTGTAAGAATAATCAGATCAGTAAGATCGACATCGCCCTTAACGTTGGGCCAGATAACGCGGAGCGTATTTGAAAATCTCACCACATCTCGTGGGGTTTCAAAATAAGGGGCTATCACGTCGATAAAGACATGCCTCCACCTTTCCAGATCGTTGGGCTCTACCTCTTCTATTATTGAATTGAGATTCCTGAAGAATAGGACCCTGACCTCATGCTGCCACGGTGGAGGCAGCTGTAACGAAACCTGAATTACTTTTTCCAAGAAATCTGCATCAACCGCTTCCGTCCCTCGCTGCAAAGCTGAGACCACAGCATTTCTATCAAACGAAAGAACGTAGAGAATATTCGGCAAATCCCCCAGCGATTTCACCAGCGAAAACATAGCGCGCATTTCGGATGGCAACAGCCGATCCAAGTCGTCAATGATGACAATAACACGCTTTCCTGCCGCATTAAGCGCGTCTGCTAGCTCTTTCTTTGCGCTCTCCAAACTCTCAGCAGAACCGAACTTACGTTGGACACCCTCTCCGATTGCACGGCCCGCCGTTGCGCCCACGCCTCCCGCAGGAACACCAACCGTGAGCACACCGATTCCTATGCCAGTCACGGCTCCTACCCCGGGCAAGTAATCAGTTATCTTCTTAACCGCGTTAGCGATGTTTCCTGTTGGTGGAAAGCCAATGACTGATCCCAGCTCTCGAAAGAAAGCTTTAACGAGATTTTCCTGGCCGCTGAAATTCCAAGGATTGAATCTGACGATATGAGTTCGACGTGTTTCAATTATTTTGTGCCAATCAGCTTCTATGGAGTTCCAATCCTTGTTGCTGATTTCTTCTAATGACCCGCCTGACTCCCGTGCAAGCTCGCGAGCTATGATACGTCTCTCAGTTAGTTCTAATGCGCTTGTTTTTCCTGCTCCCCACTTCCCCTCCACGGAGATGACGAGCCCTTCAGCAGGAGCCATTTCGGTCAGAGAAATTGCCAACGCATCCACAAACGCCGAGAGCCCAAACAAATCTTCGTCCGA
>JAESGM010000714.1_pt1 | contig 16969 bp, 9 predicted proteins | sample 9269721 | NCBI WGS metagenome assembly JAESGM01 (sample SAMN15720920, study PRJNA650825) | algae metagenome | isolation source: Komarekiella atlantica HA4396-MV6 and co-occurring heterotrophs from... | place: USA: Theobald House, Kauai, HI | collected 2009-07-29 | reverse complement strand
TAGTCAGAGATTATGAGTTACTACCTCAAACCTCAGAGACGTTTATCTACCTTGCCATGATCCGTATCATGGTGAGGAGATTGGCATAAATTTTCACCCCTTAAAACTTTTCAAACAGCCTCTTAGATACTGAAATGATACAAGTAGATATCTCTCAAACTTTTTTTGCTATTTTTGGAATATTTTGCATTGAGTCTTCGTTATAAGAAATAGAAACTGCTCATTAAGTTCACAAGCAGACGAGAATGTCTGACTATGAGCAACCGTTTGATCTTGGCTCTAACCCATACACTTAACCTTTGGTTTATTTTTTTACAGTTTTCAAATCTGAGTAATGGTACGTGTGAAAAAGGTTTGAGGCACTATGCGGTTACACTCTGTCTCTAGTATGAAGCGAAAGACCCCAACGTCCGAGATTGAAGTAAGAATTAAACTTCGATGTCCAAATACGTCTGACTTTGTATTAGTCTTATGGAGCAGTTCAGATAAAGTTTGATTGCACTTAACCTACTTATCAACTGAATCATTTGGAGGTTTTTCAAATGACAACTCTAAATTCAACAAAAAAACAGTACTCTCAACCTGAAATTATCGAGATAGGCGATGCTGTTAAAGCAACGTTAGGCTGGCGTGGATGGAGACGGGATCATCGGTATCATCGCCGTCGTCGTCGTCATGGCGGTGGTCATGGTGGTCATGGTGGTCATGGCGGTTGGCATTGAAATAGAATAACCGTTCCAAAGCCAATTTGTTAATCTTTCCTTCGATTTAATTACTTAATTAGCTGACCATAATTTGTAAAACAATAGGGTGAAGTTAATAACCGCTAATTCTAGCTTTGCTTTACCCTATTTTAAATTCATTGGAATACTTAGGCATTGATATTAACAACCAAACAGCATCTTATTCCAGTAATAATTTATATGCTCCTATTTAATTGAAAATTCATTCCTAAATATTTTAAATTATATCATTATTTAAAATAATGACAATTCATTACTATTTCCATAAGTGCGATTTTTTTGAATCAATTCTTCAATAACACTAAAAGAATATGAAACACTGGTTTTGTGGTTTTGTAACCCCAGATAACGATTCTTTAGCAACCCTTCCCAAACCAATTGACGGAAAGTTACTTTGGAAAGGTAAAAATTACCTGTGGCTTTGTGGAAATTGGAAAAAAGAACAGATAATCATAGTTTCCGAATACTTAGTTCAGATGGCTATAGTGGGTAGTTGCCTTGCATCTCATGAAACTGTGGTTAAGTTATTTCAAAAAGCTGTTAAGGAAGGCGAGTATAGCCAACTCATGAAATTGCCAGGTAACTATAACTTAATTATTCAAGATAATATTGATACATACATATTTGTTGATGCTGCTGGTATAAAATCTGCATTTTATACAGTCTATAATTCTGTTATCGTTTACTCTTCATTAGGAATAGCTCTACAAGAACTGCTTAAAAGTGAATTAGATCAGTCTTGGCTTTCGACTTTCTTAACAGGTATGGGGACATTAAGCCTAGTACAAAAACGTACTCCTTTCTGTGATGTGCAGCCTATCCTTCCTGGCCACTATTTACATATTTCATCTGGAAAATTGACATGTAATCGCTATTGGTATAAACCTCAAGAATACAAAGCTTTTCCTGATGCAGCCGAAGATTTACGTGAACAGTTACTAACTGCCGTTGAAGGTAGAGTCCATTTGTACGGTAATATATCTAGCGATTTGAGCGGTGGCTTTGACTCAACAACTTTGGCTCTAATAGCTGCAAGATACCTAGCAAGTCAGGATAAACAATTAATGACAATAACTGAGAAAACTTTTAGTGCTACTCAATCTTCAGATGTCAAATATGCTCAGCAAGCAGCTAGTCTGTATCCTAATATTAACGCTGTGATGATAGAGGAACATGAACTTCCTAGCGAGTATAGTGGCTTAGAATCAGTTCCTTTAATAGATGCGCCAGATCCATTAGTTCTGGATATGGCAAGAACCAATTATGTTATGAAAATTATCAAGTCAAAAGGCTCTCAGTTTCATCTAAACGGAGAAGGTGGAGATGTAGTACTTTCATCAACTTATTGTTATTGTGCAAATTTGTTAAAACGGGCACAAATAGTTACTTTTTTACAACACATTTATGGATGGTCTAGGTTGGAAAATTGTTCAACATTTTCTTTAATTAGAGATTTTATGAGTTTGAGTTTTGGTTCTTATCGGAATTGGTTATTTCAAGAAATCAAAAGAATACAAGTTAAAAATAATTTACGTAAAACAACTAATACTTTGCTTATGACTGAGCAAGTTATAGGCTGGGATTCTATTCCTGAGTTTATGAGTTGGCATACAAATAAAGTAGTAGACATAGTTTTGGAAGAACTGTATAAATGGATAATAATAGCAGCACCTTTTGCCGATACTCCTGGTGAACATCAGACTATAGCTGATATTCAATCAATGGGGTTTACTATTAAAGCTGAACAGCAAATAGCTGATATTTACGACATCATTTTAGAATCTCCTTACCTTGATTCTTTGGTGATTAATGCTTGTTTGTATGCAAGACCGGAGGAGAGAACAAGTCCATTTGCTTACAAACCACTTTTAATTAAGGCATTTCAGAAAGATTTTCCACCAAATATTTTTATACGTAATACTAAAGGAGACTATACAGCAGATGAATTTGCCGATCTCCGAAAAAATAGAACTATTATCAAAGAAGTATTAAATACATCTATTTTAGCTGACATGGGGCTAATAGATATAAACAGAATACAGACTGCTACACAATCTTTTAGTATGGGGTTCTTAGCTGGTTTGCCACTTTTTAATCATACCCTAGCACTTGAGATATGGTTACGCAGTTTTGTGCAAAGAAAGAGTAGCTTCTGGTTGCAAGAAGATTGGTTTAAACATGATGAATTACAAGTAGCTTTTCAATAAAATCTAACTTATTAGATAATGTAATTATTTTTATTTAGCACGTTATTCAAAATAGGCATTTTCTAATATTTAAATTGTTCAAAGGTAAAGTCAATGAAAGAAATTAATATCCCAAATCATATTTATATAACCTTTTTTGAAGAGAGTGCAGTACTGTTGGATTCTAAAAAAAATATTTATTACATGTTTAATGATAGTGCAGCTGACTTTTGGAAATTTCTAGTAAAATCAGGTTCTCTAGAAGAGACGTTAAAAGAGCTTACAGGTTTATATGAATGTTCTCCAGCTATGATTATCAAAGACATGGAATTTTTAGTAGAACGCCTTATAAAATCTGGATTGCTAGAAACAAAAATAAATAAGATTTGAAACAATAGATATCTATATGTAGTTCAAGATTCACTGGTGACTAGTCAACCTGTATATTTCAAAGTTAAGGTAACTTACCTTGTAATTTTCACATTGAGGGGGATGTCATGGATGATAGAATGTCGTTAAATACTCTTGACATAAGTTTGAGATGGCATGAGCGTTTAATAGGTTCATTCACTGTTATTATTGCATATATAGCTATACGCTGGCTTAGTATATTTAGAATTTCTAAAATCCTTAGTATTCTAAAGAAAAATTGCTTCCGTGAAATCACAAATAATGAAGCAGATATTATATGGTTAGCAGTGCGTGAATCTAGTTTTTTGCTATTAGGAAGAGTAGCATGTCTAGAATTTTCTTTGGCATTTGTGCTCTTAGCTCTAACTAAAGGTTTATCATCAACCTGGTGTGTAGGCGTAACTACTGAACCTGTCCAAGCTCACGCATGGGTAGAAATTGGTGGTCTACCATTCCGAGAGGTGGATAATTTTGAATATCGTTTTAGAAAACTGCTTGCTGTCTAAATCGATAATTTTCTTATAGCGGTTCCCATTCAGATGCGGTACAACATTACATCGTCGGGTGTAGGGGCACAGCACTGCCGTGCTTGATACTACAAAGTCTATATACATATTATTGATAAATTATTTTAGTCAAAAATGTAAATAATTTTAAACCAATAATAAAAATATTCTTATTCTGATGTAGTAGTGAACAAATTCAATTCAAAGCTCTAAAGAATATTTATATCTCTTGAGAATTATATAAATTACAAAAATTTTTTCTATGCTTAGAGAATGAATGTCTTCGCAAGACATCTAAAAAAGGGTTTAATTAATGACGAGTTTTAGAAGTTGGCTTGAGCCTGTACGCGAGTACACTAAAGCTTTATTTCGTGCTTTAAGATTATTATGGACAGCGGCTCCAAGGGAGACTGTCTTTATGGCTATTGCTATTTTGTTGCAAGGGCTTGTTCCAGCACTAAGTATCTGGATTAGCAAGTTAGTAGTAGATGGGGTAGCAGCAGCTTTAACTCAAAACGAAAACTTAGAGCAAGTATCAGTTGCTATTTTGGTGGCTGGATGGGTTGGAGCTTTACTTTTGGAGTTGCTTCTAAATCCTTGGTTAGAAGCAGCTCAGGGGAATATTAATGATAAGCTAACGGCTCATATTAGCTTACTGTTAATGCGTAAAGCGGATACTTTTGCAGATCTGAGTCGTTTTGAAGACTCTGAGTTTTACGATGAGTTACAACTTCTGCAAAAGGAAGTTAGCTATCAACCACTGAACTTACTTCAGCATTTGTCTGGGGGAACTCAGTCTTTGATCACTCTGGTAGCTATGATAGGTCTATTGATTCCTTTAGGGCTATGGATTCCACTTGTGATTGCGATCGCAGCCATACCTCAAGTAGTGGTTTCCTTTCAATATGAAAAGCAAATTTGGCTAACTTTGTTTGAAAATAGTCCACAAGCTCGGCGGATGCAGTACTGCACATCAGTAATGCTTACAGATACTCACGCTAAAGAAGTGCGGCTATTTAAACTAGGTTCATTCTTTATTGGGATGTACCTGCGAGCATTCCAATCTTTATATCAATCTATGCGTCACCTCCGAGTTAAACAAGCTCTTTGGACGAGTAGTTTAGCTATTATGAGTACTCTAGGAAATGGTTTTGCTTTCTATTGGGTAGTGCAACAAGCTTTCAGAAGACAAATCAGTCCAGGAAGTGTACTTCTGTTCATAGAATCGTTGGCTCAACTTCAACGAAATCTGGAAGAATTTGTCAAGGCTTTCCTTGAACTCTATGAAACTCTGCTGTACATGCAACAGTTTTTCAACTTTCTTGATAGCACACTACCAATGAGACCATGTGTCCCAGGAAAGGCAGTACCAAATCCGATTCAGTCTGGTATTACTTTTAAGAAAGTTAATTTTAGATACCCAGATAATCGCTTAGCTTTGAGAAATATTTCCTTTACTCTTTACCCTAATCAAACTGTAGCAATAGTTGGAGAAAATGGAGCGGGTAAAAGCACTTTAGTGAAACTACTTGCTAGACTATACGACCCCACAGAAGGCGTTATTTTAGTCGATGGTGTAGATTTGAGAGAATTAAACTTAGATGAGTGGCGACAGCAAATAGCGGCAGTATTTCAAGACTTTGGTCGTTATGCCATTACACTGGGAGAAAATATTGCTTTAGGAAATCTCAAAGCTTTAGAGCAACCAGAACTTCTCAAATATGCAATTGCAAAAGCCGGTATAGTTGAGTTAGTCGAAAAGTTTTCGACAAAAGAAAACACGCCTTTGGGTAAACAATTCGGTGGCACAGAACTTTCTGGAGGTGAGTGGCAGAAGTTAGCTTTGTGCCGAGCTTTTGTTCGGAAAGCTCAAATACTAATACTCGATGAGCCTACTGCTGCACTTGATCCTCGCAGCGAGTATGAGATCTATCATCACTTTGTTGAGCTAGCTGAAGGTAAAACTACTCTTTTAATTACCCATCGACTAGCTTCTGTACGTATGGCTGACCGAATCTTAGTTTTAAAAGCTGGTCGTTTAATCGAAGAAGGCACTCACCAGGAACTTTTACAGCGCCAAGGCGAGTATGCCACGCTTTGGAGTATGCAAGCAAAACAGTACAGTGCTTAATCTTTTTTAAAATTTATCAGTCTGATAAGAATAAATTAATACTTTCCAAACCTATTATTAGCTCTCTTTTATCACTTTAGGGTGAGAAAAAATAAGTTTTCTAGACTAAAAATTAAAGGGGAGCATTCCAATGCAGGAAGAAATAAGCGGATTTTAAGTTTTGACTATAGAGCAGCAAGTTAGAAGTAAAAACCGATTTAAAATCGGAACTCGATGGTTAGCTTTGTTAGGAATTTTTGCCTTGTCCAGTGTTGGTGGTTTACTATTTTACCTTTCCAATTTAGATAAGAATACTGCCGAAGTTACAGCACCGATAATTACTGCAACTAGAGCCAATGTTGAAATTAAAATTAATGAAACTGGTATTGTGGAGATGGGGAGTCAACAAAGCTTAAAGTCTCCCGGAGAAGTTGCAGTAGAACGGGTACTAGTAAAAGTTGGCGATCGCGTCGTATCTGGTCAGCAGTTACTAATTCTTCGTAACACACAAGAACAAACCAGCCTCGCTGAACAAGAGTCGCTAATTCGTCAACAAGAATTTACCTTATCACGCAATTACCAGAGAGTTAATGAAGCCGAAAAAAGACTTGCAACTGCTTATAAACAAGTTCAGGAGCGCGTTAAACAACAAAAATTGGAGATTCAAAAACAGCAACTTACCTTAGCACGTAGCCGCCAGAAAATTGAGGAAGCAAAACAAAGGCTTGCCGCTGATCAAAAGGAACTTCAAAATCTTGAAGTTTTAGCAGCAAAAGGTTTTATTCCTGGTAATGAACTCCAACAGCAGCAAGCAAAATTTCGTGAGGCTCAAGCTAATCTCAGAGATGCAGAATTAGAAGCGCGTACCCAAATGAACGAACTTCAGCGCCTCACTTTGGAACAACAACGCCCCTCAGAACAGCAAAATAACGCTTTAACCGCTTTGTCAGAACTGCGAGAAGCTCAATCACAAGTTAATACCTCAAACCAAGAACTCAAACGCCTGCAAGTAGAACGACAAAGAATCAAGAAACAACTGCAAAATAATATTATAAATGCACCTATTTCAGGTAAAGTTCTTGACATTAAAGTCAAAAATGGCGATGGAATCAAGTTTGGTGATGTTTTACTTACACTAGGCAACCCTGCACAAGAAGAGGTAAAACTCCAGCTAGGAACGCTTGATGCTGCTAAGGTTCGAGTCAATCAATTAGCTCGCGTTAAAGTTATCGGCCCCAACCCGCAGACATTTTCTGGACGAGTGCGGAGTGTCCATCCTGTAGCAATTTCCACCGCTGAGGGATTAGTACCCGGCCAATCACCTCAAGCTAAAGTGCCTGTAACTGTGCAGTTAGACAAACCAAGCCAGACTTTAATTCCTGGTAGTCAAGTCAGTGTGGAAATCGTTGTACAGCAGCAACAGAATGTAATAGCTTTGCAACTAGAAGCAATTCAACGTTCTGATGCCCAGCCTTATGTTTGGGTACGTGACAATCAAGGCAAAGCTCAGAAGCAGAATGTGACTTTAGGAATAGAGGGAGCAACTACTGTAGAGGTAAAATCTGGCTTGAAACCAGGCGATCAAGTCATACTACCCCCACCTGAAACTGAACTAGAACCAGGAACGCCAGTTATAGAAGGTTCACCAGTTGATCAATCTACCGATTCTGCTCCAGGCGATTCTAAGTAATTCGTAATTGGTATCTGTCGCCCTTACTTATACCTATTCAATTAATGATTGCAACAAATCCTTTAGTAGAGACGTTGCAATGCAACGTCTCTACATGGTCTATCTGTCACATTCTTTTTTTAAATTGGTATTAACTCTATCGCTCGTTGATATGAGCCTTGCTTTTCAAGACCTTGTAAGTCTTACTTTTAAATCTTTACTTAGTAATCGGTTGCGTTCTGCTTTAACTACTCTTGGTGTGTTCATGGGTGTGGCGGCGGTAAATGCGACTCTTCAGGTGAGCAGTATTAGTCGTGCTGTAATTGCCAAACAGTTGGCAGAGCGAGAAGCGCCGCAAGTCTCTGTTTTTATTTTAGAAATAAAAGGTAGAGAACCACAGTTGGAGGATATGGAATTTCTCCACAAGCGAATGAAGAATGTGCAAGTAATTAGTGCTTACAATTATGTAATTTCTGAGCAAGTTGTCTTTCAAAATCGCACAACCAAGGCGTTGATACTAGCTGTTTCTCAAAATTACTTGCTCACTTCTGGTAGGAAATTATTAAAAGGGCGTTTTTTTAATAGTGCTGATTTTGTTAACTATCGTCCAGTCGCAGTGATTGATAAATTTATGGAAGATAAAATCTTTAGTGGTAAAAATCCTATTGGACAACTTGTTTTTACTTCAGGAAGGTTATTTTTAGTTGTTGGGGTTATGGAAAGTAAATTAAGTTTTGGGGAACAACCTCAAGGTACTTTATTAATCCCAATTTCAACTTATAGCGCTATGACTGGTAGCCAAGGCATTGATGCAATTTCAATGCGTTCTCGCAAACTTAAAGATTTGAAAAGTATGGAAAAGCAAGCAACGCAATTATTAAAACAACGTCTTGCAGGTTCGGATATTTATGCATCAAATAATGTAGAGGATATTATTCAGCAACAAGAGACTTTGGAACTCGCTACGCGGGGACTAATTGTTGTAGGAATAATTTCGCTGCTTATTGCTGGTGTTGGTATTGCCAATATCACAATAGCTGCTGTGATTGAGCGTACCGCAGAGATCGGTTTAAGACGAGCTATTGGCGCGACTAAACTGGAGATATTACAGCAATTTATTCTGGAAGCGGTAATTTTAAGTTTAGTGGGTGGAATAACTGCGATCGCATTCGTACATGGTTTGACATTAGTAATCGCTGATACATTTAGTTTGCCATATCAATTTGAAAGCCGAACAGCCGCTTTGTCTCTGGGTTCGGCTTTGGTGGTAGGTATGGGTGCTTGTTTTGTCCCCGCTATACGTGCTAGCCAACTCGATCCAGTTAAAGCTTTACGTGAATCATAATTCTCATATTACGTAAAACTTAAAAATCACCAGGAAATAATGCATTTTAAAAATATGCAAAAGCAACCTGATAAAAATGCTCAATCTCCAAAAAATCAGTCTTTTATTTCGGTTTTTTACTGGAATCTTAACTGTGTTGGTGTGTTCGCTACAATTTTAAGTATAGTTTTTATAATTGTCTCTACTTCTCAATCACAATTAACTTTAAGAAAGCCGGATAAAGTTAAGATAACAGTTAAACCTAACAATAAAAGTACTGAAAGCCAAAACGACGATTTACAGCTAATTTATCTCAATGCAAGTATACCATTTATAAATCTTTTTGATATTAAGGAAAAACTATTAGTAACTTATTCTCAATTTCCGTTAATCTTAGAAGAAAAATCAGAATTATCTTTACATTCTGGTTTAAACAATCAGTTACGACAGGATTCAAAGTATCTTTTTACACCACAAAGTACTTTACAAAGTTTTGTAGAAGTTAAAGGTGAAAACATAACTTCACCTTTACTATTAAAAGATCAAGAACTATTTAATGGGTATAATGTTGAAAATAATTTTACAGAAAAATTCTTTTTATTTGATAAATTACATAAACAAAAGTTTTTTACCTCAAACAATACTAATCAATTATTATCACCCTTATTACAACTAACTTCAAAATACCAAGAACAACCAAATACTACAGCTATTGAACTAAGGGATTCAACTCAAATTGAAAAGAAAAAACAAGTTAGCCAAGTGCCAGATATCCAAAAAATTCAACTATCGCTTTCTGATGTTGTATTCTTAGTTTTGGAAAATAATATCCAAATTAAAAATGCTTATCTAGAAAGAATTGCTCAAAAACAAGATTTAGTAGTAGAAGAAGGTAAATTTGTTCCCAATTTGACACCAAATTTATTATTATCAACTAATCAACAGGGTTCACTTTCAACAAATATTGGTGCTAATGTAGTTGTCAAAATTCCTACTGGAGGAGAGTTAGGTTTTGGATTGTCAAGTAACAGTCAAACTTCTGGCTTAAATAGCTCAAATAGGAGTATAGATGATAACGCTTCCCAACAGGATTGGCAACTAACTTTTCGCCAACCTTTACTAAGAGGCGGAGGAATTGAAATTAACAAAGCCTCCATTAAAATTGCTCGTATCAATGAAAAAAGTAATATTCAAGGTTTAAAATCTACACTGATTAATACTATTACAGAATCTATTTTGGCGTACCGTGAACTAGTTCGGGCGCAAGAAAGATTAAAAAATGAGCAGATATCTTTACAAAATGCTCAAGAATCATTAAAAGTTACGCAGGTTTTAATCGAAGCCGGAAGAATAGCACCCGTTGATATTATCCAAAACCAGACAGATATAGCTAATCGGCGAGTGAGTTTATTGGCTGCTGAGAATGAGCTAGATTCGAGAAAACTAGCTCTTTTGTCGATTCTTGGTATTGATAAAAGTTTGAATATAGAGGCTGGCGTAATTCCCAAGGTAGTTTCTACTTCTCTAGACTTCAACCAACTCAGACAAATTGCATTGTCTAATCAACCTAATTATTTACAAACACAGCTAGCTTTGGAAAGAAATAAACATGAACTGTTGCTAGCAGAAGACAATAGCCGCTGGAATTTGAGTTTGGATGCTAGTTTAATCAAACAAACAAATGAATCAGCAGATGGGAGAATTGGGTTAAATTTGAGTCGAACATTAGGGGATTTGACTATCCAACAAAGAATTGAGCGATCGCGTGTTAATTTAAAACAAGCAGAAAATAATTTAATAGATGCAAATGCCCGTTTAGATATTCAGTTACAAGACAGAATTAGAGATGTTAATTTAAGCTTTTCACGAGTTGAACTTGCTCAACAAGCTAGACAATTATCTGAAAGACAACTGAATATTGAACAACAAAAACAGAAATTAGGTAGAGGAGCAGGACTTTTTGAGATAATTAGGCTACAAAATGAATTGGCAGAGGTAAGAAATACTGAACTAGATGCAATCATTAATTATCTCAACGCTTTAACCAATCTTGATCAGCTCCTTGGTACTACATTACAAACTTGGCAAATTAGGATTCAAAATTAGGCGTTACTGAGTGTAAGTATGAATTAGATCACGCAGAGGCGCAGCGAAAAGTATGCAACGCCAGATTTTTTATTGAATATCTATAAATTAAATCTATCTAAAGATACAATTTTTGTTAACAAAAGATAGTTGCTAACAATACACTTAGTGTGAGAAAAGACATATAAACGTATTTAGATCGACACTAAAGAAAGCAAAATTTATCAAACCAATATTTGGATGACTAGAAACTTTAAAATAGATAGATGCAATTAATACTCTATGTCAGAGAGTCTTAATTAAGTACAATACTCTAGGCGAAATTTTGAAGCAAACAAAATACTGGGTATAGGTTTTTACTCAATAAAAGCTAAATTTTGAAGCTATAGCTTGTGGCTTGCTGATGCAACTGCAATTAGCCTGTCTCCCGCCTAACTCCAAAAACGATACTGGTAACGATAATGACGCGTCCCAAATCAGAAAATGATCAGCAACCATCTAATCATCGTCTCAAGCTCCTTCTTTTAGGACGTATCAGTCTTGTTGCAGGTGTCGTTTTACTCACAGGAATTGCAGTTGCTACTTGGTGGGCGAGAAATTACATATATAAAGATTTAGCACCATTAGTAGAGCAAAATCTGGAGCAATTGCTTGGTCGCCCCATAAAAGTTGGGCAAGTTGAACGTTTTTCACTCTCTAGTTTAAGATTTGGCTCATTATCTATACCAGCAACTCCTACAGACCCAGACCGAGTGACAGTTAAAGCCGTAGACGTGCAGTTCTCGCCTTTACAACTTCTCTTCACTCGAACATTAGCATTAGATGTCACGTTAGTTCAGCCCAATGTATATATCCAACAGGATAAAGATGGTCGCTGGGTTACAGCCGAAATTAAAACTGGAGAGGGTGCAGGTGCTATTCAAACTGAGTTGCAGACACTCCGGCTTCAAGATGGAAATGTGGAGTTAGTACCAGCCCCAACACCAACCAAACCCAAAGGCTCAGTAGTATTAAATCAAGTCGGTGGTGCTGCTCGATTTTTACCTCAAAACAAGGGAATTGGTTATGACATCAATGCTCAACTCACCAGAGGAGGAGCAGTTAAAATCTCTGGCGAGACACAACCGACAACACAACAAACGAACCTTAAGCTTTTAGCACAAAACCTACTAGCATCTGATGTCAGTCGATTAATTGAGTTGCCAATTGTCTTACAAGCAGGGCGCGTAGATGCTGACTTAGCAGTGCAAATTCCACCCAAGCAGTCAGAAATAGCCATTACAGGAACAGCTACGGCTAATCAAGTCACTGCTCAAATTCAAAATATTCCTCAACAGTTTGCTAATGCCAATGGAAGATTGAATTTTCAGGGTCAGACAATTGCTTTGGAGAATCTGAGTACAAACTTTGGCAAAGTTCCCGTGTTAGCAAATGGAGCAATCAATACTCAAACAGGTTTTAACCTTTCCGCTCAGATAAAATCAGTTAGCGCTAAAAATCTTTTAGATACGTTTAAGGTAAATTCGCCAGTCCCAGCTAGTGGAGAAGTGCGAGCAGATATAAAAGTGCAGGGGCCACTTCAACAGCCAGTTCTCAGTGGCACGGCAAGTAATATAAAACCGATTCAAGTTGACCGTGTGCAATTCAACGCTGTAAATACTGATTTTCGCTTGAGTACATCTAAAACTGCATCACAAATCACCGTTGATAATCTTAAATTAGTCCCAGCCGCAGGCGGTCAAATCACAGGAGAAGGTCAAGCGACACTGGGGTCTAACGGCGAAGTAACATTTAACGTTCAAGCTGAAGATGTATCGGGGGATATACTAGCACGTAGATACGGATTTACGCCACCGATCGCAGTTGGAAATATCTCGGCAAAAGCAGAAGTTTCTGGCTCCATTGGCAAGCAGCCATTGGAATTGGAGATTTCGAGTATTCAAGCGAACCCACCAGCTGGGGGGCAAATTGTGGGGAGTGGTCAAATTCAACTAGCACCCCAAGGCAGAGTAGCATTTAATGCTCAAGCTAAAAATTTACCAGGAGATGCCATTGCGAAAACGAACAACAATTCATCTATTACTGTTGGCACTGTATCGGCAAATGCCAAGGTTTCTGGCTCTTTAGGCAACCTCCGAGCAGTCGCACAGATACAAGCACCAGATGCCACATATCCCACCACAGGACAAATTGTTGCGACTCAACAAGGGCAAAATATCCGCTTTCCCAGTGCTGTATTGAATGTGGCAGGCAATACAATCAGAGCCAGGGGTCAGGTTGCCCAACAACGCTGGCAAGCTTTTGTCAGTACCCAACAGGTTCAGTTGAGCCGCTTTCAGCAAATACCAGCCCAGTTTCAAGGCGTCTTAAATAATGCGGCGTTGAATTTATCAGGAAGTACCGCTTCATTCCAACCCTCAACGATTCAAGCCACAGGACGAGCAAACCTGAGTGTGGCAGGAGGTACAGTTAATCTCAGGAATCTTAACCTTGATGATGGTCGCTGGCAAGGGCTTGTCAATGTTTCCCAAGTTCAACTCAACCGTTTTTCACCACAACTACAAGGACGGCTCAATAGCAATATCCAGTTAGCAGGCACAATAGAATCTTTTCAGCTTGCAGATATTCGAGCCGACGGACAAATCCGCGTTTTTGAAGGGTTAGCGCTGTTGTCACAACCGCTGACAGCTCAAGTTCGGTGGGATGGAGAGCAGATTATTGTACAACGCGCAACTACTCCAGGATTGAGTGCTAATGGTGCGATCGCAGTTCAATTAGATGATACACCTCAAATCTCTAGTTTTAATCTGAATGTAATAGCGCAGAATTTCAACCTGCAAAATACTGGCTTTCAAGTTCCTGGAGATTTAGCAATCGCGGGGCTACTTGATTTTAAGGGGCAAATTACAGGCACACCTGATGTTCCGAAAGCTACTGGCAATATTCGGCTACGGAATTTCAATGTTAGTAATTTGGCATTTGACCCACTTTTAACTGGAAACGTAAATTTTCAAGGGGGACAAGGGGCAAGTCTACAACTTGCAGGTACTCAAGATAGGATAGCGCTTAACCTTGGTGCAGATTATCGTCCAACTTCATTTTTACTCCGACGCGATGGGGCAGTTACCACAGGCAGAACTGAAGGCGATAACTTGCTCATCAACGCCCAACAGTTTCCCATAGCTCTTGTTGCGGGCTTCGTACCTAACAATACGTTGAAACCCCTTGGAGGGATATTATCGGGAGATTTAGTTGTTAATCTGAACAACTATGCGGTTGACGGAGATATTGCGATCGCACAACCTCGCGTTGCCAGAGTCACAGCAGACGAATTTCGCGGTAACATTAATTATGCCAATGGTGCTGCTAACTTGAATAATGGTCAATTGCGGATAGGAGACAGCAGCATTGCCCTGAGTGGCAGTTTACAAACAGGCAATGATCCTCAATTTCAAGTCCAAGCGAATTTTGACCAAATCAGAATCCAGAGACTTCTACAAGCATTTAATATTTTCGACTTTCAAGACTTGGGTGGAGGGTTACAACCTCCAGATTTAGCTGGAGCAGAGGTACTCAACACCACCGCTATCAATTTGCCTAATGCAGATTTGGAAACACAGTTAGAATATTTCTCAAAAATTCAAGCATTGATAGCAAAACAAGAGCGGGTAGAAGTAAAACAAACACCATCTCTACCAACCCTTGCAGAATTAACGGGTGCTTTGAGTGGAGCAATTCAAGCGACAGGTTCGTTAAAGACTGGGTTAAATGTTGGCTTTAATTTTCAAGGTGCTAATTGGCAATGGGGTGATTACTCCATTAATCAAGTTGTTGCTCAAGGCAGTTTTGCCGATGGTATCGTCACACTTTCACCCTTGAGTGTTGGTATCAATCAAGGACTGGTGGCTTTTTCAGGACAGTTAGGAACTGAGCAACTATCTGGACAGTTGAGCGTAGCCAGTTTACCTCTATCACTTTTAGACCCATTTATAGAAAGATACCCTGTAGATATTACTGGACAAGTGAATGCGATCGCCAACTTAGGAGGTAGTTTAGAAGCTCCCAGAGTCAATGGGGAAGTAACGCTGGCGAATGCGACTTTAAATAAGCAGCCTGTGCAAACAGGACAGGTAAACTTTGACTACAATAATGCTCGCTTAAATTTTGACAGTACTTTGTTGGTGACAGGAACACAGCCAGTAGCAATTACGGGTAGTGTCCCTGCTGCGTTGCCTTTTGCCGCAGTGCAACCAGATAGCAATCAAATTAGTATCAACGCTAGTGTGAACAATGAAGGATTAGCGCTGTTAAACTTGTTTACTAACAATCAAGTCTCTTGGATAGATGGTCAAGGACAAGTAGATTTAAACGTTCAAGGTACATTAAACCAGCCAATTATTAATGGGAATGCCACAGTTAATAATGCTACTTTTCGCGCTCAAGCTGTATCCGAGCCTTTAACAAATGTCACAGGACAACTGCAATTTAATGGTAGTACGCTGAACGCCGAAGGTATTCAAGGTATTTATAATCAAGGGCGAGTGGCTGCATCAGGAGTTCTGCCGATTTTTGCGGCTCAGCAAGCTATATCGAATCCACTTACAGTATCAATAGAAAAAGAACTAGATTTTCAGGTTCCAGGATTGTATGAAGGCGATGTCAGCGGTGGTGTCGTAATCCGGGGAACTGCACTAAAACCTCAAATTGGTGGAGAAATTCAACTAAGTGATGGTCAAGTCATCATTGGAAACTCTACTACTACTGGTTCACAACCAACTACAACAGAAGCTAGCAGTAACGCCGCAATTATAGTAGATAACGCCAATACAACAACGACAAAAGGCAGTAACGCCAATCCAACAACTACAGCTCGGCCCAACTTACCTATAGAGTTTACAGATTTACGGCTGATTCTGGGCGATGATGTTCGTGTTACTAGTCAGTCTTTACTTGACTTTGTACCTGGAGGAGCCACATTTAGTCAGCCCATACTGAACTTTCAAGCAAAAGGCGACCTAACTGTTAATGGTACTTTAGCGAAACCCCTTCCTGAAGGAGTAATTCGTCTGACAGGGGGACGAATCAGCTTATTTACAACTGAGTTCACCTTGGCGCGAGGCTATGAACAAACTGCACGGTTTACTCCCAGTCAAGGACTTGACCCTATCCTAGATGTCAGGCTTGTGTCAATTGTCCCTGAAGCTTCGGCGACAAGCAGTCGAATTTTGGAATCACCTCTTTCTGCTGAAATCAGCGATGTTTCTGCTACTAATTTTGGTACTTTACGTACCGTGCGCGTTGAAGCAAGCGTCAACGGCCCAGCCAGTGAATTGAGCGAAAATCTAGAACTGACGAGTGAACCTAGCCGTAGTAGAGGAGAAATTGTTGCTCTATTGGGTGGCTCTATCCTGGGTTCTTTCAGTCAAACAGGAGATGCAACACAAGGGCTGACTAATTTAGCTGGCTCTACTATTTTAGGTGGTCTGCAAGGAAGTATTACTGCGATCGGGCAAGCTATTGGTTTTAGCGAATTTCGGATATTTCCTACTCCTGTAACTAATCAAGCATCAAGGAGATCTTCGGTTCTAGATTTGTCAGCGGAGGGTGTTTTTAACATCAATAATAATTTCTCTGTTTCTTTATCACGACCTCTTTCTACCAATGAGTCTTTCCGTTACAATCTGCTATATCGACTTAATGATCAAATTCTGATGCGAGGTTCAACTGATTTAGGAGATGCAAATCAATTTCTATTTGAGTATGAAACCCGATTTTAATAATTCGTAGAAAAGTTGCAATGCAACGTCTCCCTTAGAGGCTGTTTGAAAAGTCAGATAGGTGGTAAAAAAGCTCTCTCGGTATACGCTGTGAATAGATAGTAAACAGCACCGAAAGAGCAACATGAGTAAAGCATACCCCAGCAATTTGACCCGCG
>JAESGM010000713.1_pt1 | contig 16972 bp, 14 predicted proteins | sample 9269721 | NCBI WGS metagenome assembly JAESGM01 (sample SAMN15720920, study PRJNA650825) | algae metagenome | isolation source: Komarekiella atlantica HA4396-MV6 and co-occurring heterotrophs from... | place: USA: Theobald House, Kauai, HI | collected 2009-07-29 | reverse complement strand
TCAAGCTTCGCCCAGGCCTCTTCCGACAGCCAGAAAAGATCGCGCATGGCTTCCTCCCATGCCCCCGGACCCATCCAGGATGGGATCAGCCAATGTTGACAATTGTTTGGTTGGGTCCCCTACCTAGGGCGACGACTCATAAATCCCGCAGCCAGATGCGGATCGATGCGAGCTTCACAGCAGCGAGGAAGTTTTCGGCAAGCTTGTCGTAGCGGGTCGCGATGCGTCGGAACTGCTTGATGCGATTGAAGAAGCGCTCGACGAGGTTGCGCGCCTTGTAAAGGTGCTTCGAGAAGCAGACAGGGTCACGCCGGTTGGCCTTGGGCGGGATGTTGGCCCAGGCCTTCCTGTTGCGCACGGCTTCGCGCAGCGCATTGGCGTCGTAGCCCTTGTCCGCCAGCAACATGGCGCCTTCGGGCAGATCGGCGATCAGCCCTTCCGCACTGGCGATGTCGCTCTTTTCGCCGGCGGTGAGCTGGAGCTTGATCGGTCGGCCCTGGCCGTCGACGAGCGCGTGGATCTTGGTGGTGAGGCCGCCTCGGGAGCGACCCAGACAGCGATCTCGACCCCCCTTTTAGCGGTCGCTCCGTGCTGATGGACGCGGACAATCGAGGTGTCGATCATCTGCACGTCGCCGTCGTGCAGTTCTGTGATCGCGTCCATCAGACGATCCCAGACGCCAGCCTTCCTCCATCGGTTGAAGCGGTTGTAGATCGTCGTGGGCGGACCGTAGCGTTCCGGCAGATCCGACCAGAAAGCGCCTGATCGCAGCACCCAGAAGATGCCGTTCAAAACCCGCCGGTCATCGACCCTTGGAACGCCACGTGGCTTGTTCGGCAGATGTGGCTGGATCGCCAGCCATTCCTTCTCCGTCAGGTCGTAGCGGCCCATCCGTAAGCTCCCGAAAAGGAGCTTGAATCACGCCACGCCGCCGACGGAAACCCCGCAAAGCCGTTTATGGGTTTTCGCCCTAAAAGGGCAGATGGAATTGGATATACCAATCCCTAAATGAGGACGTTCATCAACGCTCACTTTTAACGCCCGGCGATCGTAAGGCTGTGGGGGGCACACTCTGACGAAGCGGACGTAGGCGCATAACGCCTCACCAAAGGAAAAGTCGCATAGGCTGTGACAATTTCCAATCCCTTCTACGATTCTAGTTTTGATCGTGCCGTTGCTTCGAACCGTAGAGCCCGTAGAGCAACATAGCGGCCGGGTAACGTAAGCGGTCATAACGCCGATTATCCGCCGAACTGAGGCTTTGGATGAAATTCGAGCATGGTCACGCCGTCGATCATGTCCGCCAGTCGAAGTGCCAAGGCGCGCGGCGAATAAGGCTTGCGCATGAAGGAGCATCTTCGCACCACGGCCGACTGGTGTTCGTACGGGATAAGCGAGGTCACCATGACCGGAACCTGTCGATCGAGCAGATGCTCGACGGCCGGCATAACGTTGGCGGTGTCCATGCAGGGATCGACCACCGCTGCTGCGATATCCGGCTCTTGCGTCGCCTTGACCGCGCGCTCGGCTGTCGGCGTCACGGTCGGCACCGGGGCCCCCTGCCGCGCGAGCTCGTCGGTCAAGTGAACTGCTAGTAGTATATCCGGGTCGATCAGGAGGACCCGTGCTCCGGCAAGGTGCGTCATGGTCCGGTCTCCGCTTTTCTTCAGGCAACTTCACGAAAATGAAAAGGGTTTCAGACTGACCATTCCTCGCGAGAATCCTAGCGGAGTACGGGGACGGCAGCGAGCCCCCGCTTGTCGATCTGTCCCTGCCGCCGATCGATCCCTAGATCGGCAGCTAAAGCCAAGGGTCTTGGGAACTATATGGCCGCGCCCGGGTTAACTGCATGCCCCCTTGGGAGTATTGCGAGCCCCATCAGCTCTTTAACAGCGGTACTCTCAGTTCTGTTAGGCATCTCGACCCCACCAGCTTGCCCCAAGGCTGGTGGGGTTTTTTTGCGTGAGGAGCCCCGCGCCGATGAAGACATAGACCCGGCGCTGCGAACCCAGGATCGGCACCGAATCGACGAGCTGGCCGAAGACCATCTTCATGGCCCACGGCAGGGACAGCCAGACCGCGAGGGCGGCGAGATCGGCCGGCTTCAGCGTCAGCGTCTCCTTCACCCAGAAGCTCGTGGCGATGGCGGTGAGGCCGAGCGCGCCATAGGCGAAATAGATCATCAGCAGCGGCAGGTAGCGCCAGCGGAAGGCGCGGACGGGCGTGAGGACGGCCGTCTCCAGCTGACGCCTGACGAAGCGCGCCAGCCGGGCGACGCCTCCTCCGCTCCCGCCGGGAGCCGCCTCCGTCCGATCGGCAGCCATGGTCGATCCTCGCCTTCGGGCGCCCCCGAACAGGAGCAGGCAGTCTAGCGCGCTTTCCGTCCGGACGAGAAACGTCTGAACGACAGGAGGTTGCGCCGGAACCTGCCCTAGCAGGCTGTTGAAGAACTCTCGCGACAGGCGTTGTGGACGACCTCATCGCCGGTACCGTTGGCTCTGCTGACGATTATCACCGGTCCGCAGGGTCGAGATGATCTCCATCCCGGAGATCGGTCTTGATGATGCGCCAACGGCCGATGAGCGGATGATCCTTGACGCGTCTCATGCCGGCGCTTCCAGCAGCTTCGGCAACCGGACGAGGTTGTAGGCGGCGGCCGTGAAGGTGAAGGCGAAGCCGACACGCTCCACGCCCCGGAACCTGGTCTTGGCCTGGCCGCCCAGGATCTTCATCCAGCCGAAGGCCTCTTCGATGCGCTTGCGGATGCGCTGGGATACGGCATAGCCCGCATGCCGCGTCGTGCGGCGATCGATGGCCGAGGCGCGCCCGCTCTCATTCTGCGCCACATGCGGCGTCACTTTCAGCGTGCGCAGCTCATTGACGAAGTCGGCCGTGTCATAGGCCTTGTCCGCTCCCAGCGTGATCGGACGCGGGCGCTCGGCGCGGGGCTCGATCATGTGTAGCGCGGCGATGCGCTCGGCATGGCCGTCAGCCCCGGTCAGGCAGGCGTCGACCAGAAGGCCGTTGCGGTTCTCCATGAGCCCATGGCCCATGAAGCAGAGCTTCGCCTCCTTGCCCTTACCCTTGCGGTAGAGCTTCGCTTGCGGATCCGTCGTCGAGGCATGGGTGTCGTTCGAGCGTTTCTCGCCATGGAACTTGACCTCCACGTTGCGGCCACCGCCGGAGGACGAACCACCACCACCGGATGGCTTGCCGGATTCCTGCTTCGGCTTGAAGCTCTTCAGGCTGGCCCAGGCTTCGATCAACGTGCCGTCGACCGAGAAGTGGTCCGACGACAGGAGCCGCTTCACCCTTTGTTGCGCCAGCACCGCAGCCAGGAACTTGGCCGCGATGTCACCCTCCAGCAACCGGTCACGGTTCTTCGAGAAGGTCGAGTGGTCCCAGGCCGCATCGTCGACGCCGATGCCGACGAACCAGCGGAACAGGAGGTCGAACTCCAGCCGCTCCATCAGCTGACGCTCGGACCGGATCGAGTAGAACGCCTGCAGCAGCATCGCCCGCAGGAGCTTCTCCGGCGCAATCGATGGCCGGCCCGTGCCGGAATAAAGCGCGGCGAAATCCACGGCCAGAGCGGCAAGCGCCTCGTTCACCAGAAGCCGGATCGTCCGCAGAGGATGATCAGGCCGCACCCGCGCCTCGAGATCAACGTAGCTGAACAGTTCCCCCGACCGCTCGTCCGTTCCACGCATCGCTGACGTCTCTGCTTCGACATGCGAATGAATCATGAGACACCAACGAAGGCGATGGGTTTTTCAACGCCCTGCTAGAACAGTCCGATCCGACGGGCGATCTCGACAACGAAGAGCAACAGGCTCGTGGCGACGCCCGCCACCGGCACCCAGATCGGGCAGGCAAAGATCCGGGCTGGCGGTGCGGCTTCGCGCCGCTTGATGACGATCAGCGCCGTGTTCACAAGAACGAACACGAACAGCGTGCCGATCGCGGCCAGATCGGCGAGATGCGAAAGCGGCACGGTGAGCGCCAGCAGCAGGATGCTGCCCACCGCCAGCAGCGTGGCATGCGTGGGAGCGCGGCTCACCGGATCCGTCCGCGCGAGGATCGCGGGCAGCTGGCCCCGGTCCGCCAGCCCATAGAGCATACGCGCCATGATGATCATGTTGACGAGGATGCCATTCAGGGTCGCTGCGATCGCGATGCCGCTCATGATTCCGATCGGCCATCCCGTCAGCCGCTCGAAGACCAGAGCCAGCGGCGCCGGCGAAAGGGCGAGGTCCGAAGGCGGCACGCCGACGACCGCGATGAAAACCACCAGCGCGTAAAGGATGCTGGTCAGGCCGAGGGTGATGAACAGGGCGCGCGGCAGCGTGCGGGTCTGGTCCTTCATCTCCTCGGAAATGTTCACGAGATGCTCGAAGCCGATGAACGCGAAGACGGCGAGCAGGGCCGTCGACGCCACGCCGGGCCAAACGGCCGCATGCAACAGCTCCGGCGCAAGATCCCGCGCGGGCGTGACGAGATCGAGCGTCAGGAACCCCGCCCCGATGATGATCGCGAGCCCTCCGACCTCGACGATCGTCATGAATCCCGCGACGCTGACCGCCAGCACCGTCGCCCGCATGGCGACCGCGCCGAGGACGAGGATCAGTCCGGCGACGAGCAGCGGCTTGGGCAACGGCAGGAAGATGCCGACGTAGCCTGCGGCGCCGACGGCGATCGTGCCGCCGGACACGGCGGCCGTGACGACGCCGAGGAGGCCCACCGCCAGCGCCATGCGCCTGCTGCGGAACGCGGCCTCCATGTAGGCCGCCTCGCTGGCGGCGACCGGCATGCGCGTGCCGAGCTCGGCGAAGGTCGCGGCCGTGAAGGTCATCACGGCCGCCGCCAGAACGAAGGCGACGGGCGCGTAGAGGCCGGCGCGCTCCGCCGCCAGCCCCACGAGGACGTAGATCCCGGCGCCGATCGTGATGCCGAGCCCATAGAGCACCGCATGGCCGAGGCCGAGCGATCGGGCGAGCCCGGCGCGGGGGCGAGCAGGCTCGCTCATAACAGGCCCGCGAGTCTGCTCGGCCCTCCCGACGCCCGGTCAGTAGGCCATGAGCAACGGCCGGCAGGCCGACTGGGTGAGGCTCACGGTCACGCCGCCAAACACGAACTCCCGGAAGCGCGAGTGGCCGAAGCCGCCCATCACGATGAGGTCGGCGCCCGTTTCAGCCGCATGACGATCGAGGATCTGGCCCACGGATTGCCCGCCGGCCTGAGCTTCGACGATCCGTGCCTCGACCCCCTTCCGGGCAAGATGATGCGCGAGTTCGGCGCCCGGGAGGATGTTGTCGAGAGGCTTTTCGCCCAGCACGACGACGATGTCGGCATGGGTGATGCCCGGGAATAGCGCGAGCGCGTCGGCGACGGCGCGCGCGGCATGCTGCGATCCGTCCCAGGCAATCATGACCCGCTCAAAAGTCCCGCTCGCTGGGCAATGGGGAGACGCCACGAGAACGGGATGGCCCGAATGGAACAGGGCCTCTTCAAGCAGAAGCGCCTTGAGGTCGAGGCCGGCGGCGGGCTGGTCCACGACGATGAGATCGCTGGCGCGGGCCGCCCGCACCGCCTGCGACACGGCATCATCGATCTGCGCATGGGCGACCGAAACATGGCCGCCGAGGCCAAGCTTCTTCATCGTCTCGTTGGCGCCGGCTGCGACGGCTTCGGCGAGCGAGAGGGTCCGCTTGTTAAGGTCTGCCGCCATGGACCCGACGTAGGACGACCCCATGAACGAAAAGGGGATGGTGGCCTTCGGCGCGATCACCGTCAGGCCGAGATGCGCGCCTGCCGCTTCCGCGACGGCCGTCGCGAGCGCCAGGGCGCTGGATTTCGACTCCTCGGAAATTTGAAGAATGCAATTCACGGACGACAAGGAGCGCTTTGGCGCAGCCATCATTCAACCTCCATTGGTGACGACGGCGAACATGCCTCCCGGACGAAGCCGTGCCCATGATCTGGCGCAATGGCGGCTCGGCGTACTGTACCCATCCTAAGGCTGGGTAGCGTCTCCGGCCTGTGGAAGCGTGCTGCTTCCGATCCCGTTTAGGGAGTTGCACATTGCGGTAGCCCTTCGGTCATTACTCATATTCTGCTCGTGGTGGACGAGACGCCGTGGTGGGGATTCGAAGTGGAAGTCGGAGAGCGACAGGTGAGTCTGCAACTCAGCGCACTGAGCCGACACGCGGATCGAGATTGACTGCGGTCCGCTCCCGGCAAACCCAGGCGGCAACTCCGTGCTCTGGACAGATATATGCCCCTGCGTTGGGCTCGGCGAAAACGTTGTAATGCAAGTCCGAGGCGGCCCGTGCAGGAATATCGGAATCTTCAGCATTCGCCGTCTATCGTGCTTCCGCTTCAACATTTCCTCATCAAATGACTTTATCCATAGAGGGTCGAAGCGTCGCGTGCCTCATCACGAGTGATATGGCTAACTCTCAGGCGGTCGCAATATGATCTTTGTAGATAAGAAGAAGACAATGCGAATGTTGGGAGCGTTCGATATCACGTCAACATCTATTATCGTTTATGTTTTGCCAATCTGGTTTTTCTTTCTTTGGGTTTTTGCTGGCCTATCAGCCCTGGGAGCTGTTGGCGCGCTGCTTTTGACTATCATTATTGCGGTGCCTCTCTTCATGCGATTTCCCTACAGGCAATGTCTCATCGATGACAGAGGGATGATCAATCTGAAGCCTCTAACATTTCTAGGGGTTTCGATTGGCCACCCGATAACTATCGATCCAAGTGACCCTGCGATAGAGTGGAATATAATCAAGCGGATGGTCAACATCGCGCCTAGACAGGGAGCGCCTTACGTTTTGACCATGAAGCGGCCTGGTCATTCGCCGGTATGGCTGGCATGTTCAGTTTCAGAAAAATACTTGGAACGAGAGCTCAGGATGTTGGTTCAGTCACAGGTTTAGACGTTGGACCGGTGTCCAAGCCGGTCCCGCTTTGATAACGCGTTCCACGTTTTGTGGCTGCTCGGCGCAAGGAAGCGACGCCAACGCCCAGCTTTTGTCGCCCACCGCGCCGACGGCTGCCAGCAATCGGAAGAAGAGTCTGCCTCGTCAGCGTGTGGATCAGCGTGGGCTACCAAAACCGATCGACACGAAAGCACGCTGAAATGGCCGGCCTCGATCGGGCCCGATATAGGCGCGGGTTTACACGTTTCAGTCCGTCGACTATCTCATCCACGCCCGGCCGAGCCGGCCGCGAGCGCGATCGCCTCAGCCAATTCCTCCTGCCGGAACGGCTTCGCCAGCCTTGGTAGATCGGTTGTCTGCCCTAGCGGTAGGTCCGCATAGCCAGACGCCAGTATTATGGGCAGGCCGGGCTTTAGGCGGCGGATCTCGTTGGCGAGCTCGATGCCGGTCATGCCCGGCATGGCTTGGTCCGTGATGACGAGTTTGATATCGGGGCGGTTCGTGAGAAGTTTTAACGCCGCGGGGCCGCTCATGGCCTCAATCGGCGCATGGCCGAGATCCTCGACCATGGCGGCCGTGCCCATGCCGACGAGCGCATCGTCGTCTACGACAAGCACGACAAGCGGACCCGCCTGCTCCGACACTGGGCCGCCCTCTTCCTGCTCGACGAACTCTTGCTCAACCCCGGTGTCCGCAGCGGGGAGCCAGAGCTCAACCCGTGTGCCGCGTCCCGGCGCGCTGTCGATCTTCATGGTGCCGCCAGATTGCGCGGCGAGGCCGTGGACCATGGAGAGGCCGAGACCGGTGCCTTTCCCGTCGCCCTTCGTGGTGAAGAAGGGCTCGGTGGCCCGACGCAAGGTCGCAGCATCCATGCCGTGGCCCGTGTCGTAGACGGCAAGGCGCAAGTATTCGCCCGGCGGAAGCCCAGCGCCTTCCACCGCGCCGCGCTCAACGAGCTCGGCGGCAATCGTTACGGTCCCTCCCTCCGGCATGGCGTCGCGCGCATTGATCACCAGGTTCAAAACGGCGAGCTCAAGCTGGTTTGCGTCGACCCGCGCTGCGGGAAGGTCGTGTGCAACACGGATTTCGACAGCGACGCTGTCGCCCCGGGACCTGTCGATCAGCTCGCGCATGCCATCAATGAGGACGTCCAGCTTGACGGCCTGCGACTTGAGCTCCTGACGACGCGCGAAGGCGAGCAGCCGCTTTGTCAACGTGGCGCCGCGTTCGGCCCCCTTGATGGCGCCGTCAAGAAGCTTGGCGATCTTGCGATCGTCGATCCTCTTTCGAGCAAGATCAAGGTTCGACAGGATCGCGGCGAGCAGGTTGTTGAAGTCGTGCGCCACGCTCCCAGTGAGCTGGCCGATCGTTTCGACCTTCTGCATCTCAGCAAGCTTTCGCTGGGCCTCGACCTGGTCGGTGACATCCGTGACGAACTGGTATGCGCCAATGCGCGCGCCGTCTATGCCGGCAAGCGGGTAGAAACGCATCTCATAGGTACGTCGGCGACGGCCCGGCTCGCCGAAGTCGGCAATGTCAGTGAAAGCTTCTCCCTCAAGCGCTCTTCTCCATACGGTTTCGACGGCGGCCCTGTGTTCAGGCTTGCTAGCAAGCAACGTCCGCATGTCCTCGCCGACGTGCGGACGCACACCGAAAATGCTCTCAAACTCATCGGCGGCGGCTTTGTTGATCGCAAGCCACCGCCAGTCGAGCCCGACGACCTGCACGAAGACGGCAGAGTTCTCGATGACGTCGGCGAATAGCCGGCGCTCCGCCAACGCTCGCGCAACACGCTCCTCAAGTTCGTGGTTGAGCTGCCGAAGATCCTCTTCTGCGGCGCGACGGGCGGTAATGTCGGTGAAAAGAATCGCCACGCGGTTGGCGACGCCGTCGCCGAACCGGAAGGCGTAAACGTCGAACCAGCGGCCGAGGGCTACGGCCCGCTGCTCGAACCTGGCCGGCTCGCCGGTCCGTGCGACTCGACCGTAGGTCTCGAACCAGTGGTCTTCAAGATCGGGCGCGGCCTCTCGAAGCCAGCGCCCTAGAATTTCCTGTGAAAATCCGGTCTGGCGGTAGAATGCGGGGTTAGCCTCGACCACCCGGTAGTCGAGGCATCCGCCTGCACCTTCAAGATCGACCTCTACGACGCAGAACCCCGCCTCGATGTTTTCGAATAGGAGCCGATAGCGCGCCTCGGTCGCGCCCAACGCGTGCTCAGCCGTCTTTCGTGAGGTCACGTCCGCGACGACGTTGACAAGTCTTGCAACGGCGCCCGATGCCTGACGCTCCAGCACCCGCGCATGGCCATGCAGGTGGACGATTGCGCCATCAGGCCGGCGGATGCGGTACTCGATGTCGAACTCGTCCTCCTTGCGCAGACGTTCGTAGATTTGATCGATCATCCAGCGCTCGTCTTCGTGGAAAGCGGCCCGCCATTCGTCGTCAGACCCGCCGACCTGGCCGACGCCGTCAGCCAGCGAAAGCCCGAAAATCGCCATGCCCTCCGGCGACCACAGCCGCCGTCTGGCCACAAAATCCGTCTCCCATGAGCCGAGGCGCCCGACCTCGAGCGCTTGGCGATAGCGCGCGACGCTTGCGTCGCGCTCGGCGCCGCGCGCGGCGAGATCGCGTGAGATCCGGGCGAGCGCCTCGGCGATAGCGTCCACTTCCCTGACGCCGGTCGGGACGGCCGTGACGACCTGTCCCTGGCCGACGGCGGCCGCGAGGCCGGAAGCCATGGCGGCCGCCCGCTGCATGCGCAGCGTCAACAGGTAGGCGCTACCGGCGGTGCCTGCCAGGAGAGCGAAGCCGAAAGCCGCGAGGATGAACAGGCTGCGCTGCAGAGGCGCCTGGAGCAGCTCCACCGGAACGCCGATCGAGACGATCCATCGCGCCTGATCGAGACGGCGATAGACGTTGAGGACCTCGACCCCCTCGGGATTGACAAGCCGGATCGCTCCTTCCCTCGCCGCGCCGACGCGGCTGCGAAACTCTGGTGGCGCCGGACGGCCCAGCACCTCGTCGTTGAGCCGGGAGCGGGCGAGGAAGCGATGATCGCCGTCGACCAGACCGGCGAACCAGCCTGAAGGCAGCGGCGGCTCCGACAGGAGGACACGGAAGCGTTCGAGGCCCAGCGTGATGACGACAACCCCTGCGGGCGGAGCCTCGCCCCTGAGCACCGGAGCGGCGATCGACACGACCGGCCTCTCGCCCCCGGCGGAAGCGATAAGGTCGGAGACGACCGTCCGGCGCTCCTGCGCGGCCTGCCGGAGCGCCGATTCCGAGATCCCCGCCGGCGCGCCGGCGAGACCTTCGTCTCGGTTCGGCTCATGCGTTGAGACGAGCAGGCGGCCCTCCGCATTCAGCAAGGCGATGCTCTCGCCGAAGAAGCGCAGCATGCCGAGCGCCTGACGGCGGAAGGCTGCTTCGTCGGCGCCCGCCGCGGCGTCGGACCCGGCGAGGGTTTCGGCCGCGGCCGTCGCTGCTGCAAGGCGCTTGTCGAGACGCGCAGCCACTTCCCGCACGCGTGCATAGGCGTCCTGCTCCAGACGCGCGCGCTCACCATCGACGTGGCGCCAGAGCACGAAGCCGCTGAAGGCGAGCACGGGCACGAGTACCGCCAGATGCGACAGGACGAGGAGCGCGCGCGCCGACGGCGCGACGGGGCGAGCGCCCTTCGCCTGTCCGGCCGCACCGTCGCTCGTGGCTTCTTGCAGCGTCCCAGCCTCTCCTTCTTCCCGTCCTATCATCTCTCCGAAGGAGAACCGCAGCGCGACCCCGTCGGCTTCCGCCAACGCTGTCAGGATGCTGGGGCGCAGGCGGGAATGCCGCTCGCGAGTGACATGAACGCCGGTCAACCTAAGCCACCGACGGGCCAGTCGCCAATACCTGATGCTGAAGAGTCAGCGTGGAAGCAGGGCGTCTTGCGACGAGAACGCCCTAGGGCCGATGGAGCCGCTCCTGGCTATGACCGCTCTTCCGACCCGCCCCTTCATCGGCGGGTGCTTCGAAACACGGAAGCCCGCTGCAGCGATGGATCTAGGTCATGACGCCTGCGCCTGCCGCAGTGGACGGATCGCATCCACCGCCGTGCGGCAATTCGGCACGTTGTCGGCCAGCACCTGCTCGGCCTGCGTCAGTCCCGTCGCCACTGAAATGACCGTGGTGGTGGTCCAAAACCAATCGCCGGTCGCCTTCTCGACAAGATGCGGCTTGGCGTCGGCTATGCAGGTCCGAACTTGCTGAATGACAGCTTGCGAGGCGTTAGCGGCCTGCAGCCTGGCGTCGATCTCCGCCTGCAGAGGCGTGACGACGAAGGTGGCGAGGAGCCAATGGAGAAGGTCGCTGATCATGACTGCGTCTTCTTGAGGTTGGGTCGAACGATCAGAGGCTTGCGCTCGGCATCAGGCCGCCCGCACCACCCCCTCCTGCCCGCGGGTCTTCCAGAGGCTGAAAAGGATGCCGCTCGCGAGGATGCCGATGGTGATCGTCAGGCCCCAGACCGGCGGGAACTTCTCCCATCCCAGGCCCCAGGCGATGAAGATCTTCGAGCCGATGAAGATCAGCAGCACGGAGAGCGCGTACTTGAGGTAGGCGAAGCGGTGCACCATCGCGGCCAGCGCGAAGTAGAGCGCGCGAAGGCCCAAGATCGCGAAGATGTTCGAGGTGTAGACTATGAACGGATCCGTCGTGATCAGGAAGATGGCAGGCACCGAGTCGACCGCGAAGATCACGTCGGCGATCTCGATGAGAATGAGCGCCAGAAAGAGCGGTGTCATGAAGCGCGCGAGCTTGGCCGAGCCGGCTGGCGCCTGCGGGTCCGCCAGACTAACGAAGAACCTCTCGCCGTGGAGTTCGTCCGTGACGTTGAACCGGCGCTTCATGAATCTGAGAACTGGGTTCTGGCTGATGTCGGGCTTCTGGTCGCCCAGCATGATCATCTTCACGCCGGTGAGGATCAGAAATACCGCGAAGATGTAGAGCACCCAGCTAAAGTTCTCGACAATGGGCGCGCCGATGCCGATCATGATCGCGCGCAGCACGATGACGCCGAGGATTCCCCAGAACAGCACGCGGTGCTGATAGAGCCGCGGGATTGCGAAGTAGGTGAAGATCATCGCGATGACGAAAACGTTGTCCATCGCCAGCGTCTTCTCGACCGCGAAGCCGGTGAGGTACTCCATGCCGCTCTGTGCGCCGAGATACCACCAGACCCAGGCGCCAAAGGCGACGCCCATGGCGATGTAGCCCGCCGAGAGCAGAAGGCTCTCTCGCACCTCGATCTCGCGCGCGTCCTTGTGCAGGATGCCCAGGTCGAAGACGAGCAGAGCCGTGACGATACCGATGAAGGCAAGCCACATCCAGGCGGGCTTGCCGAGCCAGTCATAGAAAAAGAAGCCGAATTCCACGGCGAACGCTCCGGTGCCGGCCCTCGATGTCGATGAGATCCGACATCGCGTTCGCGCCGGCAGCGCACGCCAGAGGGGCCCGGATCAGGGGTTGCGGCGCAGATGATGTTGGATTGTGGCGAATTCAAGAACAATCGGGGCGTCGGTCGTCTATCTACCGCTAAATCGTACGACGTGTGCTATTGTTCTTAGTTGCTCTTGCAATACCTGACCTCCTTTGCAGATCTCTCGTTTACAACGGGGTCCGGGCCCCTCTGATCGATCGCCGTCCCGATGTCGCAGCGACCCGGCCGCGCCTCGACCGGCTGGCGCGCGTCTTCGACAGCGCTTTCAGCATTCCCGTATTTTCCGTGCGGTTCGGCAAGGACGCGGCGCTGAACCTGATCCCGGGTATCGGCACGCTCGCGGCCAAGGGGATCTCCAGCTACATCATCATAGATGCCCGCAGAACGGGCGTGGCGACGTCGACGCTGCCGCGCATGTGCACCAACATAGGCATCGACTTCGAGATCAGCGCCATCCTCGTAATCGGCTGGTTCGGCGACGTCATCTACCGCGCCAACCAGAAGAACATCGCGCTGCTGAAGGCGCGCCTCGACCGGCGCTCGGGCGTCATCGACGGCGCTTTCGTCCAGGCGAAGTGAACGGAGCGTTCTCGTAAAGATCAAGTCGATGGTGAAAGCGGTCGTCCTGGGGTGGCTCGCCAAGCGGGTCGCCGGCAAAGGCTTCAAGCGCAAATCGTGTAAGCGCCAAGGTTGGAAGGCCAAGAGTTGGGCGCGCAAGGGTTGGGTGCGCAAAAGTTGGCATGGCGGCTACGAGCCGGCGCCCTACCGCCTTGATCGCTACCACCGGCCTCACGGCCTTCTTGACCGTCTCTCCGCGCGCTCACGGAAAAGGCCAAGGCAGTAGAATTTGCGCTCGGTCTCGTGCTGATGGCGCTGATCGGTGTGAAACCGTATGGAAGTGGGACCCTATCGCGAAAGGGCCTTAGGCCTCTGATATAGCGCAGGAAATGCCTTAATGGGCTGGTCCCGATCGGGGCCGATTGGGACTCTGACACTCGGATGGATTCGACAATGAATACATATATTCACATCGAAAGCGGCACTGGTCTGATTTCGGCGCGTATTCACATCTACAGCAACAACGCCCGCAACCTGCTCGGCACGATCTATCTTCCGCAGGGCCGGTTGCATGTGGCGGCCAACAATCCGGTCAGTGACCAATCAGCCTACACGATCATCGTCGCGCGCCGCTTCACGTTGTCCGAAGGACCGACCATGGTGCTGAACACCAACTACGGCGCGACCGACATCCCCTTGCCACAGGGCGTTGGCCCCAACATCTCGACCCAGCTGACTCAGTAGCCTCCGCAGGAAGCTGCATTCACGATCCTCTAAGAATGCTTCTTCGTCGCTGGCTCACTTTGATCTTGAAGATTCTGCCCCCCGAGACGGTGCGCCTGCTTCCTTTAGGCCATCAGTAAACCTTCAAGGGTCACGACTGGCATCCGGCCAACGACAGCGGACAACCGCGCGCGGCCAGGGCGTCGAACGAACACGGGGTGGCCGAACGGCCATGTTGAACAGGGCTTACACTGCGAGCAGCAGCGCCGTCGTGCGCGTGCTCGTCGTTTCGTCCGACGCGGCAGCGTCGACGCCCCTGTGCCTCGAGCTGATGCGGCGCGGCGCCAGCGTCTCGGCCATGCTGGAGATCCAGGCCGCGGGCGAGGCCGCAAGGAAGCAGGCCTTCGACGTCATCCTGGTCGCGCCCCGCGGCGACGCGAACGCGACGGCCCTGATGCTCCAGATGCTGAAGGCCAAGGCGCTCGGCGCGCCGCGCATCCTGCTGCTCGTCGATCCTGAGCAGGCGACCGCCCTCGGTCAGGCGATTTTCGTCGCCGACGAGACGCTCGCGGCATCGCTCGCGCCCGAGACCATCGCCGACGCGACCGGCATCGGCGTCGACATCGAGCCGCCGAAGGCCGCGAGCCTGCCCGCCGTCTTCGAGGAGCCGCAGCTCAAGGTGCTGGCCCTGCCGGCAGGGATCTCGCGAGACCTGCTGCCGCGGGGCGTCGTCGCGGCGGAGCGCGGAGAAATCCCCGATGCCGTGATCCTGACCGAGCCGGATGCCGATCACGCGATCAGCGCCTGGATGTCGGCGGCGACGGCCGCCGTCGTGCCGATCATCGACGCGACCGGCCGCCGGCGCGAAGGCGCCGATGTCGCGGTCGCCACCCTCTCCGGCATGGGGCTCGCGGAGGCGCTGGAGGCCACCAAGCCGCTGACCGCCCGCATGAAGCAGCTGCCGGAAGCCTACCACCGCACGCGCGACCCCCGGCACATGCTGCTCGCGCGTCTCGCCGTGCGCGACCGCGCCATGACCGCAAGGCGCGACCCGACCCTCAAGGAGATCGTCGCCTATGCCGACGACACCGCCGTCGGCGGGGCGCTGCACCAGGCGGAGACCCTTGCGCGGCTGGGCCTTCTGGAGCGCCGCTTCTTCGAGAAGCTGCAATGCTGCCCCTCCTGCAGCTCGTCGCGGCTGCTCGTGCGCGAGGAATGTTCGAAATGTCGTTCGGCGGATATCGTCGAGGAGCCGATCATCCACCATCTGCGCTGCGGCTATCAGGGGCCCGAGCGCGACTTCCGCGCGGACCGCGACATGATCTGCCCGAAATGCCGTCAGCACTGCGAGCATTTCTCGGTCGACTACGACAAGCCGGGCTCGCTCGTGCTCTGCAACGGCTGCGGCCACACGACCGGCGATGCGGAGGTCGGCTTCCGCTGCCTCGATTGCAGCACCGGCTTCGAGGGCGATCGCGCCGTCAGCAGGTCGTTCCATGAATATGTGCTTACCGATGCCGGCCGTCGCCAAGCCTTCGAGCCGCCGCTCGGCGGCTATGGCGACACGGGCGAAACCGAGAATGCCGGCGACGTGCGCGGCCGGCTGCGCCGCTTCGTCGGGTCGATGGAGAGCCGCCCCTGCACCGCGCTGATGGTGAAGCTCGATCCGGACCAGGAGGCCCAGAAAGCGATCGGCCACCGCCGCTTCCATCAGGCCGTCGCCCTCTATGCCTCGATCTTGCGCGAGGTCTTCGAGCGGGAGGTGGAGATCCTGGAGTCGGCGACGAGCTTCGTCGTCCTCATCGCCGACGAGGCGCCAGCCGCCGTCGAGGCCTCGCTGCCCGACATTCGTCGCGAGCTGGAGCAGAATCTCTCAGTCGACCTGCGTGCCCGTTACCACGTCTTCGGCCGCGAGGAGCTGCAGACGCTGCTCTGATGTCTCAGGCCGTCACGCTCAATCGTTCCTTCATCGCTGCATGAATACGTGCCGAGGAAAACCGGAACTCGGTCAACCGGGAATCCAAGGGCACCAGTGAGAAACACCGCTTCGGGGCGCAACCGTAAGCTGCGGAATGTCCGATTTGGTGCCAATGCGAAGTCACCCAGGAGGCCCGGAGCTGACAGGAGGATCGGCTACGTGACCGTCCGCTCTCGTGCTTCGAGTGATTTGATTGCGCAAACGAATTTTATGGTGAACGTAGACGATAGCCGACGCCTGGCTCTGTCAGGATGAAGCGCGGATCCGCTGCATCATCGCCAAGCTTCTCTCGGATCTGTCCGATCGCAATCCTGAGGTAGTGCGAATCTCGAAGATGGGCCGGTCCCCAGACCGTCTCGAGCAGTTGCCGCTGCGTCACCAGGCGCCCCGCGTGGCGGGCGAGAACGGCGATTACGTCAAACTGCTTCCGCGTCAGTTTGATCTCGGTGTCGTCCAGGTGGAGGCTTCTTTCGACCAAATCGAAGCGCAGCGGCCCGACGTCGAAGGATGATCCCAGTGCCGCCCGATCGCCGCGCTTGCGCAGAGCGGCTCTCAGCCGTGCGAGCAATTCACCGATCGCGAAAGGCTTCGTCACATAGTCATCCGCGCCCGCGTCGAGCGACGTGATCTTCTCGAGTTCCCCGTCGCGCACGGTCAGCACGATGATCGGCACGTCGGACCATTCACGCACGGCGGTGATGACGGCCTTGCCGTCCATGTCCGGCAAACCCAGGTCGAGGAGAACCGCGTCAGGGCTTGCCGTGGCGACGCGCTCGACACCCTCACGCCCGGTTTCAGCCTCGATCACCTCAAATCCCGCGGCCGCCAGCGCGATCCTGAGGAAGCGTCGGATCGGCGCCTCATCATCGACGATGAGAACGCGTGGCGCTCCCGATGACGAAGCTCCACCCTTTGCACCTGTCATGCGTCATTGTCCGCAATGCTGGATGCCACCAGGGGCAGCATGATTGCAACCGTCGACCCTTTGTCTTTGGGCCCGGGCAGCATGTCCACCTTTCCGCCATGCGCTTCAACTAGGCCCTTGACGATCGCGAGCCCCATGCCGGTTCCAGCCGGCTGCCCGTCGCCTGAGCCGGCGCGGTAGAACAGGTCGAACACCTTGGGGCGATCCTGCGGCGGCACGCCGGGTCCCTCGTCGGTGACGCTCACGCGCACGTTGTTGTCAGCGACGGAGGCCGCAACGGTTATGGTGGTGCCCGATGGCGCGAACTTGGCGGCATTCTCGATCAGGTTGGCCAGGGCCTGGCCGACCAGCACGGTGTCAACGTCGAG
>JAESGM010000712.1_pt1 | contig 16977 bp, 14 predicted proteins | sample 9269721 | NCBI WGS metagenome assembly JAESGM01 (sample SAMN15720920, study PRJNA650825) | algae metagenome | isolation source: Komarekiella atlantica HA4396-MV6 and co-occurring heterotrophs from... | place: USA: Theobald House, Kauai, HI | collected 2009-07-29 | reverse complement strand
GCGCGCACCTCGGTGCTGTTCCGGCTCGCCAACCAGAACAACGGCCTCGTTCTCGGCACGGGCGACCTCTCGGAGCTGGCGCTGGGCTGGTGCACCTATGGCGTGGGCGACCACATGTCCCATTACAACGTCAACGGCTCGGTCTCGAAGACGCTGATCCAGCATCTGATCCGCTGGGTGGCGCAGTCGCAGCGCTTTGGAGCGGGCGCGTCCGCCGCGATGCTCGACATCCTCGCGACCGAGATTTCGCCCGAACTGGTGCCGGGAGAGGGCGAGGACGGACCGAGCCAGAAGACCGAGGATTTCGTCGGTCCCTATGCCTTGCAGGACTTCAACCTGTTCTACATCACGCGCTTCGGCTTCCGGCCGAGCAAGGTCGCCTTCCTGTCGCATCACGCCTGGGGCGATGCCGGGCGCGGCGGCTGGCCGCCGAACATCGAGGCGGGCAAGCAGGTCGCCTATGATCTGGCCACGATCAAGCGCTGGCTCACCGTCTTCGTGAAGCGCTTCTTCGAGACCAGCCAGTTCAAGCGCTCGGCCGTGCCCAACGGGCCGAAGGTGAGTTCCGGCGGCTCGCTCTCGCCGCGCGGCGACTGGCGCGCGCCGAGCGATTCCTCGCCGGCGGCATGGCTGAAGGATCTGGAGACCATTCCGTAGCGCGTCGTGCGTCACGCTGACACTCGCGATCAGGATCGAGGGCGACATTCCGCTCGAAGCGATGGCCAAGCCGGACTTGACGACGCGGTGAATGTTCCCGATCAACGCCTTCAATCGTGGCCTGCGGGCTGCAGCCGACCCGATCAGACATCGCAGCATTCGTGGACCCCGTCATGCTCCAGTTCAACACTCTCGCCTTCGCGAATGCGCTCGTCGATGGCGGCATGGACCGCCGGACAGCCGAGACGATCGCGGCGGCGCAGCATGAACTGATCAGCGAACTGGCGGCGAAGAACCTGCCGAGCCGCGACGACGTCAACGACCTGCGCATCCTGATCGAGACCCGGATGGTGGCGCTGACCGCCGCCAACGAGCGCATCATCCACGAACTGCGCGCCGATCTCGATTCCCTGCGAAGCGCCTCCTCCGAGGGCATCGCCGAGATGAAGGCCGTCAACGCGGCGCTGGCGGATACGATCGCCAGGATGCAGGGCGAACTGGCGAGCAGCGTGCGCGAGCCCCTGCTTCAGGGCCAGAAGCAGGAACTGGCCAGGCTGCGCGAGGCCATGTTCGACAAAATGCAGATGCATCAGGATCGCCGCGATCACAGCACGTTCCTGATGATCCGCGCCATCCGCAACAAGCTGCTTGTGCTGGGCGTCGTCGGCCTCGCGGCATTGCTCGCCGCCGGCTATTTCGCGATGCGGTATCTCGAATTCTGAGCCTCAGCCCGCCACGGACTCCCGCCCGTGATCGATCGCCGCGAAAAACTCGTCGTTCTCGTAAAGATGCAGCATCTCGGGGTGGATGCCGAAATCGGCGATGCCGCGCTTCTCGTAGACCCGCTCCGTCTTGAGCACGCGCGCCTCGCGATAGCCGGCATGGGCGTAGGGCGGCAGGTAGAGCCCGTGCTGGAATTCGCCGCCGATGTCGCCATCGACATGGTCGTCGATCGCCTTGGCCTTGTTCTTGTAGGAAATCAGTTTCCTGACCGGCTTGAAACGCTCCGGCAGACGGCTCTGGCCGCCCAGCATCGCGCTGGAGAGTTCGTTGGCGATCAGCGGCGAGCAGGTGAAGCCGTCGCGCTTCATGCCGTTGGCGAGCCAGACGCCCTCGATGTTGGACTCGCCCAGAAGCGGGAAGGCGTCGATCGTGGTCGGCCGGAAGCCGGGCCCGCGGATGCTGATGCCGGCGAAGAAGAAGGCCTTGTGAATCTCCTCGACCAGCCCGCGCAGCAGGACATGGATCGCGTGGACGCGGGCTTTCGGCTCGGGATCGAACCAGACGCCGGCCGAGGCGCCGCAATAATACTCGCCGTCGCCATGGGGCACGAGATGCAGGCCGCAGGCGCCGCCGCGATCGACGCTGCGGACGACATGGTCGATGTCGAGGATCGAGCGGTCGATGCCGCCATATTTCTTGACCCAGTCGGGCAGCGTGACGTCCAGCGCCGAGCCCGCGCCCCAGAGCAGCCGCGGCATGGCGTGCCTGAGATCGGGCACGCCGTCGATCAGCGCCTGTGCGAAGGAGCCGTTGGCCAGCACGATCTGTTTGGCGTCGAGCACCGTGCCGTCCGCCAGCCTGACGGAGCGGCGGCCGTCGGCGAGATCGAGCGCGACCGCCCTGTCGTCAATCATCTCGATGCGCCGGGCCCGGGCCGCCTTCTCATAGGCGCCGAGCACCTTGAAGGGGTCGAAGCGGCCGTCGGGGACGCGGACGATGCGGGTGATCTGCCCGCGCGGCTCGGGCTTGAGCCAGGGCACGTCGGAAGCCGACATGACCTGATGGGGAACCTGCCGCTTGGCCATGGCGTCGATGAGGTAGTCGACGGCGCGGGTCTCGTGCGGGGAGCCCATCGCGTTGTTGAGGATGTAGGTGCCCCAGGCGATGCCGAGATTGTCGGGCGTGAACTCCGCCAGTTCCTGGCGAACATCCTCCCACATCGGCAGGGACTGGATCGAGAGTTCGGCGCGCTCGCCCAGCGCCGGATTGTCGAAGACGCCGTAGCCGACCTCGGCCCAGGCGTTGATCATCGCGCCGGCCGTCACCGAAGCCCCGCCGGTGCGGGCCGCCGGCCCGACCACCGCGATCCTGAGCGTGTCGTCGCGGGTCTTCAGGCGATTGGCGAGGCTCATCCCGACGGAGCCGTTGCCGATGACGACGATATCGTAGGTGGTGGGGCGCGTGAGGAAGGCCATGGATTTCAAAATCCCGATGTGGCGATGGGAGATTCGGTCTTGCTAGCAGGCTACAGGCAGGCTGTCCGTTGCGTCAGGTCAGTCTCAGGCGCGGCAGATCGAAACCGCCCAGGCCCCAGTCGCGGCCATTGAGGCGGAACGCGCCGGGCTCGCGCAGGATGCGCGACAGCGCGACCTCGTGGTCGGGCCAGGTCATCGGCTCCCGGTAGCCCGTGCGCCCCGAGCGGTCGTGGTCGGCGTGATAGATCCGGTGAGGCTGGGCGAAGATGACCTGACGGTAGCCGGCGGCGAAAAGCTGGACCAGGGCGTAGGAATCGAGGTGGAAGTAAAAGTCCTTGGCCTCGAACATGCCCTCGATTTCGAAGAAGGCGGCGCGCGGCGCGAGGATGAAGTCGCCCGACGCATTGCTGTGCAGGAAGAACTTGCGGTGATAGGCGGCGGAACCGAATTCGTCGCGCCATGCCGCCAGTTCCCGCCGCATCGCCGGAAAGCGCACGAAATTCCGTTCGCGCCGCCTGTCCGCCGCGAACTCCTGCGCGCCCGCATCGCAGATGATCGTGCCCGCGACGGCGTTCATCCGGTCGCCGGGCACGGGTCGCGAGCCCTCGGCGACGAGCGTGCCCGCCTTGACCGGGGCGGAAATCGGCCTGCCATCGGGGTGGTGGCGGCGATGGATCTCGAAGACGTTGGCGAGCGCCGCCTGCTCGAACTCCGGCGGCAGCAGGGTGCGGCAGGGCTCGAAGTCGAAATCGCAGCGGTCGGCGCGGTAGAAGGCGCTTTCGTCGAGCCGCCTTTTGGCGATCTCGCGCAGGATGCTCTCGCTCAGGAAGATGTCCTGGTTCATCACCAGGGTGAAGCGGCCGCTGCCATGGCGGGCGGCAACGTTGCGCCCGATATAGTCGAGCATGACCCGGCTGGTGGCGCTCCTGATCTCGTCGTGGACCGCCGGCGGCACCTCGACATGCAGGACGTCGCCGAGCTTGTCCCAGTTGAACGCGTCCTTCAGGCGCGGACGGTCGGGCGGTGGGTTCCAGTCGCAGATGACGAACTCGAACAGGCCCGGCCAGCGCGCGCAGTAATGCGCGTAATAGTCGATGAACTTGGCGACCCGCTCCTCGAAATCGCCGCCATAGCCGTCGTTGCGATTGACGAAGGCGACGCTGACATAGGGCTTGCGGGAGGAGGAACTCATGGTCAGACGCGCTCGGCTTCGACGTTGAGCATCATCAGCCGGCCGTTCTGCTTGTCCATATGCGGCAGATAGGCCTGGCTGTAATCGTCGATGCCGGCCAGCCCGATATCGGTCTGGCGCCAGTCATAGCGGCGGACATTGCCGAAGCCGGCCTCGATCAGACCCTTCTCCAGCACGTCGTAGTCGAAGATCATGCCGTGCCAGTCGTATTTGTCCTTCTGGCCGCCGATCAGCAGGCCGAGCATCTGCGGCAGGTTGCGGTTCTGGCGGTATTCCTCGACGCAGGCCTCGAAATCCATCGTCGAGACGCGCAGCAGGCCGCCCGGCTTCAGCACGCGCCGCCATTCGCGCAGCAGATCGACCCATTCGCGCCGGCCGACATGCTCGATCGCGGCGCAGGAATAGATCATGTCGGCCGTCTCGTCGGCGAAATCGAGCTTGCGGATGTCGCAGAGGTGATCGACGGCCGGGCCGGGCAGGATGTCGACATTGATGTAGCCGGGCAGGCGCTTCGTGCCGCAGCCGAGATGGAGCTTGGTCATGAGGCTTTGTCCAGTATCCGGTTGATCACGGCGTCGTCGACGACGTCGGGGAAGCCATACTCGCTATGGACGAGATCGTAGCGGACCATCAGGCGCGCCAGCTCTGCCACCGGCATCCTCGCCTTCCAGCCCAGTTCCCTCTCGATCCGGGCCGGATCGGCGCGCAGCACCTCGACCTCGGTCGGGCGGAAATAGACCGGATCGACGGCGACGCGGACCGTGCCCGTCGCGGCATCGAGGCCGACCTCGTCGACGCCCGCGCCGCGCCAGACGATCTCGACGCCGATCTCGCGGAAGCAGACCTCGACGAATTCGCGCACGCTCCAGGAGCGCCCGGTGCCGACGACATAGTCGCTGGCCTCGTCGCGCTGCAGCATCAGCCACATCGCCTCGACATAGTCGGGCGCATAGCCCCAGTCGCGCTGCGCCGAGAGATTGCCGAGCTTGACCAGATCCTGCTCGCCGCGCGCGATGCGGGCGACGGCGAGCGATATCTTCTTGGTGACGAAGTTGCGGCCGCGCCTCGGCGATTCATGGTTGAACAGGATGCCGTTGGAGGCGTGCATCCCATAGGCCTCGCGGAAGTTCACCGTCGTCCAGAGCGCGAAGAGTTTTGCGGCCGCGTAGGGCGAGCGCGGCGTGAACGGCGTCGTCTCGCTCTGCGGCTCGGAGCCCGGCAGGCCGCCGAAGAGCTCCGAGGTCGAGGCCTGGTAGAAACGGGCCGGCAGGCCGACCTCCTTGAGCGAGGTCAGCAGCCGCAGCGTGCCCAGCGCATTGACCTGGCTCGAATAGTCGGGGACCGAAAACGAGATGCCGACATGCGACTGCGCCGCGAGATTATAGACCTCGTCGGGCCTGACGCGTTCGAGCAGCACATGCAGCGAGGACGAGTCGACGACGTCGCCGTAATGCGTGACGAAATTCTCGGCGTAGAGGAAGGGGTCGATCCGCTTCGAGGTGAAGTCGGAATTCCGGCGCACGATGCCATGGACCTTGTAGCCCTTGGCCAGCAGGAACTGCGCCAGATAGGAGCCATCCTGGCCGGTCACGCCGGTGATGAGGGCGGTCTTGCTGGTCATGGCGTGCGATCGCTTTGTCCGGCGCGGCGGCAATGGAGCCAGATCCGCCAGCTGTCCGGCGCGGCGGGGGCGGGGTAGTTGCGGTAGTCGTGGAAGGCGATGTCGGTGAAGCCGGCTGCCGTCAGCAAAGTGGTCAGCTCGTCCTTCGACCAGAGGAACAGTTCCAGCCGCTCGGCGATGACGATGGGCGCGCGGTCGTCTGCGATCGTGATGGCGTAGTCCAGCACGACCTCGCGCGCGGCGGCGTCGGTGCGCGGGGTGACCTCGAAACGGATGTCGCGGCCGAGATTGCGCTTTGCCCGGATTTCGTGGCGCGGCGGATCGGCGAGCGCCGCCTCGCCATGCCAGATGTCGGCGACGAAATCGGCGCCGGGCGCAAGGCAGGCGGCGAGATCGGCGACGAAGGCCGGCATCGCCTCGCGACTGAGATAATTCAGCACATGGAAGAACGCGACGGCAGCCGCGAAATCCCGGCCGCGCAGCGCCGCGATCGGGTGATCGACCATGTCGACATGGGGATGGCTGGCGGGCGTCACCTTGGCCCGCAGCATCTCGGCAAAATCGGGGTCGATCTCGACGCAGGTCGGCCGCGCCGCGAGCTTGGCCAGCCGGATCGTCTGGTTGCCGGTGCCGGCCCCGATCTCGAGCAGCGGCCTCTCGATCGGCGCCGAAAGTCCCGTCAGCGACAGGAAGTCCCGGATGTCCTTGTCGTAGTCCTTGTCGGCATAGAGCAGGTCGTAATGCGCGACGAACGGCCTTGTCATGGCGTCAGGCCCCGAAGAAGCCGCGTATGGCCAGCACGATCCGGTCGATCATCGCGTCGCTCAGATGGTGGTGGACCGGCAGGCAAATGCCCCGGCGGTTCAGATCCTCGCTGACTGGGAGCGACTGCGGCGGCGAGGCCATCAGCTTGGGCTGCAGATGCATCGGATAGAAGAAGCCGCGCGTCTGGATGCCCTGCGCTTCCAGGGCGGCGGCGAGCTCGTCGCGCCGCCCGGACAGGATCGGGAAACGGAACGGGATCAGGGTCGAGCCGGGCACGATCTCCATAAAGCCGAGATCGCCGATGCCCTTCAGCCCGGCCATGTAGCGCTGCCATTTCAGGGTGCGGCCGTCGACGATGGTCTGCAGCTTGTCCATCTGAACCACGCCGATCGCCGACTGGAGGTCGGTGGTGCGGAAGTTCATGCCGAGCGAGGGATGGACGAAGGTGCCGGAGTTCGGCCGGCCCTGGTTGCGAAGCAGCGCGATCTTCCTGGCGAGGTCGTCGTCATTGGTGACGACGCAGCCGCCTTCGCCGGTGGTGATCACCTTGTCGGAATAGAACGAGAAGGTCGCGATATCGCCGAAAGTGCCGGCCGATCTGCCGTTCAGCGTGACGCCGAAGGCCTGCGCCGCGTCCTCGATCACCAGCAGGCCGTGCTTGCGCGCGACCGCCATGATCCCCTCCATGTCGCAGACCTGCCCGTAGATATGGACCGGCATGATCGCGCGCGTGCGCGGCGTGATCGCCGCCTCGAAGGCCTCGGGCGTCGCATTGAAGGTCTTCGGATCGCAGTCGATGAAGACGGGCTTCAGGCCGGCGAAGACGGCCGAGGTCGCCGAACCGTAGAAGGTGAAGCTCGGGATGATGATCTCGCTGTCCGGCTCGCATTCGAGCCCGAGCAAGGCGAGGTAGAGCGCGAGCGTGCCGTTCGGAACCAGGAAGACGTGCTTGACGTCGAGCTTGCGCGAAATCTTCTCGATCAGCGCCTTGGTGAACTTGCCTTCCGTGAGCCAGCGCTGCTCGAGCGCCTGCGAGACGAGCGCGAGTTCCCGGTCGTCGACGAAGAGATCGACCTGGTTGATCGGCAGCAGGGAGGCGTTCATCGCTACTCTTTTCTGTGCCCGATCCGCACCGGCATCGCCCGGAGGAGCACGGTTCGTCCGCGAGCGCGCCTATTGCCATCGCTCATGACCATTTGCAATGGCGAACGGGGCGGCGAGAGGCGCAAGGCAAACCGCCACGCGCCTGCATTTGAAGGCGAATTGCCCGCGTTCCGGCCGTCTGGCGCATCCACGCCGAGGCAGGCAGGCGGCCCGCCAGAGAGCGGGTGACAGGAGCGATGCAGGACCGATAAAGTCCGGCCGCGCGCCGCGCGCCAGACGGCGTGCCCGCTGACGAGGGATGATGACGGCCGTGTCCAAAGTGATCGTTGAAAAGACCGCGCTCGACGGCGTGCTGCTGGTGACGCCGCCGACCCGGTTCGAGGATTTCCGCGGCACCTATGTCGAAAGCTACAACCGCGAACTCTACGAGGCGGCGGGCATCGCCGACAGCTTCATCCAGGACGATTTCTCGATCAGCTACCGCCACGTCCTGCGTGGCATCCATGGCGACGGCCAGACGACGAAGCTGATTTCCTGCGTCCACGGCGTCATCTTCGTGAACATCGTCAACAACGACCCCAATTCGCCGCAATACCGGAAGTGGCAGTCCTTCACGCTCTCGGACAAGAACGCGCTGCAACTCTACATCCCGCCGAAATTCGGCAATTCGTTTCTCGTGATGTCGGATTTCTGCGTCTACCATTACAAGCAGACGACGACCTATGATCGGGCCGGTCAGTTCACGATCAAGTGGAACGACCCGGCCTATGGCTTCTTCTGGCCGGTCAGAACGCCGATCCTGTCGGAGCGCGATTCGGCCTGACGTGTCGCCGGCGCTCAGCGCAGGCTGCGCCATGCCCCGCGCAGGACGCGCAGCAGGATCGGCGGCGTCAGGGCGACGAGAGCGCGCTTGCCGGGCGAAAGCGGCGGCTGCGGGGGAGCGGGCTCCGGCGCGGCCGCCGGAACCTCGATCACCACCGGTTCGAAGCGCGGCTCGATCCGGACGGATGTGATCCGGAAAGAAGCGATCCCGTCCGAGCGGATGCGCGTCTCAATTCGGGGTGGTTCGGCTCCATCGCGGGGCGCGTCGACGGCAAACGGCAGCGCGACGACGCCTTCGGCCAGGTGCCGCCTCAGCAGCGGCATCGACGCCATCTCATTGCCGGCGTCGGCGATGTCGATCAGGCCGATCGCCGCATCCGGATCGCCCGGCGCCGCCGTATCGGCCGAAAGCGTTATCGTCATGCGATAGAGGCCCGCCCGCAGAGGCCAGTACGGGCCCGAGCAGACATAGCCCTCGCGGCCGGGGGAGGCGGCGATCCCGCCCATGGTCGCCTCGCCGGCGGCGTCCACGACCAGCCAGGGCAGCCAGTTTCGCGCCGCATCGGCCGTGCCGTCGGCGAGCATGCGCGCCAGATCCCGCAGGCCGTAGCGGATGTCGTCGCAAGGCCGGTCGCTTGCTCCGGCGTCGGGCTGCGTGCGGTTCTTCGGCAGCAGCATCGTCGGGTCGGCGCGGAAGGCGGAGATGTAGTCGCGGTAGGATTGCGGCCTGCCGTTGCGGGGCGGCGTCAGGGCATCGAGCAGGCGATCGACATCAACCAAATGGCTCAACGCGTCGCGCCGGACATTCAACAACTCCGCCGCCATGTCGGGCACGCGGCACATCTCGCAGAGCGCCAGCAGCTTCAGGAGCTTGTGCGGACCGAGCGGCGCGCCCCAGAGCCAGGCGTCATGTTCCGAGGCGGCGTCGCGCAGATAGATCACATCGCCCTGGATCGGCTGGCCGCCATGGGTTTGGGCCAAGACATCATAGACGAACGGAGCCGGCAGATCGCGGCGCGAATAGGTCCGGTGGGTCGCGCCGACGAGCGAGTAGCCCATGCGGCGCATGTTGCGGTCGATGTTGTGGAAGGAGTTTTCCGTCTCCAGATGCGAGCCGGTCCAGTTCACCTCGATGGCGAAGCCGAGCACCTGATGCGAGCGGGTGATGGCTTCCGCCGAGAGGGCGACATCGAGATCGGTGCCGTCCACGTCGATCTTGATGAAATCGACCGTGGCGAGCTTCCGGTCGCGCACGAAGGCGTCGAGCGGGACGATGTCGTCAAGCGAGACCCAGTCCTCGAAGATCGGCTGGCTCTGCTGGCTCGCCCTGGCGCCGAGCTTCACCGCCTCGGCGGTGCTCAACCGGCTCCAGGGCTCGAAATGGGCCTTGATGCACTGGTCTTCCCCGGCGCGCTTCAGGAGGAACGGGTGATCCTTCGGAAGGCCGACGAAGGCCGGCACATATTCGACGCCCGGCCGTGTCTCGGCCTCCTGGAGGCGTCGGCATTCGGAGCGCTGCGGATCGAAGCCGAAAGCGATCAGATCGTCGCCGAAGATGCGCCAGACGCCGTCGATCCCGCCACTGCAGCCGGCGTCGAGCAGGAAGAAGGGCGCGTCGGCCAGCAGACCCGCCGCCCGAATCAGCGGCAGGGTCTTCACCTGATCGGTAGATCCCTCCATTTCAGACGCCCATCTGCCGCTCAAGAGAATGGCCGGACCGGCCTTCGTTGAGCGCGCTTCTAGCCAGCCGCCCTGAAAAGGGCGAGCAAATTGTTATGCGCCCGGATCTACTGGTCAGAGTTGACCATGAACAGTGTAGCGTGCCGCAGACATTGCATTCGAACGCAGCAGCCAAGCTTCCACCGCCGACCTGCGGTTTTTCCAGCTGCTTCCTTGCGACAAGCCATCAACGGTTTGCCGCGCTCAGATTGGCCAACTCGCGTCCCCGGCCGCCATGGAACGACGTGCCCTAGCAAACGCGCGCTGGCGGCTTGGGTGACGCATCTGGAGACTGTTCCCTGATTTTGCCTCGACGCGCGACCGATCTGCAGCGCCGAGCGCCGTCAATCGGTCGATGTCTCGCGTTGACTGGCCTGATGCCGTGTGGTCAAGCAGGCGCATTGTCGAGCCCGCCTGCCAAGGAAAGCCCGTTATGTCGATCTGGAGCCGACTTCGGCGAACCGCTGCCGTGCTGTTCAATACAGATCGCCTGCTTCCTCCGACCCCGGGTCCGTCGCGGATCACCGACGGGAAGACGCCGGCCGACCAGGCTTTTCGCCGCCTTCCCCTCGTCGTCTGGGGCGACGTCTTCCCGAATGGGGACTTCCCGCAGGTGCGGCGCGCGCTGGCCGGCGCGGACGCGCATGAGTGCATGTACACATGGGTCTATATCAGCGAACTCGTCACGGTTCGCGACATGGCCGGCATCGCCGCGCGCGAGACCTTTACGCCCGCCGGATCGGCGGCCGAACTGACCGATCGCTTCGACCGGCTGAAAGCCGCCACCGACGACGCCCAGAACCAGTTGTCGCGCGAATTGCTCGACGTGTTCCTGCCGGTCGCGCAGTTTATCGCCGCCGCCGGCGCCGAGACCGTCGAGTATGTCGAACTCGGATCGACCTTCTTCGTCTCGATCGAGAAGATCGACATCTGCAGCCGGCTGCTGGGCGCGCCGCTGGACTGCAAGCAGCTTCAGTTCAGCGGGATCGAGTACTCGCCCTTTCTCACGCGGGCGGCGAAGACCTTTCATCCGCATGACCGGATCGCGATCGTCAAGGAACCGCATGACTGGGCCCGCAGCCGGGCCAACGCCTTCCATATCTCGCGCTTCGTCGGCAGCTACGCCTTCAGGTCCACCGCTGCGTTCGCCGACGAAATCGCACGCTGCGACGCCTTTCACATCATCGACGCGTTCAACCTCGCGGAGGACGATTTTCACTCCTGGGATCTCGGCCTGCCGATCACCTTCATGAACCTGCCGCTGATGGTCGAGCGGCTGACGGCGGCTGGCTTCGACGTCTACGTGACGAAGGTCGACGCCGAGTTCCATGCCGCCGGGCGGCAGAAGGCGATGGTGGTGCGGCTCTTCGGAATCAGGCGCGAGACGGCCTCAAGGATCGGGTTCTTCGATCGCTACGATGCGCTTGGCGGGTTCGAGGGGATCAGCAAGGCCCGCAGGATGGATGGCGCGGCCGCGCGCGCCGTCATCGCCGAGATCGACGGGTCGCTGACCCCCGAGCAGTGGGACGCCTTCGCCGAGTACAAGACGTTCTTCCCGATCTGGAGCGGCCCGCCCGGCCTTAGCAAGAGCGATGTCGCGACCATGGTCTCGTCGGCTGATCTGGGCATGAATCTGCGCTTCGATGATGGGGCTCCCGCAGCCGCCGTCAGGCAGGCGCTGAGATCCAATGCGTGGGATCCGCGCTGAACAACAGCCACGCTCCGAGCGAAAGCCCCATCCGATGCATGCCTCCGACAGCAGCGTGGTCCTCCAACAACTTCAGCGCATCACAGGGACGACCCCGCCGCTCTACCTCGTCGATGTCGGCGCTTCGGGCGGGCTGCATCCGGTCTGGCGTCTCTGGCAGACCATGTTGCATGCCGTCGGAATCGACCCTCTCGTCAAGGAGGTCGAGCGGCTGCGATCGATCGAAAGCAATCCAAATGTCGGCTACGAGGCGGCGCTGGTGATCGGCCCGTCCGCCCCGGCCGACACGTCGGCGCTACGCAGCAACTACGTGCTGCACCGGACCTCGGCCTATCTCGGCACGATCCTGAACCGGCTGGGCGTCGAAGCGGCGAGCGCGCTTTCGACCTCCGATTTTCTCGCGCTCTGGGACAAGGTGGCGAGGGGAGAATTCGCGCCGGTCGCGCGCGAGGCCAATTTCCGCAATGTCGCCGAGCCGATCTCCGACCCGTTCTACGGGCATTACCAGCGCCTGTTCGAGAAGGCGATCGGATTGACCGACGTGCAGGTCTCGGAGCGCAGGGCGACGCTCGACGACATCCTCGACGGCACGGCGCTGCCGGCGGTCGACTTGATCAAGATCGATACCGACGGCTATGAGCTGGAGGTGCTCAGGGGCGCGCGACGGACGCTGGATTCGGCCTGCCTGATGGTCGAGGTCGAATGCCAGTTCCATGGCCTGAGCAGCGGCGACGCCAATGTCTTCGCCAATATCGACATCCATCTGCGCGATCTGGGCTTCACCCTGGTGAAGCTGTCGCCGATGGCCTATTCGCGCGCCGCGCTGCCGAGGCCTTTCGTCTATCCGGAGCTTCCGGCCCAGACCACGGCCGGGCCGATCCAGTGGGCCGATGCGCTCTATGCCCGCGACCTCCTCGCCAGCGATGCGCCAGCCGACCTGAAACGGCCGCGCAAGGCCCAGATCATTGCCTGCCTGTTCGAGCTCTATGGTCTCGAGGACATGGCTGCGGAGATCGTGCTGCGCTTCCCGGGGGCCTTTCCTGGGGCGGACAGGTCGATTCTCGATGCGCTGGCGACGAAAGCGCTCGGAGACGGGGCCAGCTACGACGCGGCGATCCGCCGCTTCACGACCGGTACGGCGGGCTACCGCCAATAGAGCCACGCGGGCATCATGCCGCCGCCATTGACAGGACCGCCAATCGTCAGCATTCCAAGCCGCCGCGACATGCCGTTCCGACGCCCGGCCGCGCTTCAGACCCTGACCTGAACCTGCCTCAAGAGACCTCCGCCATGACGCAGACTGCTCCCATCATTCCCGTCATCGTCTGCGGCGGCGCGGGCTCGCGGCTCTGGCCGGCCTCGCGCGAGTCCTTCCCCAAGCAGTTCATCGCGCTGCTCGGCGAGCAGTCGATGTTTCAGAAGACGCTGTCCCGGATCACGGGGCCTGATTTCGCTGCTCCGGTCATCGTGACGCATGAGGATTTCCGCTTCCTGGTGCAGAGCCAGTTGCTGGCGATGGGCGTGAAGGGCGACATCCTGCTGGAGCCGATGCGCCGCGATTCCGGCCCGGCGATCGCGGCGGCGGCGGCCTTCGTCGAGTCCCGCAATCCCGGCGCGACCATGATGGTGCTGCCCTCGGACCATCTCGTGATGGATACCGGCAGCTTCCAGCAGGCGGTTCTGCGCGGCGCGGGCGCGGCCGCCGAGGGCCGCATCGTGACCTTCGGCATGATCCCCGACCAGCCGGCGACCGGCTTCGGCTACATCCATCCGGGCGCGGCCCTGCATGAGGGCGTCCACGGCGTCGAGCGCTTCGTCGAGAAGCCTGACGCCGAGACCGCCGCCCGCTATATCCGCGACGGCTATCTCTGGAACAGCGGCATGTTCCTGTTCCGCGCCGACGCCTTCATGGCCGAACTTGCCGGCTTCGAGCCGACCATGGTCGAGGCTACCAGTGCGGCGATCGCGCAGGCGGACGGCGACATCGGTTTCGTCAGGCTCAACAGCGAGGCGTTCTCGCTGGCGCCCAAGAAGTCGATCGACTACGCGCTGATGGAGAAGACGAAGCTCGCCGCCGTGGTGCCGGCCTCCTTCGGCTGGTCGGATGTCGGCAACTGGTCGAGCGTCTGGGAGGCCTCGCCGCAGGACGACCGGGGCAACGCCAGCAGCGGCGAGGTCGAGCTGCTCGATTCCAGGAACTGCTACGTCCAGACCAACGGCCCGCTGACCGTGCTGGTCGGCATGGAGGACGCCGTCGTCATCGTCGAGGACGATGCGGTGATGGTCGCCCATCGCGACAAGGCCGAGCAGGTCAAGAAGGCCTTCGAGACGCTGAAGGCGCGCAACCACCGCAGCGTCGTCTCCTCGCTGCGGGTCTACCGGCCTTGGGGCTATTACCAGACGCTCGATCTCGGCACCCGCTTCCAGGTCAAGCGCATCCTCGTCGATCCCGGCCAGAAGCTCTCGCTCCAGAGCCATCATCACCGCGCCGAGCACTGGGTCGTGGTGCAGGGCACGGCGCTGGTGACGCGGGACAAGGACGAGATCATGCTGCGCGAGAACGAGTCGATCTATCTGCCGCTCGGCTGCGTCCATCGCCTCGTCAATCCCGGCAAGATCCCGCTCGAGATCATCGAGGTGCAGTCGGGCTCCTATCTCGGCGAGGACGATATCGTCCGCTACGAGGACATCTACGCCCGGGTCTGAGCGAGCGGCGCCGGCCGCTCACGCTGCATTCGCGAGCACGGTGGCCAGCGCCTCCCGCGTCAATTCGGCCATCGGCGTCTGCGCCTTGTAGGCCTTCGTTTTCTCGCCGGGATTCATCACCAGGATCACCGTCTCGGTGCCAGGGCAGGCGGGGTCGGCGCAGAGGATCTCGTTGACGGCGATGGCTGCCGCCTCCGGCAGGCCGAGCAGGTCGCGGATGTCTGCCTTTATGCGCGCCGCGTCGCCGGCGTCTTTCGCCTTCTCGGCCGCGCTTTTGCCGAACAGGCCAAGTCGCATCGCCTTCAACCCGCCGGCAGCGTCAGCACGCCGGCCATGCCGTCTTCCGTTCCGAAGGCGAGCCGCTTGCCGGGCTTGTCCCAGGCGAAGGCGGTAATGCCGCTGCCCTTCAGCGCCGGGCGCACCAGCAACTCCGAAGCGTCGGTCAGGCGGATCATCAGGATGCAGCCATCGTCGTAGCCGACGGCGAGCACCAGCGCGCGCGGATGGAAGGCGACGCGGGTGACTTTTGCGTGGCGCGCGCCGCATTCGCGCGGAGCTTTCCCTTGCGGCCCGTCGCCCTGAAACGGCCAGATGATCGCGGCGTCCGCGCCGCTGGAGGCGAGCCACAAACCGTCATGCGACCAGGACAGGCTGCGCGGCTTGGACGGATAGCCGGTCATCCGCATATGGCTCGGCTTCTCGCCGAGCCGCCAGCCATGCAGCGCGTTCTCCTGCATGGCCGAGACGACGAAGCGCCCGTCCGGCGACCAGGTCACGTCGAGATGGGAGCCTTTCCATTCGAGGAATTCGGGCTTCGCCTCGGTGTTGGGATACCAGAGCGAGACGCCGTTCATTTGCGCGATGGCGAGGCGATACCCCTTCGGCGCAAACACCAGCCCCTGCGGCGTCGAGGCGACGTCGAGCGATTTCACCCTGCCCTTGTCGTCGCGCGCATGGACGCTGCGGCCGGTGTTCCAGGCGAGGCTGCCGGAGCCCGACAGCGTGACGCTGTCGATCCAGCGCCGCTTTTCGTCGCGGGCGAGTTCGGTCGGCGGGTTTTCTGCCGCCAGTGCGACGACCCGGCCGTCGTCGCCGCCGGTGATCAGGCGCTCGCCGTCCGAGCAGGCGCTGAGCACGCCGCCGGCATGGGCCTCGATCGTCTCGGCTTCGCCCTCGCGCCAGCGCAGCACACGGCCATCCGAAAGCGCCAGCACCAGCGTGCTCTTCAGCCAATGGGCGGCGACGACATGCTCGCCGGCTTCCACGGGGACGACATGCTCGCGCAGCGAGACGGGTTTGGCGATCGTATCCATGGGCTACGCTTTAGCTTCAGCGAGGTGTTTCGCAAACCATTGTCATTTTGGGGCGGACCCCTATCCGTCATGCTCGGCCTTGTGCCGAGCATCCACGTCTTGGGCGTAGGACTCGACAAAGGAAGACGTGGATGGCCGGGACAAGCCCGACCATGACGGGAAGAGCCCGGTCGTGGGTTCCGGGTTCGCGGCTGCGCCGCGCCCTGGAATGACAGAAGGTGCTCACGCCGCGCAGGCCAGAAAACCCTTGCGGAGCTCGGCCTCGTCGAGGTCGCGGCCGATGAAGACGAGGCGGGAGTTGCGCTTTTCGCCGCTCTTCCAGTCGCGTTGCAGGTCGCCGTCGAGGATCATGTGCACGCCCTGGAAGACGAAGCGGCGCGGCTCGTCCTTGAAGGCGAGGATGCCCTTGGAACGCAGGATGTTGGGACCCTGCGCCTGGCTGAGATCGTTGATCCAGGGCATGAATTTTTCCGGATCGACGTCGCCGGGAATCGTGAAGGAGAGCGAGCGCACCTCGTCGGAATGGTGGTGATGGTGCCCGGCCTCGAGGAAATCCGGCTCGATGTCGAGGATGCGGTCGAGATCGAAGGCGTTGCGGTCGAGAAGCTGGTCGATCGGCAGATCGCAGCGCGTCGTCCTGTGGAGCTTTGCATAGGGGTTGATCGCGCGGATGGCCGCCTCGACCTCGGCCAGCTCCTCGGCCGAGACGAGATCGACCTTGTTGAGGATGATGACGTCGGCGAAGGCGATCTGGTTCTTGGCCTCGGGCGCGTCCTTCAGACGCTGCGTCAGCCATTTCGCGTCGGTCACGGTGACGACGGCGTCGAGCTTGGTGGCGTCGCCGACATCCTGGTCGACGAAGAACGTCTGGGCGACGGGAGCGGGGTCGGCCAGCCCCGTCGTCTCGACGATGATCGCGTCGAACTTGCCTTTTCGCTTCATCAAGCCATCGAGGATGCGGATCAGGTCGCCGCGCACGGTGCAGCAGATGCAGCCATTGTTCATCTCGAAGACCTCCTCGTCGGCGCCGACCACGAGGTCGCCGTCGATGCCGGTCTCGCCGAACTCGTTGACGATCACGGCGAATTTCTTGCCGTGGTCCTCGGTCAGGATGCGGTTGAGGAGCGTGGTCTTGCCGGCGCCCAGATAGCCTGTGAGCACCGTGACGGGGA
>JAESGM010000711.1_pt1 | contig 16996 bp, 15 predicted proteins | sample 9269721 | NCBI WGS metagenome assembly JAESGM01 (sample SAMN15720920, study PRJNA650825) | algae metagenome | isolation source: Komarekiella atlantica HA4396-MV6 and co-occurring heterotrophs from... | place: USA: Theobald House, Kauai, HI | collected 2009-07-29 | reverse complement strand
GCGGCCTTGGAAGCCGCGTAGGGACTGGTCGGCCGGATTGGATCGTCCTCGCGGGCGGGAGCGTTCACCGATCCATAGAGTTCCGAGGTGCCGATCTGGATCCAGCGCTTGAGGTACTTGCGCTTCATCAGGTCTTCGGCGATGCGTGCAAGCGCGGTGGCGTTGGTGTCGAAGTAGCGCCACGAATATTTCCATGACGCGGCGCCTTCGCCTTGCGCCGCAAAATTGATGATGACGTCCGGCTTTTCCTCGTCGAGCATTTCCATCAGGCGGTCGTGCTCGAACACAACGTGGATCTGGTGATAGACGTAGCGCGGATCGTTGCGTCCGAGATTGAGCGTGAACGGCTCCGGCTTCTCCGGATTGCGTCCGACGCAGATGACGCGCTGTGTGTCGCCCTGCGCCAGGAGATAAAAGGCCGTGTGCACGCCGAACACACCGTTGCCGCCAAGAATTGCGTATTTGGTCATCAAGTGTTCCGATCAGCTATCCGCTGCTTCCATAATGGTCCAGTAATAGTCGCCCCGGTAGCCCGCCTGTGCGAACAATGCGATCCACTCGGGGGGCGTCATGTAGGTCAGGGCGGTGAGGCACCAACTTTCAAACACGTCTTTCTCGGCCTGATTGCGGTATGCATCGACCTGGACGAAGCATCTGGCGGCATCGCGCACGATGCGAGTCATCTCGCGCAAAGCCCGCAGGCAGCCATCGCCATCGAGATTGTGGATCGTGTTGATGCTGAGAACGGCATCGAAGCTGTGGTCGGGGAAGGGCAGATCCACGGCGCTGCCGAGATGCAGCCGCCCGGCGATAGAGGGTTCGCAGTGGAGAAGCGCATAACGCGAGACATCGAGGCCGTAGGCGTCGATGCCTTTGCCCAGCAGATCCCTGACCAAAAAGCCCTTGGCGCAGCCGATATCGAGCACTCTCATGCCGGGCCGCAGGCCGAAATGCGATACGATGTCGGCTGCGACCGGCACCCAGCGGCCGTCATAGCGATAGCCCCCATAGCCATATTCGCGGGGGCCGTCGAAATACATTTCGCCGAACTGCTTGGAAACCGCGATGACCTCGGCGGTCTTGCCTTCGGCGCGTTTGCTCACCTGGCGCCTGGTTTGCGGCAAGGCCCGCAGCAGATTGACCTCAGCCATGGCCTGCCTCTTGCGCCATATCCCGCTGCGCCTTTGCAAGTCCGTCGTCGATCGAGGTGTAACGGAAGTCCGGAAAGGCGGCGCGACATGCTGCGATGTCAAACGGGCGGTAGCCGTTGTGTGGCATCGGTCCGCTGCGCGGGCTGGACTTGATCGCGATCTTGTTCGGCGCCAGCGCAACCACCTTGCGGGCGATATCGCCGAATGAATGAACCTCGCCGGTCGCGATGTTCAGCGCGCCGGTGCTGCGCATCATGATGGTACGGAAGATGATTTCGGCGACGTCGTCGATCAGCACGTGATCGCGCCGCTCTTCACCTTCGCCGAACAGAGTGATGTCCTTTCCGGCATTGGCGAGCCGGCGAAACTGGTTGGGTCCGTAGCCGTTGTGCGGATCGGCCGCGCCATAGAGCAGGGTGGGGCGCAGGAATGCGAGCGGTGACTTGATGCTACTGATGAACGCGATCTCACGCGCGAGATGCATCACGCCATGCAGGGAGCCCGGCGCGGCCGGAATCGCTTCTGTCAGCGGCACCGGCTCGTCAGGATAGACCGCGTCCGAACTGACGTTGATCACATGCGCGACCGGCGACTGGACCAGCGCCTCCACCATGACGGTCGCAATCGTCATATTGTCCAGCAGCATGCGCGGCGTCTTGCAGGGAGCCTTGGCGGCGATGGCGACGACGACGTCGTCAGGTTGCAGCATTGCGGCGAGCTTCTGCGCAGCGTCGATGTCTGACAGGTCGAGTTCGCGGCGGGTCAGGGGCAGAAAATTCACGCCCGCCGTCTTCAGGCGCTGAGCGAGCGCATGCCCGACGAACCCGGCCGCGCCGAGGATGACAACTCGGGACGGCGGCTGGGGGTTCTGGTGAAGATGCTGCAACATGACCTGGAACGGCGCCTAGGTGAGGGGGGGACGGCCGAGCGTGTGATAGACGAGGCCCGCGGCGGCCGCCTCGTCTGGCCGGAAAATCCCGAACGGGTCAAGCACCACCTTGCCACCGAGCGCCGCGGCCACCTGCTGCGGCGTGATGGCGCGATAATGCGGCCAGGGGGTGAGGATCATCAGGGCGTCGGCGCCCTGGGTGGCCTGCAAGGGGTCGCTCGCAGCCTCCGCCGCCGGGTGCATCACCGCGGAAGCCGGCACCACCGGGTCGTGCAGGCGCAGCCGGGCATCCGGCAGCAGCGCAATGGTCGCCAGCGACGGAGAGTTTTTCACCGAATGGGTGTTTTCCTTGTAGGCGAGGCCCCAGACGGCAATCAGGGCATTCGGCTTGCGGTCCAGAACCGCCTGGCGAACGGTTTCCGCCGCCCAGGTCTTGCGGTGGCGGCTGTTGGCGAGCCAGGCCGAGACCACGCCGGCATCGGTGCCATGACTTGCGGAAAATCGCAGCACGGTGGCGAGATCCCGCTCGAGATTGCCGCCGGCAATGCCGAGGCCGGGCGCGAGATAACTGTGCGGGCCGATGCGGGCGTCGAGCCGCAGCGCCGGCACGATTTCCGACCAGACAGCGCCGATCTTCTCGCAAAGCTCGGCGAGCGTGTTGGCGGCGCTGATTGAGGCGACCAGCATCATGTTGATCGAGATCTTGGCGAGTTCCGCGCTTTCGTAGCGCATCGGCAGGATCGGGCAATCGAACGCCGTCAGCAGCGCCTCGAAGCGCGGATCGAGCGGCTTTTGCGGATCGGCACAGCCGATGATGTAACGCTCCGGCTTTGCCGCCCGCTCGACCGCGCGTCCAAACACCAGCGTCTCGACTTGATAATAGAGGCGGTCGTGGGGAATGACAGTGAGGCCGCGCGTGAAGCCGGGCGGCACCTGGCAGAGAATGACCATCACGGCATTTGGCGACAGCGCGTTTGCGACTTCGCCGATCAGCCGCTGGATGCCGGAGAGGTCGCTGCGGCCCTCGTCGTCGGTCGGGACGTCGGGTGAAATATAGACCACATCGCATGTGCGCAAAGCGGAGATGCTCGACGTGAACGTCTGGCGCGACCCGTTTGCAGCCAGCATCTCGGGCAGGCCGGGTTCGTTGACGTGCAGCGCGCCTTTGCTCAGTGCACCCGTCAAAGCGCCGTCGGCATCGTAGCAGATGGTCTCGAAGCCCTTCGAGGCCACCGCCGTTGCGGACACGAGACCCAGATGGGTCATCCCGGCAAAGCCGATGACCGGGCGGTTCACCGCAGGGCCTCATTGCCGAGCCGCCGCAATGTTTTCTGCAGCCAGAGATCGGCGGACAGGTCTGTCGCGGCACCCCTTTCGCAGAGAGTCCTGAAATGCGCGTATTCGACCGCCCAGGTCGGATCGTCCTGGATCAGCGTCTGCCGCTGTTCCGGCGGACGGCCGCTGGGCAGAACGCGCGTGCGGCGGGTGAAGGTGGTCGGCCCCCATTTGCAGAGGCTTTCAATATGCGCCGTGCCATTTTCGGCGAGGATGTCGCAGGTGAAATGATTGCGCCACATGCACAGCGTCATTTCCAGCTCGATCCTGGGGGCGCTCTCTTCCGAAGCGATAATCGCGTGGTCGGGAGCGCTATTCTCGAACCTGTTGACGGCGGTGAGGCGGAAGGTGTCGGCGAGGTCGCCGAACCAGAATCGGCAGGTGTCGAGAAGATGCGAGCCGAGATCCGGAATGACGCCGGCCTCCTGATCGCGCCAGGCGGAATCGCGTACCAGCCGCGCGGTTCCGTTGCCGTAGAACATGCGGCAGGAATAGATGCGGCCGAGTTCGCCGGAGCGGACGAGGTCGCGCATGGCGACGAAATGCGGCTCGAAGCGATGATTGTAGGCGGTGTAAAGCACCGCCTTTTTTGCGCGCGCTATGTCTTGCAGTTCCAGAATCTGTTCGTCGGTCTCGGTCCAGAGCGGCTTTTCCACCAGCACATGCTTGCCGTTGGCCAGAAGGTATCGCAGCACGTCGTATTTTGGCTGGTCGGGGATACAGGCCAGCACCGCATCATAGGTGGACAGCGGGATGTCCTGAACGTCTTTCACGTCTGCGTCCGGATTGACCGGATCGACCGAGGCGACAAAGTCCTTTCCGGCAAAATGCCGGCGCTTGTGTCCCTGAACGCCCAAGCCGACGACGATCGCCCTCATGTGTCAGCTCACGCGCCCTCGGCGACCTGTTTCTCGACTATGTCGATTTTTGCATGCACGTTCTCGGGAGTGACCGGAACGTTGCCGTCGGCTTCGCATTCGCAGGCCGCCGCGATGCTGCCGAGAATGGTCGCAATCACGCAGTTGTCGCTGCTCATCATTGCGAGCGTCGCATAGGCGAGGAGTGCGTCGCCGGCGCCGACCGGATCGACGACCTTGTCGACAAAGCTGTCAACGACGAAGAAGCTGTCGAGATTCTCGTGGTCGCCGCCGCGGCAGGTGAGCACGCCGCGGTCGCCCAGCTTGAGGATCAGCAACCTGCACTTGGCGGCGTCGTAGACGCCCGAGGCGAGGGGCCTGATGCCGGAATCCTGATCGCCAAGCGCAAAACGCGCCTCGCGCTCGTTCGGGGTGATCAGATCGAAACCCTTGAATTCGGTGATGTTGCCCCAGCGGCTCGCCACCTGGCTGTCGGCGACACGATAGCGGCCCTGCGGAATCGCCTCGATCAGCTTCGGTATGGTTCGCCGGTTGAAGATGCCGTGGCGGAAATCGCTGAAGACGACGGCTTCGCTTGGGACGTCGGCAATCGCCCGCGTCAGTTCCTGAAGGATGTTCGCCGAAATTGAGCTGTTGTCGAGGGTGTCGATCTTGAGCAGACGGTAGCCATTGGTGACGATCGCGTTCTTGTTCACCGTCGGGCGGGTTTCGTCGATAATGGGGCGGCAATCGACGCCGGATTTGGCGAGGCCCTCAAGCACGAAGTCCTTGTACCTGTCCTTGCCGAGAACGGTCGAGAAGACGACCTCGGCGCCGGCCGCCTTCATATGTTCGGCGACAACGCCCGCGCCGCCGATGAAATCGGTCTGCTTCTCGAACAGCACGCTCATGGTCGGGGTCTTGGTCTGGCCGCCGATCATCGCGCAATGTGTATAGGAATCGACAATGGTGTCGCCGATGACGTGAACGCGGCGGCCCTTGAGCTGATCGACCGTCTGCCGGAGACTGTCGAACGTGATGTTCTCGGCATCCATCAAGGTCAGCAGCTTCTCGATCTTCAGGACTGGCGGCGCGAAGTTGATCAGATTGCTGGATGAATAGACGATGTCGCCGGGCGTGAAGAGAAGCTCGCCGCCATAGGAGCGAATAACCTCCATCTCTTCCTGCGTACGCGGGTGAAGATCGCCGGTGGCTGTATATTCATAGCCTTTGGCGAAATAGTCGGGCTGGATGACCTGGAGATTTTCGAGCGGAGTCGCGTTCTCGTCGATCACCACATAGTCGACGACTTCGAATGCGGCCAGATTCAGCGCCCGCAGATTTTGCGGCACATGCGGCCGGTATTTCCCCTTGTCGATGTGACGGTCGGCGGTCAGGCTTGCGACGAGAAGGCTGGCCTTGCTCTTGGCGTAGATCAGATGCCGCACATGGCCGGGATGCACGATGTCGAAAACACCGTGACACATGATCACCTTGTCCTGTCGCGGCGGCGCGCCGAGAATCTCCCGCAATTCTGCCGGAGTCTTGATCTTGCGTTTGTATTTGGCGGCGAGAGAGAAGCTCATTGTTGGGCCTTGGCGTCCTGCGCGGAATTGCCGAGATACTGGAACCATGTGCGCGTCGCGCGTTCAATCGAGGCGGGATCCCACAACGGCGCATCGCGCCAATGCTCGATGTCTTGCATCATGCGCCCAACGCCGTTCTCGAAGGCCACTGTCGGGCGCCAGTCCAGCGTTGTGGTGATTTTCCGGACATCGGCGAAGGTGCAGTCGGGTTCACCCGGACGCTTTGGAACGTAAACGACGTCGCCGCCAATCAGCTCGACAAGGCGGTTGATCGATTGCGGCTGGCCGGCGCCGACGTTAAAGCGCTCCCCGGAGATGCCGGTCTGCGCCGCCGCCAGGAACGCCGCGGCGACGTCGGACGCATAGATGAAGTCGCGCGTCTGCGTGCCGTCGCCGACCACGGTGAAGGGCTTTCCCGCCAGTTTCTGCCTCAGAAAAACGCCGAACACCGCGCCATAGGCGCCGGTGGTGCGAACGCGCGTCCCATAGGCATTGAAAATGCAGATCGAATTGACCGGCAGGCCGTACACCTTGTGCCAGTGAAATGCGGCCTGTTCTCCCTGATATTTCGAGAGTGCGTAGGGATATTGTGGATTGATGGGATGGTCCTCGGCCGTCGGCGTCGCGGCCAGCCCGTAGCAGGACGAGGAGGCCGCATAGACGAGCTTCTCGACCTTGGCATGGCGCGCGCATTCGAGGACGCGCACCGTTCCCTGAACATTGACGTCCATGTAGTCGGTCGGCCGCTCGATCGAGGGTACGATGTCGCCGATTCCGGCAAAATGGAACACGAAACGCGCGCCGCTGAAGACCGGCGAGGCGGGTTCGAGGTCGCGGATATCATCCCAGCGACACGTCAGGCGCGGATTGCCGGCGTGATGCCGCAGATTGGCTTCGTGTCCACCGGTGAGATTGTCGATGACGCGGACCGCGAAGCCGGATTCCAGCAACAGGTCCACCATGTGACTGCCGATGAACCCCGCGCCTCCAGTGACGATGGCGACGGGCGCAGTCATGCGGCCTTCAGCTTCTTCAGAGTCCGCATGTTATAGTACCAGTCATTGGTCATGCTGTCCGGTATCCTGCCGTCGCGGAAGGCGCGGCAGAGATCGCGGACGGCTTCTTCGATGCTGTGTTTAGGCGCGAAGCCGAGGACGCGCCTGATCTTGTCGGAATTGATGTGATAGGAGCGGTTGTCGTCGCTCGGCGTGGTGACGATGTCGATCGGCGGGCGGCCCGGGAATTCCTGCTCGACGACGCGTTTCACGAGCTTGGCGATGTCCATGATGCTCATGTTCTGGTAGCCGCAATTGAATATCTGGTTGGCGATCTTTTCGTCCGGCGCGGTCAGCAGAAGTTTGCAGAGATCGATGTAATCCTGGATATGCAGATTCGGCCGCAGCTGCGCGCCGCCGAACACGGTGATCTTGTTATTGGTCACGGCATGATTGGTGAGGATATTCACCGACAGGTCGAGCCGCAGGCGCGGGGCATAGCCGCAGACGGTCGCCGGGCGGAACACGACGCCGACAAACTTGTCGTCGGTGTGCTTGAACACCAGCGGCTCGCACATGCCTTTATATTTGTTGTAGAGCGTCAGCGGGACGAGGGGATGGTCCTCGGTCACATCGGGTTCGTCGGACACGCCATAGACCGAACTCGACGACGCATAGATGAAGCGACTGACGCCGGCTTTCTTGGCGGCCAGCACCATCGGCTCGAAGGCATTGAGGTTGATCGTGGTGCTGAGCTGTTCGTCCAGCTCGAAACTCGCGTCATTGGAGATGCAGGCGAGATTGAGAACCGCATCGTGCCCGGCCATTGCTTCGGCAAGTTTCGCCGTGTCGCGAATGTCGCCGGCGACAACTTTCAGCCGCGGATTGTCCTTCGGCAGAAAGAAATCGCCGAAATACATCATGTCGTAGACAGTGACATCATAGCCGGCGTCGAGCAATTGCGGCGTCAACAGACTTCCGACATAGCCGGCACCGCCGGTTACGAAGACTTTCCTTGGCATTGCGCTTTGTCCCCTTTGCGCGTCTTGTCGTTCAGGCCGTGACGGCCGCGTGTCCGATGCTGAATCCGGCGGCCACCGCGTCCTTCCGGAACATTTTTACTGTTTCCAGGGAGTATTCGTCGAGGTCCTTGCCCACCAGCGCCAGCTTACCGATCAGGTCGCTGGTCACTGTGATGATATGGCAGCCGATCTCGTCGGCCTGGAAGATGTTCAGAAGCTCGCGCGGGCTGGCCCAGAGAAGCTCGGCCTTCGGGAATGGCTTCAGAATATCGAGGCATTCGCGCATCAGCGGTACCGGGTCGCGCCCGGTATCGGCGATGCGGCCGGCAAAGACTGAGATGATGGCCGGCACGGCCGGATTGAGGCAGGCCGCGATCTTCTCGACCTGCTCCGGCGTCATGATGGCCGTAACATTGAGGATGGTGCCGGCCGCGGCCAATTCCCTGATTACCGGCCCGCAAAAGACGCCTTCGGTGTTGGTGACGGGAATCTTGACGTTGGCGTTCTTGCCCCACGACGCGATGACCTTGCCTTGCTGGGTCATGCCGGGAAGGTCGTCGGCGAAGACCTCGAACGAGACCGGCCGGTCCGGGATCGCCGCCAGCACCTTGCGCGCAAAGGCCTCATAGTCGCTCACGCCGGCCTTGCGCATCAGCGTCGGGTTGGTCGTGAAGCCCTGAACGAATGGATTTTTGGTCAGGGCCAGAATGTGATCGAGGTCGGCGCCGTCGGCGAAAATCTTGATCTTGAGCTGATGCGCGTTCATGTCGCCGCTCCCTCGACGTGATGATTGTGTTGCAGTTTCAGAATGACAGCGGCCGCTTCCCCGAGCGATGAGACGACATGATCGGGCCGGTCCGGATTTTCGTCGCGATATCCAAGGTCGATGAAGATGGTCCTGCATCCGGCCGCGCGGCCCGCGTCGACATCGCTGGCGCGGTCTCCGACCATGATGCTGTTTGCGCAGTCGATCGCATGACGCCGCGCCGCCCGCGTGATCATGCCGGGTTTCGGCTTGCGGCATTCGCAATCGTCCTGCCTCGTGTGATAGCAGACCTCGATATCGTCGACTGGCAGTTCGCGCAGCAACCGCTCATGCATGGCCTCCACGACCGACCGGTCAACGATGCCGGCGCCGACATCAGGTTGGTTGGTCACGACCAGGACGAGATAGCCGGCGGCTTTCAACGCCTCGACACTCTGCAAGGCGTCCGGATAGAAACGAAAATCCTCCAGCCGTTTCGGAGCGAAGGATCGCCCGTCGCGGAAGTCGGGAATGACCAACACGCCGTCTCTGTCGAGAAACACAGCCCGCGAACCCATCGCCTTACCACTTTGTCTTGCGGATCTGCAGATCCGGGTGGGAGACGAGGCAATGCCAGACGATCCCCTGCATGCCTTCCGAGAGCGGCGTTACACGGTCGGGATTGACGGTCGGGATGACCACGACGACGTCGCCGTGTTTGGCCGTGTGGCCGCTGGCCCGGCCGACAATACCGAACACCTTGGCACCGCGCTGCTTGGCGAGGTCGATGGCGCGAACGAGGTTGACGCTGACATTGCGTTCGGCGTCGCCGCCGCCGACCGAATAGATCAGCAGGGCATCGTTGCCATTGAGTTTGCTCACCTCAAGCCATGCGCTGAAGATCGTGTCAAAACCTTCGTCATTCGCTCGTGCCGTCAGCTCCGAGACATTGTCGATGGGTGAATAGGCTTCGATGTTGCAGAGCTTGCGGAAATCGTTGACGGCGTGGCTGCAGTTTCCTGCGCTGCCTCCGATGCCCAGCAGAAAGAGGCGGCCCCCACGTTCGCGCAGACGAGCCAGTTCCTGTGCGAGCCGCTCAATGACCGCGAGGTCGAGCTCTGCACAGATCGCCTGGATTTCACCGAAGAATTCTCTCACGTGCGCAGACATTCAGGACACCGCACATCCACCATCTGGTATTAGTTTAGAGGGGCGCAAAATTCAACACAGGGTTGCAGGGAGGGGCTTTCACCGGCAGGTTGGAGTATGTTCACCTAAAGCTTGCATGCGGCAGGCGGCAAGCGCAAACCTCGAAAACCTCAAGATTTGCAACGTTGATCCACGATAAATGCCAGCGCCTGCCGGAACTTTGCCGGCAGGCGGTTCCGGCATGGGTGCCGCCGAACCCCTGACGTTTCATCGGCCTCCCACAATGACTTGAGGAGGCGCGCACTGGCAGAGCAGGCTCCCCCAGCCTATGAGTTGACGATGGCGAATACCGCGCCGCCTTGATTCGTCCCTGGTGCCTTTTGGATTTCCTTTCCAACCTTGCCCGCCCCGTCCAGGCCTTCCGGCTGCGCTATCTGCCGGTGGTGATGGTCTATTTCGCCTATGGGGCGCTGGGCCTGATCGATGTGACCCGCGACATGTGGGTCAAGGAGAAGCTCACGCTGAACCCGGCGGAGCTGGCCGGCGTTGGCGTCTGGCTGGCCTTGCCCTGGACCATCAAGATGGTGTTCGGGCAGCTCGCCGACAGCGTTCCGATTTTCGGCTCGCAGCGCAAAGCCTACATCATCATCGGCGCCGCGTTCACCGCTGCCGGCATGGTCGTTCTGGCCGGGGCGGCGGGCGGCTGGCTCACCTTCCTGCAGCTTGAGCAGTTGTTCATTCTGGGAGCGGTATCGATCGTCATCGGCACCGTGATCCAGGACGTCGTCGCGGACGCGATGTCGACCGAGGTCGTGCCGCGTGTCGACGATAATGGTGCGCCGCGCCACGAGGAGGAGATCAAGTCCGAGCTCGGTATGGTGCAGGTGCTGGGCCGGCTCACCTTGTCGGCCGGCATTCTCTCGGTGGCGGGATTGTCGGGCTGGCTGGCCACCATCTTCGACCGCGAGACGGTGTTCCTGTTCGGGCTGATCGTTCCGGCGGTGTCGCTGTCCAGCGTGTTTCTGGTGCGCGAGACCGGCGAGCGGCGCCCCATCGACTGGCGTATTCTCGGCGCCGGCCTTGCTTTCGGCGCCGTGGTGGTGGCACTGGGGGTGGGCGGCGTGCCGTTCGGGCAGGAGGTCGTTTTCGTCCTGTCGATGGCGGTGGTTTGCAGCATGCTGGTCTGGGTCACGCGCGATATCGATCACAAGACGCGCATGGCGATCTTCTACACCACGCTCATCATCTTCGCCTTCCGTGCGACGCCGACTGTCGGCGATGGCTATTTCTGGTGGACGCTCGATGTCCTGAAGTTCGACGAGGCCTTCTACGGCAATCTGCGGCAGACCGCTGCGTTGCTGGGCATCGTCGTGCTGTGGCTGTTCAGCAAGCAGATCACCGAATATCCCGTCCCCTGGGTGCTGTTCTGGATCACCATTCTCGGCACGCTGATCGCCTTGCCGAATGTCGGTCTCTATTACGGTCTTGCCGACTGGACGGAAGAGAATCTCGGTCTCGGCGCGCGCTCGATTGCATTGGTCAATGCGGCGACCGCGTCCCCGTTCGAGCAGCTCAGCATGGTCCCGCTGCTGACGCTGATCGCCTACTATGCGCCGCCCGGCCGCCGTGCGACATGGTTCGCGCTCATGGCCTCGCTGATGAATCTGGCGCTGGTGGCGGGTCAGCTTCAGACCAAATACTTGAACCAGATTTTCACAATCCAGCGCGGGGATTATTCCGAGCTGGGCGTTTTGCTGATCGTGGTTACCGCCATGAATCTGGTGATCCCGATCTGCGCCATTCTTCTCTTCGGTCGTCGTGTCTGAGCGGCGCAGGCGCGAATTGTCAAAAAATGACAGGGGCGGGTGCATTCCCATGCTGGGAGATAAGGGGTAGAAAGCCCGGCCGGTTCGGGACCCAGACACACCGCAGGGAAGGATCATGACGGGCGCTCCCAAGCTCTCGCCGACCGAACGCCGCGCCTGGTACAAGAGCGTGGGCGGCAAGCTCGTCGTCGCCTTCATCCTGGCGGCGGCGCTGACGGTGATCGCCACGCTGGTGGCCCTGGTCCAGTTTCACAGCATTGAAGCTGTGATGAGCCGCCTGACCGGCTCCAGCCTGCCGGCGGTGAAATATTCGCTCGCTGTCGAAACCAACGCGGCGGCGATTGCAGCGAGTGGCGCGCAGCTTGCCGGGGCCACCACGGAACTGCAGCGATTCAACGCGATGTCGGAGGCGACCGGGAAGATCGGTAATCTCTGGAGTGCATTGTCGCAATTGCGCGCGATCTCCGGCGACACCGCCGGCATGATGCGGCTGCAGACGTTGATCGCGGGAATCGATCAGCGGCTCGGTCAGATCGACCGCATCGTCCGCGACCGGATCTACACGATCTCGGCGCGGCAGAAGGTGGCCGGCCATGTTGCGTTTGCAAGCGACACATTCTCCGGAAGCCTTGCGCCGTTCGCGAGTAATGCGGCGACGGAGCGGGCCGCACTGGAGTTGCGGGCAGAAATATATCTGGCCGCCGATCTGCTGCATCGCGCGCTGGCGGCGGACACGATCGACCAGATCGCCGTGCTGCAACGGCAATTCGAGATCGTGCGCGGACGCATCGTCAATGCGGCGGATGCATTGCAGTCCGACACGCAGATCGAGCAGGGCGCCCGCACCAGCTTCCAGCACGCAATGCAGGCGCTGCTCGAACTGGGGCGGCCGAATGTCGGCATGTTCCAGTTGCGAACGACCGAGCTCGATCAGCAGCGCGACGCCGCGGGCATGCAGGCGGCGCTGCAGAAACTGACCGGCGATCTTGAGACCCAGGTCAATGCGCTGGTCACGGCGGCGGAACACGAAGCGGCCGATGCCACGGCGCTGACCGCGGCGGCGCTGGACGACAGCCGTTTCTGGCTGATCGCGCTGTCCTGCATCAGTCTGCTGGCGGCGATCCTGATCGTCTGGCTGTTCGTGATCCGTTACATCGTGGCGCGACTGCAGACCCTGACGGGAAGCATGATGGCGGTGGCGGGCGGCAGGCTCGACGCCGAGATTCCGCCGGCTGGCGCTGACGAACTCGGCGACATGAGCCGCGCGCTGATGATTTTCCGCGAGAACGCCCGCGACATCCACAAGGCGAGGGAAGAGGCGGAGAAGGCGCGTTACGAGGCGGAGGCGGCCTCGCGGACCAAGTCCTCGTTCCTCGCCAACATGAGCCATGAATTGCGCACGCCGCTCAACGCCATCATCGGCTACAGCGAGATTCTGCGCGAGGACGCAGTCGACCGCGGCGACGACACCAGCGAAGCCGATCTGATCAAGATCGAGGCGGCCGGCAAGCATCTGCTCGGCCTGATCAACGATATCCTCGACCTGTCCAAAATCGAGGCGGGCCGCATGGATCTGCATATCGAGGATGTCGATCTGAAGCGGCTCGTCACCGACGTCAGCGCGCTGGTGGCGCCGCTGATGAGCAAGAACGGCAACATGCTGCAAATCAATGTGCCGGCGGATATCGGCACGATGCGGGTCGATCTGGTCAAGCTGAAGCAAAGCCTGCTCAATCTGTTGAGCAACGCCGCCAAGTTCACCAAGGACGGGACCGTCTCGCTCGCGCTGGCGCGTGCGGCAGGCGCGGACGGCAAGCCGGTCTTCAGCTTCGCGGTGCGCGATTCCGGGATCGGCATGAATGAGGAGCAGATCGGGCGGCTGTTTCAAGCCTTCACGCAGGCCGACACCACGACCACGCGCAACTATGGCGGCACCGGGCTGGGGCTCACGATTACAAAGCATTTCTGCACCATGTTGGGCGGCGACATCGCGGTCGCCAGCAAGCCGGGCGAGGGCTCGGTGTTCACCATTACCTTGCCAGACGGCGGGAAATCGGATGCACCCGCCGTCGCGGCAGGGCACGGGCCTGCGATGAGCGGGTCGGCTGCGGGGCGCAAGATCCTGATCGTGGATGACGATCCCAGCGTGCACGACGTCCTGCGCGTGACGCTGTCGCGGGAAGGCTATCGCCTGCTGCATGCCTATGACGGCAGCGAGGCGCTGGAGCTTGTCCGCGAACACCATCCCGATGTGATTACTCTCGATGTGATGATGCCGCGGGTGGATGGCTGGAGCGTGCTGAGCGAGCTCAAGTCCGACCCGAAGCTCGCGCGCATCCCTGTCATCATGCTCACCATCGTGGACGAGCGCACCATGGGCTATTCGCTCGGCGCCTCCGAATACATGACCAAGCCCGTGGACCGCGCAAGGCTGATCGAATTGCTGCGGCGCTTCACCACGCAGACCGAGGAAGAGGTCGTCCTTGTCGTCGATGACGACGCCGACGTGCGGGCGATCGTGAAGGCCACGGTCGAGAAGGCGGGCCTGAAGACGGCGGAAGCCGTGAACGGGCAGGCGGCGCTCGACTGGCTGGCTGCGCATGCGAGCCCCTCGCTCATCCTGCTCGATCTGATGATGCCGGTGATGGACGGCTTCGAGTTTCTGGACCGGGTCAGAACGAATCCCGCGACCGCCCATGTGCCGATTGTGGTGCTGACCGCAAAAGACCTGACCGAGGCGGAGCGCCGTCTCATCAACGAACGGACGCTGCTGGTGCTGACCAAGGGCGCGCAGCCCCTGTCGTCGCTGGGCAGCGCGGTCTCGGCCATCGCCCGGCAGGCGATGGAACATGCCGAATAGAAGACACCTGGAAAAGGGGATGGAATGCCCAAGATTTTGCTCGTAGAGGACAACGAGATGAACCGGGACATGCTCTCCCGGCGGCTCCTCCGCAGCGGTTTCGACGTCATCATGGCGGTGAACGGCCAGGAGGGCATCGAACTCGCCGCCAGCGAGACGCCCGATCTGATCCTGATGGACATGAGTCTGCCGGTGCTGGACGGCTGGGACGCGACCCGCCAGCTCAAGGCCAACCCGGCCACCGCCGGCATTCCCGTGATCGCGCTCACCGCCCATGCCATGGAAAGCGACCGGGAAAAGGCGCTCGCCGCGGGCTGCGACGATTTCGACACTAAACCCATCGAGCTGCCGCGGCTTCTTGAAAAGATGAAGGCGCTGATCCCGAGCTGAGCGCATGACCGGAAAGTCGCAGGACATCGACGGTGCGGAGACCGCGCGGTTGCATAACGCGCTGCGGGTGCATCTGCGCCAGGAATTCGTGTCTCCTGCGGCGGCGATTGTCGGCTTTGCCGATATTCTGCTGGAGGACAGCGAGCGGCTTGGATTGAGCGCCTACCGGGCCGATCTGGACAGGATCAGGACCGCGGGCACATCGTTGCAGGGCTTTCTCAATCAGGTGCTGGCGCGGGCCGAATATCCCGCGGACATGGACGACTATCGCGCCAGGCTGCGCCACGACCTGCGCACGCCAATCAATGCCGTGAAGGGCTACGGCGAGATGATCCTGGAAGACGCGAACGACGGCGGCCATGCGGCGCTGCTGCCGGATTTGCAGAAGCTGCTCGCGTCCGCCGAGGACCTGCTGGCGCGGGTCGATGCGCTGGTCGCCTATAGCGGGCAGAGCGATCCGGCATCGGCGCTGGCGATCGATGGCGCGGCGCGCGTGGTCGAGGCGATCAAGTCGACCGGGCCGGCGCCCGCGGCCAAGGCGATGACCGGCTGCATCCTCGTCGTGGACGACAACGATTCGAACCGCGACCTCCTGGCCCGGCAGCTGACCCGCGACGGCCACGCCATCGAGGTCGCGGCCTCGGCGGCACAAGCCTTCGCCCGTTTGCAGGAGCGCAGCTTCGACCTGATCCTGCTCGATGTACTGATGCCGGACATCAGCGGCTATGAGACGCTGCTGCGCCTCAAGGGTGATGCGCGGACAAACGAGATACCGGTGATCATGATTTCCGCCCTTGACGAACTCGAGTCCATCGTGCGCTGCATCGAGGCGGGTGCCGTCGACTATCTGCCGAAGCCCTTTGCGCCGCCATTGCTGCGCGCCCGCATCCGGGCGTCCCTAGAAAACAAGTTCCTGCACGATCGCGAGCGCGAGATGATGCAGGAAATCCGCGACGCCAAGGAGCGCAACGAGGCATTGCTGCTCAGCATTTTGCCGAAGGCGGTGGTCGATCGCATCAACGACGGCGCCAGCATGGTCGCCGATCATATTTCGGAAGCGACGATTCTGTTCGCCGACCTCGTGGATTTCACGCCGTTCTCCGCCGGGATGCCGCCGGCGGACGTCGTCGGCTTTCTCAACCTGATCTTTTCCGAGTTCGACCGTCTTGCTGACCGTTTCGGCGCTGAAAAAATCAAGACCATCGGCGACGCCTATATGGTCGCGGTGGGCATTCCCGAGCCGCGCGAGGATCACGCGGAGACCTGCGCACGCCTGGCGCTCGCCATGCGCGAAGCGCTGGAAACTCTCAAGGTCGAGACCGGCGCGCCGGTGCGGCTGCGCATCGGACTGCATTCCGGTCCGGCAGTGGCCGGCGTGATCGGCGAGCGCAAATTCGCCTATGACGTCTGGGGCTCGACGGTGAATATCGCCAGCCGCATGGAATCGCACGGCTTGCCCGACCGCATCCATGTGTCCCGTACCGTCGCGCAGCGCCTCGACGGCAAGTTCATGTTGTCGCCGCGCGGTCCGCTCGAAATCAAGGGCGCGGGCCTGATGGAGACGTTTTTTCTGGACGCGGAAGGCGAACCCGGCTCCAACGTCACGTAAGGCGAGGCAAGAGCCTCACTTTGCGATTCTGCATCATCCGCCGCAATATTTCGCTCAGATATTCGTCATCCTTCGCCGTAAAGCCCTTCACGGCGGCGCGATATTCGGCGACCGCATGCGGCATCATCTTCTGGTAGGCTTTCATCCCTTTCGGCGTGATCGATATCTCGACCACGCGCGAATCTTTCTTGGCGTTGCGGCGCTCGACAAAGCCCTTGCGCTTGAGTCCGGCCACAAGCCTGCTCACCGTCGGTTGCGGCAGCACGGCCGCTTCGGTCAACTCGGAAATGTTGATCCCGTTATGCGCGGCAAGCACCGCGAGAATGCGCCAGTCCTGGAAGGAGTAGCCGTTCTTGCGCAGCGTCTCGCTCAAATTCTGGTTCATCCGCGCGATCAGGCGGTTCATCAGATAGGGCGGAAGATCGTCGAGATTGGGATGCTTCTTCATCGTCATCCCAGAACGCGCGGCAGCCAGGTCGCGATCGGCGGGAAGAGCAGGATGAGCACAAGGACAAGCAGGCCGAACAGCACGTAAGGTATGGCGGCCCAGTAGATCTGGTTCATCTGTACATCGGTGGGAGC